>Ga0207709_10000381_pt1 | contig 44071 bp, 47 predicted proteins | sample KBSM34metaG_FD_184397 | JGI IMG/M metagenome (GOLD analysis project Ga0207709, IMG submission 184397) | Miscanthus rhizosphere microbial communities from Kellogg Biological Station, Michigan, USA - KBS M3-4 metaG (SPAdes) (version 2) | ecosystem: Host-associated > Plants > Roots > Rhizosphere >...
TAGAATTCACAATGAATTTGTTCCGGTTTGGAGAGCAAAATGCGAACAGATTATTATGAAAGCAAGATTTTCTATGAAAGAAGATAGAAGAACTTTAGAGGAAGTTGAAAATTATGCAAGCCAATTAAAAATAAAGTAGAATAACGATATGAAACTATTTGGAAATAAAAGAGAAGGCGGCCTAATGGATGTGATCCGTTGTGACGAACAGGAATATCTGGTTTGGAAATGGAGACCCTCCGGTTCTGCCAATTCTACAAATAAAGAAAACAGTATCCGCTATGGAAGCAGTTTACGCGTGAAGGAGGGAGAGCTTGCCGTGTTTTTTTACAAACAAAATGACGGAAGCATGCAGGATTTTATCCAGGGACCTCACGATCAGACCATTCATTCGGCAAACTTCCCGGTTCTCACCAATATGGTGGGTGCGGCATTCGGAGGCGGTTCTCCGTTTCAGGCAGAGATTTACTTTATTAACCTTTCCGGAAATATACAGATCAGATTTGGAATTCCTTATTTTGATATGTATGATCCGAGGTTTATGGACCTTGGGGTACCCTGTGCCGTTCGTGGAACACTCACTTTTAACCTTACCGATTATAAAAATTTCATTAAACTAAACCGGTTAATCAATTTTAACCTTGATGATTTTAAGGCGCAGATCAAAGATTTTTTTCAAAGGAAAATTAAATCTGTCCTTATCAGCGCGCCCCAGGACTATACTATTCCTGTGATGCAGATTGAAAGAAAAATAGATGAGGTAAGTGATATCATACAAAGCAGATTAAAAGGAGAATTAGAAGACTGTTTCGGGGTCAATTTAAAACGTCTGGATATCGGAAGCATTGAGCTAGACAAGCAACATCCTCATTACATACAGCTTAAAAGGGCAACTGCAGATCAGCAGACGAAATTTACTGAAGCGAAAACAACTATTGAAATTGAAAACCTTTCCGAAATGACCAGAATTCAGCGGAAAGACCTGGAGCTGGGAGTAGAAGGGAAGCACTTTGCCGTTCATCAGTTGAATCAGCATGCGGATGTCCTGAAGACAGCTGCCGCCAGCCTGGGAGGAATGAGCCATGTAGATCTGGGTGGTGGAGACGGTTTAAATGCTGCCGGACTTATGGTAGGAATGGGAGTAGGGGCTTCAATGAGAAATCAGCTTGGAGGTATGATGGATACTATGACCCATACGCCACCGCCCAATATTGCTTCTGATCCAATGTTTCATATTGCTTTGAACGGTCACCAATCCGGCCCTTACAATCTTGAAACCCTTCGACAGCTTGCACGATCCGGGCAGTTTTCCATGAATCATCATGTCTGGAAAGAAGGAATGCAAAATTGGGAACTAGCAGGGAATACCCCTGAAACTGCCAGACTATTTAGTATAACACCACCACCTCCGCCACCAACTATTTAAGACCATGAAATTAGATTTTATTAAAACCATAATTGCCGTTGCTGTAAGCTGCCTGATCGCTTATGGATTCTATACTTTGAACACCGGAGACTATAAAGAATTACTGACTGTCGGAAGCCTGATTTTCCTGATGCCAACCTTAGCTTTAACGGTTGGTGTTACATTCCATCTACCCCGTACAACTTCACTGATAAAAACAGTTTCAGCGCTGTTTTTTGGACTGGCGATCATAAGCAATCTCGCCTTCTCACTAATAGGTTTCAAGGAACCTGCACTATATATTATTGTATGTGGAGTTTTATTTTTAGTCTATTCCCTGATCACTTATTCTGTGAGTAAGGCGCAACAATAGAATTCTTTTTTAACAATCAACCTTATAGGCTTTCTAAGCCTGTAAGGTTGTAAAAAAAATGAGAAATAATACTCGAAAAAATATAAATTTTACCCTTCCAACTCAAAAATCAACCGTAAATTTGTACCATATTTCTCTATAGTTATGGTAAATTTTGTTCTGATTGCAGTGTGCATTATTGCAGGAATGGTATTCAAAGCAACAAAATCTATCCACCCTGATGCCCATAAAGGTATCAATACCTGGATTCTTTATCTTGCTCTGCCGGCAGTTTCATTTAAATATCTTCCAAAAGTAAAGTGGACGACAGAAATGCTGTTCCCGATTGTAGCGACCTTTTTAATCTCTGTTTTCTGTTTCTTCTTTATGATGTTCTACAGTAAGAGCAGAGGATATTCTAGGCGATCGAGAAGTACTTTAGAACTGGCAAGCGGATACAGCAATACTTCATTTATCGGTTTCCCTTTGATTAGTGCCTTTTATGGAGAAGGGCTGCTTAGTATTGCTATTATCTGTGATCAGACCATGTTTTTTGCCCTTTCAACACTGGGAATTATTGCAGCCGTGAAAGGAGGCAGCAGATCAGGAAAGGTGAGTGCTCAGTTTATTTTAAAACGTTTGGTGACATTTCCACCATTAATAGGCTGTATTTCGGCTTTGGTATTGTCTCAGTTTATAGATTTTACAGCAGCAGAACCCTTCTTTGATAAACTGGCTGCCACAGTAAGTCCTTTAGCTTTGTTTTCAGTAGGATTACAGTTAAAGTTTAACGGATGGAAAAAATTGATCCCTCAGATGTCCATGTCCATGCTTTATAAGCTTATTTTGGCACCGGCAATGGTCTTAGGACTGGCTTTACTGTTGGGAATAAAAGGAGATATTGCCAAAATAACCATATTTGAAGCTGCCATGCCTACATTGGTTACTTCAAGCATTATTGCAGAACAGTTCAGGCTGAATACGAAGTTAACCAATCTGATTATCGGAGTCAGCATTATTGTGGGCTTTTTTACTTCTGCCTTTTGGTATGAGATGACAGAATTGTTTTTTTAGATAGAGGGTGCCTAAATATAGGTTTTGATAAAGAAAACAGTAGTAATGACAAAATTAAAAATTACAATTCCGGTTCTTAACTTCACCGGATCAATTTTTTTAGTGAAATGTGCCCCAAAATAGCCTCCTAAAATGGTTGCGGCCATCATGGTACAGGTTTCCGGCCAATATACTTTTCCAGCCGAAATAAATAAAATAACAGCTGCAGCATTCGCTATTCCTGTAAAAAGAGTTTTATTAGCATTAATCACTTTAATATCTGATAATCCAAATAATGACCATACTGCCATCATCATAATTCCTACAGCTCCTCCAAAATAACCACCGTATATTCCTAAAATAAATTGAGCTCCTAATACCAGCCCAGAGCCAATATGTATTTTTTTTCTAAGCCAATACCCCATTTGTTTTCCAAAAGCAAAAGCAAGGGAACCCAATAAAAGAAGCCATGGAACAAGTAAGTTAAAACCTGCTGATGGAGTATATAAAAGCAGTAACCCACCTGCACACCCACCTAATAAAGTAAGGATAAGCATTGCCTTTATTGAGATATTAGGAAAAGGTTGAATGTATTCTCTGAATTTCCATGAACTGGCCAGACTGCCGGGAAACAACGCTACTGTGCTTGAAGCATTGGCCTGAATGGGAGGAACTCCCGCATAAATAAAAGCTGGAAAAGTAATGAAAGACCCACCACCTGCCGCTGCATTAAGGGCTCCAGCTATAAGTCCGATTAAAAATAATAAAATATAGTTTTCCATGAAAAAGAATAGTAAATAAAGGTAGGACAAAAAAAAGGGAATCATCAATAAAAGATTGCAGTTCTCTGAAGAAAAATTTAATTTTACACTTTAAATATTTCCCTTGCAATACGTCCAAATTGTTTTACCCCTGAATTTAAAAGGATCTTTCACATACAAAGTTCCGGAAGACCTGATGCCGGAAATCCAAATAGGGATGCGTGTTTTGGTTCCTTTTGGAGGTAAGAAAATTTATACGGGAATTGTTTTTGAACTTCATGATCATGCACCGGAAAACTTTGTAGCAAAAGAAGTGATCAGCCTTCTGGATGATAAACCAATACTTCCTGAAGAACAGATCAAGTTCTGGAATTGGCTCTCGGGTTATTATTTATGCAGTTTGGGAGAAATCTACAGGTTAGCATTTCCTTCTTCTTTAAAGCTGGAAAGCGAAACGTATTTAAAATTGAAACCTGGGGCTACAGTAAACTTTGAGAATCTCGATGTTAATGAGATGTATCTTATCCAGGCATTGGAAGTACGTCAGCTTATTAATTTAACAGATATTGAAGCATTTATCCCTAAAAAGGATATTATTAAAACCATCAATTCGCTGATTGATCTGCAGTATATTGAGATTGATGAGAAAATTGCTGAAAAATATAAAGCTAAGGAAGTTGCCTATGTAAGAATCAATCATGATGTTTTAGGCAACCAAAATCTTACAGAAATCCTTTTAAAGCTCAATAAAGCTCCTAAACAGAAAGATCTGTTCCTTCTTATTCTGGAGAAACAGACTGAGCACCCCGAGCTTCCTGTTAAGAAGGCTGAGCTGTTTGAAGACGGCTATTTTGGAAGTTCTCATTTTAAAGCCCTGGCAGACAAGGGTCTTGTAGAGGAATATTATATGCAGAAAGACAGGATTGAAAGCTATGAAGGAGAAATAGAAGAGCTGGAAGAACTTTCCGAACAGCAGAAACTGGCAAAATCTGAGATAGATGAAGCTTTTGAAGAAGGGAAAAATGTTTTACTGCATGGGGTTACTTCATCCGGAAAGACCCATATTTATTTAGAGAAAATAGAGGAATGCATCAAAGAGGGACGGAATGTATTATTTCTGCTTCCTGAAATTTCTCTGACTAAACAGATCACTCAAAGATTAGAAAAAAAATACGGTAGACAACTTGGGTTCTACCATCAAAAACTGACTGATTTTGAAAGAGTAGAGGTTTGGAGACGAATCAGGCAAAATGATATCCGGATTCTTATTGGTACCCGGAACGCTTTGTTTTTACCCTACCAGAATTTAGGCTTAATTGTGGTGGATGAAGAGCATGATTCTGCGTACAGACCCAGAGAAGTTACGCCTTATTTCAATGCTAAAGATGCAGCACTGGTGCTTGGTGGTTTCTATGAAGCAGGAGTGATATTAGGCTCTGCTACTCCTTCTGTGGAAAGCTATTACCGTGCCCGAAAAGATAAAATGAAATACATTTTCCTGACTGAAAGGTTTGGAAATGTAGACCTTCCTGAATATGAACTGATCAATTTTAAAGAAGCCCAGGATTCAAAAAAAGTTTCCGGAAATTTTTCTACAAGGCTTATTGACGAGATCAAAAAGACTGTGGATGAAAACAAACAGGCTATTGTTCTTCACAACCGCCGTGGTTATGCTAATGTTGTGGAATGTGAAAGCTGTGGTTATGTGAACTATTGCTCCAACTGTGATGTGGTAATGACTTATCATAAAGCAGCCAATGAAATGAAATGCCATTATTGTGGGCAAAGAGCTTCAAAACCTAAAACCTGTCCGAAATGTAATTCTGAAAATATGAATGAAAGAGGAGTAGGGGTAGAGCAGATTCATGAAGAGGTTTCCAAATTGTTCCCGGAGAATGAAGTGGACAGGATGGATGTGGATTCTATGCGTAAGAAGTTTGCCTATGAAAAGCTCTATGAAAAAATTGAAGAAGGTGAAACTGATATTGTGGTGGGAACGCAGATGATTTCCAAAGGTCTTGATTTTGATCATATAGAATTGGTAGCGATTCCAAAAGCTGATTCCTTATTATATGTTCAGGATTTCAGAGCCGAAGAAAGAGCTTACCAACTGATCACCCAGGTTTCCGGAAGAGCAGGAAGGGTTTCCGGAAAAGGAAAGATATTGATCCAGACTTACAATCCGGAGCATTCTGTATTTCAGCTGATCAAGATGAACAACCCTGCCAAGATCTATAAATACATCCTCACAGAACGTCAGAAATTCCATTATCCGCCTTTTACCAAGCTGATTATGATAGAGCTGAAACACCGAAGAGATGATAAAGTGGACCGTGCTTCACAGTTTCTGGGATCTATCTTAAGAAAATACCTCCCTGAAGATTGTGTTTTAGGACCGGAAAGAGCACAAATTGCAAGGTTGAATAATTTATATCAATTCCAGATTTTACTGAAACTTCCCCGTGGGAAAAACTATGAAAAGTTCAAGAGTATGGTTTTGATAAGTTTGAAGGAATTTGATGAAATCACTGCATATCAAAGTATTAAAAAAGCTGTTTTTGTTGATTTTTAACAATTTTTAACAAACTTTAGCCTCTTTTATAACGGGGTGATGACCTGTTTTCTGACAATAATTTCTACTTTTGGACGTTGATTAAGTGTTTGGCCGTTTTATTGAATGATATAACTTATCATTTTTTATAGCGTCGAAACTATAGAACAAAAAGAAGATAGATGGTAAATTTCAGAAAATATATTTCAAGCGCAGCGGTATTGGCTTCTGGTTTTTTCCTAGCTCAATCTACCGTTTCTACTGTTCTTTACTCACAAGCCTATGACAATCAGAAAAACAGCTTAAATCTACCCTCACCCGTTAGCTCGGTGGTGGAGAAGACTGTTTTGTCGGCTAAAGAATTAGTAGATATTAATGTAAACACAATGATGACGGATCCTGTGCTGAAAAATGCAACCTGGGGATTCGTAGTGTATGATCCGAAAACGAAGAAAGTAATCTCTTCGTACAACGAGAATACTCCGTTAGTTCCGGCTTCTACCACGAAGCTGCTGACTACTGAAACAGCTTTAAGCTTACTTGGAGAAAACTATCGCTGGATGACCCAGCTCGAGTATTCAGGAGCTGTAGATGAAAATGGAGTGTTGAATGGTAATCTTTATATCGTAGGAAGTGGTGACCCTTCTTTAGGAACCAATAAGGCAGGAGCCTGGTCTTACAGGGATATTATTTCAGATTTCATTGGCGGTCTTTCACGAGAAGGGATTAGAAAGGTAAATGGTGATATTATTATTCAGACAGCGCTTTTCAAAGGCAATATTTCAATGCTTCCGGAAAATGTTGTATGGCTAGAGAACAATAATTATTATTTGCCTGTAGGAACAACCCGTGGAATAAATCCTGCTAACGAAAAGCTGATCGTCAAAAAAGCTAATTTCTCTCCGGAGAAGAAGTTTTTCTACGTTTCGCCTTACGCCAACCAGATGGTTTATGCCGAAAAATATGATGGAGAAGGGGTTTTGACAACAAAACTTCCTGATGCACCGGCGTATTTGGCCAATTCTTTCAGAACAACTTTAACGAAAAGCGGAATTCCCGTTACCGGAAAAGTGACTCCTAAAATGACGGATGCAGCTCCGGAAAGCAGAAAGATGATTTCAGCGTATAAATCTCCAACTTTAGGGGATATCATTTATTATACCAACCAACATAGTGATAATTCATTAGCTGAAGCCCTGCTGAGAACCGTAGGATTTCAGAAAATGGGGGATCAGACTTCAGATTCAGGAAGAATTGTCGTAACAGGTCATTTAAGAGATGCCGGTTTTGATATGAATGGTCTGAACTATATGGATGGTAGTGGACTTTCAAGAAGCAATAATGTAACTCCTATTTCTCAGGTGAAATTTTTAACTTCTCTAATGGACGAGAAATATTATAAGTCTTACCTTACTTCACTGCCGGTAGGCGGACAATCCGGAACATTAAAAAGAATGTTTATCGGGGGAGGAAACGGACAGGTATTTGCAAAAACAGGAACTTTAAATAAGGTGAAAACGTTAGCCGGTTATTTGAAGACAAATTCAGGAAAGACTTTAGTTTTTTCTTTAATGGTGAACAATTATGCAGGATCTGTAGATATGGTGAAGAAAAGAATGGAAAAAATTCTGGAACCTGCTCTGGATCTTTAGAAAAATATTTGAATATTATAAAAGCCTTTTAATCAATGATTAAAAGGTTTTTTTTATATTTGAATCTTACAATATTTGTACCTATGAGAAAATTTTACCTCCTGATGTTGGGATTCTTAGTATCTCAACCGTCTTATGGACAAAAGCATCATCAAAGCATTGAGATGAAAGGGCTTATTGAAAAGGAAATGAAATCCTATACCAATAAGATGGCTGCAGGAAATGTCAATCCTAATACCTTGAACTATGACCTCCAGTATCAAAGAATGGATGTTGTTTTAGATCCCGGTATTAACAGTATTGCAGGTTCGGTGACTTCTCATTTTAAACCTAATCAGAGTATGGGAAGCATTTATTTTGATCTATCAAATGTTTTGACAGTTTCTCAGGTACAATATCACGGAACAAACCTTAGCTTCCAGCAGCTTCCTACAAAGGAAATAAAGATAAATTTTCCTTCCGCTCTGCCGGCTAATACCCTTGATTCCCTTACCATTCATTATTCCGGAGCTCCGGATCCTGTGTACAGTACTGTTATGTTTGGAACCCAAGGGGGAGCGAATACACCCGCTATGTCTACTCTTAATGAGCCTTATGGTGCCCAGGATTGGTTTCCTACAAAGCAGAGTCTGAATGATAAGATTGAACGTTTTGACTTTAAGATCAATACACCCTTACAATATAGTGTAGCTGCCAATGGGAAGCTAATGTCTGAAACTCCTATTTTAAACGGAAGAAAACTTACATTTTGGCGAACCATGTACCCTACACCTGCCTATCTGATAGCATTGGGGATTACCAATTATGTGAAACTGAATGATACTATTGGAAACCCGCCATTCCCTTTCGTGAATTATATATATCCTTCTACCAATGCAGATCCTAACAGCATGTCCGGTATTGAATGGACCAAACAGATTATGAATACCTTTGAAACGTATTTTGGTGCCTATCCTTTCCGTAATGAGAAATATGGACATATGGAATATCTCAATGGAGGAGGAATGGAGCATCAGACGATGTCATCCATGAGTGGATGGAGCAAAACACTGATTGCTCACGAGCTTGCCCATCAGTGGTTTGGTGATAAAGTAACTTGCGGTGCATGGAATGATATCTGGCTGAATGAAGGGTTTGCTACTTTTGGAGAACATGTAGCATACGAAAAACTGTTGATGTCGAATCCTGAATTCCTTAATTATTTATCCGGCCAGGTTAATTTTATAACAGGTAATACCGGGGGAAGCGTCAATGTTCCTGATGCCAGCCTTTCCAGTGTAGGAAGAATATTTGACGGAAGACTTAGCTATGCAAAAGGAGGCTATGTATTGAGAATGTTGAAATGGATTTTGGGTGATGCCAATTTTTATCAAGCAATTAAAGACTATCATTCCAGACCCAATTTAGCTTATAATTATGTAAGAACATCAGATTTTAATGCCTCACTGCTTCAGTCTACGGGAAAAGATTTTACTGAATTTTTTAACGATTGGATCTATGGGGAAGGATATCCTACTTATGCCATTAAATGGAGACAGCTGGGAAATGAGCTTGTGTTTAATATTGGCCAGACTCAAAGCCATTCTTCGGTAGGCTTTTTTGAGATGCCTTTACCTATAAAAGTAACAGGAACGGGAGGGCAGATCGCTTATCTTGTCCTGAACAATACTACTAATAATCAATACCTATCTGAAGCCGTAACCTTTCCGGTAGCAAGTGTGAAGTTTAATTATGAATACCAGATCCTGGAAAGAAACTCTACTGTTACCCAGGATAATACCCTGAGTGTTGCTTCTGTAGACAAAGAAAACTTTGGCTTATATCCTAATCCTGCAAAAAATGAACTTTATCTGAAAGGGATCACAAAAACAACAGATTTCTCTATTCATGCAATAGATGGGAAATTACTAAGAAAAGGGACTTATCAACCTGGTAAAGCAATAGGGATTTCAGAATTGGTTCCGGGAGCCTATATCTTTACTGTTCAGGAGAAAAATATTAAATTTATCAAACATTAAAAAGATACAGAACAGGTTATCCTATCGAATAACTTTATGGATACTAAAAACAAAGAAGCTTTCATATTTGAAAGCTTCTTTGTTTTCTGGCAGCTTTTGCTCCTCTTGCCTTAGCAACTTTTACTTTGTAGGTAAACCATTTTTCTTTGAAGAGACTACGCATGATATTATCAAAATTCCTTGTCACAACTAGGTTCTTAAAGCCTCGCCATTTTTCAATAAGACTGGAAGGTAGTGCCCTTATTGAAACGGAATAGCCTTCGGTATCATATTGTATATAGTGCCACCATCCGGAGGGAATATACAATGTTTCTCCCGGATGTAATACAGCTTCATAGCCATTTAAGTAGAGGAGTGCAGGGTATTTTCTGTAATCCGGTTCTTTAATATTGGCCAGGCTGTGAAAATTATAGGGCAGTTTATACATAAAGTCCGACTGCTCCCAGGGGAAAAGCCAAATTCTCTTGATACCCTGGAATTGGGTGATGAAAACGTGAGACATATCTATATCAATATGATTTCTGGTCACAGAGCCTTCACCTCCAAAAAACATAAAAGGCAGCCATTTTAATATCTTGCCTCCGGTGACATCATTGTAAATAATGTCTTCTTTAAGCTCAGGTTTAACGGTCAGTAAATTAAATAGAAAAAGACGGTGTTCTGTTGGCTGGGATTTTATAAGATTCAGGTAGTCTGAAAAGGTAGTCTGTGCAATAGGGCTGCTCGCCACTCTGTCCATAGAATCAAACTCACTTCCATAGATATTAACTTTATTGCTGCCTGCTATTTCCTTAAAATAATCATAGTTCCATTTTTTAAAAGCCGGGCTATCGGGATCTGCGAAATCTTCAAGAATGATGGGAATCCGCGGTTTCATATGCTTGTTGATAAAGATTCTTGAACTTATTTTCTTTGTTTTTTCTACCGGGATCAATCTCATATTCTCTAAATTTTAAACAAATATAAATATTATCCTAGTAAATTAGTAGACTAATACTGTTAAAACTGTTTTTTACCTTATATTTTTAGAATAAAATTTATAAAAGGTTTTATTTTACGGCCTTTTTAGTAAATTAGCACATCTAAAAAATTACTAAAAATGATCTCTGAAAAATACCTTCAACATTTACAGAATGAGCTTCAGAATATTGAAAATGACGGACTTTACAAAAGAGAAAGAATTATCACTTCTCAGCAGAGTGCGGAAATAGAAGCTAATGGGAAAAAGCTTTTAAACTTCTGTGCGAATAATTATTTGGGATTATCGAATGATCCGCAAGTGATGAAAGCTTCACAGGATATGATTGAATCTCATGGCTATGGAATGTCATCTGTACGTTTTATCTGTGGAACTCAGGATATTCACAAAGAATTGGAGAAAAAAATTGCAGATTTCTTAGGTCTTGAAGATACTATCCTTTATGCTGCCGCTTTTGATGCTAATGGAGGTGTTTTTGAACCCTTGTTTACCGATGAGGATGCTATTATTTCTGACGAACTGAACCATGCTTCTATTATCGATGGAGTTCGTCTTTGTAAAGCAGCGAGATACCGTTACAAAAATAACGATATGGCGGATCTTGAAGCTCAGCTGATTGCTGCTTCTGAGAAAAATCACCGTTTCAAAATTATCGTAACAGACGGAGTTTTCTCAATGGACGGTATTGTGGCAGACTTAAAAGGAGTTTGTGACCTTGCTGATAAGTATAATGCTTTGGTAATGGTTGATGATTCTCACGCTACAGGATTTATCGGAAAAACAGGCCGTGGAACTCATGAAGCTAATGAAGTAATGGGTAGAGTAGATATCATTACCTCTACATTAGGAAAAGCCCTTGGAGGTGCTTTAGGAGGATTTACTTCCGGTAAAAAAGAAATCATTGATATGCTGAGACAGCGTTCACGTCCCTATTTATTCTCGAACTCATTAGCGCCAGGAATTGTGGGAGCAGCTTTGAAAGTATTGGATATGATTTCTGATGATACTTCACTTCGTGATAAAGTAATGGAGAATGCAGACTATTTCAGAACGGAAATGAAAACCAAAGGCTTTGATATTCCTGATGGTGATGCTGCTATTGTTCCGGTAATGCTTTATGATGCTCCGCTTGCTCAAAAAATGGCGGAAAAACTAATGGATGAGGGAATTTATGTTATTGGGTTCTTCTATCCGGTAGTGCCGAAAGGAAAAGCAAGAATAAGAGTTCAGCTATCTGCAGCACATACAAGAGAGCACCTTGATAAAGCAATTGTTGCTTTTGAAAAAGTAGGAAAAGAGCTGGGAGTGATCTCTTAATACTGAATTTGATAAGAGTACAGAAAATATAATGTTCGGCTCGGGGCAGCAAAGCTGCCCGAGCCGAACTATTTTTTATATAAATCCATTTTTGGTTATATTTTCCTGATCAAAAGAAAATTATTTTTACCAATTATATAATAAGCTTATCTTTGCTTTTAATTTTTTCTGAATGCTTTATACAATAATCAAAGCGCTGCATATTATTTTTATGGTAAGCTATTTTGCGGGAATTTTTTATCTCGTGAGAATTTTTGTTTACTATAAAGATACTGATGAATTTCCGGAAGAAAAAAAGAAAATTCTCAGAGAGCAGTATACCTTCATGGCCAGAAGGCTGTGGAATATCATTACCGTTCCTGCCGGTATTATTATGGCAGTATGCGGACTGGTAATGATCTTTTTGAATCCCGGGCTTATGAAAATGCCGTGGTTTCATTTAAAACTGACTTTCCTTATCGGTCTTGCGGCTTATCATTTCTGGTGCTGGAAGAAAGTGCTTCAGCTGAAGACGCTGAGTGGAAATACCTTAGAAATCCCGAATATTAAACTGAGACAGGCCAATGAGATTGCTACATTTATTCTGTTTCTGGTTGTATTTACCGTTATTTTAAAATCTATGGTAATTGACTATTGGTGGCAATTAATTATAGGATTTTTCGTTCTTGTATTTCTGATCATGATGACCGTTAAACTCGTTAATAAAAATAAAAAAAACAAATAATTGTGGAGTAGGATGTATGCGTTAATCCATTACTACTTTTTACATTTTACAAAAAAACTATGATTGCAATTTTAAAGAAAGAACTTTGGAGTTACTTTGGAAACTGGAGCGCATGGGTTATTATTGCTGCATTCAGTCTGATAGCCACTCTTTTTCTGTTCTTTTTCGACAACGATTCTAATATTTTTGAGATCGGGATGGCATCCTTACAAAGCTATTTTGTTTTAGTCCCATGGCTGCTGATGTTTATTATTCCGGCACTTTCTATGAGGACTTTTGCAGAAGAACAGCAAACAGGAACACTGAACTGGCTTTTTTCGCAACCTTTAAAAGTTTCCGACCTGGTAGCCGGGAAATTCCTTTCTGTATGGATTGTTGGGATTTTATGTCTTATCCCATCACTGATCTACCTTTATACGGTCTATGTCTTAGGAGTTCCGGAAGGAAATATTGACCTTGGAATGACTTTCGGAAGTTATATCGGATTGATTATTCTGATTGCCGCATTTTCAGGAGTTGGTATTTTAGCTTCTTCGCTATCACAGAACCAGATTATGGCCTACCTGTTAGGGGTATTTATGTGCTTTATTATGTATTTTGGAATCGAGCAGCTGGCGAGTTATAAATTATTGGGTGGAGCAGATTTTATCCTTCAGAATATAGGCTTTTACCAGCATTTCTTAGGTTTTACCAGAGGTCTTATTGACGGTAAAGATATTGCCTATTTTGTACTGGTTATTGGTGCTTCCTTAGTATTGTCCAATCATTTTATTAACAAGAAGAAGTAAAATTATGAAGAAGTTCAATGCTAAATCTCCACTGGGAATTTTCCTGATCATTATTGTTCCTTTGGTTGTAATCCTGGCGTATTCAGGAATCAGATTAGACTTAACAAAAGAAAAAAGATATACCCTTTCCGATAATACCATTAAAGTACTGGAATCTGTGAAGAAACCTTTAACGGTTGAAGTGTATCTGGAAGGTGATTTTCCGGCAAGCTTTAAACAGCTTCAGGGAGAAACGAAATTTATGCTGGAAGAATTCAGAAAGATCAATCCAAAGATTGACTTTAAGTTTATTGATCCCATCAAAACAAAAATGTCTCAGGATACCCTGATGGCAATGGGAATGCAGCCTTCCATTCTTCCCGATGTTAAAGACGGAAAAATTTCACAGATCACGCTTTTCCCATATGCGGTGATAAAATATGACAAAAATGGGGTGTCTATTCCTTTGGTCGTGCAGCAGGCAGGTATTGATGCAGATCAACAGCTTACAAGATCGATTGAAGGGTTGGAATACAGTCTTGTTTCCAATATTAAAAACATTGCAGCTGCGAAGAGAAAGAAAGTAGGTATTCTGGTCAACCATGACGAGCTGAATCCTGATGAATTTCAGGGATTTGTTCAGTTGGCGATGGAAAATTATGATGCAGGACCTATTATTCCTAAAAATCAGACAGAGCTTACATTGGAAGATGTTCCTTTGCTGAAGCAGATGAGTGCCCTGGTGATTGCAAAACCGCGTAAAGCTTTTACAGATAATGAAAAGGTAATCCTTGATCAATACATCATGAATGGTGGGAAAACACTTTGGATGATCGATGCGGTAAATGCTGAAATGGATACTTTGACAAGATCTAAAAAGGTAATGCCTTTCCCGGTTGATATCAATATGACAGATTTCTTTTTCAACTATGGATTAAGAATTAATCCTGCCCTGGTAAAAGATGTGAAGAAGTTTGCGCTATTAAGATTAGTCACAGGAGAGGTGAGTGGAAATCCTCAGTATACAAGCTTACCGTGGCCATATTATCCGTTGGGAATTGCTGAGAACAACAATCCAATCACTAAAAATATCAATCCTGTAAAATTTGAATTCCCTACTTCCATAGATACGTTGGGAGGCAGAAAGAATATCAAGACAAAGGTTCTTTTTGAATCCAGTGAAAGAACATTGCTGAAGCAGGTTCCGAATTATGTGGATCTGAAGGAGATTGCCAGTGTAGACAGTCTTGGCCAAATGGAAAAGCCAAGCACACCAAAGATTTTTGCGGTAGCACTGGAAGGGAAGTTTAACTCTGCTTATGCTTCAAGAATTGAAAGAAAAAGCTATCCTGGCTTCAAAGCAGGCAGTCCTGAAAATAAAATGATCGTTATTGCTGACGGAGATGTTGGAAGAAATAAAGTGATCAAAGGAAAACCGCTTCCGTTAGGCGTAGATCTATTGACCAATGAACAGTTCGGAAACGAGCAGTTCCTGAGAAATGCTTTAGATTATCTGTTAGATGACAGCAACCTGATGGAACTGAGAAACAGAAATATTGAAGAAAGACTGCTGGACAGACAGAGAATTACTGATGAAAAAACCAATTGGCAGTGGCTGAATTTATTGCTTCCACTGATTATCATCGGCCTTATGGGAGGATTATTCTTCTGGCTGAGGAAGAAGAAATTCGGATAGAAAATAAAAAAGAGAAGCTCATCAGCTTCTCTTTTTTTATGTGAAATTTTTTCTATTTAGACTTTAGCTTTGTATTCTCTTCTTTCAAAGTTTTTACCTGTTCTTCTAATGTCTTAATATAATTTTGTAAATTTTCTACAATAGAATCTGGTATACTATGGAAATGATTAAAATAACTGCCAGCATTGTCATTAAAAGTAGTGTTGTCATGATTGTTATGGACAATAGCTGTTTTTCTTTCCTCTTTTATTTCTTCTACAGGTACATCAAGTGCTTTTGCCAGTTTTTCCCATTCATCATCAAATATTCTTACTTCATCATTCTCTTTTCGGGAATAATTGGATACGTCTGTTGAGATAATATTAGACATATATTCTTGCGTGTAGCCTCTTTGCTTTCTTAGATTTCGTAGTTTTTCCATAATGACCTATTATCTGTGTCTTTGTACAAATATAGAAAAAATGAGTCAGAATTTTAATGCCTATCTCAGGAATAAAAAAAGAAGCCCTGAAGCTTCTTTTGTTTTTTTACGATTAATCATTTTTTATTTTGACTGTTTCCGTTCAGTCAAAAAATAGTTGAGTAGTTATTTTCAATAATAATTTAGAAATATACTACTATTTTTGAAATGCTTCCTGAGGAAGTAACTCAGCCGTTTTGTAATAGCTGATATCCATATCAAATTTTGCCTGCAGATCCTGGAAAGTGTCATAATCAAAATGTTCCCAGTTCTGCTCATTTTCAGGGTCAGAAGTTTTATCTACAGCAAGCTCCAGTTTTCCGTCTTCCTGATAGCTGCATTCAATAGCTGCATACTTTTCCCCGTTTTCATCAGTAGTATACCAGCATTTTACAGTTTTTTCAAGTTCCGGTTTCTGGGTTTCGTTATTGATCACCTGAGAACAAATAAAATTTTCAGGATCATCATTATTGAAAACAGTTCTTGAAATTAAAGGCTGATCATCTACAGATAATGAATAAAGTTTGTTGGTAGAAATAATGAAACCATCCACAGTGTCCTTTTTTTCAACATCAAAAAAATCGGACTTTTCCTTCAGGTAATTTAATACCTGGTTTTCATTCTCGTCTTCACTTATGAAATAATTGATGTTATAGATACTGTCTTCACTAATAAACTCAATTTCTTTCAAGACGTCTGAATCCTTCTCGTAATAATAGAGATGATATTCATCTTGCTTCACAGCATTATTTTTGGAAATAACTTCTCCAAAAATGTTTTTGTACACTTTTCTCATTTTTTAGCACGTTAATTAGTTTCATTATTAGTTTAAGCGGGTGTGAAGCAAAGATAAGTTTCTTTTTTTATTTTAATGGTAAGCTTAAAATAGTATTTATTTCGTAAGTATTTCAAATATCCTTTATAAAATCCTCATATTCAAAGTAAAATCTTTCAAATCCGTCCATTTTATCAACGAAAAATTCAAAAATTTCCTGCCATTTATTTTTATTAAAAATTGAAACTCCCTGTATATCAACCCATATGCGGCTTATTACCTTGCCATTTTCCAGTGAAAAATATTCCTCTTTTTGAAAATCACCGATAAAATCTTTAAGAATATCTTCCAAAGACCATATTTTTTCATAATATGCATTTCTGAAGATTTCATCCTTCATTTCGATGTCTAAGGAAACCTCTGCTTTTTTGTTATCTGCAGAAAATTTGAAGGATAGATCTTTTACTTTAGTATCATATAAGACCCATTTCCTGGGAAATGATTTCCCGAAAGCCGTCCAAAATTCCTTCTTTAATTGCTGTGCTTCTTGTTTACTGAACATAAAGACAAACTTAATGATTTAATGGCAAAAAGGCAAAATAGGGCAATAGAATACCCCAAATTTGTACACACATTTGTACATACGCAGATGAGCCTTTTTACTTTAGATGATCCATATTAAACAAATTTCGTATTTTTGCTGTGATGCTTTCAAAAAAATCTCAATATGCGTTTAAAGCACTTTCATTTCTTGTAGAAAAAAGAAATGAAGGTCCTATTCTTATTTCCGAAATTGCGGAACATAAAAGGATACCCTTAAAGTTTTTAGAAAATATTCTGCTTGAATTGAAAAAAGCAGATATCCTCGACAGCAAAAAAGGCAAAGGAGGAGGCTACTTTTTGAAAGAAAACCCGGAAAATGTAAAATTGGCCAAGATTATCCGTCTGGTTAATGGTCCTATTGCCATGCTTCCTTGTGTAAGCCTGAACTTCTATGAAAAATGTGAAGACTGTAATGAAGATCACTGCGGTCTCCATGATGTACTGATTGAGGTTCGGGATGCCTCACTGAATATTCTTGAGAAAAAAACTTTAATGGATCTGGTTGATTAACCCGGTCCTTTTTTTTGAATTATTAGTCTACTTGTTTGGTAGGATAATATTTTTATTGGATATTTGCATAACTTCAAATGAATAAACTATGATTTCAAAAGAAGAAGCAGATCTACTGGAGCAGCTTACACCATTAGTTTTTAAAAATTTTGTAACCCCTGGAAACAAGATAAATGCTGTTGAAGTTATAAAGATTTTATAATATGGTGATTTCAAGAAAAATTCAGATCAGACTCAATGTACTTTTTGTAACCCTTGCAGTATTATTTACTGCTGGTTTTTTAATGTATGAATGGGGATATCTCGATGAGCTTTTAACCATTTTGGCTAAAGACCATTACATTTTTTATTGGATGCTTCTGGTGGGTGTTTTTGCTGAAGTTGTGGCTGGCTCGATGGGAATGGGGTATGGGGTCATCTGTACAACCACTCTTATGTTTCTGGGGATCCCACCCCATATTGTAAGCGCCAGTATACATTCTGCAGAAAGCTTTACGACAGCTGCCGGAAGTATAAGTCATATTAAACTCAAAAATGTAAGCAAGACTTTGGTGAAAAAATTAGCAATCCCTGCTGTTATCGGAGCGGTCATTGGGGCTGTAAGTTTAACCTATCTTGGAGAATATTATGCTAAGATTACTAAAACACTTATTGCCTTTTATACCCTTTATCTGGGACTGCAGATACTATCCAATGCCTTTAAAGGAAAACAGAATAAAGCACTTAAAAAGAAGACTAATCTGACAAGACTTGGAGTGATCGGAGGTTTCATAGACTCCTTCGCAGGAGGGGGATGGGGCCCGCTGGTAACAGGAACATTAATTAAAAATGCTTTCACTCCAAGATTTGCCGTAGGAAGTTCTACGGTTGCAAAATTTATACTGACGATAACAGCTGCAGTTACTTTTTTCTTTACCCTCGGCATCCAGCACTGGAACATTATTTTAGGACTTCTAATAGGCGGGATTATTACAGCCCCTTTTTCTGCCATGCTTACGGCAAAGCTTCCTGTAAAGAAAATGTTTGTGTTCATAGGCTTGCTGGTGATTGTGATGAGTTCTATAACTATTTATAAATCAGTATTCAGTTAAAATTTATGACCTGGTATTGAAAAATAAAAGGCTCAAAAGTGTATTTGATTTTGAAAATATTTTACTTTTACATCACTAAATAATTAAAAATGAATTTACATATCATTGCACTTTTTAAGTTTAATGAAAATTACCTGATGGATGCTGTAGAGCTGTTTCAGAAGCTTGTAAAAGAAACAAGAAAAGAAGAAGGCTGTCTGCAGTATGATCTTGTGGAAGACAAAGATAACAAAGGAACTTTCTTCCTGATAGAGCTTTGGGAAAGTGTTGATCATCACAACAGGCATATAGGGCAGGACCACCTGTTAGACTTTCGCAGAGATACTTCCAGAATGATGGAAAGTTCAGCAGAAGTATACAAAGGATTTAAAATCTATTAATAATATAAAAGGCGGTTTCAACATTCTGAAACCGCCCTTTTATTAGAAAAAATAGAAAGTATTAAAATAAATTATTTCACGATAAGTTTTTTCGTTTCAGTAGTACCGCCATAAGTTATTTTTACGAGGTAATTTCCTGAAGTAAGGTGAGATAAGTTAATATCTTGTTTATAGAAACCTGTCTGGTTGGTCAATTCTGATGAGTAAACCTGTTTTCCGGTAAGATCGTAAACCTCTACGCTTCCTTTGTTGCCGGCTCTTTCTTTGACATCAAAAAGAACAGTAACTTTTTTGTCAGCTGAAGTAGGGTTCGGATAAATTCCAAAAGAAGCCTTTTTTCCTACCTCTGTTATTCCTAAGGTAGCTGTCACTTTTTTGTATTTGAAATACATATCTCCGGTAGTTGCTCCTCCATTGGTTACAAAGTACATTCTGTAATAGTCACTCCCTTTTTTAATGTAATATACCACATCACTCTTCACGGTACTGATCCCTTTCCATGAGTGGCCAATAGTTGTAATATTGGAAGAGAAGCTCGTCGTGGCGGGGATTGTATAGGCAGAAGTCGCCTGGCTCTCAGGTTGTACCATCGCCACTTTGATGTTGGGGCTTTGGATAGGTCCGGAAAGAGGATACATCTGAACCCCCATATAGAATGTATAATATTTGGTAAACATCAGATCCCATGCACTTCTGGATGGTTCCATATTGGGAACTTTAGCCCCTGTGTTAAATGAAAAATAATTAAAGAAAGCGTCATCTGTTCCATTAGCAAGGGTTCTTGTTTCCGTAGGGCCCCATGCACTTCCGTCCCATTTTGAATATTTAAAAGTATATCCGCCGTAAGCATCTACAATAGCAAATTTGACGTAAGCTCCCGTAGGATATTTTAAAACAAAAATTGCTTTTCCATCGATATGGTGAGTGATACCGTTGTACAGACCCCAGCCTGTTGATATCTGGTTTGGAGTTGTTGGGGTCACAGGCCCTTGTTCAAAAGCTCCCTGGCTTATATCAGTGGTCTGATCCGGGTTGTAGAGAGGTTCACCCCACGAAGATTCATTATTCAGGCTAATATTGTCCCAGTCAGCTAAATTGGTTGAAACTGCATATACTTGGATGTCAAGAGCATCATTAATTCTTGAACCAAATGCATAGGATGAGTTTCTATAAAATGCAATATCCCAGGTATTGGCTGGTTGAGAAATCACGTTTGCATCTGCAAAATCAAAAAATACACGGTTTTGATATTGATTTCCCATCGTCATATTTACCTGAGAGTATCCCAATGCATCAGTTTGTGCCAAAACAGTCTGCTGAACAGACATAGCCAATACTGAAGCCAATAATAGTTTTGTTTTCATAACTTATTTTTTATATCTTTATTTAGAATGATTCTACAAAAGTATATAATTATTTTTAATCAGTCTAAATAAAAACATGATTTATATCGTGTTTCCCTATTAATCTCCGCTTGAAACTGATACAATGGAATAAAAAAGCCGGTGAGAATTATTTCTCACCGGCTTTATAAAGGTAATAGTCTAATAAACCTTATTTTTTTATGAATTTTGATTTGATGGTTTTTCCATCAGCTGTTTCAATGATGGTATAATATACCCCGGTATGAAGCGTACTGATATCAAAACTTTGTCTGTCTAATTTTCCTTCCGCTGCTTTTTGACCTGAAGCAGAGTAGATCTGTATGTTTTTAGGGTCTTTTTTTGCCACAAATTCCAATGCTGTATTATTGGTGTTGACAGCGAATCTGATTTCGTCATTGGATTTTGTATTTTCCGTCACAGCAAGCGTTGCATTGTTGTAGATCACATCATCCATCTGAATAGCCGTGTGCATGGCACTTCCGATAATTTTAAAAGCGATATACTGATTGGAAGAAGCCGGTACCGGTAAAGAATACTGCGTATTCGTTGGGTTTAAGCTGATGACAGGCGCTATCGGAGTAAATGATGACATATCAGAAGTACTGTTAACTAGCCCAACTTCTATAGTTCCTGTAGCACCGGATGCTGATCCTGAAGTAAGTGCTGCAATAAAGGTAACTGTTTTTGTTCCATCCGGAGCCACAATCTGTGGAGAGATCAGATAACCCGCCGTATTGGCTGAACTGAAGCTATAATATTGAACTGTCTTATTGGTTGTTCCGGCTGCATATACCCATGGACCATCCGTCGCATTTTGAACTCTATTCCAGTTTTTTTGTGGCCATGCCGCAGCAGGACCTGCAGGACCCGCAACGAAAGTATCGAAGTTTTCATTAATAGTGGCTAACTGAGCTTTCGCTGTAGCTGCTGTTAACACTAAAGTTCCTAAAAGTAATTGTAACTTCATAACATTATTTTTATTTAGAATTATTCCACAAAAATATATAATTATTTTTAACTATTCTAAATAAAGCCTTATATTTGTCGAAAATTTTTTGCCTTTATGAAGAAGAAAGTGCTTTCAATACTATCTCTGTCAGCCATTTTTTTGGTGAGTGCACAACAGCAGGATTCTCTTAAACAGAAAAAAATAGAAGAAGTTGTCGTTACGGGACAATATACACAACAGTCTATTAATAAATCTATATATAAAGTTGAAGTTATTAATGCGGAACAGATTAAGAATATGGCAGCTACCAATGTGGCAGATGTTCTTAACCAAAGTTTGAATGTACTGATTATTTCTGATCGTCAATCAGGAAATTCTACAGCCAATTTAATGGGACTTGGAGGAGAGTACACTAAAGTACTGATAGACAATATTCCTGTTGTAGGAGACATAGGTCTTGGAAATAATATAGACCTTACCAAGCTTAATATCAATAATGTTGAAAGAATAGAAGTTGTAAGAGGCTCAATGGGTGTTGATTATGGAAGCAATGCTGTTGCCGGAGTTATTAATATCATCACCAAGAAAAACAGTCAGAAACCCTTAACCCTGAACGCTTCTGTACAGGAAGAAACAGTGGGAAAAGAGTATGACTTCAAGAAAAAAGGAGAAGGAAGACATATCCAGACTTTGAATGTAGGATACAATATCAATGATCACTGGTATGTAGGAGCCAATATTAATCATAATGATTTTCAGGGGTTCAGAGGAACTCAGGAAGGATATAAATATTTTGAACAGGACGGGAAAAGAGGATACCTATGGCAGCCTAAGGACGTTCTGAATGTAGACGGAATTGTTAGATACAGTAAAAATAAAACCTCTATTTTTTACAAATTTGGTTTTGTCAATGAAAAACTAAACTATTATAATCCAACGGTAGGAGAACATTTTTACAGTGTCACCGACAGAACATACTTCTCTAATGACAGAGATTATCTGACCACCCGATATCTGCACCAACTTAATGTGCAAACCAAACTGGGCGCGGTAAACTATACCGGAGATTTTTCTTACCAAACTCAGGACAGAAAATACAGAGATTTCAAATACGATATTCCTAACAGAAAGGTAATTGGCGATAAAGTGGCCTATCAGTCGTATAATAAAGCAGATGTTTTCTATTCAAGAGGGGTATTCAGTAATTTTTTAGACAGTAAAAAGATTGATTTCCAGTTAGGGTATGAGTTAGATCACACTTCCGGATATGCCGGAAATATTGCAGGAACCTTTCAGGGAACGGATAATATAAAAAGAAAGATATTTAACTATGCCAATTTTATGTCCATCGAATGGAATGCAACAGATTGGTTATCATTACGTCCGGGATATCGCCTTGCACTGAGTGATAAGTTTGATGCCCAACATAATTATTCACTGACTGCCAGAGTGAAAGCAACTGAAAATGATAATTTCAGATTGGTCGTAGGAAGTGCCAACCGATTTCCGAATTTTGATGAGCTCTATACCTATATGGTAGACAGTAATCATGATATCAGAGGGAACGAAAACCTTACACCGGAACAGGGAATGACCGTTTCCGTAAACGGAGAAAAAAAGATTGCTACAGATTCAGGCTGGAACTTAGGGGTAGGAGCGAGTGCTACTTATCTTCATGTGAAGGATAGAATAGAGTCTGTAACAGTAAGCAGACAGCCTTTGAAATACCAGTATCTTAACCTGAATAAATATGAATCCTATTTATTTGAAGCCAATTTCAGAGCACAGAAAAATCAGCTTGCTTTAGCTGCCAATGTAGCATACTATGGGATTGCTAAGCAGTTAAAAGACGGAGATGCAGTTTCACCTAACGATTTCTTCTATACACTGGAAGCTAATGCAGTAGTGAATTATACTGTTCCGAATATCAATACTACACTTTCACTATTCTATAAATACACCGGAAAAACTCAGGAGTTTGTATTATCATCTGACCTGAAGAATCCTGAATACAGAATTGGAGAAAGAGATGATTTCCATATGATGAATTTCATTGTTACGCAGCCTTTTTTCAAGAACCAACTGGAACTAAGCCTGGGAGTAAAGAATATTTTTGATGTATCTGCCATAAGGGATACAACACTTCCGGGAAATACACATGAGGCTGCGGATCCGAATATTAATCTTTTCTATGGCAGAAGTTATCTGGCCAGATTAAGCTACAATTTTTAAAATTCTAAAAATGAAAAAAATACTATTTTATCTTATGCTGGGAGTGTCATTTGTATCACAGTCCTGCATCAATGATAACGAAGATCCGGTACCTGTAGTTCCTTCAGAGGGAGTATCTGTAAAACCGGATGTAAGAGGCTCTGCACAGCCGAATCAGGTATGGATAGATTTTAGTGATGTAGATCAGGAAGGGCAACCAAGACAGACGGTAAACAGCCGGACAGACTGGGATCTTGCATTTTATTCAGGGACTGAATTTAAAGTGGTTTTAAACACATCCATCATGATGGCTGCGGCTAAAATTCCCAATGTTGCAGACATTGCATCTGTGAAAGAATCTGACGTAAGCAGTCTAAAAGAGGTAGTACAGGTTGCCAACTTTGATACTGAAAATACCATTTATATTGACGATGTGAAAGGGAACTATCCTTCCAGTCAAACTGCGATAGCAGAAATCGATGCTGATCCTGCTAAAAATGCAGTTTATCTTGTGAATTTGGGGAAAGAAATCTATAAAGGAAGCATTGCTGTGGGATCTACCATTGCAGGAGGAGATGAAAGAGGCTGGATGAAAATACAGGTGACAAGACAGGCTAATGATTACAAAGTACGATACGGAGATATCAATGCTGTTGGCAGTGCAATAAAAGAGGTGATCATCAAGAAAAATAACGCCTATAACTTTACTTTCTTCAATTCAAAAACAGGGAAGGAAGTGGCTGTTCAGCCTGAGAAAAATAAATGGGACATCAGTTTCTCTGTGTTTACCAATATTGTTCAGGGGGCAGGAAGCTATGTGAATTCAGATTTTGTAACCATCAATAATGTTGCTAAGGTAGGAGCTTATGAAGTAAAAATAGCTTCCGGGTCTGCTGTAGACGCTTATAATAAATTTAAAAAAGCTGATGTGGATGATTCAAAGTTGGTATATAACGAACAAAGAATAATTGGAGGAAACTGGAGAGAAGTAGGACCTTCCGGATCTAAGGTAAAAGGAGATGTATTTTATATCATTAAAGATGCATCGGGATCTTATTTTAAGCTAAGATTCGTACAGCTTACCGATGACAAAGGAGAAAGAGGACATCCCATGTTCCAGTATAAAGCATTATAAAAAATCAAATAATCATATATCATGAAATTGCCATTAACGAAACTCTCCGGTAAACAAAGGCAGATGAGGATGGTAATTGCATAGACCTAGAAAAAATAAATCTGTACTTATGAAAAAATTCATCCTTGCAGCTTCTGTTCTTGTAGCAGTATATTCTTGCAAAAAAGAAGAAGGAGCTAAAAAAGAATATACTACGGAAGCTTCATCTGAAGCTCCCAAAAGCAATAATAAAATTGTAACATTAAGCGGTGGAATCACCGAGATCGTAAGTGCTTTAGGGCATGAAAAAGAAATCGTGGGAACTGATGTTACCAGTACTTATCCTGAAAGTTTAAAAGCTACAGCTAAAGACCTGGGCCATGTAAGATCAATGACCATTGAACCGATCATGGCGGTAAATCCCACTTTAATTCTGGCTTCTGATAAAGATATCAATCCGGAATTATTGGGGAAAATCAATTCTTCAGGAATCAAAGCAGAAGTATTCAAGCAGGAGTACACGGTAGACGGTACTAAAAAACTGATCGAAGAAGTAGCAAAAGCAATTGGAAATACAGATTACCAAAAGCTGAATGATAAAATAGATGCAGATCTGAAACAGGTACAGCCTATCGCTAAAAAACCTAAAGTATTATTTATCTACGCGAGAGGAAACATGCTGATGGTAGCCGGTAAAAACACACCAATGGCTTCCCTGATCAACCTTGCAGGAGCAGAAAATGCAGTTACTGAATTTGAAGATTTCAAACCGTTAACTCCGGAAGCTGTGGTAAAAGCCAATCCTGATGTATTATTTTTCTTTACAACAGGTTTACAGGGAGCAGGAGGAAACGAAGGTGCACTTAAGATGCCGGGAGTATCCCAAACCAATGCAGGGAAAAATAAAAAGATCATTGCAATGGACGGAGGTTTAGTTTCAGGTTTTGGACCGAGACTAGGAGAAGCAGCAGTTGGATTAAATAAACTTTTAATTGAGAACACAAAGTAAACTATACTTTTATCTTACTATAAGTGCAGTACTGCTTGTTATTATAGCAGTACTGTCACTTAATACAGGAGTCTATGACTTTGGCGGAAATTCCGCATTCAAAGTACTGTGGCAGTTTATAAAAGGGGACCCCAATTTATCTTTAAGTGATAAATATGTGGTTTGGGATGTACGGGCAGCCAGAATTATTATGGCTATTTTAATAGGAAGCATGTTGTCGGTTTCAGGAACAAGCCTGCAGGGGCTGTTTAAGAATCCTCTGGCGACGGGAGATTTAATAGGACTTACATCGGGAGCGACACTATTGGCAGCAATTGCAATTGTTTTAGGAGGGCATTTCAAAGAATATCTTCCTGAAGCCGTACAATTCTCACTGGTAGGAATCTCGGCTTTTATAGGATCTTTTTTATCAATGATGTTGGTGTACAGGATTTCAACAAGCGGAGGAAAAACCAACGTGGTGATGATGCTGTTGACAGGAGTTGCCATCACGGCAATTGGATTCTCCATTACCGGATTCCTGATCTATATTTCAAAAGATGAACAGCTGAGGGATTTGACATTCTGGAACTTAGGAAGTCTGGCGGCAGCTACCTGGACGAAGAATATTATTTTGGGAGTTGTTTTAATCATAGCTTACATTATTCTGCTTCCAAAAGGAAAAGCTTTCAATGCAATGATGCTGGGAGAAAAAGATGCACAGCATTTGGGTATCAATGTAGAAAGGCTGAAAAAGCAGATTATTATTATTGTAGCTTTAATGGTGGGAACATGCGTTGCATTTTCAGGAACCATTGGATTTGTGGGGCTTATTGTACCGTATATTTTGAGACTTTTATTCAAATCCAATTACGCATTTATTCTGCCATTATCAGCCCTATGTGGAAGTATCCTGCTTTTAACGGCAGATACCTTCAGCAGAAGTATTGTAGCACCTTCAGAACTGCCGATAGGAATCCTTACCGCTTTAATGGGAGGCCCTATTTTTATCGCTATTTTAGTTAAATTTAAAAAAGCTCTCTAATGATCAAGGCCCATCAGATTAATTATAAGCATAAAGATTTTCATATCCTGGATGGAGTAGATGTCTCTCTGGAATACGGAGAATTTCTGGCAATTGTAGGTCCAAATGGAGCCGGAAAGTCCAGTTTGCTAAGTGTTTTGGCAGATGAGGTGAGAACCGGAAAACAAAAAGTCTTATTTAAAGACAAACCCATCAGCGAATGGAATGTAAAAGAACTTTCTAAACATAAAGCCAAATTTTCCCAACACAACAGCAATGATATTCCCCTGGAAGTAAAAGATGTTGTGATGATGGGAAGATATCCCTATTTTGACTCCCAACCCGGGAAGGAAGACCTTGAAGCGATGAATAATATGATGTACGAAACAGATGTTTTTCACCTTAAAGACAGGGAATATAATACGCTTTCCGGAGGAGAAAAACAACGGGTACACCTTTCCCGTGTGATGGCTCAGCTTCAAAATGAAATTGCCCATACACTGATGTTTCTGGATGAACCGCTGAATAATTTGGATATAAAACACCAGTATAAAGCGTTGGATATTATCAAAAAATTCACACAAAAAGCCAATAGTGCGATTGTTGTTTTACATGACCTGAACCTTGCTGCACAATTTGCAGATAAAATTTTACTGATGAAATCAGGAAGAGTTTCTGCGTATGGAACACCTCAGGAAGTTTTTACGGCTGAAAATATAAGTGATGCCTATAATTTCCCATGTACCATCTGCGAACATCCCATTACTAATAACCCAATGATCATTTTTGGATAACCATGGAAAAAGAAGAATTAAAAATCCTCGCTCATAACCTTGCCAATCCTCAAGGTGAAAAAGGCATTGAAATCGGTGAAATGATGAATGCTACCAATATAGGGATGACCCTGGAAAGCATTAAAGCACTTGTGATAGAAGATGATGAACATATTCTTGAAATAGGACACGGAAATGCAGCACACCTGAAGACTATTATAAGCTTAGCTCAAAATGTAAGATATACAGGAATAGATATTTCTGAAACAATGCATCAGGAAGCCCGAAGACTCAATGAAGCGTTTGGAAATCAGGCAGATTTTGTTTTGTATGAAGGCAGTATACTTCCTTTTAAAGATGAAACTTTTAATAAAATATTTACAGTCAATACCGTATACTTTTGGGAGAATCCTGTCGCATTTTTAAATGAGATCTACAGAGTTTTAAAAGACGACGGAACCTTTGTTCTTACGTTTGCACAAAAAGATTTCATGGAAAAGTTACCGTTTACGGCTTATGATTTCACGCTCTATAATAATGCAGAGATGGAAGAATTGATATCCCAAAGCCATTTTAAAAGAATGAAAACTTCTGAAAGAGAAGAAGAGATAAAAAGCAAAACAGGAGAAGAAACAATACAGAGAATTTATACAGTTTTAACCATAAAAAAATAAATAAATGAGCACAATAGTTAATGACTTAAAGGAAAAATGGGAGGCTCTGAAAGCAGAAAATCCACATGTAAGAATAAGAAATGCAGCCGCTCAATTGGGAGTAAGTGAGGCAGAATTATTAGCAACCGGTGTAGGTGAAGGAGTAACTGTTTTGAAACCTGAATTTCAGGTATTCTGACAAGAAGCCGGCCAGCTGGGGAAAGTAATGGCTCTTACCCGTAATGATGAATGTGTTCATGAAAGAAAAGGAACTTATCTGAATGGTGATTTCAGCAGCCCGCACGCACAGCTTTTTGTAGGTGAAGATATTGATCTTAGAATTTTCCTGAACCACTGGAAATTTGCTTTTGCAGTAGTGGAAGGAGATAAAAAAAGCCTTCAGTTCTTTGGTAAAGACGGATTGGCATTGCACAAGATCTATTTGACTAAAGACAGTAATGACTCAGCTTTTGAGGCTATTGTTGAAAAATTCAAAGCTGAAGATCAGAATCAGGCTTTTGTATTTGAAGCAGTAGCTCCGAAACAGGCAGAAAAAGCTGACGCAGAAATTGATGTGGACGGATTTAAAAAAGCATGGACAGAATTAAAAGATACTCACGATTTCTTTATGATGACAAGAAAATTCGGGGTAAGCAGAACACAGGCTTTACGATTGGCTCCGGAAGGATTTACCAAAAAAATTGATAACGCTAAAGTGGTAAATGTTCTTGAAGATGCTTCTGAAAAAAACACTCCTATCATGGCATTTGTAGGAAACAGAGGAATTATCCAGATCCACACCGGAAATGTGAAGAAAACCCTTTGGCATCAGCAATGGTTCAATGTAATGGACCCTGATTTCAACCTGCACCTTGATGTAACGAAGATTGCAGAAGCATGGATCGTGAAAAAACCAACTGAAGACGGTGAGGTAACAGCAATTGAAGTATTCAATGCAGACGGAGATTTTATCGTTCAGTTCTTTGGAAAAAGAAAACCGGGGATTCCAGAATTACAAGAATGGAAAGACCTTGTTGCAGAATTAGAAAAGTAATAATTAGATGATTTGAATGGGCCGTTTTGTTTTGTAAGATTCAAAGCGGTCTTTTCATTTTGAGTTTTGGCAGCACGAGGAGAATGCAAAATAAGTGGGTTTTCAAATTTACTTTTTTACGATTCTTTCTGCCAAAATATTTGTGTAATTTGTGGTTAAATATATAAAATGAAGAATATTCTTATGGCGATTTTGCTTTCAGGGTTCTGTACACTTAGTGCACAGGATTTTAAAGCATATCAGTTTTATGATAAAAAAGGAAAGGAGGTAAAGACCGATAAAATAGTCAAAGAACTGGCAGATTATGATGTGGTCTTCTTTGGTGAGAACCATAACAGTTCTATCAATCACTGGCTTCAGCTGAAAATTACAGAAGCTCTGTTTGAAAAGAAAAAGGGACAGCTTATTTTAGGTGCTGAAATGTTTGAAAGAGACAACCAATCTCAGCTCAACCAATATTTAAATGGAAAATTTGATGCTAAAACATTCAAAGATTCAGCCCGTTTATGGAATAACTACGCAACAGACTACAAACCTTTGGTTGATTTTGCTAAGAACAAAAAACTGAATTTTGTGGCGACGAATATTCCAAGAAGATATGCTTCCCAGACCGCAAAAGAAGGACTAGAGTCTTTGAATAAACTCAGTGAAAAAGAGAAAACGTATATTGCTCAGTTACCTATCAAAGTAACACTGGATACTCCGGGATATCAGGAGATGAAAGCGATGATGGGCGATCATGCTGAAGGAACCAAAGTGATGAATTTTATTTCGGCACAGGCTACAAAAGATGCTACAATGGCGGAATCTATTCTGAAAAACTTTCAGGCCGGAAAAACCTTTATCCATTATAACGGAAACTATCACAGCAAAGAGTTTGGCGGAATTTATTGGTATATCAAGCAGAAGAACCCGAATCTGAAAATGGCGGTGATTTCAGTATTTGAATCTGAAACCCCGGAGCTTAAAGTTCCCGAAAAAGAGTATGTCCCGACAGATTTTAATCTGATCATTCCAAGTGATATGACGAAGACTTTTTAATTTCTGGCAAATCGTAAGGGTTTAATCAGAGTCTTTGTCATTCCGTAGGAATCCAGCATGAAAGAATAAAGCGTGATTTAAATTCCTGTGGAATGTCTATTGTGTAAGGTTTTAATTTATACAACCGGAAAAAATATGAATAGAAACGGGCTTTAGCCCGTTTTTTTATATACAGATTCCAATGGCTTTAGCCAAAACTTAAGATTACATTATTTACCTTTGTATCACATTCAATCCATATGAAAAAACTGACCATTTTAGTTGTATTTTGTGTAGGGCTGCTACAGGCACAAACATTATCTCCCAATGAAGTTTCCCTTATCAATCAGGGTGATATCAATGCAGCACTTCCCATCTACCAAACTACAGATGTCCATCAGCATAAAACATTGTTGAGCTTTTCTGCAGAAATCAATCCTACAGATCCTAATACGGCGGTTTTGGTAAAAAGGATGAAAGAATCTCTCCTGTCTACGGATGGCGGAGTAGGAATTGCTGCACCGCAGGTTGGAATTAATAGAAGGATAATCTGGGTACAACGTTTTGATAAAGAAGGAACACCCCTGGAATATTTTATCAATCCGGTGATTGTATGGAGATCTGACCTTCAAAATCTTGGACCTGAAGGAGATTTATCGATTCCTGATTTCAGAGACCAGTTTTACCGAAGCAAGGTTATTCAATTGGAATATGTGGATTTAAAAGGGCAGAAATATTCTGAGATAGTAGAAGGATTTACCGCGGTCATTTTCCAGCATGAGATCGACCATCTTTTCGGAATCCTGATTTCAGATAAAAAAGAAAAAGAGAAGAATGATTCTTATAAAAAGGTAGAGGCGTATCAGAAAAGTGATTTGAACAGAAGGTAAGTAATGAGTGCAGCTGCGAGGAAGCTCGTTTAGTCAAATCGAGGAATCGATTCATTTTTGCTCAATTTCTTATCCATTGTATTATTTTTCTTTGCGTTTAAGGAAACACAAATTGCACTAATGAGTACCCTAAGATCACAAATATGGTCTGTTTCAATATTATCTGATTATCTGGCTGCGTTTTAAAAATGTAGAATGATCGATTAGGTTTGATAAAAAATAAAAAGGAGCTGTTTTAGAAATAAAACAGCTCCTTTCGCTATAACTATGCTTAAAAAAAATTGGATTAGTCGTTATTGGTCACTGAAAGCTTAACCTCAATATTGTTTCTGGTAGCATTAGAGTAGGGGCAAATCTGGTGTGCCTTATCCGTTAATGATTGTGCTTCTTCCATAGAAACTCCCGGAATATTAACATCCAGCTCCACAGCAAGTCCAAAACCTCCGTTTTCAATCTGTCCTATGCTTACCTGAGCAGTAACAGTGGTTTCACCGGTTTTTATTTTTGCCAAACTGATCACTCTGTTGAGTGCGCTGTCAAAACATGCAGAGTATCCGGCAGCAAACAGCATTTCAGGATTGGTAAAGTCGTCATTGGCTCCTCCTAAAGCTTTAGGCATTCTTACTTCAAGATCTAAAACTCCATTTTCACTTTGTACGTGGCCATTTCTTCCGCCTTGGGCAGTGACTTTTGTTGTATATAATGTTTTCATTTATTTTTCTATTTTCTTTAATATTTTTAAGACTGTGTCTTTAAGTTCTAACAGCTCTTCAGGCTGTATCCCAATTTTTTCCTGGATTTTCCCCGGAATTGCACAGGCTTTTTGCTGTAATTGTTTGCCAGCTTCAGCTAAAAATACTTCAACCACTCTTTCGTCCTCCTTTTTTCTTTTTCTTGTAATGAACCCCTTAGTCTCAAGTCTTTTGAGAAGAGGAGTTAAAGTACCACTGTCCAGAAATAGCTTTTCTCCGATATGCGTTACGGTAAGTCCGTCACTATCCCACAATACCATCATAACAAGATATTGAGAGTACGTTATGTCCAGCTCATCAAGAAAAGGACGGTAAAGACCGGTAATCTCTTTGGCAATGACATATAGCGGAAAGCAGATCTGGTTTTCTAGTTTAGGTGTTTTTAAATTTTCCATGATTTTCGGGTACGAAAGATTCGATGAAGGTATTACTTTTTTATGATAAACTCATCCATTGGAACACGGACTTTTTTCATAGAAGACAGCCAGTCGTTTGCTTCGTCACGGTATCCAAGGTATAAAAGACTTACACTTTTCAATCCTAATTCTTGTAATCCCAATACTTCATCTACTACCTCATTGCTGAATCCCTCTGCAGGAGTACTGTCGATTTTAAGTTCTGCTGCCTGTGCAAGAGCTATTCCCAAAGCAATATAAGTCTGACGGGCAGTATGTGCAAAATGTTCTTCAGAAGTCTGAGCTCCATACATTTCTTTAATTTTATCTGTATAACTTCCAAAACGTCCTCTTGGAAGATCTCTTACATCCGTATGATGATCATATACTTTATCTATTTTCTCATTAGAATAGCTATCCCATGCTGCAAAAACCAAAACATGAGAAGAATCTCTCATTACCTCAGGGTTTAAAGCTCCGGCTACCATTTTCTCTTTCAATTCCTGGCTTTCCACTACAATAATTCGGAAAGGCTGTAACCCTGACGAAGTAGGAGCCAGTCTTGCTGATTCTAAAATTGTGTTTAAGTCTTGTTCCGATACTTTTTTGGTTGGGTCATATGCTTTTACAGCATGTCTCCAGTTTAAATTTTCTATTAATGACATTTCTTATGTTTTTAAATTAAATACTTACCTGCTATCTGTTCGTGAAATTTTAAATTGAACAAATTAACACTGCAAATATACAACAATTTAAATTGTGTGCAATTTAATTTTGAAAAATTTTATTGTCGTCAATTTTAAATTGAAGAGAAGTATGGGATTAATTTGATTTTAAGCAAGATTCGGATTTTTTCAAAGCGGTGATATTCCAATCTTTGTCTTATCATTTTAAACAAAAAACAATGCAGAGATTTAAAAACAAAACAGCTTTAGTTACAGGAGGTACCAATGGAATGGGATTGGCCACAGCCGAAAAATTTATAGAAGAAGGTGGGACGGTAATTATTACCGGGCGAACAGATGAAACTGTAAAGAGTGCCTTGGCTAAGCTAGGAGAGAATGCTTTTGGAATTGTATCCAATGCCGGGAATATGAAGGATCTGATGAATGTACAGCAAGAGGTCCGAAAATATACAGACCATATTGATGTCATTTTTGCCAATGCTGGCTATGGAAAATTTGCTCCTGTTGAATATGTAGATGAAAACCAGTTTGATGAGCTTTTCAATGTATTGGTCAAAGGTCCTTTCTTTACCGTTCAGCAGATATTGCCGTTGATGAAAAGGGGAGGTTCAGTTATTTTTAATACCTCAGTAGCTACAGATATTGCTATGCCCAATTTCTCAGTATATTCTGCAGCAAAATCGGCAACTCAGTCTTTTATTAAAACATTTGCTGTAGAACTTACAGAACGTGGTATTAGGGTCAACGGAGTAAGCCCGGGACATATCAAAACCAATATCTTTAATAATACAGGATTAACTGCCGGGCAAATAGAAGGAGCCGTCCGGGATATTATTCCTACCATCCCTTTTAAAAGGCAGGGAGAGCCGGCAGAGATTGCCAATGTGGTTTTATTCCTTGCTTCGGAAGAGGCTTCCTATATCCATGGAGCAGAGATCAAGGTAGATGCCGGGATTTCTGTCATAAGATAACCCGTAGATTATTTGACCTCTTTGACCTGTTTGATGATATTCGTATTATTTTCAATACCGATATCAAATGCTTTCCCATTTTTATAGCTCTGATTCAGTTTTTCCATCAGAACTTTGTATTCCGGTGATTTTTTTGAGAGATAAAATACCTGAGCACTTATTCCGATGGCTACACGTACAAGATCGTTCGGCTTGTCCGGATCTTCGGTAATACTTGAAATCGTTGAGTTATTATACCAGGTTAGGTTCTGTGAACTGGCATTACCGGAACAGGATGTAATCATAATAAAAAGTAATAATATATAGGTCCAGGCTTTCATAGCAAAATGTATTAAGTAAAAGCTCCTGCAATGTATGTAAAATAAGTGCAGGAGCTATATAAAAGTTAGTTAGAATCCACAACCTCCTACGTTAGGCGCAGGAGAAGGAGAACATCCTGATAAAGATGAGAATATGTTCAGTACGCAATTGGTATTCACATAATTATTGTCATACAGTAAAGAACCGGATGGGCTTCTGTAATAAACATTTCCTGCAGTATTGGCAAAAGATGAAACAGAAGCAGATCCACAAGACGTATTCGTGCAGGCAGCTCTCCATGCCGTATCAGTTACTGGTCCGCTGGAGAATAAAGAAGGATCTATAATTCTTTTTTCTACCACTCCGGAAGCATTTTTAAAGCTTACAAGGATAGCAACATGGTATACCCATGATACACAGCAGGTACCTGTAGAAGCTCTCAGGTTACCATAGACGAATTGTTTTTCACAATCATAACCTGCATTGATCAGTATTTGTCTCATTTTGTGAGCTCTTGCATAGCAACCGTCCACAGGATATCTGAAAGTGATACAAGGGGAAGAAGCAGTAGAAGTTCCGCATGCCTGATTTTTAATTTGGGCAAATAAACTGTTTAAAGTAGCCAAATTAGGGATGACACTGGTTAATCTCCTTGCTTCTACCTGGACATCTTTCGTTAAAACAGATTTGAAATAACGGACATCTTCTTCTGTTGCTTTATCTACTTTTGCAATTTCATGACTATTAGGCTTTAAAAAGACATGAATTGGAGTTTCATCAGCTACAGCTTTTCTGATCATGGAAATATAGTTTTCATTTTCCTTGCTGTCCTGAATTTCAAAAGGCTGAGCAGTAATGATAAATGATACTTTAAATTTCCCGTTTTCTTTTTGTATCCCTACCGGGACAGTTCTTCCGAAGTCTTTCAGAGCAATTTCTTTAGACTCTTTCGAACTCATGTTTTCCTGATTTGCGTTCGCATCCGAACAGGAATTGAATGACAGTACTGATACAAATACCATCATTGATAGCAAAAATTTTTTCATAATTCTCATAAATTTGGTGGTTAAAAATTTGTTCTTTATCGTGAAATTAGTTCACTTTAAAGTGATATTAAAAGTAAAAAAAAATAAAACGTCACCAAATTATTTTTGTAAAAATTTCAAAAAAATATAAAATATTTATTTTTAAACCCAAGCATTAAGCTTAAATAGGCGTATATTAATAATCATATAGTTTAAAATATAGATTTTCATGAATTTTAAGAATGTGCTATTCTTTTGTTTATTTTCAGAAAAAATCCAGTCTCAATATTTTGAAACTGGATTAGGTTTTCTCCCGTTGCAATGGATAGGGAGTTTATGTTTTTTTAATCGTTATTTATAGATCAATTCAGCTTGAAAAACATCAGCAAAATGTTTTCTGATCTTTGCTTTCAGTTCCTCCACCTCTTCCGGTGTCAGTTCTCTTTCAAGTTCTCTTTTTAGAGAAGTTACCTGCTTATCTTTAATTCCACATGGAATAATGTATTCAAAATACCGCATATCCGTATTGACATTCAAAGCAAAACCATGCAGAGTTACCCATCGGGAAGCTTTCACTCCCATAGCACACATTTTTCTTGCATAAGGTTTTCCTACATCCAGCCATACTCCGGTTTCACCCTGAGAACGTTCTCCTTTAAGGCCATATTCTGCAATAGTTCTGATAATAACCTCTTCCAGGTTTCTCATATATAAGTGAATATCCGTAAAGAAATTTTCAAGATCCAGAACCGGATAACCAACGACCTGCCCGTATCCATGATAGGTAATATCTCCTCCACGGTTTGTTTTCACGTAAGTTGCTTCTATTTCTTTCAGTTTATCAATACCGGCAAGCATGTTTTCCTCATGGCCGCTTTTTCCTAAAGTATACACATGGGGATGTTCTACAAAAAGAAGGTGGTTGGGCGTAGTAATATGCTGCTCTGCAGGAAGATCACGGTTTTTTATCTTGGTATCAATAATACTCTTCATCAGTGTTTCCTGATAATCCCAGGCGGGTTGGTATTCTTTGACCCCTAAATCTTCAAACTCTACTGCTTTATTTTGATTTGTATTCATTTCAATTTTTAGACATACAAATTTAGTGAATTTTAGTCTTTTATGGAATGGATAAAATCTATAGCTTTTTTCGTCCAGTCTTTATGCTGTAATAATATATTCACAAAGGCTGTTCCAATGATCCCGCCATCTGCTTTTTCAGTCACATTTTCAAAATCTTCCTTTGACTTGATTCCGAAGCCGATCATAACAGGATTTGTAAGAGGAAGGGAAGCTAATCTTGCCAGATAATTATCATTCTTTACAACAGCATTTTCATTTCCGGTCGTAGAGGAAGAACTTACCGCATACAGGAATCCTGAACTTAAAGAATCTAAATAGAGAATTCTCTCATCAGACGTTTCCGGGGTAACCAGAAAGGTGAAATTGAGATGGTATTTCTCTAAAATATGCTGATAGTTTTTTTCAAATTCAATAGGAGGAAGATCTGGCAGAATAAGTCCTGAGACCCCACTTTCTGAACACTCTTTACAGAATTTTTCAAATCCAAAGCTTAAGACAGGATTAATGTATCCCATCAAAATAATGGGAATCTTTAGGTCTTCTTTTATGGTTTTTAACTGGGAAAAAAGCTTTTCAATGGTCATTCCGTTTTGCAAAGCAAGCTCATGGGCCTGCTGAATTACGGGCCCATCTGCTACCGGATCAGAATAAGGCATTCCGATTTCAATCATATCCGCTCCGGAATTCTGAATTAATTTTATAATTTCAGGAGTATCTTCCAGTTGTGGAATTCCTGCTGTGAAGTATATATTTAATTTTTTCATTTCTTATTGTATTAAAGTAGAATAAGTACATTCTACACCAGACATTTTACAGATTTTTCAAATACGTTTCCATATCCTTGTCTCCACGGCCACTCAGACAAATAACAACAATGTCATTTTCATTAAATCTTTTCTTGTCCAAAACAGCTAAAGCATGGGAGCTTTCCAAAGCAGGAATAATGCCTTCCAACTTGGTAAGGGCAAAAGCAGATTGTAAAGCTTCATCATCATTGATGCTGAAAAACTCTGCTCTTTTTTCCTGAAACAAATGAGCATGGAAAGGTCCTATTCCCGGGTAATCAAGTCCGGCAGAGATAGAATGGGGTTCTATGACCTGCCCGTCTGCAGTTTGCATCACCAGACTTTTGCTTCCATGAAGAACTCCCAAAGTTCCTAAAAAGGTGGTGGCAGCAGATTTTCCTGAATCCACTCCTAAACCTCCGGCTTCGGCAGCAATGATTTTTACGTCTTTTTCTTCTACAAAATGATAAAAAGTTCCGGCAGCATTACTGCCTCCTCCCACGCAGGCAATTACATAATCGGGATTCTCCCTTCCGATCTTCTCCTTAAGCTGCTCCTTAATTTCTTTTGAAATAATACTCTGAAACCTTGCCACAAGATCCGGAAAAGGATGAGGTCCCACTACACTTCCGATTACATAATGTGTCGTTACAGGATTATTGATCCAGTCTCTTAAGGCTTCATTCACGGCATCTTTCAGTGTCTTTGAGCCTGATGTAGCTGCAATAACCTCTGCACCAAGCATCTTCATCCTGGCAACATTGGGAGCCTGTCTCTGAATATCTATTTCTCCCATATAAACAATACACTCAAGACCAAGAAGTGCACAGGCGGTAGCTGTAGCAACGCCATGCTGTCCCGCTCCGGTTTCAGCAATAATCCTGGTTTTTCCCAAACGTTTGGCAAGTAAAACCTGTCCTAAAGCATTATTGATTTTATGAGCTCCGGTATGGTTCAGATCTTCTCTTTTTAAATAAATCTGAGTATTGTATTTTTTACTTAAATTTTTTGCAAAATAAAGTGGGGTAGCCCTTCCTACATAATGGGTAAGCAAATCCTGATATTCACTCTGAAAATCTTCAGACTCAATAATTTCAAGATAGTGTTTTTGCAGTTCATCTACATTCGGATAGAGCATTTCAGGGATAAAAGCTCCTCCAAATTCTCCATAATATCCGTTTTCATCGGGGTTTTTATAATTCATATCTTTATTCTTTAGTAATTAAATAAGCAGTATTCTCTGCACTCAGCTGGCTGAGCTGTTCCTTTCTTTCTTTTGAAATATTAAAAATTAAAATGTCATCGTCTTCAGAATTAACCCATTCCGAATTCTCATTCTCTTTGATTGATTTTGCTTTATCATATAGAATTTCAATATCGCATTTCAGGTAAAAAGGACGGAGTTCCTCGTGACAGAATCCAATGGTCTCCATATTTCTTTGATTGGCATTATCTTTAAAATACTGAACAAGTCTGGCCCCATAACCTTTTTTCTTATGAGCTGAAACAAGACCTACAGCCTCTGTGAAGGTAATTTGTTCTCCGGATATTTCCAATGTAAAATCAAAATTATTACGGATAATAGCCAGTATAGATTCATCCGTATCCAATAGAAGATGAAATTCTGAGTCTTTAAAGAAAGTTCGGAAATAGGAAGGTTTCATACTGCTCCACACAGGAACATCCCAAAGCTGAAGAATGTGTTCTATTTCAGTTTCCGTCAATTCTTCTGCTTGTTTTATCTGATACTTCATAATTGTAATATTATTTTCATCCCAATTCTATAGTAATTTGTCCCGTTGGGATTCTTTCTTGTGTAATATTGATTGGAATCGTTTAATCCTGTTGATGTCTTTATTGCCGGGTTCAATTTCAAACTTTGAATTGATGTCTAGGGCAAAAGGTTTTTGATGCAGAAATTTAATATTTTCTATATTTTCTTCCGAAATACCACCACTTAAAAAATAAGGAAGAGGGATTTCAAATGCATTCAATACTATCCAGTCGAACTGTTTTCCAGTTCCTCCAAAGGCTTTGCTGTCGGTATCAAATAGCAAATAATTGAGAGTGGAGAGTGGAGAATTGATGATCTGCTGTATTTTATTCCTGTTTTCTGCAGCGTCATGACCAATTCTTATGACTTTAATGATTTTAATTTCCGGACTTAATTTTTTTCTCAATTCAATGGTGAAGTCCTGGTTTTCATCGCCGTGAAGCTGAATGTAGTTTAAGTGGGCTTTCTCAGCTATTTCTACAATTTGATCAATTTTTTCATTCACAAAAACACCCGTTTTTCCTGAATGTTCAATGTTTGCAATATCTTGAAGACCCAGATGATTCAGCACATATCTCGGGGATTTTTCATAAAATATAAAGCCGAGAAAATCTGCTTTCATACCGATCAGCTCCTGGATCTGTTCAGTTTTTGTTAAGCCACATACTTTGAGGTGAGGGTGCAGGTTCATTCAGTATATATTTTGTTGTTACTCATTTATTCTCAGATTCTCAAATAGCCTTACTGGCTGATTTCAATGCTGAACTCTTCAAATGCTTTTGCAGGATCAGGATTCTTCATAAAATATTCACCCATCAGGAAGGCATCAAATCCTTTTTCTTTTAAATAGGTGAAATCTTCAAGGTTGTAAATGCCGCTTTCAGCGACAGATAAAACGTCTTTTGGAAGTAAATTCTTTAACTGTACGGAATGTTGCAAATCAACTTTGAAATCTTTCAAATTTCGGTTATTAATTCCCACAAGATCAATATTTGAATGGAAATGTTTCAACTCTTCCTCAGTATGAATTTCCAGCAAAACCTCCAGACCAAGATCATGGGCCAATTCTGTGAACTCCTGGACCTGACTGGTTGAAAGACAGGATGCAATCAGCAAAACAACATCCGCTCCAATGCTTTTTGCTTCGTAGAACTGATACTCATCAACCATAAAATCTTTCCTCAAAATAGGGATGTTGATCTGATTTCTTACGGTCAGAATATCACTGAGGTCGCCTCCGAAAAAATCTTTATCTGTAAGGATAGAAATTCCACTCGCCCCGAAATTTTCATAGGCAGAAACTACATGTAAAGGAGAAATACTATTATTGATAATTCCTTTTGAGGGAGATTGCCTTTTAAATTCAGCAATAATTCCGTTTTTATTTTTTACAGATTCTTTCAGAGAATACGTCTTTCTTCCAAAAAACTCGGCCTCTTTTAAGCGATTAACGGAAATTCCTGATTTTGCAGCAGCAATCTCTTCTTTTTTCCTTTCAATAATTTTATCCAGTATAGTCATTTTTGTTTTTTTAATAATAGAAATTACAATGGTTCTTAAACTGCTTTATAACTGTTAGCTCATTAAAAGTTCAAAACTCTTCAGTGCTTTTCCGCCTTCCAAACTTTCTTTAGCCAAAAGAAGACAGTCTTCATAAGATCCAAACTTATTGGTATGATGAAGCGATACGGAAGCATTGGCCAGCACTACGGAATTCTGTTGTTCTGTACCTTTACCTTCCAGGATATTTCTGAAAATTTTTGCCGTTTCCTGAGTTGTCTCACCCGCCTTAATATCTTCCAGTGTTACCGGGCTAAAACCTAAATCTGCTGCAGAATAGATGCTTTCACCATTTTTAGTGATAATCTTAGTGTCATCAGTCAGGCTGATCTCATCGTAACCATCTAATCCGTGAACGAGCATGAAATCACGATCTTCTTTTTGTAGGAGATATTGATATATTCTTGCAATTTCCAGATTGTATACTCCAATGACAGAATATTGAGGTTTGGCAGGATTTACCAAAGGGCCCAGAAGATTGAAAAAAGTTCTCAATCCCAATGACTTTCTCAATAATCCAACAGATTGAAGGGCAGGGTGGAAGTAAGGAGCATGTAAAAAACAGATATTGGCCTTTTCAAGGTCTTCATTCAGCTGATCTGAATTATTTTTAAACTCATATCCAAGTTCTTCCAGTACATTGGATGAGCCTGTAGTGGTTGAAGCACCATAATTTCCATGTTTTGTTACCTTCTGCCCGGCTCCGGCCACTACAAAGCTGGCCAATGTTGATATATTGATTGTGTTTTTTCCGTCACCTCCTGTTCCTACAATATCGATAGCGTCATGGGCTTCTATATGGACAGGAACGGCCATTTGTAAGAGAGCTTCTCTAAACCCCTCCAACTCCTTTAAGGTAATATTACGCATCAGGAAAACGCTGACAAAGGCAGTCACTTCTGCAGCATTGAATTTATTCTGAGCAATTTCAATCATAGTAGCTTTTGCCTCAGATTTTGATAACGTATTATGATTAAAAAGGTATTGTAGTATTTCTTTCATTTGGGGCGTTTTTATTGTTGAAGAGATTTCTGTTGTTTTCATTGTAAAAGGAAATTTTTGATGATGGTTTCTCCTTCGGGAGTTAAAATACTTTCCGGGTGAAACTGTACACCATGTACATCATAGGTTTTATGTTGTAAAGCCATGATCATTCCGTCTTTATCTACTGCGGTAATTTCCAGTTCTTCAGGGAAGTTTTCCGGATTCACAGCCCAGCTGTGGTATCTTCCTACTTCCAGCCCTGAGGTAATATTCCTGAAAATAAGGGTGTTTTCTTTTACTATTTCAGTAGTCGTTGCCACTCCATGAAAAATCTCAGACAGATTGACAAGACTTCCTCCGAAAGCTTCTGCAATAGCCTGCTGGCCAAGGCATACTCCCAAAATGCTTTTTGTAGGAGCATATTTTTTGATGAGATCCAATAGAATTCCCGCTTCTTCCGGAATCCCGGGACCGGGAGAAAGGATTATTTTATCATATGTTCCCACTTCTTCTAAAGTGATCTTATCATTTCTTACCACATCCACCTTTTGATCCAGAATTTTTTCGATGATCTGAACAAGGTTATAAGTGAAGCTGTCGTAATTGTCGAAAACTAAAACTTTAGATTTTGAGTGTTGGTTGTTTATATTGCTATCCATTTTTTTTTATTTTTTTTGATTGGCCAATTGTTAGTGAGTAGTTGGGTCAGATATACTGTTTAGTGTATTGGTTTTAACTTTCAACTATCTTTCCCGCCTTTTCTACCGCTTTTTTCAGCGCATTCAATTTATTATTGACTTCCTGTAATTCATTTTCAGGAACAGATTTAGCTACAATTCCGGCTCCGGCCTGGTAATACAGGGTATTGTTCTTGCTTAAAAATGTTCTGATCATAATAGCCTGGTTACAGGTCCCATTCAAGCCAATCATCCCGATACATCCTCCATAATATCCACGGGAATCTTTCTCATACTGATTGATAAGCTGTAAAGCTCTGTGTTTGGGTGCTCCGCTTAAAGTTCCCTGTGGAAAAGTTGCAGAAACCATTTCAAGAGGATTGATGTTCTCCGGTAAATCAGCGGTTACTTCACTTACCATATGAATAACATGGGAGAATAATTGAATTTCTTTAAGTTTGGTAACGGTTACATTTTTTCCAAGCTTTCCAAGGTCATTTCTTGCCAGGTCTACCAGCATGGTATGTTCGGCATTTTCTTTTGGGTCAGCTTTTAATATTTCGATAGATTCCAGGTCCGTTTCAAAATTCCCTGTTCTTTTGGATGTTCCGGCAATCGGATGAATAATGGCCTTATTGTTTTTGATAATCAGTTGACTTTCAGGGCTTGATCCGAATAGTTTGTAATTTCCGTAATCAAAATAGAATAAATAAGGAGAAGGATTGATATTTCTTAGAGCACGATATACATTAAATTCATCGCCTTTAAACTTCTGTTCAAACCTTCTGCTTAAAACCAATTGAAATACATCCCCTCTCATGCAGTGCTTTTGAGCCGTTTTTACCAATTCGATATAATCTTCGTTGGTAATATTGGAAGTTTCCTGGCCATTTTTTTCAAAAGGATAAACCGGGGTATTCTGGTTTTTAATAATATTTTCCAAAAAGCGAAGTTCAGATTTTATGCCGTCAATTTGATTTTCAATAATATACATCTCATCATTAAAATGGTTGATGGCAATCACATATTGATACAGTCGGTATCTGAGGATCGGAAGCTCTACTTCAGGGCTTTGTTCCTTCAGATTCACATTTTCAAAAAACTGCACGGCCTCAAAACTTGTATATCCAAAAAGGCTTTGAGCAGTCTGTTCGATAGGGTCATCTGTTTTTTCACATTGGAAAACGGTACGAAAACTTTCAAAGATCTCCGTAATGTCACGCTCCATGATCAATTGTTTTACAGGAGCGGAATTAGGAAGTTTAACTTCAAATTCGTTGAGGTTTTTCACTTCAATTCCTGCAATCGCATTGATGGCAATAAAGGAAAAGTTATTGTCAATACTTTTGGAATCAGAACTTTCCAGAAGGATGGTGTCCCTGAATTTGTCTCTGATTTTAAGATAAATATTCATTGGAGTATGAAGATCTCCTAATGTTTTTTTCGAAACGGTTTTTATTTTGATAGTATCAGTAAACATCTGTAGTTTTATTTTTATGTGAGATTAAGGAATAAAAAAAAGGCTTTAACGGAATCCGTCAAAGCCTATATATTGTATTTTAAATTAATTCTGCTGTATGATTAGCAACATGACAATACCTCCAGACCCGACGAAGAGTTTGAAAGCCACCACCAAATATTGTTGCTCATATTTAACATGGGACAAATGTAGAAATTTTTTTAATACAAAAAATAAAAAATTTAAAAAAAATAAAAAAATAAGTATTACATTTTATTATTCCACTTGTTCAAGCTCTTGTTTGAGTTCTTTTAACTTTGTTTCGTAAGTGTCATCATCATAATCGTTTAGGTAGTTTTCCAATGCTGAAATGTACTCCCGGATAAAGTCTTTGTTGGTTCTGTCTGCTTCATATTTGATCTTTGCAGAATTGACCGGAGCAAGCTTTGAATATTTGACAGCCAT
>Ga0207709_10000382_pt1 | contig 44040 bp, 40 predicted proteins | sample KBSM34metaG_FD_184397 | JGI IMG/M metagenome (GOLD analysis project Ga0207709, IMG submission 184397) | Miscanthus rhizosphere microbial communities from Kellogg Biological Station, Michigan, USA - KBS M3-4 metaG (SPAdes) (version 2) | ecosystem: Host-associated > Plants > Roots > Rhizosphere >...
CCCTCATAGCCGTAGTTGAGCAGCGGGCCCACGCGCAGCGCCTCGGGCACGGGCCACTGGATCTCGCCCGCCGTCAGGCCTGCAGGCAGCTGCCAGTTCAGCTCGGTGGCCAGGCCGGAGTCACCGGCGTTCTTCCAATAGGTATGCCATTCGGGCTGATGGGTGATCAGCAGGCCCAGCCACAGCGTCTGGCCGGGCTGAACGCCTTCGGGTGCCTGGGCCACGAGCTCGGCCCGCACGCGTGGCGTGTCCACGGCCGCGGCCGGGCCGCTGCCGGTCTTCAGGCGCAGCTGCGCGCCGGCAGGGGTGGCAAGCAGGCTGGCGGCGGCAAGGAAAAAGGCGAGGAGCCAGAAGGCGAGGTGCTGGGGGACAGTGTGGCGAAGAGGTGGTTGGTGCGGCATGGCGGACTGTGGGAGCCAGGGGCATGGTCTTTGGTTCCCCCGGCTGCAGGCTGCGATGGTAGCGGGCTGTCCAGAGAGATCGCCTGTGGCCGGCTGCAGGACGATTGGCAAAAGATATCGTTGCATAGGCGCTTGGTATTGGACAGGCGATATGTCCGTTGCCCATCATGGACCGGCCACCCATCCGGGATAGAGCAACACAAGGAGACAAGCCATGCAGGAGACATCTCGCCGCCACTTCCTGGCCGCTGGCGCGGCAGCGGCCGCAGCCTGGGGACTGCCGCAGCACGCAAGCGCGGCCGCTGCCTATCCCGACAAGTCCGTGCGCGTGATCGTGCCCTTTCCCGCCGGTGGCACCACCGACGTGGTGGCGCGGCTGGCCATGCAAAAGCTCGGGGAGCTGACCGGCCAGTCCTTCGTGGTGGACAACAAGGGCGGTGCCAACGGCGTCATCGGCACGGAACTGGCCGCCCGCGCCACGCCCGATGGCTATACCCTGCTGATGAACACGGCCGGCGCGCAGACCCTGAGCCCCGTGCTCTACAAGACCAGCTACGAGGCGCTGTCCAGCTTCGAGCCCATCAGCCATCTGTGCGACGTGGGCTTCGTCCTCATCGCACGCAAGGACCTGCCCGTGAACAGCCTGCAGGAGCTGGTCGCCATGGCCAAACAGGGCAAGCCGTTGAGCGTGTCCTCGGGCAGCAGCATGATTTCGCTGATCACCGAGCAGTTCAAGAAGGTGATTGGCGCGCCGGGCATCGTCAACGCCCAGTACAAGGGCACGGCGCCGCAGATGCAGGCCGTGGTGGCGGGCGAGGTGGATTTCTCGTTCGACTCCTTCACCTCGGTGGAGATGATCCGCACGGGCAAGGTCAAGGCCCTGGCCGTGCTGCTGCCCCAGCGCGCCGAAGTCTTTCCCCAGGTGCCCACCATCAAGGAGGCCGGCGTGGACGGCATGGGCTTCAGTTCCTGGTCGGGCCTGCTGGCGCCCAAGGGCACGCCCCGCGACATCGTGGCCCAGCTCGCGCAGCAGATGGACAAGGTCATGCAGATGCCCGACGTGCTGGCCAAGCTGCGCAGCTACAGCTATGTGCCGCGCCGGGGAACGCCCGAGGAGTTCGCGCGGCTGATCGAGTCGGACAACGAGCGCTGGAAACGCATCGTCAAGGAATCCAACTTCAAGGCCGAGTGAGGAGGGCTCCGGCAGCCCATGGATGGCCCTAATATCGGGCCATGCAAGACTCCCCGCCCGAACAGATATCCCCCGGCGCCTGGCCTTCCCGCTGGTGGGCCGAGGCCTCTGCACGCGACTTTGCGCAGGCCCAGGCCAGCGGCCTGGCTGCCGAAACCATCGCCGTGCTGCCCGTGGCCGCCGTGGAGCAGCACGGTCCGCACCTGCCGATGTCCGTCGACGCCCGCCTGCTGCAGGGTGTGATCGATGCGGCCCTGCCGCTACTGCCGCCCGAGCTGCCCGCGCTGTTCCTTCCCCCGCAGAACATCGGCTTCAGCGTGGAGCACCAATCCTTTGCCGGCACGCTGACGCTGTCGCCTGCCACGGTGATCGCGCTGTGGACCGAGCTGGGCGCCTGCGTGGCACGCGCCGGCGTGCGCCGGCTGCTGCTGCTCAACGGCCATGGCGGACAGGTCAGCGTGATGGACATCGTGGCGCGCGAGCTGCGCATGCGCCATGGCCTGCTGGTCTACAGCAGCAGCTGGTTCGGCCTGGTGGACGATGCGGCCAATGCGCAGTTCAGCGCGCATGAGCACCGCTTCGGCATCCATGGCGGCGAGGTGGAGACGTCGATGATGCTGCACCTGGCGCCGGAGACCGTGCGCATGGAGCATGCGCGGGACTTTCATTCCACTTCGGAGGATCGGGCGCAGCGGCATGCCTTGCTGGGCAATGGGCGAAGCGCCAAGATGGGCTGGGCCATCGAGGACTACAACGTTTGCGGGGCGGTGGGGAATGCTGCGGGGGCCACGGCCGAGCGGGGGGCTTTGATGGTGGAGGCTTCGGCTCGGGGGCTGGTGCGGTTGTTGTCCGAGATGGTTGCGCTGCCTGCGGATACTGTGGGGCGGGCGCCGGAGCCGCTGTAGGTTTGTTGCGGGGTCGTTTTGGACCCTGCCGGGTGGTGGTTTTTCGAGGCCGGGAGTCGGCCCGGCGGCCGACCTACTTTCTTGCCGCGCAGCAAGAAAGTAGGCAAAGAAATGCGCCCGAATGTCTGCGACCCCTTCGCTTCGCTGCGGGGCAACCTGCGTCGTGGCGGTTGCGGGGTTCGCCGTGAAACTCACTTCGCGCTGCGCGCTACGTTCAAACATTACGGCGAGTCAGATCACGAAGCAAGCCTGTCCTTCGGCAGGCTTGCAACCCCGCAACCGCCACGACGCAGGCGCTGACATACGGGGAGTTGTTGCGGGCCTTCGCTGCGCTCGGCCTTTTTTACTGTTTCGGGATCTTGGCCTGGACGATCACGTCGCCCCAGCGCTTGATTTCAGATTGCAGCAATTGCGCGGTCTGCTCGGGCGTGCTGGACTGGGCCTGCACGTTCATCTCGCGCAGCTTCTGCGTGACTTCGGGGGAGTTCACGGCGGCGGCGATTTCCTTGTTCAGGCGGGCGATGATTTCCGGAGGGGTCTTGGCTGGGGCGGCCAGGGCGTTCCAGGAGGAGGCAACGAAGCCCTTGACGCCTGACTCCTGGGCCGTGGGCACGCCGGGCAGCAGGGCCGAGCGCTTGTCGCCGGTGATGGCCAGCAGGTTGACGGCCTTGGAGTTGATCTGGCCCATGATGGGCGTGAGGATTTCCACGGCCGCGTCGATCTGCTTGCCGCGCAGGGCCGTGACCACGGCAGGGGTGCCGTTGAAGGGCACGATCTGGGCGTCGATGCCGGCGGTGGTCTTGAACAGTTCGGCTGCCAGATGCTGGGTGCTGCCGATGGCGATGCTGCCGATGTTGAGCTTGCCGGGGTTGGCCTTGGCCCAGGCCACCAGCTCGCCCAGGTTCTTGAAGCGCGAGTCGCTGGCGGTGAGCACGCCGATGTCGAAGTAGCCCAGGGTGGAAATCGGCGTGAAGTCCTTGACCATGTCGAAGGGCAGCTGGTTGAACAGCCCCACGGTGACGGCACTGCCGTTGGACATGAGGAACAGCGTATGCCCGTCGGGCGCGGACTTGGCTACGGTGTCGGCCGCGACGATGCCGCCTGCGCTGGGCTTGTTGTCGATGATGACGGGCTGGCCCAGCTGCGAGGCCAGTTTTTGCGCGACGACGCGCGAGGTGACGTCGGCCACGCCGCCTGCGCCAAAGGGCACGACGATGCGGATGGGCTTGTTCGACAGGGGCTGGGCCTGGCTGGTGATGGCGGCCAGCAGCAGGGCCGCGCAGGCCAGGGCGCTGCGCGTGAAACGGCGTTTGTTCATGGGTCTTTTGTCTCCTGGCCGGCGAGTTTGGCGCAAAAGCGCAGGCCGGCCCAGAGCGCCCGTGTTCTGGCTGCTATGCCTTGGCGCGATAGCTGTGTGACAGCCTTGCCGATGCCGTATCAGGCGTGCGTGATCCAGCTGCGGTGCTCGTCCGTGTCCAGGTGGTTGAGCGTGTTGAAGGTCTGCAGCATCAGGCGCTTGGGGCTGGTGGTGAACTCGGTCACGGCGCTGTTGCGGATGCGCATGTTCAGCGCAATGGTGACCTCGGGCGAGGTGCCAAGCACATGGCCCACGGCCGTGGAGATGGGGCCGCCGCTGCTGACCAGGAGCACGTTTTCGTCGGCATGCTCGTGGCGCACGCGCTCCAGCACCTGGCGCACGCCGCCTGAGAAATCATCCCAGCTGGGCATGCCTTTGGGGCTGATGGTGCCGGCCATCCACTGGGCCAGGGCATCGCACAGCAGGCGGAAGTGGTGGCGGTACAGCTCGGGCGTGTCGGGCTTGGGCAGGGGCGCCGGATGAATGGCCTGCAGCAGCGCGCCGCTGTCGTATTCATCGAGGCCTGCAAGCGCCTGGGTGCGGTGCTGCTCGGCAGGCAGGCTGCCCAGGCCGTCGGCGATGCCGGCCAGTGTCTGCGCATGGCGGCGCAGCGTGCCCGTGTAGACCGCGTCGAAGCGCAGGCCGCGTTCTCGCCAGTAGGCACCCAGCCTTTGCGACTGCGCCGTGCCGCGCTCGCTGAGCTGGTCGTAGTCTTCGGCACCAAACGAGGCCTGGCCATGGCGCACAAGATAGAGGGTTCCCATGGCGCGGATTGTGGCCAGCGCCGGCGCTGGCGTTTGTCCTGCGGGCGACTGGCTGCCGCCTTGGCGACAGATTCCGGCAACCCGGCAGGCCCTACAGCAGCACCTGGCCGCTCACGCATTCCACGACATGGCCGCCTATCCACAGCGCGCCCTGCGCGTCCTCGCTGACATGCACGCGACCGTCGCGCCCCACGCAGCAGCCCTGGCTGGCGATGTAGGGCGCATGCAGCAGACCTTCGCCGCGCAGCCACAGGGCCAGACTGGCGTTGAGGCTGCCGGTGACGGGGTCTTCAGTGACGCCGACGGGGCTGGCGAAGCCGCGCACTTCCAGGCTGGGGGCGGCATCCGCCTCGGCTGCGGCTGGCCGCTGGCCCGTGGCAAAGGCGCGGGCCTCGCGGCTGCTGCGGCCGATCAGTGCCGGTGCATCTTGCGCGCTTTCGTACAACGCGCAGGCGCCCACCTTGGTGTTCAGCGCCTTGAGCCTTGCATGGTCGGGCTCCAGCGACAGCACCTGGTCGGGGTGTTCGAAGAGCACGCCCATCCAGCGCGGGCCGTTGTCCAGCCAGGCCGCACGCAGGATCTGGCCGCGTTCTGCGCCCAGCGCGGCCGCCACGTCATCCAGCAGGCCGGGCTCCACGTCGCTGATGTCGGTGGACGGTGCCTGAAAGGCCAGGCGCCCGTCCTGGCGCTCGATGCCGATCAGCCCCTTGGCGCACTCCTGCACGATGCGCTGGGCCTGCTGCGGCACGCCGCCCTGCGCCAGCCAGGCCTGGCAGCTGCCCAGCGTGGGATGGCCGGCAAAGGGCAGCTCGCCGCCCGGCGTGAATATGCGCACGCGGTAGTCGGCGCCTGCAGCGCGGCCCGCTTCGGTGGGAGGCAGCACGAAGGTGGTCTCCGACAGATTGGTCCAGGCCGCGAAGGACTGCATCTGCGCATCGGTCAACCCGATGGCGTCGAGCACGACGGCCAGCGGATTGCCCAGGTAGGGCCGTGCCGTGAACACATCCACGGTCATGAAGGGGCGCTGGCGGGGTGCGGCGGTGGAGGTCATGGCAAGGGGCAGGGGTGCGATGGGCAATGCAGGATGAAGAAAGCCGGCGCAAAGCCGGCTTTCAGGGAACAGCCGGGGCTGTGCTTATCAGGCCGACAGCTGCGAGCGGATGGCGTCGGCCAGGGCGGCGATGCCCTTGTCGATCTGCTCGGCCGACACCGTCACGTAGGACAGGCGCAGCGTGTTGGCCTGGGGCTCGTCCGCATAGAACGGCGCGCCGGGCACGAAGGCCGTGCCGCGTTCCACGGCGGCGGGCAGCAGCTTTTGCGCATCCATGCCCTTGGGCAGGCGAACCCACAGGAACATGCCGCCCACGGGACGGGTCCACTGCACGTCCAGGCCGGCCATTTCGCGTTCCAGCGCGGCCAGCATGGCGTCGCGCTGGCGCTTGTACATGGCGCGGATGGTGGGCACATGGCGGTCCAGGAAGCCGTCCTTGATGACCTCGGAGACCACGCGCTGGTTGAAGCCCGGCGTGTGCAGGTCGGCCGCCTGCTTGGCCTGCAGCAGCTTGTTGTAGACGGACTTGGGCGCCACCAGGAAGCCGATGCGCAGGCCCGGGGCCAGCACCTTGGAAAACGAGCCCAGGTAGATCACGCCTTCGGGGTTGCGCGCGGCCAGCGGCAGGGCGGGGGCCTGCTCGAACCACAGGTCGCCGTAGGGGTTGTCCTCGATCAGCGGGATGTTGAGTTCGCGCGCCTTGTCCACCAGGGCCTGGCGGCGTGCCTCGGCCATGGTGCGGCCGGTGGGGTTCTGGAAGTTGGGCAGCACGTAGGCCAGGCGGGCCTTGTCGGCGCCGGTGCCGGCCTTGGCGGCGAAGTCCTCGACGAGGATGCCGTCGTCATCGCTGTCCACGCCCACGGGAATCGGTTCCTGCGGTGCAAAGGCCTGCAGCGCGCCCAGGTAGGTGGGCTTTTCTACCAGCATGCGGCTGCCACGGTCCAGGAAGACCTTGCCGATCAGGTCCAGCGCCTGCTGCGAGCCCGTGGTGATCAGCACCTGGTCGGGGTCCACTTCCCAGGGCAGGAAGTCGGCCACGGCCTGGCGCAGGGGGGCGAAGCCCTCGCTGGTGGCGTACTGCAGGGCCGAGGCGCCATCGCGCTGCATCACGGTCTGGCAGGCCTGGGTGAACTCGTCCAGCGGGAAGGCCAGCGGCGAGGGCAGGCCGCCCGCCATGCTGATGATGCCGGGACGGTCGGTGAGCTTGAGGATTTCGCGGATGGCGGAGGGGTTCATCTTGGCAGCACGGTCTGCCAGCGTCCAGGTCGTCATAAAAAAAGCAGTTCCAGGTCTTTGCGGTGCCCGCCATGCGGGCGGGCTGGTATGGATTGCCATGCCGTCGTGGGGCACGGGCCGGCCGCATGTGAAGAGCGGAGTGCGGATAGTGCGCTCGCTCTTGCGCCGGCAATGAGGGTATTTTGTCGCGGGCGTGAAGGGTCTGCGCATCCTCCCTTCAATAGCTGGGCAGGCCAGTACGGCCTTTGCCTGGGCGTGGGTGGAGGACCCTCATGCGGCCACCATCCATATCGCCGTCAGCGCCAGCATGGTCGCCATGGCACGGTTGAACCACAGCAGCCTGCGTCCCTGGGCCAGCCAGTGGCGCAGCAGTGCGCCCACGCAGGCATACAGCAGATTGCTGAAAAAGGCATAGGCGGCCATGACGGGCAGCACCACGGTCAGGCGCTCGGTCAGGTCGTCGCGCCCGGCCAGCCAGCCGGCCACGATGGCCAGGGCCAGCAGCCAGGCCTTGATGTTCACGAATTGCAGTCCCACGCCCTGCCAGAAGCCGACCTGCAGCTGCTGCGGCGATTGCAGCGAAGCCATCTGCGCGCTGCGGCTCAGGCGCCAGGCCATCCACAGCAGGTAGCCGATGCCGGCGGCCTTGACCAGCCACAGCAGCAGCGGCGCCGCGACAATGGCCGCGCCCACGCCGGCCGTGCTCAGCACCAGCAGCACGCACCAGCCCACGGGCACGGCCAGGACGAAGCGCAGCGCCGGGCGCAGGCCGTGGTTGGCGGCCAGGGCCGTGGACAGCGTGGTGTTGGGACCAGGGCTGAAGCTCATGGAAGCGGCGAGCAGCAGCAAGGCGGTGAGTTCGGACGGTGGCATGAGGCGGTGGCCCCGAAGGTCTCCATACAGGCGGCAGGGGCTGTTGGGGAGGAGGGCACGGCAGGCCTTCTCCGCAGCACGAATGCATGAAATATAGGTGCAAGACCTGTACAGTGCCAATACAGTTGGACCCTCAATTGCATGTTCTGTATTGGTGCCTATCCCGATACAGTGACTTTCTGGTGACCCCTTCGCAGCCGTTTCCGTATGACCGTTCCCCTCTCGCGGCTGGCGCCGCAGACCCTGAGCACCCAGCTGGCCGAACGCCTGGGCGAGCGCATCCGCATGCGGCTGCTGCCTGCGGGCGCACGCCTGCCTTCGGTGCGCGAATGCGCGCGCCAGCAGGGCGTGAGCACGCATACGGTGGTGGCCGCCTATGACCTGCTGCAGGCCCAGGGCCTGGTCGAGGCGCGGCCGCAAAGCGGCTTCTTCGTGCGCGACTTCGTGCAGGATGCGCCGCTGCTGCAGCCCGAACAGGCCCGTGCGGTCCCCGCCGAGGAGGCCCCTGGCGTGCCCAAGGGCACGCGCATCAATGCCTCCATGCTGGTGCGCGGCATGTTCCACCAGAGCGTGGGCGGCAGGCCGCAGCCCGGGGCGGGCGTGCTGCCGGCCGAGTGGCTGGAGGCCGGCTTCCTGGCGGCGGCCATGCGCAAGGCCTGCTCGGGCAAGTCCCTGCACGACTCCTGCGTGGGCTACGGCGACCCGCTGGGCGACATCGGCCTGCGCGAGGCACTGTCGCGGCGCCTGGCGCGCCTGGGCATTGCGGCGGCGCCGCAGCACATCATCACCACCATGGGCGCAACGCATGGGCTGGACGTGGTCAGCCGCGCCCTGCTGCAGCCGGGCGACCCGGTGATGGTGGAGGAGCCCGGCTGGGCCGTGGAATTCGCGCGCCTGGCATCGCTGGGCATGCGCGTGCTGCCCGTGCCGCGCGGCCCCGACGGGCCGGACCTGGCCGTGATGCAGCGCTACTGCGAAAGCTGCGCACCCAAGCTCTACGTCAGCGTGAGCGTGCTGCACAACCCCACCGGCTACAGCCTGTCACCGGCCAGCGCCCACGAGGTGCTGCAGCTGGCGCGGCGATTCGGCTTCTACGTGGTGGAGGACGATACCTATGGCGAGATCGCGCCCGACCACGCCGCGCGCATGACCGTGCTGGACCGCCTCAGCCACAGCATCTATGTGAGCGGCTTCGCCAAACTGCTGGCGCCCAACTGGCGCGTGGGCTACCTGGCGCCCCCGCCCGCCCTGGTGGAGCGCCTGGTGGACACCAAGCTGCTGTCCACGCTCACCACCCCCTCGCTGATGGAACGCGCCCTGGCCCACTGCATGGACCAGGGCCAGCTGCGCCGTCATGCCGAGCGCCTGCGCCAGCACCTGGCCCAGGCCCGCATGCGCAGCGTGGCACTGGCCCAGCAGGCCGGCGCCCGCTTTGCGGCCGAGCCGGCCGGCATGTTCGGCTGGGTGGACACCGGCGTGGACACCGAAACCCTGGCCCAGCGCCTGCTGGACGCCGGCTACTTCATCGCCCCCGGCGCCATGTTCCACGCCGGCCGCCAGCCCAGCACCTGCATGCGCATCAACTTCGCCACCACGCAGGAACCCGCCTTCTGGCGCATCTTCGAACGCGAAGTCCAGGCCATGCGCGGCAGCGCATAGAAAAGGGAATGAGAGAGAGGAGAGGGGAGAGGGGGCGGAAGGCGGGGAGGGCTGTATCGACCCGCAAACATAGATCAGACCAGCAGCGCAAAAAACCGACGAGGCCCAAAGCGAGGGACACCGAGCAAGGGCCGCCCCGCCGCGAGGGTGTCGTCCCCCTCCCCCGCGCAGCGGGTAGAGAGGGGGAAGGCGCGTCAGCGCCTCAGGGGGTGCCTCCAGTCAATGCGCCCGCATCTTCGTACGCAAGCGCGCAATCGCCTGGCTGTGCAGCTGGCACACGCGCGATTCGGTCACGCCGAGCACGGCGGCGATTTCCTTGAGGTTCATGTCGTGCTCGTAGTACATGCCCATGATGTACTGCTCGCGCTCGGGCAGGGCCTTGATGGCTTCGACCAGGGCCACGCGCAGGCGGTGGTCGCGCAGCAGCGCAAAGGGATCGGCGCCGCTGTCGGCCACGTGGCGCTCGAGGAAGTCCTCGCCCTCGTCGCCGCCCGACATGTCCTCCAGATACACCAGCTGCGTGCCGCGCACCTTGCCCAGCAGCGACTGGTAGTCGTCCAGGTCCATGCCCAGTTCGTCGGCGATCTCGGATTCCAGCGGCGTGCGCCCCAGGCGCTGCTCCAGGCGGTGCAGCGCGTGCTCGATGTCCTTTTGGCTCTTGCGCGAGCTGCGGCTCATCCAGTCGCCTTCGCGCAGCTCATCGAGCATGGCGCCACGGATGCGCTGGCTGGCGAAGGTCTCGAATTGCACGCCCTGCTCGCTCTCGAAGCGGGACAGGGCTTCGGCCAGGCCGATCATTCCGACCTGTATCAGATCATCAAGCTCCACATTGGGAGGCAGCTTGGCGATCATGTGCAGCGCGATCCGGCGTACCAGAGGTACATGCCGACGGATCAGTGCATCGCGGTCGAGTTGGCCTTTGGCGGTGTACATGGCAGTCAGTGGCTCCAGGCATGGGATGTGGGCAGCGGCGCGAAGCCGGCGGCCAGATCCTGGCCGCCATGTGGCAACACGCTGCCCGCATGGTTGAGCAGTTGCAGCGCCAGGCGCTGCAAGTCCGGTGCATGGTGCAGGCGCACGGGCAGCAGTCCCGGCGCATGGCCCAGGTGGCGTTGCGCGCAGCGCATCAGCGCGTCGATCTGCGATTGCAGCTGTTGCGCATCCTCGGCCTGGCTGCGGGCGCCGGTCTGTCCACGGCGCCAATCGTAGCTGGTCACGCCCAGGTCATCAGCGCTGGGCAGCAGCGGCGCCAGCAGGCAGCGCAGGCCGGCATGCACTGCCAGCTGCTTGAGCTGGCGGTAGCAGCCCAGCACGCGGGTGCCTTGTTCGGGCAGCACCATCAGCGGGTGCACGGCCTGGCCGGCCAGGTTGCTGGCCAGCGTGTCGGCATTGGCATACAGCATGACGATGGCGTAGCCGCGCACGTGGCGCTGCAGCCATTGCATGGGCGTCATGCCGGCCTGGCGTGCCTGCTGGGGCAGCAGATCCAGGCCCTGGCGCGCCGGCAGCACGGCCACCGAGCTGTGGCGGGGGTCGGGGTGCAGGCCGGTACGGGCCTGCCAGGCGCTTTGCTGCAGCAGCTGCGCCAGGCCCGGTGCATCCGGGGACTCGCCCTGGCTGGCGTCCAGCACCAGAACGGGCAGGCCAAGGCGCTGCAGGCTGGCACAGACCGGCCACAGCAGGGATTGTTCGGCCTGGCCCTGCGGGTCGTTGGCCGTGTCGCGCAGCATGGCCAGCACACGCAGGCCCATGGGCGCGGCGGCGCCGGGCTGGCCGTGCAGGCCCAGGCCCTGGTGCAGCTGGGGGAAGGTTTCAAGCATGGTGGATCTCGCCTTCGGTGCTGGGGCTGGACGGGGTGAAGAAGAAGTCCAGGTCCAGCGCCTTGGGATCGAAGGCCGAGCGGGTGGCGGCGCGCATGGAGGCGGACACCAGTTGCTGCGCATCGGCGCGTTCCCAGTCTTCGGGCACGCGCTGGCCGTTGGTCACGCCGCGCAGCTGCATCTGGTGGCGGATAAGAGTGTCCACCGAAGGGCCCAGCTTCACGGCCTCATCCACCTTGGTGAGGATGGCCTGGCTGGAGCCGCGCGCCTTGAAGGCCTGCATCACATCGTCCAGCGCATCGCCCTGGCCGGCCGCGTTCACGGCCAGCAGTTTCTGGATGCCGGGCAGGTCCAGCAGGTCGAGGATCTCGTCCTTGCGCGGATCGCGCGGGGCCACGCCCGTGGTGTCGATCAGCACCAGCTGCTTGTTGGCCAGCAGGCCCAGCAGGTCCTGCAGCGCGGCGCGGTCATGGGCCAGGTGGGCCACCACGCCCAGCATGCGGCCGTAGGAGCGCAACTGGTCGTGGGCGCCGACGCGGTAGGTGTCCAGGGTGATCAGGCCGACGCTGGCGGCGCCGTACTTGGCTGCGCACAGGGCAGCCAGCTTGGCCGTGGTCGTGGTCTTGCCCACGCCGGTGGAGCCCACCAGGGCGAAGACGCCGCCTTGCTCGTACAGCGGGGCCTGGTCGGCGTCGGTGCGCAGATTGCGTTCCAGCACCTGCATCAGCCAGCGCACGGCGTCGCCGGCGGACAGGTCCTGGGGCATGTGCTCGACCAGGGCGCGGGCCAGCACGGGGGAGTAGCCCGCGCGGATCAGCTTGTGCGTGAGGTTGGCGTGGATGGGGTTCTGGCGCGTCTGGCCCAGCCAGGTCAGGGTGTTGAAGCGCTCTTCGATCAGGTCGCGCACGGACTGCAGCTCATCGCGCAGTGCCTGGGAGGCCATGGTCGGTGCGGGCTCGCTGCGCAGGGTCTCGCGCAGCGGCGCTTCGGCGCTGGCGCGCAGCGGGTTGTGGCGGGCCACGGACGGCGCAGGCTGTGCCTTGAACGGCTGCTGTGCAGCCGTGGGCGCGGCGGCCGGTGCTTCGCGCAGGGCGTCGCCCAGGCTGCGGCGCTGGGCAAAGCTGGGCAGCGGCTCGTCAACGCCGGCCTCGTGGCGGCGGCGCAGCATGCGTTCGCGCACATAGTCCTGGAAGGACAGGGTGCTCATGGCCAGCTGTTCGGTGTCTTCCTGCACGCTTTGGCGCAGGCCGGCCGGCTCGGCACCGTCTGCCGACAGCGAGGCTGCCTGCGAGATGGCCTGCGCAATCGCCGACGACGTTGCCTGGGAAGCACGCGATGGAGCCGCCTGCGCGGCCTGCAGTGCCGGCTGCGCCGTGCGCGGCTGGGTCTGCGCCTGGATCAGCTTGGCCTGCACCTGCGGGCGCAGGCCCGTGGTTTCCTCTGCAGAGCGGCGCTCGATGGCCTGCTGCAGCGGCGTGCTGCTGGCAGCGGCCTTGCTGTGCTCCAGCGTGTCCTCGGCCGTGGCCATGACCTCGACGCCATCGGGCGTGTTGCGGTTGGACAGGATCAGGGTGCCCGCTCCGAAAGCCATGCGCGCCTTGGCCAGGGCCTCGCGGGAGGTGGGGGCGTAGAAGCGTTTGATGTTCATGCGGATGCACCTTTAAGAATCGAGCCGATGCGGATGGTGTGCGTTTCGGGGATCTCGCTGTGGGCGAGAACCTGCAGACGCGGCGCCACGCGACGCACCAGGCGGGCAATGGAATTGCGGATGGAATCGGGAACCAGCAGGCAGGCAGGCAGGCCCAGCTCTTCTTGCTGGTTGGCCATGTCGGCCGCCTTCTGGGTGAGGATCTCGGCCACGCCGGGATCCAGTGAGGGGGAGCCGGGGTTGGACAGGGCCTGCACCAGCAGGCGTTCGAGTCCGGGCTCGATGGCGATGACGTTCAGCTCACGGGTCGGGCCGTAGATCTGCTGGACGATGGACGGCGACAGCGCAATGCGCACGCGGCGGGCCAGCTCGACAGGGTCCTGCGTGGTCGAGGAGTGCTCGGCCAGCGTCTCGATGATGGTGCGGATGTCACGCACGTGCACCGAGTCTTCCAGCAGCAGCTGGAGCACTTTCTGGAACGTCGTGATGGACACCATTTTCGGAATGACTTCTTCGATCAGCTTGGGAGCCAGTTTGGCCACATGCTCCACCAACTGCTGCGTCTCGGTACGGCTGATCAGCTTGGCGGCATGCACTTGCATCAAGTGTGACAAATGGGTGGCCATCACGGTTTCCGAATCAACCACGGTAAAGCCTGCCATTTGTGCCGCTTCCTTCTGGCGTTCGTCGATCCAGTGGGCGGGCAGGCCGAAGGCCGGGTCGGTGGTCTGGGTGCCGATCAGCGGGGTGCTGATGCCGCCCGGATTGATGGCCAGGAACATGCCGGGGAAGGCCTCGCCCTCGCCCACCATCACGCCGCGCAGGGTGATGCGGTAGGCGCTGGGCTTGAGCTCCAGGTTGTCGCGCACATGCACCGCCGGGGGCAGAAAGCCCACTTCCTGGGCGAACTTGCGGCGAACGCCCTTGATGCGGGTCAGCAGGTCGCCCTGGCGGCCCTTGTCCACCAGGGTGATCAGGCGGTAGCCCAGCTCCAGGCCGAGCAGGTCCACCGGCTGCAGGTCGTCCCAGGTGGCTTCGCCGTCGCTGGGCGCGGCCACGGGTGCGGGCGCCTGGGTCTGCTGGGAGGCGCGTTCCTGCTGGCGGCGCGAGAGCATCCAAGCCAGCCAGCCCAGCAGCGCGCCCGTGCACAGGAACACGACGTGGGGCATGCCCGGAATGACGCCCAGCAGGCCCAGCACGCCGGCCGTGATGCCCAGCACCTTGGGCGACATGAACAGCTGCTGCGCGATCTGCTGGCCCATGTCGGTTTCCTTGCCCACGCGCGAGATCACCATGGCTGCGGCCACCGAGATCAGCAGGCCGGGGATCTGCGCGACCAGCGCATCGCCCACGGCCAGCAGGATGTAGCTGTCGGCGGCCTGGCCGGCCGACAGGCCGTGCTGGATCATGCCGATGGCGAAGCCGCCGATGATGTTGATCACCAGGATCAGAATGCCGGCGACCGCGTCGCCGCGCACGAACTTGCTGGCACCGTCCATGGAGCCGAAGAAATTGGCCTCTTCCTGCACCTCGGCGCGGCGGCGCTTGGCTTCCTTTTCGTCGATCAGGCCGGCGTTCAGGTCGGCATCCACGGCCATCTGCTTGCCGGGCATGGCGTCCAGGGTAAAGCGGGCCGAGACTTCGGCGATACGCTCGGCACCCTTGGTGATCACCACGAAGTTGATCACCACCAGGATGGCGAACACGATCAGGCCGACGGCGAAGTTGCCGCCGATCAGGAAGTGGCCGAAGGCCTCGATCACCGCGCCGGCCGCGCCGGGGCCGGTGTGGCCCTCCAGCAGCACCACGCGGGTGGAGGCCACGTTCAGCGACAGGCGCATCAGCGTGGTCAGCAGCAGCACCGACGGGAAGGCCGCGAAGTCCAGCGGCCGGATCATGTAGGCCGCCACCATCATCACCATCAGCGCCACGGCGATGTTCAGCGTGAAGAAGGTGTCCAGCAGCCACGGCGGAATGGGCAGCACCATCAGCGCCAGGATGGCCACCACCAGCAGCGGCGCCATCAGGCCCTGAGCGAACTTGGCGTTCTCGCTCGACCACATCGATTGCAGGGATTGGAGCGGATTCGTCGTCATGGAGCAGTACCTTCAGTGGTCGCGGCGGCGCCTGGCGCGCGGCGGCCCTGGTGCGGATCGAGTTCGGCGGGCACGACGGGTTCGCCGAGATCGCCAGGCATGGGGCCTTCGCCGCGCAGCGCGGCCTTCAGGCGGTAGACATAGGCCAGGACCTGGGCCACGGCCGTGTACAGCGCGGCGGGAATGGCCTGGTCCAGATCGGCGTGCGCGTACAGGGCGCGCGCCAGCATGGGGGATTCGAGCACCGGGATCTTGTGGGCGCCCGCGACTTCGCGGATCTTTAGCGCCACCAGGTCCGTGCCCTTGGAGATGACCTGCGGGGCGGCCATGGTCTTTTCGTCGTAGCGCAGGGCCACGGCATAGTGCGTCGGGTTGGTGACCACGAAGTCGGCGCGCGGCACGGCGTTGACGCTGGCGCGGTCGGCGATCTCGCGCTGCTTCTGGCGGATCTTGCTCTTGATCTGCGGGTTGCCGTCGGATTCCTTGTGCTCTTGCTTGACTTCCTCATGGCTCATCTTCAGGCGCGACTTGAACAGGTAGGCCTGCAGCGGCACGTCGATCACGGCCATCAGGAACACCACCAGCAGCAGCAGGGCCACGCCGCTGGCCAGCCATTGCCCCGTCATGGACAGCGCCATGGCCGAGGGCTGGGAGGAGATGGCGGCGATCTCGGCGAGATGGCCGCTCAGGAACTTCCAGGCCACGAAGGAGAGGATGGCCGTCATCACCACCATCTTCACCACGGTCACCATCTGCTGCTTGGAAAACAGGTTGGTCAGGCCCGACAGCGGATTGAGGCGGTTGAACTGGGGTTGGATGGGCTTGAGGCTCAGGATCCAGCCGCCGGCCAGCATGCCCGACACCAGGGCCGCACCCGTGGTCACGGCGGCAACGACCAGGGAAATCTTCAGACCCAGGCTGCCCATGGACAGCATGCGCTCCATCATCAGGGCCGGCGTCTTGGCCGTGTGCGCGTCGAAGGCCAACTGCTGGGCCAGTGCCATGCGCAGGTGCTGGATCAGGGGCTCGGCGCCCATCAGCATCATCAGCGCGCCCGTGCCCAGGATGGCCAGGTGCGACAGGTCCCGAGAGCGCGCACCCTGGCCGTCAGAACGCGTTTTCTGCAGTTTGCGTTCGGTGGCGGGAAGGCTTTTGTCTTGGCTGGAGTCCATGGCGCAATGACGGAAGGATTTGCGTCATTGTCGGAACAAGCCAGGCAGGCGAAGCCCCGATAAGCGGGGCTCAAGCGGCGCTTATGTGCTGTCTGCACAAGGGGAGGAACGGCAGCCGCATGGTGCAAGGGCGCCGCGAAGATGGCAGTCAGCCCCTTGCGCCCAAGCGAAAGAGGCTGCCCTGCAATGAGAGTGGAGGCGCCGGGCGCCCCCCGGGGTGATCAGAATCCCAGGCTGGCCAGGAGATCGTCCACCTGGGACTGCGAAGTCACCACATCGGGCGTCTTCTCGGGATCGACCACGGGGCCGGCGAGGTGCTCCTTGGGCTTTTCCAGGGGCTCCAGCGCCGTCTGCTGCGGGTTGGGTGATGTCTGGATGAGCAACTGCACCAGCTGGTCCTCCAGATCGGCGGCCAGCGAGACCACGCGGGCAATGACCTGGCCCGTGAGATCGTGGAAGTCCTGGGACATCATGATCTCGGTGAGGTGCTCGTCGGCCTGCTGCGTGCCCTGCTCGACTTCCTCCAGGAAGTTCATCACCCGGCCCTTGGCCACGGCCGCCACGGGGTCCTCGACCATCTGTGCCCGCATGGCGCGTACACGCTCGGCCAGCCGGTCCTGCTGGACCTTGGCCAATTCGACGCGGTTCAGAACCTTCTCGGCGGCTTCTCCGGTCAGCCGCGCAATGTAGGAAAGGCGGCTTTGCGCGTCCGGCAGCTCTCCCATGCTGCCGCGCAATCGGTCCGCATAGCCCAGCTCGTTGAGCGAGTCATGCAGCTGGCGCGTGAGAACGCCCACCTTGTAGTGGACGCTGTCGGGGACATCCGGGTTGCTCATGGCGCGTGCCCTACAGGCCCAGCTTTTTGAGGATCAGGTTGACTTTCTCTTCCAGCGTGGCCTTGGTGAAGGGCTTGACGATGTAGCCTGCCGCGCCGCCCTGGGCCGCTGCCACGATGTCCTCCTTGCGTGCCTCGGCCGTCACCATCAGCACGGGAAGGTGCTTGAGTTTGTCGTCCTGCTTGATTTCGGTGAGCAGCTGGAAGCCGTTCATGTTGGGCATGTTGATGTCCGTCACCACGAAATCAAACTTGCTGTTGCGCAGCTTGTGCAGTGCCACGACGCCGTCTTCGGCTTCATCGGCTTCGGGAAAGCCGCTCTCCTTGAGCAGATTGCGCACGATGCGCCGCATGGTGGAGAAGTCGTCAACGATCAAAAAACGCAGGGCATTAGCCACGTGAGGCCCTTTCGGTCGGTAGGTGCTCGGTACTGGTAAGAATCCGCCGCGATGGTAACAATATGAAACCTTCTTGGCGCAATGTGGGAATTTTCCTGCTTTTCGGCAGCATCGGGCGCAAACCTTAATTTGTTACACGATCAGGTGACGCGGGCGCAGGCGGGGCAGCTGCAGGCGAGGTGGCGGCGGGCTGCGCAGCGGTCTCGCCGGTTGCGGATTCGGTGGTGGCCGCATTCGCCGTGCCGCCATTGCCGCCGGCCAATGAGGGCGGCAAGGCGTTGCGTGTCACAGGTCCGCGGTGGCCCAGCAGGCGCTTTTCGGCCTCCTGCGTGAGCACGGTGATGGTGATGCGCCGGTTCTGCGGGGCACGCGGATCATCGGGCAGCAGCAGGTCGCTGCTGGCCAGGCCGGTGATGCGGGCCAGCTGGTTCAGCGGCATGCCGGCCGCCACCAGCTCGCGGCGCGAGGCGTTGGCACGGTCGGAGGACAGCTCCCAGTTGCTGTAGCCGCGGTCGGCATTGCCGTAAGGGGCGGCATCGGTATGGCCGGACAGGCTGATGCGGTTTTCCGCGCCCGCCAGGGCCGCGCCCACTTCGCGCAGGATGTCGCGCATGTAGGGTTTGACCATGGCGCTGCCACTGTCGAACATGGGGCGGTTTTGCTCGTCCACGATCTGGATCTGCAGGCCGTCGGGCGTCACGTCGGTGCGGATCTGCGAGCGGAATTCGTTCAGGCGCGCATTGCTGGTGATCATCGCGTCCACCTTGGCCTTGAGCGCCTTGATGCGGTTGGAATCCACCTGGGCCTGGTCAGCGCGGCCTGCATCGACGCTGGTGCGCCGGTTGGAGCTGTCCGCTGCCTCCGAGCGCCGCACCTGGCCGTGCACCTTGGCCAGATCATTGCCGCCGCCGGGAATCACGCTGGAGCTGTTGCCTGCACCGTCGCCGCCGGCCATCGCCACCTTCAGCGGCGAGGAAAAATACGCCGCAATGCCCTGCAGCTCACCCTTGGCCGTGGAGCCCAGCAGCCACATCAGCAGGAAGAAGGCCATCATCGCGGTCACGAAGTCGGCATAGGCGATCTTCCAGGCACCGCCGTGGGGTGCATGCGCCGTCTTCTTGACGCGCTTGATGATGATCGGCTGTAACTTTTTCTCTGCCATGGCTTGACGCTGCTGGACGCAGGATTACTTCTTGCCCTTGACGTGGGTTTCCAGTTCAAGGAACCCGGGACGTTCGGTGGAGAACAGCACCTTGCGGCCGAACTCGATGGCCGTGGCGGGGTTGTAGCCCTGCATGCTGGCCAGCAAGGTGGTCTTGATGCACTCCAGTTCCTTGGCAGCATCCTGGGCGCGTTGCTCCACCAGGCCGGCCATGGGCTCCACCAGCGCATAGGCCAGCAAAATGCCCAGGAAGGTACCGACCAGGGCCGAGGCGATCATGCCGCCCAGCACGGAAGGCGGCTGCCCCACCGAGCCCATGGTGTTCACCACACCCAGCACGGCCGCAATAATCCCGAAGGCAGGCAGGGCGCCGGCCAGGCGGGTCAACGCATTGACCGGGGCATGCGCTTCGGCGTGATGCGCCTCGATCTCGCTGTCCATCAGCGACTCGATCTCATGGGAGTTGAGGTTGCCTGACACCATCATGCGCAGGTAGTCGGTCAGGAACTCCACCACATGGTGGTCGGCCAGCAGCTCGGGGTACTTGGTGAAGATGGGCGACTCGTTGGGTGCCTCCACATCGCTTTCGATGGACATCAGGCCCTCCTTGCGGGCCTTTTGCAGAATCTCGTACAGCAAGGCCATCAGCTCCATGAAGCGGGCCTTGGTGTAGCGCGAACTCTTCATCACGCCAGGGATGGCCTTGGCCGTGGCCTTGAGCACCTTGGGCTGGTTGCACACGATGAAGGCGCCGATGGCGCCGCCGCCGATGGTCACCATCTCGAAGGGCAGGGCCTTGAGAATGACCTGGACGTTGCCCCCGTGCAGCACATAGGTGCCGAAGATGCAACCGAAGGCGACGATGTATCCGATGATGACAAGCATGGGAGTGGATTGTGAGCGCGCGCGGTGACGGCGTTGGGCTGAAAAGTCGGGTGATTGCTTGTTAGATCGGCAGCTTGGGCCAGGGATGTAGGGTTCACCCGGTGAAGATGCGATCAGACGCATGCATGCTACATGCGCGCTTCGCAATGAAAGCTGGAGAATTCAGGTGTTCGTCGGTCAGATCGCAGCTTCGGCGCGGGCATCTGAGAAGACATTAGTGGGTATATGTCGATTTCGATGTCGATGCCCTTGCGCGATCGACGGGTCGGCCTGCTTGCAGGCCTGGAGGCAGCCAGCATTTGCCTGACTCCGACGTTCTTTTCCATTCATATGCCCCAGACTGCTCTTGTCATCATCGCGCGCGATGAAGAACGCTCAATAGCCCGCTGCATTGATAGCGTCAAAGACTTCGTGGACGAAGTCCTAGTGCTGGATACGGGCTCCGTGGACCGTACGATGGAGATCGCCCGCAGCTGCGGTGCGCAGGTGCATCGCTTTGAGTGGTGTGATGATTTCGCTGCTGCCCGCAACCGGGCCCTCGATCTGGCGGATGCGAACTGGAACCTGGTTCTCGACGCCGACGAATGGTTGGTTGAGGGGGGCGCGTGGTTGGCAGGGTTGCCGACGATGGAGCGCCAACTCGGGGTTGCCGACGTCCAGAGCCTGTACGAAATGGGCGTGACCGGCGCGGTGAGCCGTTCGCGGATTACCCGGCTTTTGCCACGGGGGGTGCGCTATCAGGGGGTCGTCCATGAACAGCCCGCGTCCGACCTGCCACGTGTGCTGGTGCCGCTGGTCATTCGGCATGACGGATATCTGCCTGAGCAGATGTCGCGCAAGCAGGGGAGAAACCAGCGTCTTCTTCTGCAGGAGTTGAGTAGAAATCCTCGTGATGCCTATATCAACTACCAACTGGGCGTGGACTTCGAACTGAACAGAGATTTCTCCAAAGCGTGCGCACACTATGGTGTGGCGATGGAGCAACTTGAAGTGTCGAGTGGCTATGAGCACGATCTGTGCGTCAGATACCTTTATTGCCTGGGGCAAGCGGGCCGCCATGAAGAGGGCTTGGCCCTGGCGCAGGCCCAGATGCCGAAATGGCAGGATTCGCCCGATTTCTTTTTCACTCTGGGCGGTGTCCTGCTGGATGCGGCCATTGCCAAACTTGATGGTCAGGTTGAGCACTGGCTTTCGATGGCTCAGGCTTCCTGGGAACGCTGCCTGGAGATCGGAGAGGTGGATGCGTGCCAGCATGGCGGGGTGGCGGGGCGGGGCAGCTATCTTGCGGCGCACAATCTGGCCGTGATGCATGAGCAGCTCGGAAATCTGGACGAGGCCCGGGCTCTGAGGCTGCGCCACCCCATGCCGGCTTCGGGTTCCTGAGATGAGAACTCGGCTCGACAGAGCGGGCGATCAAAAGCGTTAAGAGCTTGTGTCTTTCCGAAGCTCCAGCAGGTGCTTGCCTGTGGGGTCGTGGCTTAGCGGCTTGTGTGTCTCGGAGTGACCAACTGGGCGGTGTGATGTGTCTGGCCGGTTGCAGATGGTGTGGCAAAAGCTGCAACTACACCTGGAAACGGTGTCTGTTTGTGCGTTGCAACTAGGCTGCTTAACAGCGGATTGGTCGGCGGGCAAAAGTGGATAGTTGCCAAAGCTCCATCCTGCCGTGCCATAGCGCATTCTCTGGTCCATAGCCATGCCTTCTTCCGTACTCGCCGAAACTTCCTCGCCACCGGTCAGCATCCCTCAGGAGCTTGCGCGTGTCCGCGCCATGGTCGAGCAAATGCAGTTCATACAGGCGCTGGGTGCACTGTCGCAGCTGGTGGTCCAGGAGCCGCGTAACGCCCATGTGTGGCTGCACATAGGGTTTGTCTATGTGCGCATGGCCATCTGGCACAAGGCCGTTGATGCCCTGCAGGCGGCCCTGGAAATGGAGCCTCGTATGCCCGATGCGCAGCGCCTGCTGGCCCTTGCGCTGTTCAGCACTGGCCAGCGCGAGCAGGCCTGCGACCTCATTGACGAGGCCTGTCGGCACAAAAAGAACGATGGGCAGCATTGGATGATGCGTGCCTACATCCATTCGCACACCAGCAGCGATTCGGCGCGATCGCTGCAAGTGGCCGCTGATTGGGGCAGGCGCTTTTCTGATCCGCTGACGCGCAAGTCAGCGCCGCTGCCAGGGCGCGACCGCAACCCGCGCAAGCGTCTCAAGGTCGGATACGTGACGGCGGATTTTCGCGAGCACTCGGTGGCGTTCTTCATGCGTCCTGTGCTGGCCCACCATGATCCCGAGAACGTCGAAATCCATGTCTACTCCAGCGGCAAGCCCGATTGGGTGACTGCGCAGTTGCGCGCGTTGGTGCCGAATTGGCGCGAGGTTGCCGATCTGACCGAGGTGCAATTGGTTGACCAGATACGTGCTGACGGCATCGACATCCTCGTGGACCTGTCGGGCTTTACCCTGGGCCACCGGATGGAGGTGTTCGCCCGGCGTGCGGCACCAGTGCAAGTGACCTGGCTTGGGTACATGCACACTCTGGGCATGAAGGCCATGGATTACCGTCTGGTGGATGCCGGCATCGCTCCCCCCAGCCATGCTCCTTACTATTCAGAGGCACTGTTCCAACTGAGTTGCATGGCCAGCTATGCGCCACCTGAGTACTCGCCCTTGTGTGAGGAGCCGCCCATGCTGCGCAACGGCTATCCCACGCTGATATCGCTCAATAGTTCATCCAAGATTACAGACCAGATGCTGTCCGTCTGGGCGCGCATACTGAACGAGCGCCAGGACGCACGGCTGATCATCATGGTCAAGGAGCAGGAGCCTGAGGCCGCCCAGATCCATATGCTGCCACGCGTGCAAAACGCTGGCATGCCGTTGGATCGTGTCTCGGTGCTGCATCAGCAACCACTGGACCGCTTCATGGAACTGGGGCATATCGCCGATGTGGCGCTGGATACATCACCTGTTTCCGGTGGCACCACTACGTTGCACGCCCTGTGGATGGGGCTGACCATCGTGGCACTGGATGCCGAGCGGGGTGTTGACGCCTCGACAGCACGAACCCTTGTCGGCCTGGGCTTCGGTGGAGAGGTCACCAATAACGAGCAGGAATATGTGCAGGCCGCATTGCAGCTGATGAACGATCCCGAGCGTCTGCGCCAACAGCGACTGACCGCGCGCGCCAGCATGGAGGCCAGCGTGCTGATGAACTATCCCGAGCGGACGGCCGAGCTGGAGAAGGCCTTCCGTCTGATGTGGCTCAACTGGCTGAACGGTGATCGCCGCAATTTGAGTGCGGCCGTTGATCTGGACGCCCTGCTGGCCGAAGCGGACGCTGTCGCATGAACCTCAATCGACCCACGGACATGGATCCCATTCCGCTTCTGGTGCCCGACATGCCTGCGCCGCAGGCCTTGTTGCCTTGGTTGGAGCGCATGCATGCGGCGCGGCACTATTCCAACTTTGGCCCGTTGGTACAGGAGTTGGAGGCGGCGTTCGCTCATCGATTTGCTGTGCCCAGTGATGCTCTGACGACGGTGGCGAATGCCACGCTGGGGCTGGAGCTGGTGCTGCAGGCGCTGGATCTGCCCCGCGGCTCACGTGTGCTGGTCCCGTCCTTGACTTTTGTGGCCACTGCCACTGCGGTGATCCGTGCAGGCCACGTGCCCGTGATCGGTGATGTGGATCCTGCCAGCTGGATGCTGACCCCTGCCATTGCATACGCGGCCTGCAAGCAGATGCGCATCGATGCGGTGTTGCCCGTCGCCACTTTTGGTATGCCCTATGACATGCAGGCATGGCAGCAGTTTGAATTGGACACCGGATTGCCCGTAGTCATCGATGCAGCTGCTGCCTATGGAAGCCAGTGGTTGCAAGGCGTGCAGGGCACCTTGGTCTTCAGTCTGCACACCACCAAAAGCCTGCCGGCCGGCGAAGGCGGGCTCATCGTTTCCACGCGCCCAGGCTTGGCTGCCAGGGTGCGCCAACTCTCCAATTTCGGCATCAATCTGGACCCCGCTGCAGGATTGCCGATCGGTTCGCTGGCTTCCATGGGCAGCAATGCCAAGATGAGCGAATACCATGCGGCAATCGGCCTGGCGTCGCTGCAAGTCTGGGAGGCGCACGCAGGGCAAAGGTGTGAACTGCAGGCGGAACTGATCTCTGCCTTGAACAACGTCAGCGGCCACCGCCTGTCCTGGCAGGCACAGGGTAGCGGTGGTCCGTTGGCCGCGCCTTCCTTGCTGTGCGTTCGCCTGCAAAGCGGGGCGGCGCGCGCAGCACTGGAGGCCGCATGCCAGGCGGATCGCATCACAACCCGCCGCTGGTATCAGCCGCTGCTGCAGCAGATGCCGGTGCTGGAGTCTCAGTGTCTGCGGCTGGAAATACGCCATGCAGGCCCGTTGGCAGAGACGCTGCTGGGCTTGCCGTTCTTTCTGGGCATGACTCGGGATCAACGCCAGCGTCTGTGCGACGTGGTGGCTAAGAGCCTGCCTGGAGAGTGTCCCAGGTCCGAGCCAGCCGGGGCTGGCGCCCATCTCAGCCACGCGGGCTGATTCAATCGGCGCCTATATGCTCCGCGCCGATCATTGATAGAAGTACAGGCAGGTGTCCCAGCGGAAATGGCCGTGGTGGCGCAGTCCTATCTTGTATCCGGGCTGCTGCTGTATGACATAGTCCGTGATCTCCAGCAGATCGGATGTCCGGTGGTAGGCGGAGATGGCCAGCTTGGGCGCATGGTTCTTCAGTGATTGGCGAGCACCCTTGAGGGCGGACAGCTCTGCGCCTTCCACATCCATCTTGATGAAGCTGGGCGCATCGTCAACGATTTCATCTATGGGGCGCACATCGATCATGTCCTCCTCGCTGCACGCCACATCGGCCGTGTGGATGGAGCTGCCATAGCCGCCTTCGTGCTTGAAGGCGACCCTGCATGGAGCTTCGCCCACGCCGCAGCCGTGGATGCTGATTTTCGAGGCCAGAGGCGTGCCTGCGTAACGGCGGCGCAAATCCTGCAGTTTATGGATATTGAAGCGGTCTGGCTCGACCAGCCAGCTATGGGCGAAATCTCCGTCGGTGGCCTCGGCAAGACCCATGAACGCTTCACCCGCAGAAGCTCCGCAGTCAACCATCTTTTCCGATTTTCCAAAACTCAACAGGCCAGACCTGAAATAAAGGGCTGAATAGGGGCGCTCGATTTCATAGTAGTAGCTTGGATCGCAGGTAAGTCGGTAATTCAGGACCGAATAAAGTGTTTGTACTGAATAATCATCCGACAGGCGTTGGGCCAGTTTCTGGTATCTCTCGACGTTGTCTGCGATATATGGGCCCCAGTCTTCGATTCGGAAATCGAGCAGGCTGCTAATACCAAATGCTCTGACGAATTGCTCAAAACTCATGTGCGAAATTCCATTGGTGCGGCACACATGGTTGAAGAAGAACTTGGGCTTGTCGTAGCCGCAGGTGTTGATCGCCACCACATCATGCTGCCCGCGGACTTTGGAAACAAAGGCTTCGGTGGAGATCAGCGGAGTGCCATGAAGGTTGGACTCCTTCTGGCAGAGAAAATCGTCGACTACGGCCTCGACAATGAAATTTCCCTCTCGAGCGATAGCGATGATATGTTCAGAAAATCCCTTGCTGCCCAAGAGAAAGAGTCGCACGGATGGAGCATGCTTGGCAACGATGTCGCAGAGATCCTGGGGAATGCCAAAAAATGGGTTATTTCGCAGTGCTGCCGCTGATTCGAGAAATTGCATCTCCATTTCATGAGTGCGGTGATCTGAATGGATTTGATTTTTTTTCATGATACGGTGCTTGCCTATGTGCCTGGGTAAACGTATATCGGCTCGTCATATCTCAGATCGAAAACCGTTTTGCTAGGAATGTCTTCATGATAAAGACGGGGCCAACCCAACTCACAGCCATCTCCCACTGTGGTTCCTTTCTTGATCATTGCCCCCATGCGTAAAATGCCATGTGCACCGATTTCTACGTTATCGCCCACTTGCACGCCGCTTTCAATCCAGCAGGACGCGTTGATGGTGCTGCGGATGCCAATCTGGACGCCGTTGTGGATGACGGTATTGAAGCCTATTCGGCTGCCATGGCCGATGCAGGCGTGGTGGCCGATGAAACTGTTGGGGCCGATGGCAACATCGGTGGCCACGTTGGCCATAGGACTGATGAACGGCTCCAGGTTCAGACCATGATCAATGGCTGCCTGCATCAACTCCAAGCGCTTAAAGTTGCCAAAGCGCTCGTTGAACGCAATGAAGGCACTACCTTTAGCAGGGTCTAGAGTATCGAGCACGGAGCAATCGAAGGCGTAGTCTGCATTTTGCCGGACCTCGACCCGTTTAATCAGCTCATCGGGGCGGAATTGCTTCCAGGCATGAAAAGCGGTATCTAAAAAGTCACCGCAGCCGACGATCCATCTATATTTCATGGTCTGTCTCCATCAGGGTGGTGTACCAACGCTCGATATGACGATTGGCATACTCGTAAGCGCCCTGGGTGGGAAGGGGCGCTTTTTCATGCAAGACGGCCTGTACTGCTTCAAGAATGGCAATATCTTCTCCAACGATTTGCTTGCTGTAGTGCATTTGGGACAAAAGCACCTGCGCCGAATCGGCGTACGACACCTTTTTTCGGGCCGCAATGAAGAAAATCTCGACATCGGTCTCGCCCGGGGACACAGGCACGTGGTGTTCAATAGTGAAGGAGTAGCCCCCATTTCCGCTCGCTATGTGCAGATTGGGGTAGCTCAGCCAGTTGAAATAGGCATCGGTATCGCCCCAGCGCTCCACCTTGTCCAGCCAGGGAACCCAGCGAATGGGTTCAATCGTCCCTTCCGCTCCTCCATGGCTAAATGTGCGCATATCCTTTCGCAGGCCAATTGGAGAGCAGTCCAGCTCCATCTGCTCCATGGACGCACCGTCTTTTGTGGAAAATGGAAAGCTGGCAACTTTGGCCAGACTCTTGCCATGGAGGTATTTCACATGGTTGGCGTCGCGCAGATTCTCATAGACAAGCTTCCAATTGAATTTGGCATGCCAAGTGGTCATCATGACTTCGCTGTCATAGGATTCGGCACTGCTTTGCAGTAGTTCGATGAATTGGGCAGAGAACTGCTCCTCGAACTTCATGGGGTCGGATGACAGATTGATGAACAGCAGGCCGCCAATCTGCCTGAGAGAAAATTCCCGTAATTTCAGGGATTTTTTTTCACAGGCATCGAGTCGATAGATTGCATCGCAATCCGGGATATTCTTCACCTGACCTTGGCTGTCATAGCTCCAGGCGTGATAGGCGCAAACCAACGGACGTGTGCCCGTGAAACCTTGCTGCAACGGTGCGCTGCGATGCAGGCAGATGTTCTCGAAAGCGCGCAACTCTCCGTTGAAATTCTGAATGACTACGGGAATGCCCGCGATCTTGCGTGTGATGAAAGAATGGTTCTTGGGCAACAGTGAGGCAAGGCCTGCGAACAGCCACACCTTGCGAAAGATCTTTTGCTGTTCGCGCTCGAAGATTTCCTGAGACAAATAATATTTTGGGTGCATGCGCGAGCGCATAAGAGATTTCCTGTCGGCTTCGGGTTTTTAGAAGATCACGCGTGCAGGATTGCCGAACACGGTGGAGCCGGCGGGCACGTTCTTGAGCACTACAGAACCGGCGCCCACGGTCGCGCCTTCGCCAACTTTGACGCCCGGCGTGATCGTGGCGTGCGGATGCACGATGGCATAGTCGCCGATTTGTGCACCTCCCCCGATGAAGGTCATGGCGCCTATCTGCGCATAGTTGCCGATATGCACGTCGTGACCTATGACGGTGCCGCTGTGGATGTTGGCAAAGTCGCCGATGTGGACATCAGGGCTGACTTGCACGCGTGGCGCCCAGAAGCAGCCTGTTCCAAGATGCACGCGCACGCTCATGTAGCCTACGGTGTTGTAAGGGGTGCGTACGTGCATGAATTCACCCCCTTTATCCAGTATGGGCTGGGAAAACTGCTGGCGTGGGCGTGGCAGGCCGATGGCGCAGACGAATGCTTCGTCCGGCTGCGGCATGTGGGTCAGGGGGCTTCCGACGATGGTCACGCCGCAGTCAATGCCGTTGAGCATGTGGGGCCGTGTATCCAGAAAGCCGGCGATCTTCCAGTCCTGGCCATACTCGACCGCATCACACATCTGGACAAGGACTTCCCGGCCCCAGCCACCAGCACCAATGATGTAGACCCTTTTCATCAGTGCGCTGCTCCGCCATCCAGGATCAGGCTGGTTCCTGTCACCCACCGGCTGGCATCGGACAGCAGGTAGATGGCTGCATGGGCAACGTCATCGGGCGTGCCATGGCCCAGCGGATGGAGAGCCTTGTCTGCCACCAGGATCTGCTGGCCCGACTCGGCAGGCGGCGTGCCAATGACTGCGGGTGAGATGCCGTTGACGCGGATTTTCTGAGAAGCCTGTTCCAGTGCGAGGCATTTGATGAGACCCCACAGCCCGGCCTTCATGGCTGCATAAGGGCCTAGCCGTTCCATGCCGCTGTGCGCAGCGGTGGATAGCATGAAGACGATGGAGCCTTTTTGCGCCACGGCGCCGACCTGCAGCAGGTGCTGGGTGAGCATCACAGGAGCCAGGAAATTGATCTGGTACATGCGCGTCATGAGTTCTTCGGTCAGTGCATTGACAGGGGTTGCCTGATGCAGTCCTGCGCAGTGCAGCAGACCATGGATGCCAATGCTGGCCTGGACCACGCGGTCCCGGTCCTTGGGCAGGGTCAGGTCGGCCGTGATCTGCACATGGCCTTCGCCTTGCAGAGCTTCATGGCATTGCCTCAGCCTGTCCGCATCACGCCCGGTGATCACCAAGCGAGCACCTCTTCGCGCCAGTGTGATAGCGATGTGCCTGCCCAGGCCTGAAGAGGCACCTGTGACCAGCACTGTCTTTCCTTGCATGGAAAAAGGAGAGATGGCCGCGCTGCTCATGCGTAGATGTCCATTGAGGTACTCAGTCCTCCGTCCAGGATGAAGTAGTTGCCGGTGATCCAGCGGCTGGCATCTGCGAGATGGAAGGCCGCGGCATAGGCTATATCCTGAGGATCGCCCAGGCCCAACGGTGTCTGCTCAATCAGGCGCTCCATCTGGGCACCGCCTTGGCTCAGTCCGTTCAGCATGGGGGTGCGAACGTAACCTGGTGCGATGCAGTTGGCACGTATGCCATGCTTGGCGACTTCGATGGCCAGTGAACGCATGGCTCCCAGCAGGGCCGATTTGCTTGCGGCATAGGCTGCTGTGGCCTGGGCCCCGCTGTGTGATGCCAGGGCAGAAATGAACACGATGGAGCCGCCGGCCACCACACGCTTTTTGCCCAGTAGCTCCTTGGTCAGCATCATCGGGGCATAGGTATTGTGTTCAAACATCTCGCTCAGATGCGCCTGGCTGATCATGCGAAAAGGCACCAGCCTGGAAATGCCGGCAGCATGCACCAGACCGTTGATCACGCCAGTTTGCTCGACCAGCCGAGCCAGATCGACAGGTTGTGCAAGATCAGCAATCACCGCCAAGTGGCCGCTGCCGGGCAGTTCATCGGCTGTGGCTTGCAGGCGTTGCGGGTCCCGTCCGGTGATGATCAGTTGCGCTCCCATGTCGGCGCAACTCAGCGCGACCTGCCGGCCTATGCCCGAAGACGCCCCCGTGACCAGAATGCGTTTCCCCGCCAGGGAGAACGGATCCTGATCCATCATGCCTCGACCAGTGCAGGAAAGCAGGCAGATTCCACTTCCACAATGGCTCCGCCCCAGGAAAGACCCACACCGAAACCGCACAGCAACAGCCGCTTTTTTCCCTCGGCCAGCGCATCGCGCAGGCGCGTGGTCATGGTGACCGGCAATGAAGCACCGCTGGTATTGCCGAACTCCTGCAGGGATGACGGCACTTTCTCGGCGGGCAGGCCGAGCTTCTTGCGTATCGTCTCGTTGATCATGCGGTTGGCCTGGTGAAAGATGAAGTAGTCCACCTCTTCCTTGTTCCTGCCGGAGTACTGCATCAGGCGCTCGACCATGGGCGGGACACGCTGCGTGGAAAAGCTCAGCACGGCAGGGCCGTCGAGCACCAGGTCCAGGTTGGAGTACCAGAAGCCATCTTCACCCTTGCGCGCAATCGCATGTTCCAGTTCAAAGGGCTGGCGATGCCCGCCTACCGGAACCATGATGGCCTTGTGTCCGCTGCCATCGCTGTTCAGGTCGAAATGCATGGGGGGTGCTCCGGGCTGGTATTCCAGCGCTGTCGCCGTGGCGGCATCGGAGAACAGCGGGTCCTTCAGCGAGTCCCTGTGCTTGTAGCTGGACCGGTCTCCCAGCAGGATCAAGCCCTTCTTGACGACGCCCGAGGCCACCATGGAGCCCAGGATCTGCACCGCGAACGGATAACCGGAGCAACCCAGGTTGACATCAAAGGCCACGGTGCCGTGCGGCAGTCCCAGGCGGTCCTGCAAGATGATGGCCGTGGCCGGGGTCAGGTAGTCCGGCGACTGGGTGACCACGATCAGTGCATCGACCTCTTCGCGGGCCCATTGCAGCTCGGTGAGCAGCTTTTCGGCTGCATCGAACGCCAGGTCCGAAAAGCACTGCCAACTCGGACAGACCCTGCGCGTCAGTATGCCGATGTTGCGCACCAGGCGCTCACGCTCTGAACGCAGATGGGGGGGGACGTCGTTGATGTTGTGTACGACTTGCCGTGGCACGCAGCTGGCCATGCCCGCGAATCGCACGTTGTGCAGGGTGGACAGCGTCATGTCGTTCAGCCCAGCAGTTGGTAGAGGTCGTTGATGGTCGCGCAGTTCTTGAGATCGTCGCCCGTGATGGTTTTGCCGAAATCGACGTCGAACATGACGATCACGCCCAGTGCGGCCAGCGAGTCCCATTCGGGCAGGCGCTTGAGTTCGGTCTCTGGCGTCACTTCCACGGCCTCCTGGAAGTCCACGGCGGTCAGAAAGCTTTCGATGAATTGTTCAATGGAGGGCATGGACGGTGTTCCTAGTGAAAAACATCGTGCCCGGGCTTGGCCGCCAAGTCGCTTGGGCGGCTGGGTGGGCTTCGCCCATGCAGGCACGAAATACGACGGATTCTGGCAGAGCCGCTCGGGCGCGAACGATGGAACTGGACAGGAAAGTGCGGTTTGTTTTGTGTACTGCCGCAGGTGCCGTGCTTCTCGGACATCCACGCTTGGCCGCAGACCCCTGGAGTTGGCGCGGGCGCATCTATATCTTGTGGCTGGTGCGGGAGGGGTCGTCTGGGCAAAGTGTCAGGCTGGCATCAAAAAATCTTTGCAACGCCCCTAAAGTTCGCCGGGGCAGCTCCGAAAACCAACTCAGCAGAGGGACAAAAAGTCCTGAGCCCACCAAAAGCCGCGTAAATCGATGTGAAAGCGGCTGATGGTTGGATTGGGCCGCCGCCGCCCGCCTTGCGATAAGCGAGGGCACCGTGGCGGCGACGTAACTGAATTTACTAGGAGTTGTCACCATGGCCATGTCTATCAACACCAACGTGCAATCGCTGAACGCCCAACGCAACCTGGGTGCTTCGCAAAGCTCGCTGTCCACCACCATGCAACGCCTGTCCTCCGGCCTGCGCGTCAACAGCGCCAAGGACGATGCCGCTGGCCTGGCCATCGCCGAACGCATGAACGCCCAAGTCCGCGGCATGAACGTGGCTGTGCGCAACGCCAACGACGGCATCTCTCTGTCGCAGACCGCAGAAGGCGCGCTGGGCAAGATCGGTGAGAACCTGCAGCGTATGCGTGAACTGGCAGTCCAGGCGGCCAACGACACCAACGGCACGGCCGACCGCGGCTCGATGGACAAGGAATTCAAGCAGCTGGCCGAAGAAAACGCCCGCGTGATCAAGAACACCAAGTTCAACGGCCAGGAGCTGCTGACAGGTTCGGGTGGCAATTCCGGCACATTCCAGTTCCAGATCGGCTCCAACACGGCAAGCGACAACCAGATCTCCATTACCACGTCCGATCTGGCGTCTGCCATGGGCACCGTGGCTCAGGGTACAGGTGCCGGCGCAACGCTGGGTTCCACGGCCGCCACGGCCCTGACGGCAGTCACTGCCCTGGATAGCGCCATCGATGCCGTCAACGGCAAGCGCGCTGACTTCGGTGCCTCGCAAAACCGTTTCGATGCAGTGATCTCCAACCTGCAGGTGGCGTCCGAAAACACCGCGTCGGCACGCAGCCGCATCACGGATGCCGACTTTGCATCGGAAACAGCCAACCTGAGCCGTGCGCAGATCCTGCAGCAGGCCGGTACAGCGATGGTGGCCCAGGCCAACCAACTGCCCCAAGGCGTTCTGGCCCTGCTGCGCTGATCGTGCGAGTCCGGTGGCCTTCCCAAGCAGGAGGCGGCCGGAATTCTCCAAGCCCCAGGCATCTGCCTGGGGTTTTTTTATGGGCGAAAAGGTTGGCCAAGAGGGTGTTCGAAGGGTGAATTGGCGCCGGATCATGGGCTTTATCGGCGCTTTGGTGAGGGGGCTTTTCCGCACAATCGTCCACATCAGATAGGCAGGGCTGGAAGTTCTGGCGTGCTGTCTGGCGTTCTGGCGGCTTGGGGTCGTCGAACGGTTGGCTATTGTTCATGCCTAACGAGGAGCTGCCCATGGCATCCATCATCAACACCAATCTTGTTTCGCTTAACGCCCAGCGCAATCTCAGCACGTCCCAGTCGTCGCTGAGCACGACCATGCAGCGCCTGTCTTCGGGTCTGCGTGTCAACAGTGCAAAGGACGACGCGGCGGGTCTGGCCATCGCCGAGCGCATGAACGCTCAGGTGCGAGGCATGAATGTGGCCATGCGCAATGCCAACGACGGCATTTCCATGGCGCAGACGGCCGAAGGCGCGCTGGGCAAGATCGGCGATAGTCTGCAACGCATGCGCGAACTCGCTGTTCAAGCTGCCAACGACACCAACGGCTCCACCGATCGGGGCTCGCTGGACAAAGAGTTTCAGCAGCTGGCGCAGGAAATTGCACGTATCGTTGGAAGCACAAGCTTCAACGGTCGTCCCCTGCTGAATAGCTCTAGTCCTACAGTCTTCCAGGTGGGCGCCAACACCGGACCTGACAATCAGATCACGATTTCCGCCGTGGATTTGACAGGCTCCACTCCGGGTGGTTTGGGAGTCAATGCAGGAACGACGCCTCCTTCGTTGGGCGGGGCCCTGGGCTCCTTGCTCGGTTCGGGTACCGGCACTGCGGGTGACGCACGCCTGTCGATGGCCGCGATCGATACGGCGTTGGACGAAATAAACAATACACGCGCCACTTTTGGTGCTGCCCAGAACCGCTTTGAGGCTGTGATCTCGAACCTCCAGGTGGCGGCTGAAAATACATCGGCGGCACGCTCGCGCATCATGGATGCCGACTTCGCGGCCGAAACCGCCAACCTGAGCCGCACGCAGATCCTGCAGCAGGCCGGTACAGCGATGGTGGCCCAGGCCAACCAGCTGCCCCAGTCGGTGCTCAAGCTGATCCAGTAAGAAGGAGCCCGCGGGGCTTTTGAGCCTGGCTGCGCGGCGCGCGGCCAAGAAAAGCCTCAGGTTCCAGAACAACCGGTCGATAAGATACCGGGGAATGCCCTCGGGCATTTGGTGTGCGTGTTCGCAAGGACGCGTTCTGCGCTGTGGCGCGGAGGTGTTCTGCACTTAGAAAGGGATGGTCATGGCCACCTTGAGTTCAGCTGGCATCAGCGGCAGCGGCCTGGACGAGACGATGATCGCCAAACTGGTGGCCCTGCAAAAGCAGTCACTGGTTCCGCTTCAGCAAAAAGCGTCTGTCCTGGATTCCAAGATATCCACGTTCGGGCAGATCAAGTCCCTGATGTCCACGCTTCAGGACGCGGCCACTTCGCTGGCCAATGCCGATACGTGGCGTTTGACCAATGCTGCCACGACCAATACGGCCGTGGCGGTTTCGGTGACGGACGCCAATGCACTGCCGGGGTCTTCGGTGATCTCGGTGGACAAGCTGGCGCGCAGCCAATCGGTGGCCACCGGCATCATGCCTGCGGCCACGCAGTTCGGCGCGGGCAAGCTCACCATCACCATGGGTTCCTGGAACGCGGACGGAACCCAATTCAGCAATCCTGGAACGCCCCTGGATATCGATATCGCGGCGGGCGCCAAGCTGGAGGACGTGGTCCAGGCCATCAACAGCAAGGGCGCTGGCGTGGTGGCTTCGGTGCTCAAGGACGCCCAGGGCGAACGCCTTGTGCTGCGCTCGCGCAGCACAGGTGCGGATGCGGGCTTCACGGTCGGCTCCAGTGGAGATGCCAGCCTGTCGGCCCTGGCCTTCAATGGCAAGGCCACCACGGGTTCCGTGGCGCAGTACGCCCAGAACGCCGAGATCAATGTCAACGGCATCACGGTGCAATCGACAACCAACGAATTCAAGCAGACCCTGCCTGGACTCAATATCACGGTGACCCAGCAGACCACAGCGCCCGTCACGGTGACGGTGTCTTCGGACACTGAGGGCATGAAGAAGAAGATCCAGGCCTTCATGGATGCCTACAACGCGCTCAACGATGCGCTGGGCAGCTCCACCAAATACGACGCCGAGAGCAAGGTGGCTGGCGTGCTGCAGGGAGATGCCACTACGGTGGGCATGACCAACAGCCTGCGCAGCGTGCTCTCGGGCTCGGTCGTGGGCGGATCCGACACGCTCAAGCGCCTGTCGGACATGGGCATACAGATCCAGAAGGGCGGAAAGCTGGCCTTCGGGACGACGGCCAGTGACAAGACCAAGTTCGAGGCAGCTCTGAAGGACCCTGAGTCCATGAGCAAGATGTTCGCCTCGGCTGGCACCGATGGGCAGCCCAATACGCAAGGCCTTGCTGCGCGCATGAAGGACTTCACGAAGAAGGCCCTGGAGTTCGAAGGAACCTTCGACAACAAGAACAAGAGTCTGCAGGCGCTCAAGAAGGACAACGGCAAGTCCCAGGACCGGGTCAATGACCAGGCCGATTTGCTTGAAAAGCGCCTGCGTGCGCAGTATGCGTCCCTGGATGCCAAGATGGGCAGCTATTCCTCGCTGAGCGCTTACATGAACCAGCAAGTGGCACAGTGGAATAAATGATGGCAGGGCGGAGCGGCGGACGTGTTTTCTGTAACCAATGCTCGATGCCTCTACATTTTTGAGCATTGCAGCCGAAGAACAAGACATCAAGGAAACGAACATGTACACATCGCTCAACCGCCGTGCTGCAAGTGCCTACGCCCAGGTCGGCGTCCAGTCCTCCGTGGACGGCGCATCGCCCCACCAGCTGATCCAGCTGCTGTTCGACGCGCTTGAAAAATCGCTGAACGCGGCCAAGGGAGCCCTGCAGCGTGGCGACATCGGTGAGAAGGGAGTGCAGATCGGCAAGGCCGTTCGCATTCTGGAAGAAGGCCTGAAGGCCTCCGTCAATCCCGATGAAGGTGGCGAACTGGCCCAGAACCTGATTTCCGTCTACGACTACAGCATTACCCAGCTGACGCTGGCCAATCTGCGCAACGACGCGGCGCTGCTGCAAAGCGCGCAGGATGTGCTGGCTCCGATTGCCCATGGTTGGCGCGACATCGCCAACACGCCAGCCGTTGCCGGGACCTAGAAATGGAGCTGACATTGATTGACTTTTACCGTGCCATAGAAGACAGCAGCGCCAAGATGCTGCAGGCCGCACAGAACAAGGATTGGGAGGGGGTGACGCGCTACGAGGGCACTTGTGCAGTGCTGATCGAGCAGCTGCGGCTCAAGTCGCATGACGAGCCGCTGGCGCCCGATCAGCGCAAGGAGAAGGCCCGCATCATGCAGCGCATCCTGCGCAACGATGCCCAGATCCGCACGCTGGCCGAGCCCTGGCTGGCACAGTTCGAGCACATGTTCGACGGCCAGCCCCACGCCATGCATTGAGCAGGGCAGATCGGCAGGAGCAGCATCCGCAGCCTTCCTGCCGGACACATAAAAAAACCGCCTGATGTTCAGGCGGTTTTTTTATGGGCGGAATCTGTGGATGCCAGCGGCGGCTGAGGCTTCCCACCCGGCCGCTGTGGACTGATCAGGCCGCAGGCGCGGGCTGCACCTGCAGTTCGCTGAGCATGCGCAGCAGGATGCGGTTCACGTCCTCGATCTCGAAGGCGTGTTCTTCGCGCAGCTGGCGAATCGGTGCGGGATCGTCGGACTCCAGCGCAATGGCCATGAGCAGGGCCGGCGCGTAGGGGCCGGTGCGCGTCACTGCGGCGTCGAAGACGCGCTCGGACACGGGAATGCGGCGCAGCGCGGTGGGCAGGGGCTCGCCCAGCAGCTGGTCCAGCTGCGAGAGCAGGCCCAGCAGATAGACCTCGCGCTGCAGGTCGTGGCTGATGCCGGCCTCAATCAGTCGCTCGGTCAGGCTGGCGCGCAGCCGGATGGCGGTGCGCACGGGCACCAGGCTGGGCTCGGTGCAGGCGTGGGGCAACTGGTCGGACAGCCAGCGCTGCAGCGTGCCGTATCCCAGCATCACCAGGCCGCGGCGCAGCGAGTCCACATTGCCTCGCAGGCCCAGGGCTGCGGAGTTGGTGTAGAGCATGAAGCGATAGGCCAGGATGGGGTCCTCGCCCAGGATCTGCTCGAAGGCCTCGATCGATTGCTCGGCATCGACGGCGCGCATCAGTGCGAGCACGGTGTCGCGGCTGGGCAGGGCGGCGTGATGGCGCTGGGCATGCAGCGTATCGGCCACGGGCCAGCCGGCGATGGCGCCCGCATGGAAGCTGTCCAGGCACAGATCGGTCAGGGCCAGGCTGTCCAGCCCCTCGTACATCTGGCCGCCCAGCAGTTGCAGGGGCGGCAGGGTGGGTGCGGGCCTGGCGGCCTGCTTCAGGGCCTGGAGCTTGGTCGGTGCCTGGGCTGCCTGCGCGGCCTGTTGCAGCGCAAGCGCTGTCTGGTTTTGCATGCCCGAAGCGCCTTCGGGCGGCAGGTGCAGCAGGCTGCTGGCAAACCAGTGGGCGGCCTGGGCGTCGGGCACATCGGACAGTGGCCCGCGCCACACCAGCATGAGGCCGCGCGCATGGGCCTGGCGCACCAGGTCGTAGATGGCGGAGTCCTGCAGCCAGTCGCCGCGCACTTCGATCCAAGGGCTGCCCTTGGAGGCATTCTCCAGCAGGGCGCACAGTACCTGGCGGGATTGGGGGGACAGCAGCACCGGCGGCGACTGCGTGCCCCAGGTCTCGCGCAGTATGCGCAGCAGGTGGGCCACGTCGGCCTGGACGCCGGGTTCCTCGTGAAGATAAAGCTGCACGCCCGCCAGACGGCGGGCCTGGTTCCAGAGCGGCCTATAGCCGAGGGTCAGAGAGCTCAGGACGGACTGGACCATGGATGCATGCGCGGGTGGCTATCAGTTGATGAAGTTGAACAGTGACAGTTTCTGGATCGAGGCATAGGACTGCAAGGCAGCCTGCATGCCCACCTTCTGCATGTCCACATCGGAGAGGGCCTTGATCATATCGATGTCTTCGGCCCGCGAACGCGCCGCTTCCTGCTGGTCCGCCTGGTTCTTCATGTCGTCTTCAAGGCGGTCGGCGCGGTTGAGCTGGTCGCCGGCGAAGCTGCGCATGGCCTGGACGCGGCTCATGCCGGCGTCGAGTTCATTGAGGCCGCGTGCCAGCCCTTGCTGCAGGCCGCCAGGGTCCGTGCCGCCGTTCTTGACTGCGGAAATCACGCCGTCGAGCACACTGAACAGGTCGGTGCGCTGGCTGGGCGCCAGCTTGAAGGTGTCGCCGGTGGCCGGGTTGCCCGAAATGCCGACGGACATGCCGTCCACGGTGAGTTTGCCGTCGGCGGGGAAGGCCGTACCTGCGGGAACCTTGTTGGTTGTGGTGCCCCCGGGGGCGGGCAGGGGGTTGAAGGCGTCGATGCTATAGGTGACGGCGTTGGTGACCGGGTCCTTGACGAAGGCAATGGTGTAGGTGTCACTGGTCAGTTGACTGGGATCCGTTACGGTACCCAGGCTCGCGTAGGCGGAACTGCCGGCCACCGACTGGCGCGAGACGGAAAACACGCCGTTGCCCGTAGGCACGTTCATCCAGGTCGAGAACCCGTCCAGCGCGATCGGCAGCCCGTTCTCGCCGCCTGTGCTCTGGCCTGCCTGCAGCTGGGAGCTCGCGCCAGGCGTGGCGCTGGTCAGGGGGTCTTCCTTGCTGCCCAGTCCCCGGAAGAGAGGCATGCCATTGGAGTCCTTGGCATTGGCGTAGCTCAGGACCTGGTCGCGCAGGCTTTGGAGTTCCTGCACCAGCGCATCACGGGCCTTTTGGTCATAGGAGCCGTTGCCTGCCGCCAGGATCTTGTCGCGGAAGTCCTTGAGTGCGTCCTGGGCCGTACCCAGCTTGGATTCGCCCTGGGCGATCACATCGCGCTGCAGGCCCAGCACGCGCTGGTCGTTTTCGGAGCGGGAGATGCGCGTGAGTGCGCGTTCGGCCTGTGCGGCGGCCACGGGGTCGTCGCTGGCGCGCACCACGCGCTTGCCGGAGGTGGTCTTTTCCATCAGGTCCACCAGACTCGTGTTGCGCGAGTTCAGGTTGTTGATGGTGCTTTCGTACATGTTGGCCGTGCCAATGCGGGAGATGCTCATGGTGGAATGCTCCTGTCCTGTGATCAGCGGCCTACGGTCTGCAGAACGCTGTCGAAAATGCTTTGCGCGACCTGCAGCATCTTGGCCGAGGCCTGGTAGGACTGCTGGTACTGCAGCAGCTTGGCGGCCTCTTCGTCGAGGTTCACGCCCGAGACGGCCGTGCGGTCCGCCTCCAGGTTCTTGGCAATGGTCTCGGACAGCTTGGCTGCGTACTGCGCGCTCTGCGTGCGCGTTCCGACCTGGGCCATGGCGGTGGAAAAGCCGTCGCTCAGCGTGGTCGAGCCATCGAAGAGCTTGCTGTCGCGCAGCGCCAGGAAGGAGCTGGCATTGCCCGCATCGCGCTGATAGGCCGTGCCGTATTGCGGGTCGGTGGCCTTGCCCAGCGTGACCTTGTCGCTGGTGGTTCCGTTGATGGCGGGCGTGCCGGTGATCTTGACCTGCAGGCCTGGTGCCAGCTGGATCGGCTGGCCGGAGGTGTAGGGGCCGGTGGCGGGAATGCCGCCTGCGGGTGCCGGGGTGATGGTGTATTCCAGCTGCCCGGTGGCGTTCTTGCTGAACGACACCTCGGCGCCGGCAAAGCCTGCCAGGTTGAAGCCGGCACTGACCTGGATGCCGCCCATTTGCAGGGTGGCGTCGCCCAGGGATTTGATGCTGGCCGCCACGGGGTTGGCCACAGCCAGGTCGTTGGGCGAGTGCACGGCGGCCTGGATGTCGTGGGCGCCCGCCGCCATGGGGCGGAACAGCACGGTGTTGCCCGACACGCCTTCGGCCTTGAGGTCGAAGCGCAGGCCGTCGATCTCCTTGGAGCTCAGGTCGGTCATGTCGGTGAAGTCCGTGACCTTGCCGTCCGACAGGCGGATGACCTTGCCAGCTGGGGCCGTGCTGCCGAAGACGATCTGGTAGTCGGATGCCTTGAGCTGGCTGGAGTCGACCACCGTGGTCGTCGGCGTGGTGGCGCCTGTCCACTGCGCGCCCGTGGTCGAGCCGTTGCTGACCATGGACAGCTTGAACAGATTGCTGCCGCTTTGTCCCGACAGTGTCAGGCCCAGGTTGTTTTGCTCGTTCAGCGAGTCGCCAATGGCCAGGGCCATGCGGCCCAGCAGGTTGCGGCCCTCGGTCAGGTCGCTGCCCTGGAACTGCAGCAGGCCGGCGATCTCGCCGCCACCCAGCATGGAGGGCGTCAGTTCCACGTTCTGGCCGCCGGGCTGCTGGAAGTACAGGGCCATCTTGCCGCTGCCCGGGAACTCGGTGGCTTCCTTGAGCGTGAGCTGGGCGGAATTGGGTCCCAGCACCAGCGGCTGGCTGCCGCCCACGAACAGGCTGATGCTGCCGTCGTCCGCAGGGATCTGGCTGGTCTGCACGTATTTGTTGATGTTGCGCACCAGCTGGTCGCGCTGGTCCAGCAGGTCGTTGGGCGTCTGGCCCGAGGCGATGGAGCGGCTGATCTGCGCATTGAGCGTGGCCACCTGGCCGGCCAGGCTGTTGACCACGGTCACATCGTTGCCCATCTGCTGCTTGGCGCTGTAGTCCAGCTCGTCCAGCTGGGCCGATGCCGAGCGAAAGCGCGCCGCCAGCTCGTTCATGCGCGTGAGCACCACCTGGCGCGCCGACGGGTCGGTGGGCGCACCGGCCACGTCGCCGAACGAATTCATCATGTCGGTGATCGCCGCGCCCAGGCCGGTCTTGCCGCCACTGAACACCTCCTGCATTTGCGTCAGAGATTGCGCACGTGCCGAGTCGGCCGCCGACACGGCGCTGGCCGTGGCTGCCTGGCGGTTGAGCAGGTCATTGAAGTTGCGCAGGATGGTGTTCACATCCACGCCATTGCCGATGTAGCCGCTGCCCATGTTCTGGCCCGGCGAGGTCTGGAAGGCCACGCTCTGGCGCGAATATCCGGCCGTGTTGACGTTGGCGATGTTGTGGCCTGTGGTCTGCAGGGCGATCTGGTTCGCCATCAGGGCGCGGGACCCGACGTTCAAAAGGCTCATGACGTGTTCTCTGGTTAGGCTTGGGCACGTGCCGCGCTCTGCACGGCGCTCTGGATGGCGCGGCTGAGCTTGCTGGCGTATTCGGGATCGGTGGCGTAGCCGGCTTTCTGCAGCTCGGTCGCATAGGCCAGGGCCGAGTCGGTCTTGCCCATGGCTTTCTCGTAGCGCGGATTGCTGGTGATCAGGCGCGCGTAGTCGCGGAAGGACTCCTCGTAGGAGTCGTAGGCGCGGAACTTGGCCGTGACCTTGCGCGCCACGCCGTCGATGTATTCGGTGGTCGTGACCTCGGCGACCTTGCCCGTCCAGCCCTTGCCGGCCTTGATGCCGAACAGGTTGTGGGCATTGCTGCCATTGGCATTCTTGATTTCGCTCTTGCCCCAGCCGGTCTCGTGTCCGGCCTGGCCCAGCATGAAGGCGGCCGGAATGCCGCTTTCCTGCGCCACGCGTGCAGCGGCGTCGCCATGGTGGGCGACGAAGTTGTCACGGCCCTTGGGCGCGGGCGCGTAGGCGTTGACGGACTGGGCCGCGCTGCTGCGGCTGCCGCTCCAGGCACCTGTGGTGCCATTGGCGCTGCCGGCCGTGCTGCGCCAGGCGATGCGGCTCATGCTCAGTGTGGAGGGCACGGAGATCTCGGCATCCTCGGCGGCTTCCGAGCCCATGGTGCGGGCCAGCTGTCGCGTGATGGCATCCGACAGGCCGCCGGGCTGGCCCGACATGGCCACCGACAGCTGCTGGTCCAGCATGTCGGTGCTCAGATTGCCCTGTGCGCTGTCGAGCAGGCCGGACTTCATGGTGGCCTCGCGCATGCTCTTGATCATCTCGCGCATGAACAGCGATTCCAGCTGCTTGGCGGTTTCCTTCGCGGCCTGCGGACTGTTCTCGCCGGCCGCGAATTTGAGTGCGTTGAGGGATCGGGCGTCGGCCGCCAGCGCATTGCTGGCCGCAGTCTGCGATCCGTTGGGAAGTGCGATGCTCATATCACCTCCAGTTCGGCGTTGAGGGCGCCTGCTGCCTTGATGGCCTGCAGGATGGCCAGCAGGTCCTGGGGCGTGGCGCCCAGCGTGTTGAGTGCGCGCACCACGTCGGTCAGTTGCGGGGAGCCGGGCATGTTGATGATGTTGCCGGGCTCCTGCTTGATCTGGATGTCGGACTTCTGGGCCACCACGGTCTGGCCCTGCGAGAAGGCCCCGGGCTGGCTGATCACCGGCGTGGTGCTGATGGTGATGGCCAGGTTGCCATGCGCGATGGCGCAGGGGCCCAGGGTCACGGCCTGGTTGAGCACGATGGAGCCCGTGCGTGCATTGATCACGACCTTGGCCGAGGGCTTGGAGGTCTCGATCGGCATCTCCTGGATCTCGGCGATCATGCGCACGCGCGATCCCGGGTCCTGGGGCGCGGACACGCGCACGGTGCGGCCGTCCAGCGCCTGTGCCACGCCCTGGCCCATGCGCTGGTTGATGGCGCGCACCACCTTGTCGGCGGTCTGGAAATCGGTGGCGTTCAGGCCCAGCGTGATGCTGTCGCCTTCGTTGATCGGTGTGGGTACGGCGCGCTCGACCTGGGCGCCCTGCGGCACGCGGCCGGCGCTCAGGTGGTTGATCTGCACCTTGGAGCCGCCGGCCGAGGCGCCGGCGCCGCCGACCACGAGGTTGCCCTGGGCCAGCGCATAGATCTCGCCATCGGCGCCGCGCAGCGGCGTGGCCACCAGGGTGCCGCCCTTGAGCGACTTGGCATTGCCCACGGAGGAGACCACCACGTCGATGGCCTGGCCCGGCTGGGCAAAGGCCGGCAGTTCGGCGGTGACGATCACGGCCGCCACGTTCTTGAGCTGCAGCTGGCCCGAATTGCCTGTGGCGGGCAGCGAGATGCCCATCTGCTCCAGGTAATTGGCCAGGGCCTGCTTGGTGTAGGGCATCTGGGTGGTCTGGTCGCCCGTGCCGTCGAGGCCGACCACCAGACCGTAGCCGGTCAACTGGTTGCTGCGCACGCCCTGGATGGCAGCGACCTCTTTGATGCGTGTTGCATGCGCCGGCAGGGTCAGCATGCTGGCGCCAAGGGCGGCTGCAACCCAGAAGGGGCGCTGCGCTTGGCGCAATGTCAGGAGCATGGACAGTACTTTCATGCTGTCCATTCTCCGGAGAATCAGAACGGCATAACGTTCAAAAAGAACCGGGACAACCAGCCAATTGACTGCGCTTCCCCGGCCTGTCCGCGGCTGCGCGATTCCACGCGCACATTGGCCACCTGGGTCGATGCGACCAGGCTGCCGGGCTGCATCGTGCGCGGGTCCACCGTGCCCGTGAAGCGCAGCACATCCACGTTGTGGTTCACGCCGATCTGCTTTTCTCCGGCGATCACCAGATGGCCGTTTGGCAGCACATCGACCACCGTCGTGCTGATGGCGCCCGTGAACGTGTTGTCGCTCGACGTCGAGCCCGAGCCCGTGTAGTCGTTGTTGTTGTTGAAACCGATGTTCGAGCGGTCCTTGAGATTGGCCAGCGCATTGCCCGAGAACAGCGGCAGCGCAGAAATCCCCGCCGTGGTCTTGTTGGAGCGCTTCAGGCCCGAATCCGACTTCTGGCTGGCCGTCACGCGCTCCACGATCTGCACCGTCACCATGTCCCCCACCAGGCGCGCGCGCCGGTTCTCGAAACCGGGACGGTAGCTGGCGGCATTGAACAGGCTGCCCGTAGGGCTGCCCGCCACGGGCGCGGCCGGCATCAGCACGGGAGGCGCAGTGGACGGCATGTCCACCGGCGGCGGGTCATTGAGCGTCGTGCAGCCCGACAGGACTGCCGCCAGCGCTAGGCACGTGCCCGTCGCGGAAAGGGAGAAGGTTCGTTGGGTCATGGCGATGTTCCCGGGTTCAATGGTTCATGGCTGCGCATGCAGACCCCACCCTCGAGAACTGGCATGTCCCAGCCCAGGGACACCGAGGAAGGGCCGCCCCGCACCGAGGGTGTCGTCCCCCTCCCGCGCAGCGAGAGAGGGGGAAGCGGCGAAGCCGCTCAGGGGGAGAGATCGATTACAGCTGCGCCAGCTTGGCCAGCATCTGGTCCGAAGTCGTGATGGCCTTGGAATTCATTTCATAGGCGCGTTGGGTCTGGATCATGGTCACCAGCTCCTGCACCACGTTCACGTTCGAGCCTTCCAGGTAGCCCTGCTTGATCATGCCCATGCCGTTGACGCCAGGCTGGCCCTGCTGGGGCTGGCCCGAGGAAGCGGTCTCGGTGAACAGGTTCTGGCCACGCGGCTCCAGGCCGGCCGGATTGATGAACTGGCTCATCGCGATATTGCCCACCTGCTGGGGCGCGGCCTGTCCGGCCATGGTCACGCTGACCACGCCCTCGGGGCTGATCGACACCTTGGTCGCGCCCTGGGGAATGGTCACGCCGTTGGCGATGGGCATGCCGCTGGCAGTCACCAGCTGGCCCTGCGCATCGACCTGGAAGGAGCCGTCACGGGTATAGGCCGTCGTGCCGTCGGGCATGTTGACCTGGAAGAAGCCGTTGCCGTCGATGGCCACGTCCAGCGCATTGTTGGACTGCTGCAGGGCGCCCTGCAGGAAATTGCGCGAGGTGGCCACCGTGCGCACACCCAGGCCCAGGTGCAGGCCCGTGGGCAGCTGGTTCTGCTCGGTCGTCTGCGAGCCGGACTGGCGCAGGTTCTGGTAGATCAGATCCTCGAACACCGCGCTGGCGCGCTTGTAGCCCGTGGTCGAGACGTTGGCCAGGTTATGGGAAATCACGTCCAGCTGGGTCTGCTGGGCTTCCATGCCGGTCTTGGAGATGAACAGTGAATTGATCATGGCGTTTTCCTTTTCAGTGCTTTCAGCCGTTCATGCTCAAGAGTTGGCTGGCCGTCTTGTCATTGGTTTCTGCCGTCTGCAGCAGGCGCATCTGGGTCTCGAACTGGCGGGCGGCGGCAATCATGCCGACCATGGTCTCCACCGAGTTC
>Ga0207709_10000385_pt1 | contig 43862 bp, 45 predicted proteins | sample KBSM34metaG_FD_184397 | JGI IMG/M metagenome (GOLD analysis project Ga0207709, IMG submission 184397) | Miscanthus rhizosphere microbial communities from Kellogg Biological Station, Michigan, USA - KBS M3-4 metaG (SPAdes) (version 2) | ecosystem: Host-associated > Plants > Roots > Rhizosphere >...
GTTTCAATGAGTTTTAGGAGAATGTTTTTTTCTTCGTTGTCGAGTTCGTTAATCAATTTTAGTTGTTCCAGCACTGCAGTATCTTCGACAGAAACTTCATTAGGAACTCCGATAGGTTTTGCTCTTTCACCAAGTGGATTTGTTAATACATCAAAAGGATTTAAAGAATACTTTTGACTGTCAAACAAATACATGTGATATAAATACAGCTGCTAAATGGGATAAAATAAAATTTAGAATGTACTCCTCTCAACTCAAACAATATATTAAATATAATGGACAAAATGCAGATTATGAATAAAATATTGCTACTTTTTATAATAATGGTATTCGAAAGTTGCTTCTCTCAAAATAAAAAAAAGGACATTAATATTAATTTTTTACTAGATTACTATATAGATTACTATTCAGGAAATAAAAAAGATTTTAATTCAAAAAATAAATATATTTTACTGGGAATAAATGAAGAGAAAGATAATCCTGATAAAAAAAATATTTATATAAACGATAATTGCTTCAATTGTGAAGGAAGAATTAATAGTAATGATACAATAGTTTTATATAGAGGATATAAGCTTGTTATATTCACTGATAATGAAAGAAATAAAAAATTTCTATTAAAAAAAATTAAAAAGTATTCATTTACTTCAGGCTTTTCATTGAAAACACCTGATCCAAATATAATATCAGATGTTGGGGGCTGGACTTTCAATTTTGATGAAAATGGGACGATTATATTTTTCTGTAACACAAAATACATGGAGAAATATGAATTGATCAAAGAGATCAAAGAAAAATTAAATATAAGTAATGTAGATGATTGTGTTACCCCTTTTATAAAGTAAACTCCCCGCTAGTACTAGCATCTTACTCGTGCCTAGGTTAATTATTTTCCATAGTAGAAGGTCATTTTGACCATGGTAAAATAAGTATATTTACAAATACACAGATCATCTGGGAAATGTACGTTTAAGCTACATGAACAGCGGATCAAGCGTAGAGACCTAGCTGCGCAAAGTTTATAACTTTGAGCTGATATACCAAAACCTCACTTTTGTGGGGTTTTTTACATTTTAAAATGATTGATTTGCATTCTAAACTGGGAAGTTTATCAAATAATAAACAATACCAATCGTAACAACTGAAGAGGTTTTTACTTTAATTAGAAAAGAACGAAAATTTCTTGATGATATTAAAACTATACAATTAAAATAAGCACTAGTAATAATTTTGAAAGGGAAAAGCTGATGGGTATTTATAAAATCAGAAACTACAGTGCCATAAGAAACGAGAATGATAAGTTAGCACAACAAATAGAAATCTTAGTCTCAAGTCTGGAAAAGTGTTTGGATAATAATTTAAGATTCGTAAGTATTTCTGGAGATCAGTATTATAGAATGTTTTACCTAAGTCAAAATTGGGATCAAGTTATTGGATATTTAGAAGGGGAGATTGATGAGAAAGAAAATGTGCTATTCTAAAATAAAATAATGCATTCGTTTCTGAAATAATGAGGAGGAATTGAATGAAAATCAAATTATTAATGAATAAAATAAAAGTGTAGATTTGTTTGCTAGCATTTATTATAAAATGTAACATAAAAAAATGAAATATTTATATTCTGTACTCATTTACTTTGTATTCTTCTCTCAGAACATTAACGCTCAGGATAATCCGAAAAAATATATTGAGGAAGCTATTTTGCTTATGAAGCATCATTCCGTCAATAAGGGAAAGGTTGATTGGGATAAGCTTACCTCAGAAGCGATAGGTGCTATAAAAAATAAGAAAACCAATAAAGAAATATATCCGGTCATTAATAATAGTATTGGTAATTTGGATGACCACCATTCCGGGTTTTATCCTCCTGAAATGGTTCAATCTTATATGAAGACCTATAAACAATCAGGTCTTGAATTTCCATTTCCTAAAGATAGCCTGATCAACGGAAATATGGGATATATTACATTACCAGCCATTGGAAATCTGAATAATGATGACTGGAACCTTTATGTCAATGATTTTTATAAAAAAATACAATGGTTGGATTCTCAAAAACTTAAAGCATGGATTATTGATCTTCGGGAAAATGATGGGGGAATGTTTTCTCCGATGTTTAAAGCGATTGAACCTTTTCTGGATCAGCAGAATGTAGTAGGGTCAAAAGACAGTAATGGTAAGATAAGCTATTACAGAAATAAGGATAAAAATATACTTTTTGATAACACCCTGGTCGCCACTATAGATGCTGCTAAAATTAAGCTTAAAAATAAAGATCTACCCATCTTTATATGGGTAAGTAAAAAGACGGCCAGTTCCGGAGAATTTGTTACAGCAGCATTTGTAGGTCAGAAAAATGCTAAAGTAGTTGGAGTCAATACTCAGGGATTAACCTCAGATAATTCAGAATTCAGATTATCTGATGGTGCCATACTGAAACTAACAACAGGGATTTTAATCAACAGAACAGGGGAGGAATATCGTGAAATAGGAAAAGGAATTACCCCGGAAATAAGCGTTAAAGCCAATACCCTGAACAATTATCTGGATGCCGTTACTGCATGGCTGCAATAACAGCCATGCATAACAGAGATATCCAACTTCTTTTTCAAAGAAAATCTATAAAAAAAAAGGTTTAAAAATCATAAAAACAGGATTTTCATCTCCCCGCTCTCCCGCAAATTGACGAGCTCTAAAAAAGGTTGACGAGTTTAATCACTCAAGCTTCGGTTTCAAGGTAAAGTATAAATAATGTCACCAAGCGAATTTTAATTTGTAAATAATGTGAAATGAATGGATTATGTTTTTGTATTTGAAAAATATGTATATTGGGAGTACCAAATTAAAGCGTAATCCGAAAAGCATATAGAGTAGGAGAAAAATCAAAAATTAAGACTATGAAAAATCTAAGAAAACTTTCAAAAAGAGAATTGAAAACAGTTCAGGGAGGAATCCCTATGTGTCTGCCAGGATACTTTTGGTGTTCATTTGTAAAAAAATGTATCTCAGTAGGATCACCATGTGGACTTATTGATTAATTTGATTCATGAAAATAAGGTAAAGAATGGGGCTGTCTCAGAAATGGACAGCCTATTTTATGTCCTTTCCACGAATCGACTTAGGAACCAGGAGCGTTAAGAAAATTTGATTGTAATCCGTTAAAAAATTTCCACTGAGCATGGGTTATAATATAGAACCGAAGCAGAATCGTATGATCCATGCGGGTTTGGAAATTTTAGGAGTACAATCAAATTTTTAGCGGATGATTCCCGTCTTGAATTTTTGTATACTTTTGCTTCAAGGCAAAAGTATAAATGAAATCCTTTATCTTATTCGGAATATGGTTTAAAAATCATAAAAACAGGATTTTCATCTCTCACTGAAAAACCGTATTTTTGTACATCTAAAAGTAAAAGAAAGAATGAATTCCTACAAAAATCCATTGGAAGAGCGCTATTCCAGTGAAGAAATGTTGTTTAATTTCTCACATAACAATAAATTCCGTACCTGGAGAAAGCTTTGGATCGCTTTAGCTGAGATTGAAAAAGACCTTGGTCTTGAGATCACAGATGAGCAGATTGCAGAGTTGAAAGCGAATGCTGAAAATATCGATTATGATAAAGCAGCAGAATACGAAAAGAAATTCCGTCATGATGTAATGGCTCACGTTCACACCTATGGTGATGTGGCGCCTTCAGCAAAGGGAATTATCCATTTGGGAGCTACTTCAGCTTTTGTAGGAGATAATACAGACTTAATTCAGATCCGTGACGGACTTTTGATCTTAAAGAAAAAGTTAGTGAACGTCATGAAAAACTTAGCAGACTTTGCTATTCAGTATAAAGACCTTCCAACATTAGGATTCACACACTTCCAGCCAGCTCAGTTAACGACAGTTGGAAAAAGAGCAACCCTTTGGTTACAGAGTTTGGTTCTTGATATTGAAGAACTTGATTTCTTCCTTGAAACACTTCGTTTCAGAGGGGTAAAAGGAACTACAGGAACTGCTGCTAGTTTCCTTGAGTTATTCAATGGTGATTATTCCAAAGTTAAACACTTAGATAAAGAACTTTCAAAAAGATTCGGTTTTGAGAAAGTTTTTGGTGTTTCAGGACAGACTTATGACAGAAAAATTGATGCTAAAGTGGTGGCTTTATTAGGTAACATCGCTCAGTCTGCCCATAAATTCACTAATGACTTACGTTTACTTCAGAATCTTAAGGAAATTGAAGAGCCATTCGAGAAAAACCAGATCGGTTCATCAGCCATGGCATACAAACGTAACCCGATGAGAAGCGAAAGAATCGGAGCTTTGTCAAAGTATGTAATGTCTTTGACTACAAGTTCTGCCATGGTAGCTTCTACACAATGGTTTGAAAGAACACTGGATGATTCTGCAAACAAGAGATTAACCATTCCACAGGCGTTCTTAGCAGTAGATGCTATTCTACTGATCTGGAACAATATTATGAACGGAATCGTAGTCTATCCAAACAGAATCAATAAACATATCGAAGAAGAACTTCCTTTCATGGCAACAGAATATATTATAATGGAAGAAGTGAAAGCGGGGGGTGACCGTCAGGAGATCCACGAGGTAATCAGAGTTCATTCTATGGAAGCTTCGAAGAAAGTGAAAGAAGAAGGAAAAGAAAATGACCTTATTGAAAGAATCTTAAACGATGATTCTTTAAAATTAGATAAATCAAAATTAAAAGAAGTTTTAGATCCTAAGAACTTTGTCGGTTTTGCGCCGATTCAGACGGTAGAATTCATTCAGAATGAAGTTCAGCCGATTCTGGACCAAAATAAAGACTTAATAGGATTGGAGGCTGATCTTAAAGTATAAAGCAGTATGCAGCCTTTCGGGCTGCATATTTTTTTCCTGCCCGTTATATGAAAAAACTACTACTGACCATTTTACTGACACCCATGATTACTTTTTCTCAGGAAAAGGAAGTCTTACGGTATTTTAAATCCAAAGATTCCCTGGTTGGAGTGAAAGATAAGGCAGGGAGAATAATCGTTCCTGCACAGTTCAAAGTCTTTTCCTACCTTAAAGATGGAGATCCCGTAGAAGGAGAAACCATTTTTTTTGATGGGAATAAAGAAGGCGAAAAACCGGAGAAAAATGCTTGGGGAAATGTATATGACAGAAATGGTACTTTCCTTTACAAACCTTTTCTTTATGATAATGGAGCGGATTACTTCTCTGAGGGACTAAGAAGATTGGTTAAAAATGGTAAAGTAGGATTTGCAGACCGTAACGGTAAGATTATTATTGAAGCTGAGCATGATTTTGCATCACCTTTTAATTACGGATACGCTGCATTTTGTGACGGCTGCGATTGGGAGAAAACAAATGACGAACACAGATCTATTGTAGGTGGTAAATGGGGAGTGATGAATATCAAAGGACAAACCGTTCAGTCATTGGCAAACCCAACAGCTCAGGATGTTGAAATAGATGGGAAATATTATCCGAACCCATTTCAATACAATGAAAAAGAGAAGAGTATCCTTCAGTTTTTTGAAAAACGGGAGAAAAAACTTTCAGATCTTTATTATGTGAATTTTTACAATAAACTGTCTGAAAATGAAAAGAATCTGTTTTTTGAAATTGTAGAAAGACCAAAAGAAAACTTTCCGTATTATCAGGTAAATACCTATAATCACAGAAAGAAGGACTTGGATATGCTTTATCGTTTCAAGTTTCTGGTCTCAGAAGATGGAAAAACATTTTATGGGATAGAGGATTTTAATGAAAAGAAGATTCCTTTTGAAAACTGGTTGAAAGCAGAAATAAAAAGCGCAGAAGAATTTCAGAAAGAACATAAGGATAATCCGAATAAATTTATAAACAAATAAATTGGAAATTCCAGGGCTCAAATTTGAAGAAGATAGCCTTATTCCTTTAAATTTGTACGGAATAATGGTTGAAGGAAAAATCTCTTTCAAAATTTTCCAATATAGACGGATTTAAAGAAAAAAACTTTAAATTCTGAAAAAGTAAAAAAGAAAAATAAATCTAATATTAAAATCTGGCATCTAATGTCTAATAACAAAAGAATTTTCGTAGAAAAGAGAGGAATTTTCGATGTGGAAAGTCCAAAAATTTTTGATGAAGTAAAAGCGGTTGTTCCGGCGGTTCAAAGCGTGAAAGTATACAATGTGTATGATATTTTCGGTTTGAATGACGGAGAATTTGAAAAAGTAGTGAATAATACTTTTGTAGACCCTGTTACTGATATTTTACACACAGAAAACCCTGCAAAATCGATTCACTTTGGAATGGAATTTTTACCGGGCCAGTATGATCAGAGAGCAGATTCTGCCCAACAGTGTATTGCATTATTGACAGAAAATGAAAAGTCAAAAGTAAGAAGTGGTAAACTGATCGAGTTTGAAGGAGTTTCTGAAGCTGATCTGGTGAAGATCAAAGACCTTTTGATCAATAAAGTAGAATCTCAGGAAAAAGATCTGTCTATATTGGATATCCCTGCAGATGAAATACCGTCAAAAGTTTTAATCCACGAAAATTTTATCAATTTTAATGATGCCGAGCTTGAAAGTTTCTATAACAATCATGGTTTTGCACTGGGATTGGATGACTTGAAATTTATTCAGGATTATTTTAAAACAGAACAGAGAAATCCTACAGAAACTGAATTGAAAGTTTTAGACACCTATTGGAGTGACCACTGCCGTCACACTACGTTTGAAACAGAATTGTCAGACATTCAGTTTGAAGGCCAGTTCAAACATACATTGGAAACTATTTTCAATGACTATATCGAAAAAAGAAAATTCTTAGGCCGTGAGCTGAAGCCAATCTCTTTAATGGATCTGGCAACAGTATGCGGTAAATATTTCCATAAAACAGGTAACCTTGATAACCTGGTGATCTCCGATGAGATTAATGCATGTACCATCCAGATTGAAGCCGAATACGACGGTAAAAAAGAACCATGGTATTTGCTGTTCAAAAATGAAACCCATAACCACCCGACAGAGATTGAGCCTTTTGGAGGAGCTTCTACGTGTTTGGGAGGAGCAATCAGAGACCCATTGTCCGGAAGATCTTTTGTATTCCAGGCGATGAGACTGACGGGAGCTGCCGATGTTTTAGAACCGGTAGATAAAACGTTACCAGGGAAATTGCCTCAAAAAACCATTACAAAACAGGCTGCTAACGGATATTCATCATACGGGAACCAGATTGGTTTAGCAACTACCATGGTTTCAGAAATCTATGATGAAGGTTATAAAGCAAAAAGAATGGAAGTTGGTTTCGTTACCGGAGCCGTTCCTGTAGACTGGGTAAGACGTGAAAAACCTGCCAATGGAGATTCTATCATCATTTTAGGAGGTGCAACAGGTCGTGACGGTGTTGGTGGAGCCAGTGGAAGCTCAAAAGAGCAGGATGAAACCTCTATTCACACGATGAGCTCTGAAGTTCAGAAAGGAAATGCTGTTGAAGAACGTAAAATCCAGAGATTATTCAGAAATCAGGAAGTGACAAAGCTGATCAAAAAGTCAAATGACTTTGGAGCAGGAGGAGTTTCCGTGGCTATCGGTGAAATTGCAGATTCTTTAGAGGTGAACCTGGATGTATTACCTTTAAAATATGAAGGATTAAACGGGACAGAACTTGCCATTTCCGAATCTCAGGAAAGAATGGCTGTTGTAGTAGATCCAAAAGATAAAGAACAGTTCATTAAATTCTGTGAAGCGGAGAACATTGTTGCTGTAGAAGTGGCAAAAGTGACCGATTCAGGAAGAATGCAGATGTTCTGGAAAGGAGATAAAATTGTGGACCTTTCAAGAGAATTCCTTGATACCAATGGGTGCTCAAAATCTCAGGAGGTGAAAATTAATCACCTTGAAGAAGTAAAAGAAGAAACTAAGGCTTTTACAGAAGAGAACTTCCTGAATACCCTAAAAGATAAAAACGTAGCCTCTCAAAAAGGATTACTGGAAATGTTTGACTCTTCAGTGGGAGGAACTACAGTAGCAATGCCTTTAGGAGGAAAATATCAGCAGACTTTAATGGAAGGAAGTGTTCAGACACTGCCTGTTTTAGGAGCGAAAGATATTAAAACCGTTTCTCTGGCAAGCTGGGGATTTGATGCTGAAATTTCAAAACAAAACTCATTATTGGGAGCATCTTATGCTGTAGTAGAAAGTGTTGCAAAGATTGTGGCTATGGGTGGAGATTATAAGAATATCAGACTTAGTTTCCAGGAATATTTTGAAAAATTAGGGCAAAGCCCTGAAAAGTGGGGAAAACCTTTAGCTTCCCTGTTGGGAGCCTATGACGCTCAGATCAACCTTGGTTTAGCAGCCATCGGAGGGAAAGATTCCATGAGTGGAACCTATCAGGATCTGAATGTTCCGCCTACATTGATCTCTTTTGCTTGTGCTAATGGAGAAAAACAGAATATCATCTCTCCTGAATTGAAAAATGCAGGAAATAAACTGTATTTCTTCAACCATATTCCACAGGAAAGCGGTCTTCCGGACTATAACAGCTTAAAAGAAGTTTTTGAATTTATTTTTGAAAATATCAAAGCCGGGAAAATTGTTTCTGTAAAAACGGTGAAAGAAGGAGGTATCGCAGTAGCTTTAGCAAAAATGAGCTTTGGAAACAGATTGGGTGCTAAAATCAATGCAGATGAAAATGCATTATTAGCAAAAAATATCGGTAGCCTGATCATTGAAGCGAAGGAAGAGCTAAGCTCAGCAACTCTTCAATTGATCGGAGAAGTAAAAGATTCCGGAACGTTAAAGATTAATAATCTTGAATCTGACATCCTGGGTCTTGTGTCTGCTTATACCAATACTTTTGAAAACCTTTTCCCGACTGTAGAAAAAGAAAAAATAACGGTTGAAATAGATGAGCAGTCAAACTCAGTCAACCCAAGAAATATTATCATTAAAAAACACGGAATCGCTCAGCCGAAAGTGTTTGCTCCGGTATTCCCTGGAACCAACTGTGAATATGACACGTTGAATGCATTCCAGAAAGAAGGAGCTGTTGTGAGCAGTTTACCACTGATCAATATCAATCACCAATTGTTGGAAGAAAGTATTGATGCATGGGTGGAAGAGATCAGAACATCACAGATTTTAGCATTCTCAGGAGGGTTCTCCGCAGGTGACGAGCCTGATGGTTCTGCAAAATTCATTGTAAACGTTTTAAAGAACGAGAAGATGAAAAATGCAGTTCATGAATTACTAGACAGAGATGGGATGATCATCGGGATCTGTAACGGATTCCAGGCTTTGGTTAAATCAGGATTGTTACCATATGGAAGAATCAAAGATCTTGATGAAAACTCTCCGACACTGGCTCATAATGCCATCAGAAGACACATTTCTCAGATGGTAACTGTGAAAGTGGTGAATGACGAAAGCCCATGGTTAAAAGGAATGAAAGATCAGGTCTTTACTATTCCTATTTCTCACGGTGAAGGTCGTTTCATGGCTTCAGAAGAAGAAATCAAGAAGCTTTATGAAAACGGACAGGTAGCAACCCAGTACATAGATTTTGATGGAAACATCGCCCATGGTATGCCATTTAACCCGAATAATTCATTATTCGGAATTGAAGGAGTTACCAGCCCATGTGGAAAGATCTACGGAAGAATGGGACACCCGGAACGTTTTACCGATGGCCTCATGAAAAACATACCAACAGCGAATTATCACAATATATTCAAAAACGGTGTTGAATACTTCAAATAACAATACAAGAAAAATGATCGTCATCAATGGCGGTCATTTTTCGTCTTTAGCAGGTTTCTATGAGGAAGTCTCAGATATTCTGATGAGAGGTACCGATTGGAAAGTAGGAACGCTTGATGGGTTTAATGATATCCTGTATGGTGGTTTTGGAGTATTTGAATATCATGAAGAAATAGAAATCGTTTGGAAAGAATCAGAAAAATCAAAAGAAGACCTGGGCCTGAAAGCAACTCAGGAATTCTACGAAAATAAAATCAGACAGGGAAAGCCTTTTAATATAGAATTGATGCAGCAGAAACTGGAGAATTTGATCGCCGGAAGTGGGCAGACGTTATTTGAAATTTTGGTGGAAATTATAGAGTCGCATGGGGATATTACATTGAGGTTAGATTGATGAGTTAAGAGTTAAGAGTTAAGAGTTAAGAGTTAAGAGTGGGGAAATGATTGATGGTTTGAATTTTACCCTTAGCTTAATCGAATTAGCAGGTTGATTCTATCTTTGTTTCTTAAAGTCTACGGAATGTATACTAAAGCTTTACGTTAAAAAAACAGCGTGATTTTTAAACCATTAAGAACCGTGACATTCTTAAGATTACATCTGTAATAAAAAAATATCCTGCAGATTTGTCGGATTCGGCAGATTTTATCTTACTTTGAAAAATATTTGAAAAGCTTCTGAGAAGCAAAACCAAAAGAATTAACTGAATGAAGAAAATAGTGTATGGACTGTTCTTTGGGGACAGTATAACATATGGAGAATATGATAGTGTTTTTGGAGGCTGGGTAGATATTTTAAAGAGATATGCCCTGCAAAAATTCCATGAAGGAAACGGTGATGAACTGATTTTATTCAATTTAGGGATCGGTGGCGAAACTACAGAAGGTTTATTGAAGAGAATGCCTGTAGAATTAAGTGCAAGAAATTCAGCTGATGGAAATCTGGTTTTCCTAAGTTACGGAGCTAATGACCTTGCCATAAAAGAAGGAATACAGGTCGTAGAGCCTGAAAAATTCAAAAATAATATCATAGCAGCGGTCCAACAGGCGAAACAGTTTTCCAACGATATATATTTGGTAAGTATTCTTCCGGTTTCTCAAAAAATAGATGGAGTGGTCGTAGGATCAGGAAAGTTGAGAACCAATAGGGAAGTGGTTGCATACAATGAGATCCTGAAAGATATTGCAGCAGAATATTCCCTGGGGTATATTGATTTTTATGCCGCATTGTTTGATGATAAAGAAGTCCTGCTTTCTGCAGACGGAGTTCATCCCAATGAAAAAGGCTACGGAATGATGGCCGAAATTGCAATTCCAGTCATTGAAAAATACTTATAATGCCTCATTTATTTTCTTACGGAACCCTGCAGAAAGAGCAGGTGCAGCTTGAAACATTCGGACGGATTTTACAGGGAGAAAAAGATATACTTTCCGGATATACACTGGGGATGATTGAAATTACAGATCCTGAGGTAGTACGTAAAAGCGGAGAACAATTTCATCCTGTTTTAGCCCCTTCCGGAAATGAAGAAGACTGTGTAGAAGGAATACTTTTTGAAGTTACAGAAGAAGAAATCCTTCAGGCAGATGAATATGAAGTAGATGATTATAAAAGAATAGAAACCGTTTTCAGATCAGGAAAGAAAGGATTTATTTATGTAGGAAAATAAAACGGTCTGCATTTATCCATAATGAGTGAATTTTTTTAGTAGTTTTAAGCTGCAAAAAAAATTACTATGAAAAATTTAAAAAAAATTAAAAGACAGGAGTTAAAAACTGTAAAAGGTGGAGGAAAACCATCTCTGATTATTTATCCAAAAGATGAAAACGGAAACTGCAGCACTTCACCATATTACTACTATTGTTCAAAATATGATGGCTGTATGACTGGTGAATCATGGGATTACTATTGTACTTTATAAGATGAAAATAATCTAATGAACAGAACGTTTCTGAAAAGTATTTGATTTTCAGAAACGTTTTTGTTTAAAAATCAATACCATCTATAGAAACGGGCTTCAGCCCGTTTTTTTAATTAATCCATCGTCATCTGACTTTAGCCAAAACCTAAAAAATACAGCTTGCAGATTACAAAGATTTTTTGAAATCTGAGGTAGAGCATATATGAGTATGAGACCATAGATAAGTTTGAATAATCTATCAAAAACCGATATGATCTATTTCATTTAATTAAGATATTTATTCAATAGAAATGGGCTTCAGCCCGTTTTTTTTAAGTAACCATCTCCATTGGCAAAACTTAAAATATCCAATCCCTGCTGACATACGGTTGTCACAATCCAACATTATCTTTGATGGACAATAAAAAAATAGTGAAGAGATGAACAATGTACAAACAGAGCCTTGCCAGGTTATCGGTATTGCGGTAAGAACTACTAATGAAAATAACCAGGCTGCTACAGATATCGGGGCATTATGGGGAAAGTTTATGAATGAAGGTATTCTGGAGGCTATTCCAAACAAAATGGATACTACGGTTTATTCAATCTATACAGATTACGAAAAAGACCATACAAAGCCTTATACCACACTTCTTGGATGTAGGGTGAACAATCTGGATCATATTCCTGAGGGAATGGTTGGGTATTCTTTTGATGGAGGAAATTATGTGAAATTTACAGTGAGGGGAGATCTTACAAAAAACCTTGTCATCAATCAATGGTTGAAAATCTGGGAAATGGATCTGGGAAGAATTTTTACTGCAGATTTTGAGGTATATGGAGAAAAGGCACAAAATCCATCAGATGCAGAAGTGGATATTTTTATTGCTGTATAATAAAAGCAGGTAAGGAAGCATTGGAATGAAAGAACAGGATATTTCTTAAGTAAAAATATATTTCCAATACACAAGTACCCCAACAATGACTGAAGCTATAGCCAGCAATACAACAGCACCGGCAGCAATATCTTTAATAAAGCCAATTCTTTTATCAAAATCAGGTTGGATGATATCGCAGATCCTTTCAATGGCTGTATTGAAAATTTCAGCACTTAAAACAGCAAAAGAAAGGAAAATAACAATGGCTGCATCGGTGGCGGACAGGTGTAAATAAAAGATGAAAAATAGGTTGGCAAAAAAAGCCAGCAGCTCAATCTGAAAATTTCTCTCCGTTTTGATCATCAAAAAGACTCCATGGAAAGCATTCAGAAAACTTTTATGAAGAGGAGGCTTTTGCATGAGTTGTTACTTTTTTAACAAAGATAGGTTTTGTATTTTGATTGTTGCGGATAATCTGTTATATTTGAGAGTAGATAGTGGCAGTGTGAAAAAACAATTCGTAATAATGTGGGTTTCCCCGTTAATAGTGATGTTTTTAAAAGAATGTAGGGGACGGTACAGCTTGTGTTTTTGAAGCGGAAATAAATGCCGGCAGAAATCCATGCATAATGTAAGCTCTGAAAACAGAATGTTGATGTTTGTTAAAAACTCCTAGGGATTATTTTTTTCTTTGTTATATCTATTTATTATATTTGTAGAAACTTATTTTTAAATCTATGAAATTTATTATTTCAAGTGGTGAACTGCAGAAGGCTTTGCAAACTGTAAGTGGCGTAATATCAAGCTCTCAATCGAGACCTATTTTAGAAAATTATCTTTTTGAACTAGACGGAAATAATGTTACCATTACAGCATCTGATGGCGAGACAACTCTTGTTACTTCTTTAGACGTGAAGTCTGATGATACAGGTAAATTTGCTGTTCCTGCTAAAATTTTTCAGGATTTTATCAAGACATATGGCGAACAGCCTTTAACATTTGCCGTAAAGGACAATGCTGAAGGAACCGGAAGCCAGCTTGAGATTTTAGATGAAAAAGACAATTTTGCAGTAGCGTTAGACAATGCGGATGATTATCCGGAATTGCCGGAATTTGATGCTTCTCAGAATGTGACAATGCCAGCGGGAGTATTATCTGAAGCCCTTACCAATACACTTTTTGCAACAAGTAATGATTCCCTTCGTCCGGTAATGACGGGAGTTCTTTTCCAGTTTGGAGAAAATGAAACGAATTTCGTCTCTACAGATTCTCACAGATTGGTTGTATATAAAAGAACAGACCTGGTGAATGCCGAGCCTATGGAATTCATCATGCCTAAAAAACCTTTGAACATTTTCAAAAATATCCTGGCAAGCTCTAATGAAGACGTTAAAATCGATTTCAATGAGAATATGGCCAAGTTTACTTTTGATAAACATATCTGGATCTGTAGACTGATCGACGGAAAGTATCCAAACTATACAGCGGTAATTCCAAAAGAAAATCCAAATGTACTGACGATCAACAGAAACCTTCTACTTGGAGCTATCAAAAGAGCATCTATCATGTCTAATAAATCAACCAATCAGGTAAGATTTAAACTTTCGGGAAACATCCTTCATCTTCATGCAGAAGATACGGAGTATGCAAACAAAGCAGATATGCAGATTCCTTGTGATTACAACGGGGAAGATATCAATATCGGGTTCAGTTCTAAGTTTTTAACTGAAATGCTGACAATTCTTGGTTCTGATGATGTTACTATGAAAATGTCTCAACCAAACAGACCAGGTATCATTGAACCTCTTGATGGTCTTGAAGAAAACGAAAATATCTTAATGTTATCAATGCCGGTAATCGGATTGTAGAACAAAGATTAAAATACTTTAATAAAAGCCGGAATTTTCCGGCTTTTGTTTTTTATCTACAGACAACATCATAAAGAATATTTCAAAATACCAGTTTAAGAAGGATTAACAAAGTTAATTTTATCTTGGTTTCCTCAAGGTAAAGTATTTGGTTATTATAATGTTATGTTTGATAAAATACTAATTACACAAATTCTTTACACAAAGATCACAAATATGATACTGAAAGATTATCATGTAAACAAACAGTAAAGCAATAAGATTAGAACATAAGCTTAAAAAGGATCAACAAAGTTGATTCCATCTTTGCCGCCTTCAAATATATCATTTGGCTATTAAATCTTTGCGTTTAAGAAAATACTAATTAGGTAAAAGTTACGGATTGAAATACAAAAATGATGAGTATAGAGCAGATCATGGTGAAAAAGATGGGAATCATTTATAGTAGAAACTTTATTTTTCCGAAGTTTGTACTGCTATTTCAATAATCAAACAGATAGTTGCCCCCTTTTATGATGGAAGTAAAAATACAGTCATATCGTACCTCGGGTTTCCCTGGAGAATTTTCCACTGAAAATTATACGGTTGTTTTATGGAAAGGTACCGGTGTTTATGCTGTAGATGATATCAATTACTCCCATAAAGGCTATACTATTTTATTTCTTTCGCCCTACCAAAAACTGAAAATGGCTTCAGAATCCGATGAAGAGGTTTCTGTGCTTCTCTTTCATGGGGATTACTACTGTATAGAATATCATAAAGAAGAAGTGGCCTGTAATGGGCTTCTATTCAATAATATTTACCTGAATCCGGGGATAGAGCTGATGAAAGAGAACTATGAGTATATTCTGGAACTTTTTAATCATATTAAAAAAGAAAATTCTGAAAATCATCAGTTTTCAAAATCGATTATCAAAACATATATACAGCTTATTCTTGCCATCGGCAGCAAACAGAAAAATACAGCCAGCAACGGACCTGTTTCCAACGAAAAGCTCCCTAACAAAAATGCAGCAGCATTTCAGAAACTGCTGGAATCTTATTTCAGACATGAAAAGGAACTTTCATTTTACAGTGATCAACTTAATATTACCAACAATACTTTAAGCAAGGCTGTTAAGAAGGAATTTGCTAAAACACCCAGCCAGCTGATTAATGAAAGAATTATTCTGGAATCTAAAAAGCTTCTTCACCTGACCTATCGGTCTGTTAAGGAAATTGCTTCAGAACTGGGATTTACTGATGAGTTCTATTTCAGCAGGTATTTCAAAAAATCGGTAGGATGTTCACCCAAAAATTACAGGGAGAAAGTAGGGATCTCCATAGTGGCAAAAATGTCCATGTAATGTCCTCAAATATCTATTCCCGGGAGGTTTGTATCTGAATACTTTTGTAAGAAAAAGTAAATCATATGCAGAACAACAAATTATCCGCTTACTTATCAAAGCTGGACGCTTATTCTTTTAATTTTCTGAGAATTTCAATATTCATCGTGATGGCTTGGATTGGTGGGCTTAAGGCATTCCATTACGAAGCAGACGGTATTGTTCCCTTTGTTGCCAACAGCCCTTTAATGAGTTTTTTCTATAAAAATGCAGGAAATAAAGTCCTTAATGAAGATCGAAAAGTGGTTTCAGAATACACCTTGTATAAAAATCCGGAAGGGAAAACAGTACAGAAAAATATAGAATGGCATACGCAAAATGGGACTTATATATTCTCATATGGTCTGGGAACAATGATTGTAGTGATTGGGAGCTTGGTACTGCTTGGAATCTGGTTTCCTGGAATAGGAGCCTGGGGTGGGGGACTGACCTTTCTGATGTCTCTGGTGACTCTTTCATTTTTAGGGACTACTCCTGAGGCCTATGTTCCTAATCTTGGCGGAGATTTTCCAAGCCCTCAATACGGATTTCCTTATCTGTCGGGAGCAGGTCGTTTGGTACTGAAAGATATCATCATGATGGCAGCAGGGCTTCTATTGTTTTCTGACAGTTTAAAAAAGGTGGTTAGAGCATCGGATGATAAGAACTCAATATTGGGATAGGGGTCTGAGAATCTTTTGACTAAAGTGAGACCTGACGCCTGAACCGTTTCTTTAACCTGTGAAAGTGGAATTAACGAAAATTTATTATCTTAAAGTTGATTCTAAATTTCTGTATTTCTCAAAAAAACACGACATTTGTACGCTTAAAACTGTACGACTATAGTCGTGCAAAATTCAAATAAATTTTTGAAAATATACTCAGATGAAACCATTAAGGGGGCACCTGACTTTAGAAAAAATAAAATTATCAGATGAAAATATCAAACAACTGGCTGAGAGACTTTGTAAAAACGGAATTAAAAACTGAAAGAATCGGTGAGTTTCTTACAGATATAGGTCTTGAAGTTGAAGGGATAGATAAATTTGAAAGTGTAAAAGGCAGTCTGGAAGGAATTGTTGTAGGGAAAGTGTTAACCTGCGAAAAACATCCGAATGCTGATAAACTAAACAAAACTACAGTAGATGTAGGAAACGGAAAAGTATTGAACATTGTTTGTGGGGCTCCTAATGTAGCAGCAGGACAAACAGTGCCGGTAGCTGTAGTAGGGACTAAAATCTATGATAAAACCGGAAACTTTTTTGAAATCAAAGAAGCAAAGATCAGAGGAGAGGTTTCTCAGGGGATGATCTGTGCAGAAGATGAGCTTGGCCTTAGCGAAGATCACGGAGGGATCATGGTGTTGGATGAAACAAAATATGAAGTAGGGAAGAACTTTGCAGACTATTTTGAGCTTGCTAATGATGAAGTTTTCGAAATCGGTTTAACACCGAACAGAACGGATGCCATGTCTCACTACGGGGTGGCAAGAGATCTTCATGCTTATCTTTCTACAAATCAGTTAAAATCTCAGTTTAATAAAGTTGCTTCTGAAGCTTTAAATAACGAAGGGACAAATGATTTCAGTCTGGTTATTGAGGATGCAGAATTATGTCCAAGATATATCGGAGCGGTAATTGAAGATGTAAAAGTAGTAGAATCTCCGGCTTGGTTAAAAGACAGATTAAAAGCCATCGGATTAAGCCCGATCAATAATGTTGTAGATATTACAAATTATATTCTTCATGGATATGGGCAGCCACTTCACGCATTTGATGCTGATAAAATTGCCGATAAAAAGGTGAAAGTAGGAGTGGTAAAAGAAGGAACAAAATTCACCACATTAGATGGAGTGGAAAGAACCCTGAACGGTACCGAAATCATGATCAAAGATGGTAAAGACACCCCTATGTGTATTGCCGGTGTTTTTGGTGGTGCTACTTCAGGAGTATCTGATGCTACCAAAACCATATTCCTTGAAAGTGCATATTTCAACCCAATTGCGGTAAGAAAAGGTGCAAAACTACACAGTTTAAATACCGATGCTTCTTTCAGATTTGAAAGAGGAGTAGACCCTAATATTACAAGAACAGCAATCACTCATGCCATAAAATTAATTCAGGAATTAGCAGGAGGAAAATTAGCAGGTGATTTGTTGGAAGAATATCCTAAGAAAATTGAGGACAGCTATGTGATCCTGAGATTCTCTAAAATTGAACAGATTCTAGGAACAAAAATACACAGGGAGAAAGTAAAAGAAATCTTAAAAGCGTTGGAAATTCAGGTTTTAAATGAAATTCCTAATGGTTTCGAAATCTCAGTACCTGCGTACAGAGCTGATGTAACCAGAGAGATTGATGTTATTGAAGAGATTTTAAGAATCTATGGATATAATAAAATTGATGCTCCGCAAAAAATTTCGTTCACACCTGTTAAATTAAGTGCAAACGATCAGGATGAGCTGGAAAACAGCTGGGCAAGAACTTTACAGAGCCTAGGTTTCAACGAAGTAATGAACAATTCATTGACTTCTGTAAAAGATGAAACTGATGCTGTAAAGCTGTTGAATCCTTTAAGCGGTGATTTGGCATTCATGAGAAAGTCCCTATTGGAAGGGCTTCTTGAAAATGCTGTTTACAACATCAATAGAAAGAATCAGGATATTAAGTTCTTTGAATTCGGAAAGATCTACCATAAAAAAGATAAATACGAAGAGAGAAAGCAATTGGCAATCCTGGTAACGGGAAGGGATGTTGCAGAAAACTGGTTACAGCCTAAATCTGCCGTAAGTTTCTATAACCTTAAGGCATATGTAAAAGTTTTATTGGAAAGACTTGCAGTCAACTATAAAGAAATACCTTTAACTGATGAAAGATTCTCTGATGCTTTAGCGTATGAAGCAGATGGCAAAACTTTAGTAAGAATTGGAAAAGTAGCACCTGCATTGTTGAAAGATTCTGATATCGATCAGGAGTGTTTCTATGCTGAAATTGAACTGGAGTGGGCTCAGGAATTACGTTCCAAGAATGAGCTGAAGTTCAAAGATATTCCAAAATTCAATAAGATCAGAAGAGACCTTGCTTTACTGATTGACAAGCATGTAAACTATGAGGATTTATACCAGACAGCAAGAAAGAATAAGTCTCCGTTTATTAAAGGGATTAATCTATTCGACGTTTATGAAGGTAAAAACCTTCCGGAAGGTAAAAAATCCTATGCAATGAGTTTTGAGCTTTTAAATGAAGCAAAAACACTGGAAGAAAAAGAAATTGCAGAAGTAATGGATTCTTTAATCAAATCTTTCCAGAAAGAATTCAATGCTGAACTGAGATCTTAATCGTAAAAAAACGATATTTGATATAAAACAGAAACGGACTTTGTAAAGTCCGTTTTTTTGTTTTATCCGATTTTCAGGACGACTTATAAATATTTCCTTCCCGCTTTATCTTTGAGTCTTGTCATTCTCCAGAAATCTTAACCGTATTGGTATGAAGAATGGCTTTGATTTTCCAGTAATAGCCAATATTATTGTAACTAAAATATCTCAGATATCAACTGTTAATGAATAATAAAATTAACCGTATCCCGTTTAAATAATATAAAATCCGTAAATTTGATTAATTCAAAAAGAAAAAAATGAAAAATCTTTTTTTAAGTATATGTACAGCAGCAGTATTGGCATCATGTGGAACCATGACCAGCCCTTCCGCTTCTAAAGTAGGAAAAGCCCAGCCGGCTCTTGCCAATACAAAATGGACATTGGCTGATAATGTAAAAGGTAAAATTCCAACACTGAATATTGAAGGAGAAAAGATCACAGGGAATGCAGGTTGTAATAACTATTTTGGAACAGCTACAGTAGATCCGTCTTCAGGAGGTTTCACTGCAGGCCAGATGGGATCTACAAAAATGATGTGTGCCAATATCAGCGTGGAGCAGAACTTTATGGATATGATGGCAAAAGCAAACAAATATGTAATTTCAGGAAATACCTTAGAATTGTATAAAGACAATCTTTTATTATTGAAATTCAATAAAACGGAATAAAAAAACAAAAGGAACTCAATTGAGTTCCTTTTTTATGTTTAGATTGTTATTAATCTTCCTCTTCTTCGTCGTACTTAGCCAACTCTTCATCGCACCATTTGAATGCTGCTTCTACCACTTTCGTAGCCTCGTCTGCCATAGTTTCTTCATCGTCACCCTCAAGATCATCTAACCACTCAACTTCTTCTTCCTCAACGTTTAAGATAAATCTTGGATATTCTGTGTGAACTACGAATAAATCTTCTGGAAATTCCGAATTATCTGCTAATAAAAACTTTGGTAATTTCATTTTTTTAATGTTTTAACTGGTTCAAAGATAAATAAAATTATTGACTTAAAATTATTTCAAAAACATTTTTGAAACTTTTTCGGCTTTTTTACTTTCAGAATAATCGTAGAAGCCTTCCCCTGATTTTACGCCCAGTTTCCCTGCTGTTACCATGTTTACAAGCAATGGGTTTGGAGCGTATTTAGGATTTTTGAAACCATCATACATGACATTCAGGATCGCAAGGCATACATCAAGCCCAATGAAGTCTGCCAATTGAAGTGGACCCATAGGATGTGCCATACCTAATTTCATTACCGTATCAATTTCTTCTACTCCGGCTACTCCGTTGTAAAGAGTTTCAATAGACTCGTTAATCATAGGCATCAAAATTCTGTTGGCTACAAAACCGGGATAGTCATTCACTTCCACAGGAACTTTACCTAACGATTTACTCATTTCATAGATCGCATCAAAGGTTTCTTTAGATGTAGAATATCCTTTAATGATCTCTACCAGTTTCATAATAGGAACCGGGTTCATAAAGTGCATTCCAATAACTTTATCAGCTCTCTTGGTAGCTGCTGCAATTTTAGTGATGGAAATGGAAGAGGTGTTGGTAGCCAGGATACAGCCTGCAGGAGCCAGCTCATCCATCTGACCAAAGATCTTTAATTTCAGATCAAGGTTTTCAGTAGCCGCTTCTACCACAAGGTCAGCTGCTCCTACCGCATCATTAAGTGCTGTAAAAGTACTGATGTTTCCTAATGTTTCCGCTTTTTGCTCCTCAGTAAGGTTTCCCTTTGCAATTATTCTGTCAAGATTCGTAGTAATGGTTTTTAATCCTCTGTCTAAAGCTTCCTGAGATACATCTACCAGGTTTACTTTAAAACCGCTTTGTGCGAAAGTATGTGCAATACCATTCCCCATGGTTCCTGCTCCTATAACTACAATGTTTTTGATCATTTTCCTTTATTTTTTATAGATAGTTAGATTTTTAGTATTGATGTCTTGTTGCTTTACTGTGATTTCTGAATTAAAATTTACAAGACCATTGTCTTTTTGTTCCCTTCTGTTGTTTTGATTGGAAACGGTAGCCATAAGGCCTCTTATAAGACGGCTCTTTTGGTTGACACTAAGGTAATCGGTACCTACGTATACATTAAATTCACCTTCTCTTCCCATACCACTCTGTATCAATATTTCCAGAGATTTTATCTGATTTTTTTTCTTAAACTCTTTGAGATAGCTGATGACAGGTTTCTCGGAAGGTGGGCCACAGCAGACACTCGCATAGCCGATTTGCAGATAGTTTTGATTCTTTTGAGAATAAAAGAATGTGAAACAAAATAGGGCTGCTGTTAGTATTATTTTTTTCATGTTAAATTGACTCTAAAAATAAGCTTAAAATTTTATTTATTAAAATAATCCCAAACCTCCTTTGAAATGTCCGAGATCATTTTGCAGTTTACGGCATCTGTTTCCATTGAATTACTGACAAATACAGCAATTGCATAATGTTTGCCATTGGGCAAAGTGATGATTCCAATTTCGTTTTCGGCACCGGTTAAGCCGTCTTTATTTTTTCCGGAAGCTCCCGTTTTCCTGGCTACAGGAGTGTTTTTGGGAAGCTGTTCAACCATTTTGTTTAATCCGGTTGAAGTCGAAAGCATCACCTTCATCAGATAATCCGTAGATTTTTTTGATAATAGTTTTCCGTCATAAAATTTTTTCAGAACATCCACTGCCGAATTGGGAGTACTGTAATTTTCGTACTGAACATTCCAGTTCTGATGCATTTCCGCTTCGTTATACTTGATCTGGAAACCCTTTATCCCTTTAGAATCCATGAATTTTTGAACAGTTTGGGGCCCGCCCAATAATTTCAACATGATATCACAGCCATTATTATCACTTCTGGCCACTGTAAGCTCAAGAATTTCACTTAAGGGAACTTCAATATTCCCATTAGGGTATTTATCGCGAAGTGGAGACCACGTGTCTTCCAGTAAATTTGATGAATCCAGTAAAACTTTCTGATTCAGCGAAAGTTTTCCCTGATCTACAAAATTCAAAATAGCTGCTGCGATGTGAAATTTGAAAACACTCTGCATCGGAAATTTTTGATCTCCATATTTACTATACCTGAATTTATTGTCAAAATCAAGAACAGAAACTCCCACCGTGGCATTTTTACCCTGGGTGACAGCGTTTATTTTTTGTCCCAATATTGATTTTTGTGCTGATATAAATGCCGAAATAAAGAGAAAAACAAATGCTATTTTCTTCATAATAATAGAATTAAAAAGATCCCTTTTAAAAACTAAAAGGGATCTGCAATTTAAGATAATTATTGCTATTTTATTTCAAAATAATTGAGATTGGCGCCACCGTTTTCGAAGAATATCCTGATTTTGTTTTCTCCTTTCAGAAGAGGGATATTTTTTACAGATACCGTTTTCCAGTTTTCTTTTCCTCCACTGGAATCTAAAGGCACAGAAGCCAGTAGTTTTCCTGAAGCGGTTTCAATTTTTATGTTGGAATTGCTCTCAGCAGCATATCGGATGCTAAAAGTATAATTTTTGTCAGCTTTTGATGCAACTGTATACTGAAGCCATTCTCCGGATTCTGTTTTACCTACATAATACTGATTTGTGATCGCATCAGCACACTTATAGAGATCTACACCATCATTTCTCATCTGCTGGCCGGAATTCCATTCTGATCTTTTGGCTGGATCACTTACCCAGAGATTGATAAAGTCCTTATCAAGATAAGCAGCTCCCATTCTTCCCAAATCATAATCTGAAGCGAAAATTCTTCCTGGAATCAGGTGATTCTTAAACGGTTTTGTAGACGGATCGGTTACCTGTCTGAACATGGCATCAATGACATCATTTTTAATTTCGGTATTGCTCAACTTATAATTCTCGGCAATCTGCATTAATGCCTTTTTAGCATAGTCTTTAGACGGTTTTTCACCTCCATTTTTCCAATACTCCAATAGTTTTTCATATTCAGGAGTGGTTTTCACATTGGTGATTCCTGCAATATTATCTATCTTTTTCATGGGCCAGAAGGCATATCCGATATTATGTTTGTCCAAAAGCTGGATCAGTTCTGTAAACCAGACATTTGAATTTTCTCCGGTTTCCCCAAGCCAGATCGGCATATTGTATTTTTCTCTAAGATCTAAAGCAAATTTCAACGTTTGGTCATCATTATAGTTCCAGTACTTATGAAAGCTGAAAACCATATTGTCATCCCAGATGGGTGTCAATCCGTTATAATTGTTGCCCCAGCCATTTCCTTCAATAAAAATAATATGTTTCTTATCTACTTCCCGGATGGCAGTGGTGATATCTTTCTGCAGTTTCCAAAGCGGAGCGTTTGACATTTCGTCTGTTCCATTGGGATTTTTCCCCGTAAAGTTAATATTTGGCTCATTGATCAGATCGTAGCCCCCAATCCAGGGACTGTCCTTATACCGGTCAGCCAGTTTTTTCCAGAGAGCAATAGTTTTCTTCTGGTTTTCTTCATTTTCCCAAAGAGAGGGTTTGGATTTATCATTATCAGAAATATTGACATCGTTCCCCTGACCTCCAGGTGCCGCATGAAGATCAAGAATCAGGTATATCTTATTGGTTGCACACCATTGAAGAAGATCATCTGTCATTTTAAAACCCTCTTCCAGCCATGTGTTTTTGCCTTTTACAGGCTCTTTTTCAATAGGAAGTGTATACAGATTATAGTGCATCGGAAGACGTATCGAATTGAAACCTGCCTTTGCTAAAAAATCGATATCCTGCTTAGTAATTCCATTTTTCCAATAGGCTTTATAGAATTCATTCATACCATCCTCGCCAATGAGTTCGGCAATTTTTTCTTTTATTTTGTATTGAGGACCTGCAAAATCAGCTGTTTTCAGCATATACCCTTCCTGAAGCATCCAGCCGCCAGGGCCCAGCCCCCTCAGCTGAATATTTTCACCTTTATCATTAACGATTTTCTGCCCTGAGGTTTTTAATAATTGTGATGTCCCAAATTGAGACAATAATAAGGCGGAGAATAGAATGGTTTTTTTCATAGTAGTTTTTGATTTTAAGGAATATGTTAGAATTTAATCATAATAAATGGTGACATTAAAATAAGAGTCCACATTCAGTCCATTTATTTTGCCGGAAATCCATTGATTCTGTAAAACAAAATCTTTTAATTGTTTGTTGAATTGTTTTTCAAATATATTGTTTTTTTTGTTTTGAAAATGACTTTTTACTGATAAATCTTTAATTCCTCCGTTTTTAGTGATGATAAAAGAGCAGGAAGTGTAAGAGTCGAAATCGTTGTTTTTACCAATATATTTTGCAGGGGAAGGGTAGCGTGAAAAATAATCTGTTTCAATTTTCTCAAATTGATGATCTGCTGTAGAATTAGGATAACGTGATACTTCATCACAATGTTCATAAGAAAAAATTTCTTCAGGATGATTTTTCGCAAAATCTTGCTTTGCAATATACCGTAGAGAATCGATGAAATTTTTCCCGAACTTTTTCTCAATAAGCCTGTTCATCTCAATTTCTCCACAATTTTCATACCTCTCGTTAGGACTTGGGATACAGGTTATATGAAGTATTTTTGTTTTGATCTGATTTTGACTCAGACGTTGTATGAACTCTTGTTCGCCAAGATAGTCATAGCCCTGTCCGGAAAAAACAGTCCATGTATAATTTTGATAATTGAATTGATTCTGAGCCTGCTTTTTTTGATCATTACAATCTATCTCGTAACCATTTTTCTTCTGATTACAAGATAGTATTGTAATAGCTGCTAATGTAAACAAAGCAGATTTTATCTTCATTCTTTAACTGATCAGTCTTACGATCTCTAAAGCGACTTTTAATGCTTCAGTTCCGTCCTCAAGAGAAACTTCCACATTTTTATCACCTGTAATAGCATCTGCAAAAGAATTTAATTCATCCAAAATGGCATTATTGGGTTCAATGTTGGGATATTCAAAAAGGATCTGATTTTTTTCTCCATCCGCATTTTCAATAATCATATCAAATGGAGTAGGGTTTTCAGGAGCATCTTTCATTCTGATGACTTCAGCTTTTTTCTCCAGAAAATCAACAGAGATATAAGCGTCTTTCTGGAAGAATCGGCTTTTTCTCATAGCTTTCATAGAAATCCTTGAAGTGGTAAGGTTGGCCACACATCCATTTTCAAATTCTATTCTGGCATTGGCGATATCCGGAGTTTTACTCACCACACAAACACCACTTGCATGGATGTTTTTTACCTTGGATTTTGCCATACTCAATAAGATATCCAAATCGTGGATCATAAGGTCCAAAACCACAGAAACATCCGTTCCTCGCGGATTAAACTCTGCCAGTCTGTGGATTTCAATAAACATCGGATTTTTGATATATTCTTTAGTGGCAATAAAAGCAGGATTGTATCTTTCAACATGTCCTACCTGTGCTTTAATGTTGTTTTCAAGACATAATCGTAAAATCTCTTCTGCCTGCTCAAGCGTTTGTGTAACAGGTTTTTCAATGAAGAAATGCAGTTTTTTTTCAATGGCTTTTAAAGCATAATCATAATGATAAACCGTTGGTGTAACAATGTCCAGCATATCAATCTGGCTCAGTAATTCCTCAAAATTTTCAAAATATTTATATCCGAATTCGGCCTCTATTTTTTTTCCGTTTTCAACATCTTTATCGTGGAAACCTACAAGCTCATATCTATCTGATTGATTAAGAAGTCTTAAATGTATTTTCCCCAAGTGTCCGGCACCTACCAAACCTGCTTTTAACATAGTTGTAATATATTTTTGTAAAGATAAGAAAGAAGTTAGATTGTAGAAGCCAGAAATTAGTTTTTTGTGGATAATTCTTTGTGGGAATCTCTGAAATCTAATTTCTAATTTATTACTTTTGTCAAATGCAGGATTCGTTTGTACATAAAGGAAAAAGAAAGATTTTAGTTGAATATCTTCAACGGAGAATTGGAATTTCAGATGAAAATGTACTCCGGGCAATGAGTGAAGTTCCGAGACACCTTTTTATCGAAAGCATTTTTGAAGATTTTGCCTATGAAGACCGGGCTTTCCCGATTCTGGCACATCAGACCATTTCGCACCCTTCAACGGTAGCGGAACAGTCGGAATTGCTACAGGTAAAAGCAGGAGAAAAAGTACTGGAAATAGGTACGGGATGCGGATATCAGACCGCCGTCTTACTGGCAATGAAGGCCCATGTATATACTGTGGAAAGACAAAAAGACCTTTTTGATTTCTCTAAAAAGAAACTTAGGGAGATGCACTTGTTTCCAAAATTTCAAAGCTTTGGTGATGGTTTTGCAGGACTTCCAACGTTTGCTCCTTTTGATAAAATCATTGTGACCTGTGGGGCATCAACCTTACCTACAGAATTGTTGAAACAATTGAATGTAGGCGGTAAAATGGTTATTCCTCTGGGACCAACAGACGAACAGGTATTGTATAGATTCACAAAAATAGGACCTACTGAGTTTGAAAAAGAAGAATTTGGAGCTTATAAATTTGTTCCTATGCTGGGAAGCACCAATCAATAAGAGAAATGGAAGTAAGAGGAGATGTCTTACCTCTCAATTTTATACCATTTAATCAAATAGAAACGGACCTTAGTCCGTTTTTTTATGCAATACAATGCATGAAAATTTAAAATATTTTAACGCATTTCGGAATGAAAATTGGACTTCTTTAGAACCTAATCACTTAAATCTTATTATTATGGACACGAATAGATTCAAGGCATCACACGATTTCAGTAATCTTCAGAAAAATTTGCATAATAACCCGGGATATAGTGTAGAAAGCTATTCTCAGCAAGTAAAAGATTACCTCAACGAGATGAAAGGTAAGAATCAGGAAGCAACCCAACAAGGTTTTATGTCTCACGCGCAGAAATCAGCAAAAGAAGTTTGGGAAGAGATTCAGGAAATGGCTTCAGAAGCCTGGGAGAAAAATAAGAACCATCCGGATAAAAGAAATAATTTTTAATATTAAAGTTTGACCTTACTTGTAGCAGAGTGAGGTTTTTTATGTAAACTAATAAACGATATAATGAAAGTTTTTGTAAATAAAAGAATTCCTGAAATAGGGATCAAACTACTGGAACAGAAAGGATTGGAGGTAGTATTTCCAAAGAATGAAGTCCTTTCTCATGAAGAATGGCTAAGCTATTGTCGGAATGCAGATGCACTCTTAAGCATAGGAAATGATTTTAAATATAATAGGGAATTTTTTGAAGCATGTCCCAATGTTAAAGCAATAGCTCTATATTCGGTAGGGTTCGATCATGTGGACATCAAAGAAGCGACTCACAGGCATGTTCCTATAGGCAATACACCTGATGTGTTGAGCAGAGCTACTTCCGATGTCGCTTTTTTACTGATGCAGTCGGTAGCAAGAAGAGCAAGTTACAATTTTCAGAAAGTAAAAGAAGGAAAATGGCAAGGCTTTGATCCCTTACATGCTTTAGGACAGGAGCTGTATGGAAAAACTTTGGGAATCTTAGGATTAGGGAGGATAGGTTTTGAAATGGCTAAGAAATCTCAAAAAGCCTTTGATATGGAAATCATCTATCATAACCGCCACCGAAATGAAGAAGCGGAAAAAGAGTTGGGAGCAGCGTATGTTTCTTTTGAAGAACTCATTGAAAGATCTGATGTATTGAGCATTCATGCTAATTTTACTCCCGAACAGAAAGATCTCTTTAACAGTTCTGTTTTTGAAAAAATGAAGTCTAATGCTATTTTCATCAATACAGCAAGGGGAGGTTTCCAAAATGAAGAAGACCTGTACGAAGCACTGGCCTCAAAACAGATCTGGGGAGCCGGCTTAGATGTTACAAATCCCGAACCTATGTCTGAAAAGAATCCGCTTTTGGAGCTTTCAAGTGTCTGCGTACTGCCACATATCGGTTCTGCCACTATAGAAGCCCGAAACGGAATGGCAAGGCTGGCTGCCGAAAATATTATTGCCTTTTCAAGAGGAGAAAAAATGCCACATTGTGCCAATCCTGAAGTTTATTCTGATACTATATAGCAACTTGGAATTATTTTTGTTCTTATGATATAAACAATAAAACCTAAACATTATGGCACCTGAAAACAATATTAATGAACAGAATAAAAGGCTGGAAAGCATGGACTATGATCCCAACGAAGATATATTTAACAAGGAAAAACATATTTCGCTCGATGGAGACGGAAATCCTATATTAAATGAAGAGGATGATGATAAAATTGATAAAGGACTGGATATCCCCGGAGTTGAAGATGATGACGATATGGAAGAAATAGGAGCGGAAGATGAAGAAAATAACTATTGGAGTATCAGTGACAATCAGGACGATCATGAAGAAGAAAACGATGATGTCTTAACTTAAGTTTTGAAACCCAAGATACTAACCTTACTGATTTTCAGTGAGGTTTTTTGTTGCCATGAATTTATTATTCTGAGTTATGGAACCACCCCGTCTTCCAAAATTCTGTAAATTTTGAAATCCACCCCTCCAGAGGAGGGGAATCTGAGTGTTTATTTCAATATGTGTAGCAGATATAGCTTGTCGTCTTAATTCCGGTAAGATTTTTTATTTTTATACTCAACACTTTGTTTTCCAGGAAAGAAATTCCCCTCCTCCGGAGGGGTGGCTTCGACTAAAAGGAGAAGACGGGGTGGTCAAACAAAAAAACACATTAATGGAACAAATTCTAACACACATACGGAACATTCCAATTCAGAGGAATTTTGTAGAAAATTTACCCTTTAATCCTCATTTAATAATCTTATTGAAAGAAAAACGGAAAGCAGGCATTCTTGGAGAAGTACTTTTTTGGAAAAAAGTTCATGCGAGAGTATTTCACAATATTGATTTTGACAGACAAAGAATTATTGGGAACTATATTGTTGATTTCTATGTGAAAGCATTAGGATTGGTCATTGAAATTGACGGTTCAAGTCATGATGAGAAAGAAGTTTATGACGGAATCAGACAGGAATATTTAGAGTCTTTAGGACTGTTGGTTTTCAGGGTAGATGATTTTGATATCAGAAATAACCTTAGTGTAGTGATGAGAGAGCTCGAAGAATTTATTATTCTGAATTATGGAACCACCCCGTCTTCCAAAATTCTGTAAATTTTGAAATCCACCCCTCCGGAGGAGGGGAATCTGAGTGTTTTATTTTAATATGTGTAGCAGATATAGCTTGTCGTCTTAATTCCGGTAAGATTCTTTATTTTTATACTCAATACTTCGTTTTCTAAGAAAGAAATTCCCCTCCCTTGGAGGGGTGGCTTCGACTGAAAGGAGAAGACGGGGTGGTCAAAAAGTATACAAGAGATAATAGATGTAACAAATCTAGTTTTTCACACTTTTACTTTACCCTTATTCAGCTTTTCCCCTGTTTTGTTGCAGATATTTTATAATTTGAATATCTTTAAAACTTCAAACATTGTTTAAACATAGAACTTTAAATAGCAATATGACATTTCAAGAACAAATACAACAAGGTATACCTAATCAGCTGCCACAGCCAAAACCATACGAAACAAATATTAACCATGCTCCGAAGCGTAAAGAAATTTTAGGGGAAGAAGAAAAAAAACTGGCATTGAAGAATGCCTTACGTTATTTCGATCCCAAGTTTCATGCAGCATTAATTCCTGAGTTTAAGCAGGAGCTGGAAGACTATGGAAGAATCTATATGTATCGTTTCCGTCCGGATTATGAAATGAAGGCGAGGCCGATTAGTGATTATCCTGGAAAATCTGAGCAGGCAAAAGCAATTATGCTGATGATTCAGAATAACCTGGATTATGCGGTAGCTCAGCATCCACATGAACTGATCACTTACGGTGGAAATGGTGCTGTTTTTTCAAACTGGGCACAATATCTTCTGACCATAAAATATTTGTCTGAAATGACGGATGAGCAGACCTTAGTGATGTATTCAGGACACCCGATGGGATTGTTCCCATCCCATAAAGATGCTCCAAGAGTGGTCGTGACCAACGGAATGATGATTCCGAACTACTCAAAACCGGATGACTGGGAGAAATTCAATGCACTGGGGGTAACTCAGTACGGCCAGATGACAGCAGGAAGCTATATGTATATTGGTCCACAGGGAATTGTTCATGGGACAACAATTACAGCTTTAAATGCTTTCAGAAAAATAAATAAAGAACCTCAGGGAGGACTTTTTGTAACTTCAGGTTTAGGAGGTATGAGCGGTGCTCAGCCTAAGGCAGGAAATATTGCAGGATGCGTTACCGTATGTGCGGAAGTGAATCCAAAGATTACAAAAATACGCCACGACCAGAAATGGGTGAATGAAATTCATGAAAATCTGGATGAACTGGTACAAAGAGTAAGAGAAGCTCAGCAGAATAAAGAAGCTGTTTCTTTAGCCTATCTTGGAAATATCGTTGATGTCTGGGAAAAATTTGATGAAGCAGATTTAAGAATTGATATCGGTTCAGACCAGACTTCACTTCACAATCCGTGGGCTGGAGGATATTATCCGGTAGGACAAAGTTTTGAGGAATCGAACAGAATGATGGCTGAAGATCCTGAGCTATTCAAAGAGAAAGTACAGGAAACTTTAAAGAGACATGCTGCAGCTATCAATAAACATACAAAGAAAGGTACTTATTTCTTTGATTACGGAAATGCCTTCTTACTGGAAGCTTCCAGAGCAGGAGCAGATGTAATGGCTGAAAATCCAACATTGGGAAGAGAGTTTAAATATCCTAGTTATGTTCAGGATATTATGGGGCCTATGTGTTTTGATTATGGTTTCGGACCGTTCCGTTGGGTATGTACCAGCGGAAAACCGGAAGATCTGCAGAAAACAGATACTATTGCCTGTACAGTATTGGAAGAGATGATCAAAAACTCTCCTGAAGAAATTCAGCAGCAGATGAAAGATAATATCCAGTGGATCAAGGGAGCTCAGGAAAACAGATTAGTAGTAGGTTCTCAGGCAAGAATCCTGTACGCAGATGCAGAAGGAAGAATGAAAATTGCTGAGGCTTTCAATAAAGCGATTAAAAATGGAGAGATCGGACCGGTAGTATTGGGAAGAGATCATCATGATGTATCAGGAACAGATTCTCCTTACAGAGAAACTTCCAATATTTATGATGGTTCCAGATTTACAGCGGATATGGCGATTCATAATGTTATTGGTGACAGTTTCCGTGGTGCTACCTGGGTTTCTATTCACAATGGAGGTGGTGTAGGCTGGGGAGAAGTGATCAACGGAGGTTTCGGAATGTTGTTGGATGGAAGTGACGATGCAGACAGAAGATTGAAATCTATGCTGTTTTGGGACGTTAACAACGGAATCTCAAGAAGAAGCTGGGCAAGAAATGAAGGCGCTATGTTTGCCATTAAAAGAGCAATGGAAATAGAGCCGAACCTGAAAGTGACGCTTCCTAATCTTGTAGATGAAAACTTATTATAAATAATATACATACCATTGGCAACTATTAATAAAAAACTGTTTTCACACCTTAATGTAGAGGATGATGATCCTGTTTGGGAAAAATTTGCCAGGGTTGAATTTTCAAAAAAAAACAGATTTCCGGACAATAAAGCCTTTCTTGTAGAAGAGGGGCTGGTCCGGAAATTTTATATCAATACAACATCGGATATCGATACTGAAATATCCGCAGAATTCTTTTTTGCCGGTGATATTTTCACTGTGGAAGAAAAAGGATCTGGTGTTGTCTATGAATCTTTAGATAGAGGGCTTGCCTGGGAAATCACTTTGGAAGAGGTAAAGGAAATGTTTGCCGTTAATCCTGAGTGTCGTTTTGTTCAGAATTACTACCTGAGCAGGAAGCTGAATGCAGCCATGAAAAGGGAAATGCTTTTGCTGAAAAATACTCCACAGGATCTCTACGAATACTTATTAAAAAGTAAACCTCATTACATTCAGCATATTCCCCTGAAATATCTGGCGTCTTATATCGGGATTACTCCGATTTCTCTGAGTCGGATCAGGAAGAGAATTAATTAACTTTTGTTTATTGTTTGACCTTCCATAAGTCTTTTCCTTTGTTGAAAAAAGAATATGGAAATACAAAAATTAAACTGGGCAGGAATAAAACTGATATCTGAAGATAAAACAATTTTAATTGATGCAGTGGAAGACTTTTCTTATTACAAACCTGTGTTAGGGGAGGCTGTAGACGAAGTGATCAGATTTACAGATGAGGTAGAGGCGGATTATATCCTATTTACCCATATGCATCTGGATCATTTTGATAAAAGTGTTGTGAAAAAATGTCTGAAAAAGGACGGAAAACTGATTGTATATTCAGGGTTAGAGCCTGTTGTCAGAAAGGTGATGGATGATATTGAGATGATCGTTCTGGATCTGAATGAAACCTTCACAGAAAACAATATTACCTTTAAACCCGTATTTGCAATGGATGGAGTAGGAGAGATCCAGAGCTCATGGATTGTAGAAGATCTGCATACGAAGATTTTTCATGGTGGAGATACGATCTGGCATAATCAGTTCTGGAAATTGGGACAGGAAAATAAGAATATAGACTATGCATTTTTGCCGGCCAATGGGGTTGTGGTGAATTTTGAAATGATAGGATTGGAATACAGCCCGGTACCTGCTTCACTCAATCTGAAAGAAGCTTTTGCCGCGGCACATCTGTTACATGCCCGAAAGCTGGTTCCTATACATTACGGATTATTTGCCCATGAGAAATTTTATATTCCTGAGCTATTTGACCAGGAGGATTTACAAAAAACTTCCAAGGACGTAGGGCAGAAATATCTTGTTCTGAAAGATGGAGAGGTATTGATGGATTCATAGACTGTCATTTGTTTTTAACAAACAGACTAATACATTAAAAAATGAAAAAAATAGGAATTATAGGTTGTGGTTGGCTAGGCAGTCATATTGCAGAGAAATTATCCGGGCAATATGAGATTTTTGCAACGACCACATCAGAGTCTAAAATAGAAGATTTATCTGCTAAAGGATACCATGTGACACAGGTCAGCTTTCCGGATGATGATATATCCGAAACAATGCAGGAGTGGGCTATGGCACCAGAGCTGGATGCGGTAATCATCACGCTTCCGTTTTCGGGGATAAGGGGTGCTGAAATTCCGTTGCATGAGAGAGCTCAGAATTTACTGGCATTTCTTGGGGATTATAAAGGCCAGGTCTACCTGATGAGCTCTACGGGAGTTTATCCGAATGCTGAAAAAGAATTTACAGAAGAAGACCGTCCAGCAGATGAGGTTCCAAGCGAGAGCATTATAAAAATTAGATTTCCAGAGGTTAATATTTTGAGACTGGCCGGATTAATGGGAGACCAGAGACTGTTGAAGAATTATAATATATCCAATCTGGATCTGTTGGTCAACCACATTCATTATGCAGATATTTGTTCAGTGGTTGAAAAAATGCTGAAGAATCAATCCCAATCCAAAGTTTATAATGTGGTGGCACCTGTGCATCCTAACAAAGAAGAGATTATCAATGCACAGAAAGATCTGCCGTATTCGGGTGATCGTACTACCCAGGGTAGAACAATATCTCCCTCAAAATTAATTTCAGAACTGGATTTTGAATTTCAATATCCGGATCCACGATATTTTCATCTTACGACTGGTTCCTAATGATGATGTTTTAAAAAACAGAAACCTGCTGTGAGGCAGGTTTTTTTATTCAATTTTCATGTATATGTCGCTGTATTTTTAATCCTGATAGTCTATGATTTCATATGCAATTTGTTCTTTCTCCATATAGATTTTCAACGCATCAAGATCTGTCCACACATAAGAAGAACCATACTGGCAAATATAAATGCCTTCATTTTCAAAAATAATACTGATATTGGGTAGTTGACCAGTGTTTTCTGCATGTCTGAAATCCCGGAACAGCTGATTGGCATATTCATATTTTTTCTCAAAAAGATCAGAGCTTTCCAGCAAATCCTGAATTTCTGCAGTCTGTTTCTCTGTAAGCTTTGCTTTTAATTTATATTCAAATCCCATTTTAATCACTTCTGTATTCGCAATTTACCAATAATAAAAATGAATGTTTAACCTTTTTTGTTGGAAGAACGCATTTCCCAATGAAGAATAGTAACTTCTTTGATCTTTGCTGGTTGTTTTACCCCGTCTTCTCCTTTCATTCGAATCTACCTCTCCGGAAGAGGAGCATTTCTTTCTTAGAAAACGAGGTTTGGGGTATAAAAAATGTACTGCATTTAAGCGTAAAAGATATAGTTACTATTCTTTTCCAACCTTTTATAGCCTCAGAGCATCTGTATAAGAAAAGATCCTATGAAAATTACCATACCAAAACCATGTCATGAAAACTGGGGAAATATGCTCCCTGAGGAGAAAGGAAGATTTTGTTCCGTTTGTTCTAAAACAGTCAGAGATTTTAGAAGTTCTTCTGATGAAGAAATTATGAATGCTTTTTCCGGTCCTTCCGAAAATATTTGTGGAAATTTTAATGAATCACAGCTTAACAGGGAATTACAATATTCTTTTGTCAATTCACTTTTTGCAAAATTTGCGGTTGGTTTTATTTTGACAACAGGAGGATTTGTTTCCGTCAGTGCACAGCAACATATAAAGAATGATACTGTAGAAATAGCAGAATTAAAAGATGTGGTAATGCCGGAAGTGCGAAAAGACAGTATAGCCCGTGGACGGATGAGACTTGGGGGAGGGAAAGTAATTAATCGGAAAGATATTGAACCGGTATATGTTGTAGATGGGAAAATAATTGATTATAAATCATTTTCATCCCTTGATCAAAACTCAATTAAAGACATGAAAATTGTAAAAGGCGATGAAGCAACTGCTTTATATGGTGAGAAAGCCAAAAATGGAGTAATTGTGATTAGCACTAAAAAGAAAATAAAGAAATAACTGTAAACTTTGAAATAATATTTAAACTTTTGATTTTACTATGAAACAAATAAATTTTTAAATAAATTGTATCCTAGATTTATAATACTATGCTTTCAGCTGAAACTTTAGAAAAAATAATAAGCATTAGCCATACAATTGCTTTAAAACGCAATGATTATTTTGTAAAAGAAAATGAGATTTGTAATTATGTAGGTATTGTGAAAAAGGGTACTCTATATTCTTATTTTGAAGATTCGGAAGCCAATATGCTTGTCAATGAATTATATAATGAGCAATCTATTATAACATCATACAGAAGTTTTTTAACTGGGATTCCATCACCTGCTTTTATAAAAGCCTATTCGGATACAGAGATTTATGTAATTGAAAAAAAAACATATAATGAATTGATACAACATCAGGAATGGAGTTTGATATTTAAAGAAGTTGCAGACGAATTATTTATTAATAAATGTTTTAAAGAAACTTCATTAATTAAATTAAAAGCCAGAGAACGTTATTTAGCATTAATACATGAAAGAACTCGTCTGGAACAGTATTTTCCTCAACATCTCATAGCTTCTTATCTTAAAATTCGTCCCGAAACTTTATCGAGAATTAAAAGTCTTGACATACATCAAGATAATAAGTAATTATTCTTTCTGATTTTTGTATTGTAACAAAATAATAAATACAATGCCTTTAGTAAGAATTACTTTATCCGAAAACTATTCTGAGGAAGAATGTAACCAAATTTCTCAGGCTATTCATTTAGCATTAATCGAAGATTTTAATATTCCAACTGATGATTATTTTCACATCGTTGAGAGAGTGAAGCCTTCTCAGCTGTTTTTTCCAAACCAATATTTGGGAGTGAAACACGACCAGGGAATTCTATTTCTTCAAATTATTGCAGCTATTGGTAGAAGCAAGGAGCAAAAAGAAAAACTGTATAAAAATATCGTTTTAAAAATTTCAGAATCTACCAAGATAAATCCACAAAACATAATCATTACTTTGCTTGAAAATTCAAAAGAAAACTGGTCATTTGGCAATGGTGAACTGCAAAATTTTAGTCATATATAAGATGCTGGAGATTGTAAATACTAAGCAATTGTTGGAAAACAGTCTTGAAGACCAAATGATGAATCAAAAAGTAGTTTTCCTTACAGGTGACGATGATAATTCTTTTTTTATTATAGAATTACATAAAGATCAAACACTACCAGGGCATTATCATAAAGAAAAAATCGAGATATATTATATTCTGGAAGGTGAAGCTGAAATTATAACGGCTCAATTTGAGGACCGGAAAATAATGGATCGATTCGTCCAAAGTGTTAAAAAAGGAGATACTTTTTCTATAAAACCTTATAAGGTACATCAGATTACAAACACAGGAACAGAAGTACTTCAGATTTTGGCTATTGCACCCAAAAGTCATAGTGCAGAAGATCGGTACTTCGTCTCCTTACATAATGAAGAATAATGAGAGCTCCAATAATTATAATAGCTGCCGTTTTATCGCTGTGATAACTGATATAATTAAAATCTCCGGCGATCGAAGATTGCCGGAGATTTTTTAATATTTTAAAGTAAAAAATTAATTTTTTACAGCTGCAATAGCTGCATCATAATTAGGTTCCTGAGAAATATCCGGTACCTGCTCTTCATAAATAATATTTCCTGAAGGATCAATCACTACAACAGCCCTGCTGAGAAGTCCTTTCATAGAAGATTCTATCATTTCTACCCCATAATTCCATCCAAAATCTGAACGGAAATCCGAAAGCATCACCACATTGTTGATCCCTTCAGCTCCGCAGAATCTTTTTTGAGCAAAGGGTAAGTCTTTGGAAATACAAAGAACTACCGTATTGGGAAGATTTCCTGCCTCCTCATTGAAATGATGAACAGATGCTGAGCAAACTCCCGTGTCCACACTTGGAAAAATATTCAGGATCACATACCTCCCTTTATAAGCATCCAAGCTCTGGTCATTCATATTAACATCCGTAAGGGTGAATTTGGGTGCCGGTTTGTGTACATCCGGTAACTTGGAATAAGTACGAACTGGCGTTCCTTTTAACAAAACAGTATTGATGGCTTTAGATTTTTGAGCAAAACCAATTGCTGAGAAAAAGAACAACGTACTGAAAACTATTTTTGAAAACATTGAAAATTTATTTTTAACAAAAATATTGTTTTTTTCAGTTGGCTGGGTTAATTTTCATTCAAACAGCTTGCAAATAGAACAAATCTATTAAACCATAGATTCTAAAATCGTTTTTTACATCTACCTTTATTCTTCAAAAATTACATTCAAATTATTAAAATTTTAGAAAATATGAACTCGAACAGCACATCGTCATTTCAGGATATTTTTAAAAGTGAAAATGAAATTCCCGAAGAATATAAAGTTCCCGAGATCCATCAGAAGGAATATCTGCTTAATGGAGAACTGGTAGAATGGAAAGGGGAAATGCAGAATATCTATTCGCCGGTTTGTATTCCCACAGAAAACGGATTGGAAAGGAAGCTGCTGGGAAGTATTCCGAATATAGGACCGGCAGAAGCAATGGAAGTTCTTGATGCCTGTGTAAAAGCATATAATAACGGATTAGGAGAGTGGCCTACCATGTCTGTGGAAGGAAGAATAAAATGTATGCAGAAATTCGTATACCTGATGATTCAGCAGCGTGATCTGGTCATTAAATTACTCATGTGGGAGATTGGGAAAACCTTGGCTGATTCTACCAAAGAATTTGACCGTACTGTAGATTATATCAACCAGACGATTGATGCATTAAAAGATCTTGACAGGGAGTCTTCCCGTTTTCAGCAGGCTGAAGGAACGATCGCGCAGATCAGAAGAGCACCATTGGGTGTTGTTTTGAGTATGGGGCCGTTCAATTATCCTTTGAATGAGATTTTTACTACACTGATTCCTGCCCTGATCATGGGAAATACAATCTTATTTAAGTTACCGAAACATGGAGTATTGGCTCATTATCCTCTGTTGAATGCATTTAAAGAAGCTTTCCCAAAAGGAACCGTGAACACGCTGTATGGAAAGGGTTCGGAAATCATCACTCCGATTATGGAAAGCGGAAAGGTGAATGTACTGGCTTTCATTGGTTCCAGTAAAGTAGCGAATGGATTGAAGAAATTACATCCGAAAGTTAACCGTTTACGGGCTATTCTAAGCCTGGATGCTAAAAATGCCGCTATTGTTACTAAACATGCTAACCTTGACGTGGCCGTGAGTGAATGTATTCTGGGGGCACTTTCCTTTAACGGACAACGTTGTACTGCATTAAAACTGATATTTGTTCAGAAAGAAATTGCAGCAGAGTTTACGGCCAAGCTAAGTGAGGCTGTTTCTGCTCTAAAGCCGGGACTTCCCTGGGAAAAAGATGTAAAGGTAACTCCACTTCCTGAAGTGAATAAACCTCCTTATTTAAAAGAATGTATTGATGATGCATTGGCAAAAGGAGCATCAGTTTTAAATACACAGGGAGGCTATACCGAAGAATCTTTTGTATTCCCGGCGGTGGTTTATCCTGTGAACAGTGAGATGAAACTGTATCATGAAGAACAATTTGGACCTATAATTCCTGTAGTACCGTTTGAAGAGATTGAAGAACCTATAGAATATCAGGTGAATGCTTCTCATGGGATGCAGGTGAGCATTTTCAGTGAAGATCCACAGGAAGTTTCCAGATTGATTGATCCATTTGTGAATCTTGTAAGCCGTGTTAACATCAATTGTCAGGCACAGCGTGGACCCGATGTTTTTCCTTTTACCGGAAGAAAAGACAGTGCCGAAGGTACACTTTCAGTTTTTGATGCCCTTCGTTCATTCTCCATAAGATCTCTGGTAGCAGCAAAACTTACGGAATCCAACAAAGAATTACTCAATACTATTGTTAGAGATCATGATTCCAACTTTTTAAGCACAGATTATATTTTCTAGATGAAATTCTGATCCTGATTTAACATAAAATAAAAATCCTTAATAAACTTCTTTATTTTTTAAGGATTTTTTAACTTAAAGGCTGGAATTTAGTTTTTGTGTTATATGAAAGTTGCATTTTTGTTGAAATGTTACTTTAAGGATTAGTTTGTAAATCATGTCTTCACTGGAAAAAGAATTTTTAGAGAAAATTGAAAAACATAAAGGTGTTATTTTCAAGATCTCTAAAATGTATATGGATAACTGGGACGACCAGAATGATCTTTATCAGGAGATCATTTACCAGGCGTGGAAATCATATGGAGATTTCCAGAGAAGGAGTGATTTCTCTACATGGCTGTATAGAACTGCGCTTAATACGGCTATTGTATTTCTGAGAAGTGAAAAAAAGCGTAGTTTTATCAGGAACCAAAGTGTGGATGGATTAGGGGCTCAGCAGGAGCCTTATAATGATACAGATGACCAGAATATGAAGATGATGTATGAAGCGATTCATCAGCTGAGTCCAATTGATAAAGCTTTGATCTTTTTCTTTTTGGAAGATTTTCCCGGAAAAGAAATAGCCCTTCAATTAGGAATTACCGAAGTGAATGCAAGAGTAAAACTTAAAAGAGCAAAAGCGAAATTAAAAGAGATTATTGGTAAACAGCAATCTGGTTCAAATTAAACCGTAATAACATGGAGCTAGACAATTTTAAAGACCTTTGGAGTAAAGATAACAGGCAGGAACCGCCTGAAATTTCTTTGGAAAAACAGCGTGAGATCCATTCTCCGCTGCAAATGTTGAAAATCAATATGAAAACTGAATTTTGGCTTATGGTTATTACATTGCCCATGCTATTGACCAGTTTTCCTTTTGCTTCTCCTGATTCTAATATTAAAACGATATCCACTTTCGTCACTGTTTTGACGGTTGCTTTTATTGTTTATTTTTACTCCCGTTTTCTTATACTTTACAAATTATTACAAAAAAACAGTATCAATACCAATTATGATCTTTTTAATTTAAAAGCTCAGCTTTTAATATCAAAGGAAATTTATATTTCATACTATATCTCCTATATCCCGCTGGCCTTCCTTTTATCTCTGATTAAAGTTAATTTCCATTTTGATATGGAGTATAACCTGGCTATTTTCGGGATCAGTTTTCTCATTACCCTTTTACTGGTCTTTTTTATTATCAAATACTGGATCTATTATATGTATGGAAGGTATATAGAAGATGTTATACAGCTGATCGATGAGCTTAATGGAATAGATAGCGTTCCCATAGCGGTAAAGAAGAAAAAATCGTGGTTTGAACGTTCTCAGAGATTTTTTATGAATAAGTTTGGAATTAAAGGGAACATTCTGAATACAGTAATTTGGTTTGTATCAGTCTATATATTCATTATTTTGTTTTTGACGCTTGTTCTTTTTGTCTTTATTATTATAGGTGCAAAACTCGATTTTATTAATGTGAATACCCTGCAAAAAGCTTTAGACCGGCTGAATTAACGTTTTTTCTCTCCGAAATCAATAAATGGAAGTGTTATAAATCAATGCATTAAGGTTTTTGTGGTAGATTTTTAGAAAAAAAATGTAACATTTTCGTTTTTTTTCTACTAACTGTGAAAATTATTATTTCGGACAAGATACTATTGGAACAAATAGCTATTGAGTAAGATTAAAAAACACACACAATGAGGCACCTGACAGAATTTCTGTCAGGTTTTTTTATTTTTTTCTAAATTTCTGTAACATTTTTTTTAAACCGAAACTAACTCTGTAGACTAACAAGCTATGGCCCCACTAGAGCAAGAGTTTTTGAATAAGATAACAAAACATAAAGGAATCATTTTTAAGATTTCTAAGATGTATATGTCTGAAAAAGAAGACCGGGATGATCTTTTTCAGGAAATTACATACCAGCTCTGGAAAGCATATCCCAGCTTTCGCGGGCATAGTGAATTTTCAACCTGGCTCTACAGGATTGCTTTAAACACCGCTATTATTTTCCTTAAATCTGAGAAAAGAAGAAGTTTTATTACTAATAATGACTTTTCCAATTATATCATAGCCCAGGAGGAGTATGACTATCATAAAGAGGAAAGATTAGCTAAAATGTATAAAGCCATTCATCAGCTGAATCCTATTGATAAAGCTTTTATTTTTTATTATCTGGAAGATTTTTCAGGAAAAGAAATTGCTGAACAGATGGGTATTTCTGAAGGAAACGTAAGGGTGAAAATGAACAGAGCAAAAAATAAACTTAAAGATATTTTAGGCTCAAATTAAATTTAAATAATCATTAAATCAACAAACCAATGAATATAGACGAATTGAAAAATACCTGGAATGATGATATTACAGAGGAGACCCCGGAGATAAGCATTGAGCAAAGAAATAAAATTAATCTTCCACTTGAAAAAATGCGTAAAAATATGCGTCAGGAGTTTTGGTGGATAATAGGGATTTTTATTTTTGCCTTTATGGTTTGCTCGGTATGCCGACCTTTTAAGCTTCAGTTGTATATTACCGTATTAATTGCTTCTATGCTTATTGTCACGGTTTTCTTTTTTAGTAAATTTTTTAAACTATACAATGAGATAAGCAATACGGAACTGAAGACCTATGATGCCCTGAAAGATCTGGTTACCCAGTTTAATTTAAATAAACAGTATTACCTTTCTTATTATATCAGTTTTGCTCCTTTTCTGGTGTGCGAAATACTTATCGTCCTGGAGTTTATCCCCTGGCCTAAACCTTTAAGCGAGACAAAAATTGCCGTTATATTGATAGGCTCGGTCATTATAGGGTTATTTGTATTGTTTTTATCCGGAAGACTGTGGTTTCACCGTTATTATGGAAGGCATATCCAACGTATTGAAGGTCTTTTAAATGAATTAAAGAAATAAAATGACTTCGGCGGGCTGAAAGCCCGCCGAAGTCATTTTTACTGGGAAGATTTTTCTTTTTCCAGATTTATTTCGTTCTTTATCCAGTCTAGCTGCGGATCTTTTTTATCAATAATATCCTGCATGCTTTCTTTAATGACAATATCGGGGGTTACTCCTTTCTTACTGTCCTGGAAGTCGATATTCGGCTGTACAAGAAGTAATCCTATGGGAAACTTTATTTGGCTATTGGGAAGTTGCTGGTAAGAATAAAATCCGGCCACCGTTCCATCGTTGGCACCTCCTGTTTCTTCCCCAATCAGGGTTGCCCTCTTATCACTTTTAAGTTTTGCTGTAATGATAGAGGAGGCCGAAAAACTTCCTCCGTTGATCAGTACAAAAACTTTTCCGTTGAAAGCTTCTTTATTGGGTTTGGTAGGTTTGTCTACCTTCATTTTATAGAAGGTCTTTCCATCCTTTTTATAAGTACTGAAAGCCTGGGCAAAAAAGTAACTGGGATAGGCAATACTTTTGAAAGCATATTCTAAAGGAGTACTTTTCCTGAAATAATTGGTTCTTAAAGGAGTTGTTTTCGAAGTCACCTGAGACGGCTTTATTAGCGTAAAAGGCTTGTCGGTCAAATAAGAATACAGATTATTGATCTCGTGAAGAGAACCTCCATAGTTGTTGCGGACATCAATGATAAGATAAGGAGACTTGGCATTTTTTATTTTAGCAAAAGTTTCCTTGTAAAATTTATCAGAATAATCCCGGGAAAAACTTTTTACCTGTAGGTAAGCAATACTGCTGTCTTTATCCAGGAATTTAAAACTCCTGTTGTAAGAATTGCTGGCAGCTACATAATCATTGACCTTCTTTTCCTGAGTCCTCTTTTTCATTTCCTTATCCTTGTCAAGATCAGTTTCTGATTTGGATTCCCTGGTTAATGTATATGTTTGTTTTTCACCTTTATAAAGTGTTTCGATAGTGGCTGTATTAGAAAGACCGTTTTCTGCGGTATAAAAGTTAAAAAACAGATCCTTTAAAAAATAAGAGTGAAAGGTGGTATTGTATCCGTCACTGCTGATCAGACTTCTGTATTTTTTGATATAGTCTGAAACTGCAATATTGTCAATCTTTACAATTTCCGTTCCCGGTTTGATATCTTCGATAGCATCTCTATTTTGAACGATATACATATGATCATCATGTATATAATATTCAAAACGGCTGAACAACCCTTTTGTATGTTCTAGCTTTTTGATTTCCTGTTTTGTAAATTTCTTTCTGGGAATTCTTAAAGAAAGATGCCCTTCACGTATACTTGCAATGACAGGTTGGAATTTAAAATAAAACTGAAGGGGAGTAAGAGGTTCGGTAATAGTTTGCTTAAGGCTGTCAAATTTATAGTCCAGTTCCTGTTTAGGGATATACCAGTATAACTGAGGATGCATCTGCTGAAGCTTTGAATAAGCATAGTCTACATCTTCTTTAAGCTGTTCCGGAGGAATGCATGAAGCTCTTTGTTCGTTATGTTTTCTGATAGAAGAGCATGACGATAATAGAACTAAAAGCAATATTGCCGAATAATTTTTCAATGTCTTTGAGTTTTTTAAGCTGCTAAAATAGAAAGATTTAAATTAATCATCACTTAAATGAATGATAAATTTTTGTATTGACTTTATAAATTTAGTTAAAAAAATAGAGCTTTATTACTTATATTTTTATTTAAAATGAAAAGTCAATACATTTGATCTTTATTATAACAGATGATGTGTTGGATTATTATAGCGATAGCTGTACTGTTTGTTGTTTTTTATGTAGTGATCAATGGGAAAGCTTTTGGAGCTGTACCCAAAGGAAAACGGCTGGAGCGTATCAAAAAATCAAAACTTTACAGAAAAAAACAATTTCAGAATATCAGCCATACCCCATCAATTGCTGAGGGCTACAAAATGTCAAAAGTTACTTATGACTTTTTT
>Ga0207709_10000386_pt1 | contig 43824 bp, 34 predicted proteins | sample KBSM34metaG_FD_184397 | JGI IMG/M metagenome (GOLD analysis project Ga0207709, IMG submission 184397) | Miscanthus rhizosphere microbial communities from Kellogg Biological Station, Michigan, USA - KBS M3-4 metaG (SPAdes) (version 2) | ecosystem: Host-associated > Plants > Roots > Rhizosphere >...
AAGAACGAGCCGCCCGGCAGCAGCGTGACGGGCTGCTTGCCGGCGTTGATGAGGTCGTAGTCTTCTTCGCCGGCCTCGGGCGCGGGGCCCATGCCGAGGATGCCGTTCTCGCTTTGCAGGATGACCTCGCGGCCCTGCGGCAGGTGGTTGGCCACCAGCGTGGGCTGGCCGATGCCGAGGTTGACGACGGCGCCGTCGAAGATGTCCTGTGCGACGCGGGCTGCCAACTGGTCTTTGGTGCGACGGGTGTATGCCATGGTCATGCTGCCTTCTTGAAGCCGCCGGCCTGCGTGGCCACGCGTTCGATGCGCACCACCTGGTGCACGAAGATGCCCGGGGTCACGATGGTCTCGGGGTCGAGGGTGCCGAGCTCGGCGATGTCGTGCACGGTGGCGACCGTCTTCTTCGCGGCCATGGCCATCACCGGGCCGAAGTTGCGCGCCGCCTTGCGGTAGACCAGGTTGCCCCAGCGGTCGCCGCGCTCGGCCTTGATGAGCGCCACGTCGCCGTGGATGGGGTACTCGAGCACGTACTGCACGCCGTCGATCTCGCGGGTTTCGCGGTCGCCGGCCAGTTGCGTGCCGTAGCCCGTGGGGCAGTAGAAGGCGCCGATGCCGGCACCCGCCGCGCGGATGCGCTCGGCCAGGTTGCCCTGGGGCACGAGCTCGAGTTCGATCTTGCCGCTGCGGTACAGGCCGTCGAACACCTGGCTGTCGGCCTGGCGCGGAAAGCTGCAGATGATCTTGCGCACGCGGCCGGCCTTGAGCAGCGCCGCGAGGCCCGTCTCTCCGTTGCCTGCGTTGTTGTTGACGACCGTGAGGTCCTTGGCGCCCTGCTCGACGAGGCCGTCGATGAGTTCGCCTGGAATGCCGGCGGTGCCGAAACCGCCGATGAGCACCGTGGCGCCGTCTTGGATGCCTGCCAGGGCATCGGCGACCGAGCGCGCGATCTTGTTGATCATGAAGCCTGTCTCCGGGAGTGAAGGAAGAAACCGAACGGCCCGAACACCCTGCCGAATTCACGAATCCTCGCGAATCGCAATTTGTTCGCCTAAAGAACTTTTGTTCGTATAATGAATTTTAGAGAGGATCGCTCGCCATGGCAACCCACCCCGTTTCCGCTACGTCCACCACCGACACGCCCGCTCCCGGCGACAGCTACGTGCAGTCTTTTGCGCGCGGCCTGCAGGTGATCCGCTCGTTCAGCGCGAGCGCACCGCACCAGACCCTGAGCGAGGTGGCGGCCGGCAGCGGCCTCACGCGTGCGGGGGCGCGGCGCATTCTTCTCACGCTGCAGACGCTGGGTTATGTGGTGACCGACGGCAAGCTCTTCACGCTCACGCCGCGCATCCTCGACCTGGGCTTTGCCTACCTGTCGTCGATGCCGATCTGGAACCGCGCCGAGCCCGTGATGGAAGCGCTGGTGCAGCAGGTGCAGGAGTCGTGCTCGGCCGCCGTGCTCGACGCGACCGACATCGTCTACGTGCTGCGCGTGCCGACGCAGAAGATCATGCGCATCAGCCTGGGCGTGGGCTCGCGGCTGCCGGCGTACTGCACCTCGTTGGGCCGCCTGCTGCTGGCCGACCTGGGCGACGACGAGGTGCGCGCGCGCCTCGAGGCCTCGAACCTCGAAGCGCTGACCAAGCACACCGTGACCGACATCGACGCGCTCATGGCCAAGGTGGCCCAGGCGCGCAAGCAGCAGTGGTGCCTGGTGAACCAGGAACTGGAAGAAGGCCTGATCTCCGTGGCCGCGCCCATCGTGAACCGACAGGGCCGCATGGTGGCCGCGCTGAACATCAGCGGGCAGGCGAATCGCACCAGCGCGAAGGTGATGCAGGAGACGATGCTGCCGGCGCTGATCGATGCGGCACGGCAGGTGTCGGCGCTGCTGTAGGCCATCCGCGCACGGCTCCCGGCCCTTTCAGGAACACCGCGGAACCGGCTTTGCCGGGCCGCTGGTGTTGCCCCCGGTAGGGGGTTGGAGAAGCGACACGAAGTGCGCGAAGCCTGGGGGCGAGCTCAAGCCTCGGAGCGGATGCCCTTCATCAGGATCACACCGCCCAGGCGCGTGGTGTCGGCGCGCATGCGCTTGGCCAGCGTGTCGGGCGAACCGGGCTGCGCCTGCCAGCCGGTCTTGAGCAGCTCGCCGCTCACCTCGGGCGAACTGATCACCTCGACCAGCGCGGCGTTGAGCTTGGTCACAGCCGCCGGCTTCATGCTCGCGGGCGCGGCGAGCGCGGTCCAGATCTCGAGGTCAGCACCGCGCACGTCGGCGTCGCGGATCGTCGGCAGCTCGTTGACCAGCGGGCTGCGCTCGGGCGAGGTCACGCCTATGGCCTTGAGCTTGCCCGACTTCACGTGCGGCATCGCCAGCCCGGGCGGCAGCAGTGCCAGCTGGATCTCGCCCGCGAGGATGCCGGCGATCACCTGCGGGTTGCCGGTGTAGGGCTTGTGCTGCGCGGTGATGGCAGCGCGGCTCTTGAGCAGTTCCATGCCCAGGTGACCCACGGTGCCCACGCCCGGCGTGCCGTACTTGCCGGCGCTGCCCAGGTTGCGCACCCACAGCAGCAGGTCGGCTGCAGACTTGCCCGTGGCGCTGCCCGACACCACCAGCACCAGCGGCGCGGTGCCGATCAGGCCGACGGGGGCGAAGTCTTTCTCGGGGTCGAAGTCGAGCGAGGGGTTCAGCAGCTTGGCGATCGTGAGGTTGCCGTTGATGAGCGCGCCGATCGTGTGGTCGTCCGTGGCCTTGGCCACTTCGGCGGCCACGAGGTTGCCGCTGGCGCCGGGCTTGTTCTCCACCGTCACCGGCTGGCGCAGGAGCTTCGAGAGCGGCTCCGCGATGGCGCGCGCCGCCAGGTCGGGCGAGGCACCGGCCGGAAAGCCCACGAGGATGCGCACGGGCTTGGTTGGCCAGGCGGCATCGCCGCCTGCTGCGCGCTGGGCCCACGAGGCCGGCGTGAACAGCGAGGTGGCAATGGCTGCAGCGCCGCCTTCGAGCAGGCGGCGTTTGGTGATCTTCAAAACGGACTCCGGAGGGTTGGAAAAATCAGGGTAAACACGTGCATTTTGCTTACGAGACGTTACATGATGATGCTGCAGCGCACAAGTTCGGCACAACTGTGAATAGGGCCATCGCAGGGCTCCGTCAGCTTGGTATCCAGAGGTGACGGGCGCATTTACAATGCCTGCCGCATTCCCCTTCCCCACCAACGAGGTCTTGTCCGCAATGCCCAAGAGCCCCCGGCCTCGCGCCCGCTTCAGCTTCTCCCCCACCGTGCGCGCCCTGTTCCTGGCCGTTGCGGCCTGCGGCGCCGCGCTTCCCGCGCTGGCCGCGACCGAGCACGAAGAGGTCGACCGCCTGATGCAGTCCGGCAAGCTCGACGAAGCCATGACCAAGGCCGAGGCCTTCCTCAAGGACAAGCCGCGCGATCCGCAGATGCGCTTCCTGAAGGGCGTGATCCAGCTCGACACCGGCAAGCGCGCCGAGGCCATCGCCGCCTTCACGCAGCTCACGCAGGACGCGCCCGAGCTGCCCGAGCCGTTCAACAACCTCGCCGTCATCTACGCGAGCCAGAACCAGTTCGACAAGGCCCGCAACGCCCTCGAAAGCGCCATTCGCACCAACCCCAGCTACGCCACCGCCCAGGAAAACCTCGGCGACGTGTACGCGCGGCTGGCCAGCCAGGCCTACAGCAAGGCGCTGCAGCTCGACCAGAACAACACCGCGGTGCAGCCCAAGCTGGCCGTGATCCGCACGCTCTTCACCGCTCCGCCGGCGGCCGGCTCGAAGGGCTCGACGCTGGTGGCTTCGGCCACGACGACGCCTGCACCCGCACCGGCTGCGAAGGCTCCCGCCCCGGCACCTGCGCCCGCACCGGTCGCCAAGGCACCTGCTCCGGCCCCCGTGCCCGCACCTGCACCCGTCGCCAAGGCACCGCCTGCGCCCGCGCCGGCCCCCGCCGCCGCGCCTGTCGCGCCGCCCGTCAAGGTGGCCGCAGCCCCCGCGCCGGTTGCCAAGACGCCTGAACCGGCACCGGCACCAGCGCCTGCTGCAGCCCCGGCTTCCAACGCCGAGATCGAATCCGTCGTGCGCGGCTGGGCCTCGGCCTGGGCCAGCCAGGACATGGACCGCTACCTCGCCGCCTACGGCAGCGACTTCGTGCCCGCCGGCGGCCAGAGCCGCAAGGCCTGGGAAGAAGACCGCCGCGCGCGCATCGTCGGCAAGTCCAGCATCAGCGTGAACCTCGAGAACCTCGCGATCAAGGTCGACGGACAGACCGCCACCGCCAAGTTCCGCCAGGTCTACCGCGCCGACAACCTCAACATCGCGAGCCGTAAGACGCTCGAGCTGCAACGCTCCGGCAACCAGTGGCACATTCGCAAGGAAAGCGTCGGCGGCTAGTGGCAGACATCGTCCGGCACGGCCGGCTTCAGACCCTCCCGTTCCCGCTGCGGAGCGGGAAGCTGCTCGCGGCCTTGACGGCCGCTTCTGCGCTCCTGCTGGCCACGCCCGGCGCCGCGCTCGCAGCCAACAACAGCAACAGTTCCAGCAGCAAGTCGGCCAACGCCAAGACCAGCGGCACCAAGGCCGCCAAGGCCGGCGGCAGCCGCGCGTCTGCCAAGGAAGCCCGAGGCGCCAAAGCCAGCAGCGGCGCCAACAAGACGCAGCTGCAAGCCAAGGGCAAGCGGTCCGCCGTCGCGGCAGACAACCCCGGCGCCACGCGCCCGGCCCGCAAGACCGCCAGAACCGCCGCGCCGCTGCAGGAAGCCAGCGGCGCCGAGGCCCGCCTGATCGGCGTCTACGAACTGTTCGGCCGCGGCAAGACCCGCGAGGCGCTGGCCAAGGCCCAGACCCTCGTGCGCGACCACCCGAACTTCCAGCTCGCGCAGCTCGTGTACGGCGACCTGCTCGCGGCGCAGGTGCCGCCGTCGAACGCCATGCCCGACACCGCTGGCATCGCGCGCCTGCGCGGCAACCCGGCCATGGTCGAGCTGCACGAGGAATCGCGCCGCCGCCTGCAGGCCCTGCGCGAACGCCCGCCCGCCGGCACCGTGCCCTCGCAGTTCCTCACCCTCTCGACCCGCAGCCGCTTCGCCATTGCCGTCGACGCCTCGCGCTCGCGGCTTTACCTGTTCGAGAACTCCGACAAGGGCCTGAAGCTCGTTGCCGACTACTACATCTCCGTCGGCAAGTCGGGCACCGACAAGGCCGTCGAAGGCGACGCGCGCACCCCGCTGGGCGTGTACTACATCACCAGCAGCCTCGACCCGCGCTCGCTGAAAGACTTCTACGGCGCCGGCGCCCTGCCCATCAACTACCCCAACCCGTACGACGTGCGGCGCGGCAAGACCGGCAGCGGCATCTGGCTGCACGGCACCCCGCCCCAGCAGTTCGCGCGGGCGCCGCTGGCCAGCGACGGCTGCGTCGTCATGGCCAACCCCGACCTCAAGCAGCTGCTGCGCAAGGTCCAGATCGGCGCCACCCCCGTCGTCACCGCGCGCAGCCTGCAATGGATTTCGCAGCCGCAGGCCGAAAAAGAAACAAAGAAATTCGCCGATTCAATTACCGCCTGGAAAGACGCGCGCGCCAGCGGCAATGAAGCGCAATTGAAAAAATTCTATTTGCCGGATTTCCAACGCGCCAGCCGCAAGCCCGTCGACGCCGATGGGGTACTCCGCGACGAATTGACCTACGCACAAGGTAAACGAGTGCAAATCAAGGACATGTCGTACCTGCACTGGCGCGACACCGAGGACACCATGGTCGCCACCTTCGGCGAGGTGTTCGAGGGCGAGAAGAACGGCCGCACCCGCCGCCAGTACTGGCTCCGCCAGGGCGGCGAGTGGAAGCTCTTCCACGAAGAAATCCTCGGCTGAGCCCACATCACCGAAGGGGTCTCGGCCCCAAAAGTGTGATTTATTGCCCAAATGGAGCCGTCTTGTCGAGTGTTACAAATTGCACTCCTAGGTACCGCGCTACGTAACACGTAACGGGCATGTTCCCGTAACGCTCAACTTCCGGACGTTCCCGCGCCCGTAACGCGTTCCCCTCGTCCATGCCAGTGTGCATGCGGTTTACAGAGGGAAACGAACATCTCCAGACTGTGAATAAGTGACCTTTTCTGCCCCGTTGTGGGGGCCGAACGAGGCTGGCCGCCTTCCTGCTTTACCCCTCCGAGTAGCACATCCGGGACTCGATCCGGTGTGTTTCTCCTGTTGATACACGGAGTTACGCTGTATAACATCCACCGTGCCAGCCTTTGTTAACACTTCCTTTCAGGAGATCACCATGCTTAGTTCTATTACTCGTTTTCTGCGCGATGAAGAAGGTGCTACCGCAATTGAATATGGAATTATTGCGGGGCTGATTTCTATTGCGATCGTGACTGTTCTGACCACAGCAGATGGCTTGGGCCCACGACTGGCTCGTGTCTTTACGAATATCACCAATGCGCTGCCGGCTGCACCAGCACCGAGCGGCGGAGGTTCTGGCACCTAATACCCTCTAGAAAAGCGACTGGTGTTCATACAGGCCTGTCTGCTGTGGCTGCTCTTCGTTACTGTCTATGACTTTCGAAAGCGCCGCGTCCCGAATGTGCTTGTGCTCGCCGGGGCTGCTCTGGCCCTGGCAGCCATCGCTTCGGGCTCACAACCTTTCGGCCTCAATTGGGCCGCGGGGCTTGTGGGCGCAGCATCAGGCTTCGGATTTCTGCTGCTCTTCTATGCAACCGGACTTATGGGAGCGGGCGACGTGAAATTCGCTGGAGCTCTAGGGTTGTGGGTAGGGCTGCCAGCCCTGATTCCCATCTGGATCGTGGCCAGCCTGCTAGCGGGTGTCCACAGCGTCCTCTGGCTTGTCTTGAAACGCTGGCCTCTGTTCCCACGACTTTCCTTGATGCTGGCAGGGCCAGCACGCATCTCTGACTCCGGCACCTCACCCGGCCGGCTTCGCATCGTTCCTTATGCGGCCTACCTCGCTTTGGCCGCTGCGGCCTGGATGGTTTGGGAGCGACAGAGTTAGTCATACCAACCAACTCTGCCCGTCTCGCAGGCCCTTCATCTCCCTTCCATGATCGCTTGCCCCTCTCATTCAGTTCGCCGCTCATGATCAATCTCACCAAAATCATCGCAGCCATCTTGGTTCTTCTGGCCATCGCGCTGGGTATCTACGCTTGGATGCTCGGTCGGCAGCCGGCCCCAAAGGTCGCAATGACTCCGGCGCCGGCAACAACGCAGACCCAAAGCCCACCAACGGTGACGCACGCCGTCGTCGTCGCAGCCAAACCATTGCCGGCGGGTCAGGTCATTCCCGCCGATGGCCTGCGCGTCGAACGCCTTACTGTCAATCCGGTTGGTGCTTTCCAGGATGTGGCCACGGCGGCAGGTCGAGTACCGGTGCTGGACCTTTCTGAAGGCACCCCTGTGATGGAGAACCAACTGGTTTCAGGCCTGTCACTGCGTTTGGAGGAAGGCCAGCGCGCGGTTGCCATCAAGGCCGACGAGATCATGGGCGTCGGCAACAAGATTCAACCCGGGGACTTCGTCGACGTGTTCATCACCTTGAAGTCGGACGGTAGAGATGTGGACCGCAGCCAGGCGCGACTACTGCTTTCTCGCAAGCGTGTCCTCGCCTATGGCTCCGCCTCAGTCGATGGCCTCCCCTCCAAAGGGATGGACAAGCAGCAAGCACAGCAAGCGCAGCGCACCGAGGCAGCTCGCACTGCCGTCCTCGCCGTGCCTGTGGACGACGTCAACCGCCTCACGATCGGTGACGCCACAGGCCGGTTGATGCTGGCGTTGCGTAACCCCAGCGACATGGCAGAACCCGACCCCAAGCTCTTCGCCACGCTTCCCACCGCACTACAGCCTGCAACGTCTCGCCCGGGGGAACCCCGCCGCGACCCGCTGGACGGACTCGACCGTGCACAAGCCGGGCTGACTGCCGTGGACCTCGTGACAGGTGGCAAGGCCTTCGCCAACCGAGCTTTTCCACTTGAAGCACGTGCCATCTCCAGTGGTCCGCGCTCGCCCCAAACCGGCACCGGTCGCGGCGGCCTCCAAGTCGAAGTTATTCGCGGCGAGCGCAGCGAAACCGTCAGCTACTGATCGCAGAGCACATCGCCGTCACGTCCGTCACACAAGAAAGAAGCCACATGCCCCATACGCCACGCGAACTGTCGAGCAGCCATCCAGGCGCCCCGTCGCTGCTGCGTTCGTCGCTTATCGCGCTCTGTGCGTTGACCCCTGCGGCTTGGCCGCTCACCACTGGCGCCGCGGATGCGCCGCTCGTGCGCACCGTGTTTCCGCGTCCGGTGGTCCTTACCGCCGGCACTCAACAGGAGTTGCTGATTGACAAGGGCATCGAGCGAATGGCGATCGCCGATGAGGCTGTAGCAGCCGTCACCATCACACGCAAGACGCCGAATGCGCCGGCGGCACGTCTGATCGTCACCGGCAAGTCGGCCGGTCGCACCACTCTCATGATCTGGGAAAAGGGCAATGCCGCGGCGACCACCTATGCCATCGAAGTACGACGCAGGGCAACCAATCTGACCGGAACATTGGACAGCGTCGCCGCGCATCAGCAAGCGCGCGATACGGCAATGGCCGGTGCAGCGGACAAGACTGAGCTGATAGATCGTTCCGTCGTGGCCGTGCGCAGCAACACCGTTCAAGTTGAAGTGAAGGTCGTTGAGTTCAATCGAAGTGTGCTCAAACAGGCCGGCCTGAATATCTTCAGCACACGTGCGAACTCCAACGGGTTCAGCTTCGGGGTTTTCGGTCCGTCTTCGCTTGGCAGCACCACCTTCGCGCCCAATGGCTCCATCAGCGGCGAATTCGGCAACCCGCTGGCACAAGCGTTCGGCCTGCTGTTCAACTTCGGCAAAGCCGGAATTGGCGTGAATGTCGGCTTCCTCGAAGGCAATGGCATGGCTCGGGTGCTCGCCGAACCCACTCTGGTGGCAATGTCGGGCCAGAGTGCCAGCTTCTTGGCCGGTGGAGAGCTGCCGGTTCCCGCTCCACAAGGCTTGGGTAGCACGAGCATTGAATACAAACCCTTCGGCATCGGCCTCACTGTGACGCCCACCGTGCTGTCCAACGATCGCATTGTGCTCAAGGTAGCGCCCGAAGCCAGCGACCTCGACTACACCAACTCGCTGAGCATCGGCGGCGTCGCCGTACCCGCGATCAGCACCCGCCGTGCCGACACCACCGTGGAATTGGGTGACGGAGAGAGCTTCATCATCGGCGGCCTTGTCAGCCGCACTACCACCTCGAATGTCGACAAGGTCCCGCTTCTTGGCGACCTGCCGATCCTGGGCACCTTCTTCCGCCAGAACAAGTACCAGATGAGCGAAAAGGAACTGGTGATCCTCGTCACCCCGCATCTGGTCAAGCCCATTGCGCGCAACACCGATCTGACGCCCTACCTCCCAGGCGGCGCCGAGCAGCGCGACGGCCCCGTGTGGCGCTCGCATTTCCTCGGCGGCGCCGCCAACACGGCGGTGCCGGGCTTCTCCCGCTGATGGATGACGGTCTTACGAATCGCACATCGCAGAACGGCACCATGAACGCCCCACGCGACAACCTTCCGGAAACTGGCAGCGAAACCTACCTGTTCGCGTCAGCCAACGGCGGCCACATCACCTGGCTGACCGACGCCCTGAGCCACGAAGGCTCGGTCGTCGTCCTGAGCCAGGACACGAAGACGATCGACGAGCGCATTTCCCTGCTCGGCCCTGTGGCCGTGTTCATCGATTTCTCTCCCGAGCAAGCCACCGCAGCCAGCGAACTCCATCAACGCCTGAAGCGCGACTGGCCCACCCTGCCCGTGCTGGCCGCCGGTGTGTCGTCGCAACCCGCGGCGATGCTGGCCGCCCTTCGCGCGGGTGTGGACGACTTCATCGACCTCTCGGCCACGCCCGATGAAGCCGTGGGCACCCTGCGCGCGCTTCTCGAAAAGCGGCGTTCGCTCCCGGGAGGCCTGCGCGGCAGCACACTGGCCCTGCTGGGCGCGCGCGCCGGCCTGGGCGTTACCACGCTGGCCACGAGCCTGGCGCTCACGCTGTACGACCAACTGGGGCAAGCGCCTGCACGTCCGCCCGGCCGCAACGGGCGTCATGGCGTGGCGCTGCTCGACCTGGGCCTGCCCGCACGCGATGGCCTGCTGTACCTGAACACGCAAAGCGGATTCAGCTTCGTCGATGGCGTGCGCAATCTGCGACGCCTCGACCAGACCCTGTTGCACACCGCACTGGCGCATCACACCAGCGGCGTCGCCGTGCTGCCGCTGCCGACCAATCTGGCGCAGGTGCGCGAGATCTCGCACGCCGATTCCGTCTCGCTGATCCGCCGCCTGGCCGACTTCTTCGACTTCCAGATCGCCGACCTCGGCGGCTTCTCGACCATCGACTTCATCGCCCAGACCGTGCGCGAAGCACAGAACGCGTGGGTGGTGTGCGACCAGAGCATCGGCGCCATCGTCTCGACGGCCAACATGCTCAAGGAACTGCGCGCCCGCAACGTCGAGACCGAGCGGATGACACTGGTCGTGAACAAGTTCGACGCTCGCGTCGGCCTGTCGGCCAAGGACATCGCCGAACGCCTCGAGCTGCCGCTGCAGCATGTGCTGCCCGAGCGCAGCACCCAGCTGCTCGCCGCCGGTTGCCGCGGCGAAATGCTCGTACGCACCGCCCGCAACGATCCGTATGCACAGGCCGTCGGCGGCCTGGCCCGCACCCTGCACCAGGAATACATGTCCGTCTCCGGTCAACCGCCTGCCAAGGACCCACGCTGGGTGGCACTGATGGCGCAAATCACGGGGCTCTGGAAGAGAGATAACGAAGGCTGATCCATGTCCACTGATATCGAATTTGCCGACGACGACCAGGCGTTCATCAACTCCCAGCAGTTCCAGGACATCAAGAGCTGGACGCACGATCACCTGCTGAGTCGCATCGAAGAGCTGGGCGCGGAGTTCGGCCGCTGGTCGCGTGCCTCGATCCAGCAGTTCGTCGAACTGGAGGTCGACAGCTTCGTGCGCCTGCGCCGCGTGCCGATCAACGACCGCGAGATGCAGCTCATCGCCGATGCGCTGACGAAGGAGCTGGCCGGCTTCGGCCCGCTGGAAGACCTGCTGAACGATCCGGCTGTCGAAGACATCCTGATCAACGGCTATGAGAACGTCTACGTGTCGCGTCACGGCATCCTGGAACGCGAAACGCTGCGCTTCACCGATTCCGAGCACGTCATGCGGATCGTGCGCCGCATCCTGGCGCCGCTGGGGCGTCGGCTCGACGAATCGAACCCGATGGTCGATGCGCGTCTGCCCGATGGGGGGCGCATCAACGTCATCATCGAACCGCTGGCCATCGATGGCCTGTCCGTCTCCATCCGCAAGTTCCGCAAGGAGCCCCTCACTCCCGCAGACCTGGTGAAGCTCGGGACCTTCGATGCCGGCATGGCGCAACTGCTCGAGATCGCGGTGCGAGCACGCTGCAATGTGCTGGTGAGCGGCGGAACCAGCTCCGGCAAGACATCATTGCTCAATGCCCTGGCAAGCTTCATTCCCGCGCGGGAGCGCGTGATCACCATCGAAGACACGGCCGAACTTTCACTCAGTACCAGCCACGTGGTACGCCTCGAAAGCCGCCCCGGTGGCTTCGACGGCACGGGGGTTGTATCGATTCGCGACCTGCTGCGCAACAGCCTGCGGATGCGACCGGATCGGATCATCGTCGGCGAGGTGCGCGGCGCCGAAGTCATCGAGATGCTGCAGGCCATGAATACCGGGCACGAAGGCTCCATGGGCACCATCCACGCCAGCTCGCCGCGCGAGTGCCTGTATCGACTGGAAATGCTCGCCGGCTTCGCCGGCTATCAAGGCAGCGAGGTGAGCCTGCGTCGCCAGATTGCCAACGCCATCGATTTCATCGTGCAGATCGGCCGGCTCTCCAACGGGCAGCGCCGCATCATCTCGCTCAGCGAAGTCACAGGCGTGAACGACAACGTGGTGGCAATGCAAGAGCTTTACCGCTACGAGCCTGTCGTGTCGCCGGACGGAGAAGAACGCGATCGCTGGGTCTCACTGGGCATTGCGCCTCATTCGCCGAAGATCACGCGCTTCCGTCAATCCTTCGCCCGCACCCAAAGTGGAGAAGGTCGTGCGTGAAGCACTGCTCATCGTGATCTGCATTGCGCTGCTGCTGGCGGCGAGTGGATTGTTGCTTTGGCAGTGGGCAAGAAATCGGCAGAGCCGCCGCGCGACCGAACGACACCTTGAGCAACAGATTCTGGCGAGCAGCGCTGATGCGACAGCAAATGCCCCGCAGGTGCCGACATCTCTGCGCGCCCCTCCTGCAGAGGCGTTCGTTTCTGGCATTACGTCGGACCCCTGGCTTCAGAACGAGATAGCAACAACTCCGGCCAGTCGAAAGCTCTCGCTGGAAGCCATTCTTCCCGCGTGGCTCCACGGCATCATCCCGCCTCGGGTTGCCGCACTTTCCGCAATCGGCACCGTCGTGTTGTGCTTGCTGGCGGGCGTCTTTGGAGGTTGGGTCGCTGCCGCTGGTGTGCTCTTTCTTCTCATCGTCGCCTCTGCCTTCGCAACGTGGTTGCGCCTGCAAAAAGTCCGCCGTCAATTGATCAGCCAGTTGCCCGCTTACATCGATGCAATGGTTCGTCTGATCACCATCGGCAACTCGACGCAAGCGGCCTTTCAATTGGCGATCGCCACGACACAGGACCCACTGCGAGGACACATGGAACGCGCTGCGGTCCTGGTACGTGCGGGCGTGGATCTTGACCGCGCGGTGCATCAGATGGCGAACAATGTGCGTGTGGAGGAGATGTTCCTGCTGGCCTCGATCCTGGGACTGAGCGTGCGCTACGGCGGCCGGTCCGACCTCCTCCTGGAGCGAGTTGCCAACTTCATGCGCGACAGCGAGCAGGCCCAGCATGAACTGGTCGCAATGTCTTCCGAAACACGCCTCTCAGCCTGGATTTTGGGACTTCTTCCTCTCGGCGTCGGCGCCTTCCTGATCCTGACCAATCCGTCTTACTTTGTGGGCATGTGGAACGACGGAACAGGGCGAGTACTGATCTTTTCGTCTGCAGGGCTACAAATACTGGGCGCCATCTTCCTGTATCGATTGGCGAGGCTCGCATGAATCTCACGTCGAACCATCTCGCTACCCTCAGTATTGTGTTTCTGGCACTGGGCTTGCTGGTCGCTGCGGGTGCATTGATTGCAGCAGAGCGTCGCCGCAGCCGCAGCGGTCAGGTAATCGGCCGCGCCCTCCGTCGGGACACGACCACCCAGATCGATCTGAAGACTCCTCCCGAAACCGATTCAGAACCAGGTGCCGCCGCGCGCGCCGACATCGAGCTTCCCTTTCATTGGCTCGACTCGCGAATCGGACGCGCCCTGGTCGCAGACGAAGACCGACGACTTATCGATCAATGTGGACTCGCGTCCAAGCGGGCACAACTGATCTTCTTGGTAACCCGTCTCGCTCTGGCCATCCTCCTTCCAATGATCGTCTACGCCGTCTGGAAGACCAGCCAGAGCGATCGCACCTTTGTGATCGTTCTCGCTGGAGCCTTCGTGGTTGGTTTCATGCTCCCAAAGTGGGTGCTTGGTCGAATCGCGGCCGGCCGCCGCGAGCGCATATCGCGTGAGCTTCCGCTCTTTGTCGATCTCTTGAAGCTCCTGCAAGGCGTGGGTCTGAGCCTCGATCAAAGTCTGCAGATCATGGCCGACGATTTTTCACATGTTCTGCGGGTGCTCGGCTACGAACTGACGTTCGCCAACCGCCAATACAGCCAGGGACGAACGCGTGAGCACTCCCTTCAACGCCTCGCAACCCTCCACGGCAACGAGGATCTGCGTGGCTTGGTCTCTCTGCTCGTGCAGGTCGATCGCCATGGGGGAGCGGTGCAAGAACCCTTGCGTATCTTCGGCGAAAGGCTGCGTGAAAGACGGCGCTCGGAAATGAAGGAACGCATCGGAAAAATCACCGTGAAGATGACTGGCGTCATGGTGACCACATTGCTACCTGCCTTGGTGATCGTGACGGCCGGTCCCGGGTTCATTGCCATCTTCCGTTCACTGGCAGCAGTCTCCAAATGAGAAACATCAATCTCCTTGGCAAGCAATCCCATAGCGCACCAAACCGATTTTCGGTACACGCTGCGATTTTCCTGATGTTCCTTGCGCTTTCCGGGTGCGCTACCCCAAAGGATCAGTACGCTGCCAGCGTCGATGCGCAACAACGTATGGCGGCAGAAGCCGTCGCCGAAACCAAAGCGGGAAACTCCATCGATACGAAAGAAACCTACCTCAAGCTCGTCGAACAGATGCAGCGAGAGAACCTGTGGTTTGCTTCACTGGCACACATCGATGCTCTCGAGCAACGCTGGGGAACGTCCCCCGAATCCACTCGCCTGCGCGCCGATGCCTTGCGTCAAACTGGCCAAGCAGCGCAGAGCGAAGCGGCCTACAGGCGGTTGATGGGAACTGCACTTGAGGGTGCCGGTTATCGCGGACTGGGTCTCTTGGCTGGTGCGCGTGGAAACTACCAGGAGGCTGTGCAATTTCTGAAGCAGGCCCAGCGCCACACACCGACTGATGCGCTGCTGTTGAGCGATCTTGGCTATGCCCACCTACGCGCAGGCTCCATTGACGAGGCTCGCTTGCCGTTGATGCAAGCTCTTCAGCTTCGCCCCGACAGCACGCAGGCACAAGCCAATCTCGCCTTGTATCTCGAACTCACGAATCAGCAGGAACAAGCCGCGGCCATGATGGATGCGAATCGCATGTCCACCGCTGCGCGTTCGGCGGTCAGAGAAGCTGCACAGCGACTCCGTGATGGTGCAGCCGCGCCCCGTGCACTGGTCGCACCCGCGGGGACATCAGCTGCTCGCGACGAAACCCTTCCGCTTGCACTCAAGACTTCACGGCGGTCGCACTTGACCGAGATACGCACCGCCATTCCAGCAAATCCGGAGGCCATCGCCTCTTCGCCCCCTCCGATCCCGACTTCAAGAGGTACACCATGAAAAAAGAGTGCGATGCCGTGCTCCACGCTTTGTCCAGATGCGGTCTCCTTGTGGCGCTGCTTTCCTCCTCGCCGGCGGTTCTGGCGCAAGGCGCGGCACCGGCAGGACCGGCTGCAGTACCTCTCACCGCAAACGTGCAAGCTCCTGCAGTTGCCGAACCTTCAGTCGATGCGCCATCTCCGCATGAAGAAGAGCACGGCTACGCTCCGCTGCAAGTTGGCGACGCTACCCAGGGCCTGCTGGCCTGGCAGCGCAGCGGTGACATCGCGTCCAAAACGCCGCGCCCGATTGCAGGAAGCATCGCGCAGCGCAGTTACGAACGCTATTTGAAGAGCTTTGAGTTCCCGATCCCCGAGCGCTTCAACTCAAGCGTCAAATCCGGCAGTGCCAGCAATGGCACCGGTGGCGGCAGATAGGCGCGCGCCATGAAAACATCGCGGCCTTTTGCCTCCATCCGTGCTCAGCGCGGTGTGTATGCGATCGAGTTCGCTGTTGTGTTCTTGATTTTCTTCGCTGTTCTCTACGGGATCATCTGCTACGGAATTCTCTTTGCCTTTCGATTTGGGCTTCAGAACGCAGCGGAAGATGGGGCGCGCGCCGCACTGCGCTATCAAATCGATCTACCTCGCCGAAAGGCAGAGGCTGATTTCGTGGCGCGCTTCCAGATTAAGGGATGGCTACCCGCAGCAAGCAGCCAACTGGTCGATGTTCAGATCTGCCAGGTTGAGACCAATATCTGTCTCAATCCGCCGTGTCACACAGCGTGGGAGAAAAGGTGCCAGGTCACTGTGACTGTGACTGTGAACGGCATGAAGCAAGTACTGCCGCCACTGGCCAACTTTGCCATCCCTGATGTTCTTGTAGGCAAGGCCAGCATGCTTTTGGACGGGGGAACACTTTGACAAACGCCCATGCTTTTACTCGGCCAGCATGCATGAGTCTCCAACGCGGCATCGCGGCCGTCGAATTCGCCTTGGTCTTCGGCTTTCTATTTCTCGTGCTCTACGGAATCGCGACGTTCGGCGCTGCGCTTTACACGCAGCAAGTGGTCACGCGTGCCGCAGAAGAAGGTGCTCGCGCCATATCGCTACTTCCTCCTTCGGTCCCTCTCGTCGATGACGATGCCCGGATCAAAGGCGTGGTCTTCAACTCGTTGAAGACCTCCATGATCGCGCCGACAGTCTCTAGCAATTGGATCGAGCAGAAGGTCAACGTACGCATCAGCAAGCAACCGGGGAGCCCAACGGGAATACCGCCGGCACAGGCCACAGTCGTTGTGACTTTTCCCTATGACAGTGTCAGTAGATTGTTGCCCTCATTGCCCCTCGTCGGCAGTTCTCCTGAAAAACTGACGAGCCGAGCTATCGCCGCGCTTCAATCTTCCTGAGGAGCCTCGAATGAACTTCACTCATCGGAGCGCTTCGCACAGTACCGCACATCGAGCCTCAGGCGCATGCCGGAAAAATGGGCAAGCCAGAGGATCTATTCTGGTCAACACAGCCATCGCGTTGAGCTTGGTGATCATTACTCTGATCGGCACAGAACTGGGCTACCTCTTCTATATGAAGCGGGAGTTTCAGAAAGCTGCCGACCTAGCCGCTCTGGCAGGAGCGCAGCAACTCTCGCCTCTTCCCGCGACCGATATGTGCAAGTTGGCGAAAGATGCCGCTACAGCCAATGCCACCAGCAACTTGCCCGGCGTATCCCTCACGCTGTTGGAATGCGGTAAATGGGCGCCGGGGCTACCTGCGGGGGATCATTTCCTGCCGAGCACTGATCCGAAAGAGCACAACGCGCTACGAGTCACCATTACGAAAGAGCCACCCAAGCTTCTGCCGTTCTTCACGGGAAATCGACAGATCAGCGTTAAGGCCGTCGCAGCGCTCGATGCAGCCGTTGCGAACTTTTCCGTTGGCTCTCAACTACTTAGAACGAATGCGAACTCGCCCCTCGGAAAAATACTTCAGGCCGTCGGAGTGAACCCGGAAGTTCTGACCGTTTTGGACTCCAATGGGCTCGCGAAGATCAAGGTCACGCCATCGGGCCTTCTGAAGGACTTGGGTCTGGGTGTCGTTTTGGATGGGGGTGCCCTAACCCCAACAGAACTTGCAAAGCTTCCCCAAGTTACCCTGAGCCAGATTCTCGACCTCTCATTGAACGCTATTGGACAAGACGAGGCCCTTGCCGTGCTAGTCAGAGCGTTGAAAGAAGATCTGATCGATGCGCATCTAGGTCAAGTGAAGTTGAACCTTCTTGGCTCTGACACCGGATCTGGCGGAATCCTGACGCTCAGCACACCAAACAGCACCAACGAGGCAGCGCTGAATACTGAGATCGACCTTGGAATGCTCTTGAAGACCAGCATTGGCATTGCCACAGCCGGTCGGGCCGTATTGATCCCCGGGCTGAAACTGGGTGGTCTTGTCGATGCACAAGCTGGCATCGTCGAACCACCGTCTATCGGCATCGGTGGCATCGGAACCAAGGCCTACAACGCACAAGTTCGCCTTTACTTGAATATCGATACCGACGGTCTCCTAGGAGGACTTCTGTCTCCGATCGTGACCGGCTTGCTGGGCACTCGTGTGCATCTTCCCATCTACATCGATGCCATCAACGGAAATGGAGAACTTACCGGCATGGATTGCCTTGCCTCTCCTCGCAAGGCGACAGTCAATGTCACATCAAACATTCTCCGCGCCTGTGTCGGAAAAGTTGACGACGCCAGTGTTCGATTTTCTACCAAGAACTTGTGCGAAGACAGTCTTCAGAAGGAGCGATTGATTCAACTTCTCCATCTACCCGTACCTGCGCCGGCCTGGATCAAGATTGATGCATTTTCTCAACAGGAATCCGTGACTTTGGAGGTCGGTCAGGTCGTGTCAACAGCTCCGAACACGCTCAAAGTCGGTACGACGGTCGCCAACCTGATCGACGAGTTGTCCAAAACGTTAGGCCAGCTATTGAGTTTGAGCCCGGAAGCCCCAGCGGACGACAAGGCCCTCGCGCTCGCAAACGCTTACCTCGCTGCAACCCAGAAACCGAACGGCTTCTACGATGCCACCGCCGTTATCAACCTTCTGAAGAATGGAAATCCGGCGACCGGTTCACCCAGCCTCGGAGATTGGCTTCGAACCGTTTGGGTGCCAGACCCATTGCTTGGCGTCATTCCAGTCAAGAAGAATCTGTCTGTATGGCAAGTTCTGGAAGACCAAACGAAGCCGTCTGGTGGTTTGTTGGGCCTGATCGGCCTTGGTCCCTCTTGTGCGGGCCTGCTGCAGGCATTGGCCTGGAACAGCTGCGTAAAAGGCAAGGTACTTGACGCACTCAACTCTGCGCCGGCCGGCGTGATTGACAGCGCCGCCTCGCAAGTTCCAGGTAGCACATCACCAGGAACAGGCGGCGCGACCGGGCTTCTTTCTGTCCTGCTCAGCCCGGTGATTGCACTTCTTCAGCCTCTCCTGGATGGTATCGGGGGATTTCTCTCCAACATTCTCACCAACGTATTGGGTCTTGAACTAGGCCGCACCGATGTCAAGCTGAATGGCCTTCAATGCGCGCGCTCCAAGCTGGTGTATTGACCGACAGCGAATTTCAGCATCAATCTTTCGATGAATCCTGCCTCCAACTTCGACGAACTCGACCTCTTTGTCTGGGAAGGCAAAGCCGACATCCTCGACCGCATTGCGCGGTGCATGGCGAGCTTCGACGTGGAAGTCATCCGGGCCGACGGCCTGCCGCCTCCTCAGCAGGACCGCGGTGTCGCGCTGCGCCCTTCCGTTGCGATCATCAGCGTCACCGTCATCGACGGCGGCGGGCTTCCGCATGCGACCGAGCTGCTGCAAGGCATGCCCGTGATCTGGGTCGCTGCGGCCTCGCGCGAGCGCGATTCGCGCACGTATCCGCCCGAGTACCTTCACGTCCTGCCCTACGACTTCACCTGCGCCGAGTTGCGCACGATGGTGGCCAAGCTGGTGCGCCAGCTGCGTGCGCGCGATGTCGCGCCGCAGGCGCCCGACGTGCTGGTGGCGCATTCCGATGCAATGAAAGGGCTGCTCGCCGAAGTGGGCGCCTTTGCGGACTGCAACCATCCGGTGCTGGTGCGCGGCGAGACCGGCGTGGGCAAGGAGCGCATCGCGCAGCAGCTTCACATCGGGCACCAGCAGTACGGCAAGGGCGCGTTCGTGGCGGTGAACTGCGGTGCGATTCCCGATGGGCTGTTCGAGTCGCTGTTCTTCGGCCACACGAAGGGCTCGTTCACCGGTGCCGTGCATGCGCACCGTGGGTACTTCGAGCAGGCCACGGGGGGCACGTTGTTCCTCGACGAGATCGGTGACTTGCCGCGCTATCAGCAGGTGAAGCTGCTCCGCGTGCTCGAAGACAGCGCGGTCACGCGGCTGGGTGCGACATCGCCGATCCGCGTCGACTTCCGGCTCGTGGCGGCGACGAACCGTAACCTGCGCGAGATGGTGGCGAGCGGCGAGTTTCGGGCCGACCTGTTCTACCGGCTCGCGGTCATCGAGCTGCATGTGCCGAGCCTCGAAGAGCGCGGCGAGATCGACAAGATCGCGATCTTCAAGGCGCTGCTGTCGAACGTGCTCGGCGACGAGCTCGAGGCCCTGGGTGAAACGCCGCACTGGCTCAGCGATGCGGTGGCCGAAACCTACTTTCCCGGCAACGTGCGGCAGCTGCGCAACCTCGCGGAGCGCGTGGGCGTGATCGCGCGGCAGTTGCACAGCTGGGACCAGAACCTGATCCAGCGCGCGATCGCGCTCACGCGCGGCACGCCGGCGCCCGCTGCGCTGGCCACCGACCGCAATGGCACGGGCGTCCCGCTCGACGCGAATGGCGACCGCAAGGGCTGGAACAGCAGCGAGCGCAATCGCATCATCGCGGCGCTCGAGATCAACGACTGGAAGCGCCAGGACACGGCGCAGCACCTGGGCATCAGCCGCAAGGTGCTGTGGGAGAAGATGCGCAAGTACCAGATCCTCGACGGCGAGCCCGGCATCCCAGAAGAGACTTAGCTCGCCCCCAGGCTGCGCGGCACTTCGTGTCCGCTTCTCCTTCCCCCTACCGGGGGCAACACCTGAGGCCCGGCAAAGCCGGTTCCTCGGTGTTTCACCAACGGGCTTCGCTGCGCTTGCCTCGAACGACTATTGGGTTCCGAGGCGCGTCGCTCTGCGCAGCGGCGGGTTCGCAATCGATGCGCCCGGTGCGCGGTCGACCAACGGTTCGCTCGCGCAGGTCGTGTTGCTCGAGATGCACAGCGCGCCCAGCAGGCCGTCTTCGGTCAGGACGTTCCGGCTCGGGGGGCCGAAGATGCGGTCGATCCAGTTATTGGCGCCGATGGGGTCGATGCGCAGTTCGCCTGTGGTGCGTGCCAGGCGCAGTTCCGAAATGCGCAGGTCGAACACGCCGTCGATGTAGTCGAACAGCAGGGTGTAGTAGTCGAGCTGCGCGTCGAGCACCTGGGGCAGGGTCTCGCGGCCGAATTCCATGAGGCGGCGGCGGCCGCGGAAGGCCTGGCCCGAGGTGCTGACGGCTTCCATCAACTGGCGCTCGCGTTCGCGGCCGGCCACGGTGCGGGACCACGACGACGCGGTGAGCTCCATCAGGTTGAGCTTCACGCCCTCCATCTTGGCTTCCTGGTTCGCGACTTCGGCCAGGGCGCCCTTGAGCTTGAGCTGGCGGTCGAAGCCGTTGCCGAAGTTCCAGTTCAATTCAAACGCGGCGCGCGTGGGGTCTTGCGGCGACACGCCGCGTGGGTCCTTGCTCTTCACGACGACGGCGTCGAGCGTGGGGTACAGGCTGGCTTCGGTCTGGTCGACCAGCGCACGCGCACGCGCCACGCGGCCCTGGGCTTCGGCCAGTTCGGTGCTGCGTGCTTCGGCGCGGCGCAGCGCTTCTTCCTGCGAGCCGATGCGCCAGTGCGACGGTGCAGCGAGCACGGGCAGCGATTCGGGCGCGGGCGAGAACTTGAAGTAGTTGCGGAACTTGGCCAGGGCCTCGTCGCGCTGGGCCTCGAAGTCGGACTCGCGCGCGGCGACGAGGGCGCGGCGCGAGGCGGCCATGTTGAGGTCGTTGTCGCCGCTCACGCCGAGGGCCACGCGGCGTGCCTCGGCCTTCGACAGGTCGGCCACCACTTCGGTGGCGCGGTGCGCGATCTGCTTCTTCAGGTCGAAGCGCTGCACCTGCAGGTAGGCGGTGAGTGCGTCGAGCACCACTTTCTGCGACGTGGTGGTAACGGCTTCGTCGTCGGCCTGGTTGCCGAATTCGGCGGCGCGCTGCGCCGCGCTCATGGCGCCGCCGTCGATCAGGCTCACGCGCGCTTCGGCGGTGAGCACGGTGTAGTTCTCGCTCTTCGCATCCTTGGCGCCGCTGCTGTAGGTGCCCGACGACGTGCCGACCTTGAAGCGCGGGTAGCGCGCCATGCGGGCCGCGTCGACGCCGAAGCTGCTGGTGTTGGCCGCGGCCTGCGCAGTCAGCACTTCGGGGTACTCCTGCGACAGCGCGATGAGCGCCTGCTTCACGCGCTGTGCGTAGCTCGCGGCGCCAAGCGACGGTGGCGACAGGCGGCGCGACAGTGCCAGCGCTGCAGGTGGCCCCTCCTGCTCCGGCGACGGTTGGGCATACGCGGTGGGCGGCAGCGCCATGCTGACGCACAAGGTCGCGCAGAGCACGCCCGGGGCGATGCGCGCGCGCCGGCCCGGCAACACGGGCTTGCTCATGGTTCGCGGAAGGCTTCGCGCCGCAGTTTGAGCACAGGCCGCAGGATGTACCAGATGAACGGATCGGTTCCCACGCGCAGGTCGACTTCGGACTCCATGCCGGCGGTGATGCGGTTTTCCGGCCGCCCCACGTGCGACTGCGACATGCTGATGAGCAGCCGGTAGTACGGCGCGCCGCTGGCAATGGCGGCGTCGCGATCGGCGTCGGCCGCCACAAGTTTGACCTTGCCGTCGACGGCGCCATAGCGCAGGTAGTCGTAGGCGGTGATCTTCACGCGCGCCTCCTGCCCCACTTCGACAAAGCCGCGGTCGTTCGGGTTAAGGCGCGCCTCGACCATGATCTCGTCCTCGTCGGGCACCACCTCCAGGATGGATTCGCCGGGCTTCACGACCCAGCCGGGGCTGCCGCTGCGCAGGCCCTTCACGATGCCATCCGCAGGCGCCTTCACCACCGTGCGCGAGCGCTGGGTGCGGGCGCGCGCGAGGTCTTCGCTCAGGCTGGCGAACTGGCGCTCGACAGTGGCCAGTTCGTCCGATGCGCGGCGGCGAAAGCGCCCCTCGGCCTCGGCCATCTTGGCCTGCGCCTCGGTGATGGCGGCCTGCGCCGAGATCACGCCCTGGCGCGCCACGGCAAGTTCGCTGCGCACGCCTTCGGCCTGGCGGCGCTTCTCGAGCACCTCGACCTGGCCGACGAGTTTTTCGCTGAGCAGCTGCTCGGAGATCTCCAGCTCTTTCTGCATCAGCGCGAGCCGGTCATTCAGGCCCTTGGCCTTGGCCTGCTGTTCGAGCTGCTTGCTGCGCGCCTGCTCCAGGCCCGACACGGCGCCGGCCATGACGCCGCGCTGTTCGAGCGCGCGCGCCTGGTAGGCGCCGACCTCGCCTTCGAGCACGGCTTCGTCGATGTCGGCATCGAACGAATCGCGCTTGAGCGGCTGGCCGCGGCTCTCGGCAATGAGCCGCACGCGGGTGGCCTGCGTGGCGGCGTAGCGCGCGGTGAGCTCCTCGAAGTTCAGGCCGCTGCCGCCCAGGTCGATCTCGACCAGCGACTGGCCCTGCTTGACCTTGTCGCCTTCTTTCACGAGCACGTTGCTGACGATGCCGCCTTCCAGATGCTGGATCGACTTCACACGGTCGGAGGGGATCACGCGGCCCGGTGCGACGACGACGGTTTCCATCGGAAAGCCGAGCCCCACCGCCGCCAGCACCGCGACCGCGCCGCCGATGATCCACTGGCGCCGCCGGCCTTGCGGCGTGGTCTGCGCCGCCTGTTTCTCGCTCTCGCCCTGAAGCACCTGCGGCAAGTCTGGTTTCAAAATCCCGTTCCCCTGTCTCTGTCTGTCAGTCGGTCGATCCGTGGCAACCACGAATCACGCATCGCGTGGCCCTTCTTGCTCACGCCATCGAGCGCGAGGCGGCCGGGACGCCTGCATTGCTGTTGCTGCTGCCGTTGCCGTCGTCGGTGCTGTCGCCCAGCGCCACGAGCGGCTTCTTCACGCCGAAGAGCTTGGGCACCATGACGGCGGCGGAGCCGATTTCCACGTTGCCCTGGCCGGTGACGTGATAGACGGCGGAGGCCGCCGACACGATGCGCAGCGAGTGCGTGACCACGACCACGGTGCGCACCTTGGCCACCGCGAGCATGGTCGCGAGCAGGTTGCGCTCGCTTTGAAAGTCGAGGTCGTTGCTGGGCTCGTCGAGCACCAGCACCGAGGGCTTGCGCAGGAAGCTCATGGCCAGCGCGAGCTTGCGCCGCTCGCCCACCGAGAAGCCGGTGCCGCCCTCGCCCACCACGGTGCGGTAGCCGTCGGGCAGGCGCGAGATGAAGTCGTGCGCGCCCGAGAGCTTGCAGGCCGCCACGATCTGTTCGTCGCTCTGGCCCGGCGCGCCGCGACGCATGGTGTCGACCAACGGACCACCGAACCAATACACCTCTTGCGAGAGGTAGCTGATCCAGCGCGACAGCTCTTCGCGGCCGAACTGCGACAGGTCGTACTCGCCGATGCTCACCACGCCGTGCGTGGGCGTGTACAGGCCCGACAGCAGCTTCACCAGCGTCGACTTGCCCGCCCCGTTGCGCCCGACGATCACATGCAGGCCGCCGGGGCCGATGTCGAGGTCGACGTTTTCGAGCACGGGCTGCGGTGCGTCTTCGGTGAAGCTGAAGCTCACGTCTTTCAGCGTGACGCGGCCCAGCGGCTGCGGCAGCGCCATGCCGGTGGGCGCTTTCTCGACCGGCTCGCCGAGCACGGTCTCCAGGCGCTTGGCGGCTTCCTTGGCGGTGGCCAGCGCGCGCCAGTTCGACACCAGCCCGGCCACCGGCTGCAGCGCCTTCAGCGCGAGCATGTTGGAGGCGACGAGGCCGCCCACCGTCATCCACTGCTGCATGACGGCGATGGCGCCGACGGTGACGACGATCACCGAGAACACGGTGAGCAGCACGGTGGTGCCGTCGCGCGCGGTTTCGATCTGGCCGTTCTTGCCGAAGCTCTCGCTGAGCCAGGCGTTGTAGGTCTGCTGCCAGACCTCGATGGTCGGGCCGTCGTTCGACTGCGCCTTGAGCGTCTCGCGCGCATGGCAGATCTCGGAGGTGATGCGGTCCAGGCCGCGCCCGCGCAGCACTTCTTCGACGCGGCCGGCGCGCACTTCGTCAGCCCACCACCAGGCCAGGAACGCCATGATGGCCAGGAAGGCCGCCACCACGGGCAGCACCGGCAGCGCGACGATGCCGATCACGATCAGCGCGAAGATCGCCATCGGCAGGTCGAAGATCGATTGCGCGAGCCCGCCGGTGACGGTGCCGCGCACCGCGCCCACGTCGCGAAAGAACAGCTGCCAGGACGAGGCCGGCCGCGCCTCGAGCGCGCGCAGCGGCCGCCCGAGCATGGAGTGCAACAGCGCGCCCGACACGCCGTGGTCGACGGTGGCGCCCGCGTTGCGCAGCAGGCGCGAGCGGCGCGTGCGCAGCCAGAACTCGATGCACAGGAAGAACAGGATGCCGCTCACCAGCGCGGCGAGCGTGGAGACGCCGCTGCGCGAGAGCACGCGGTCATACACCTGCAGCAGGAAGATCGAAGGCAGCAGCCCGAACAGGCTGATCGGCAGCGACAGCCAGGCCGCGCTCTTGACGAGCGGGTAGGCCGCGCGAAACGCATCGTTCAGCGCACTGGCATACGGACTGGCGCCGGGGACTTCCGGCCTGTCGGCAACCAGCTGGCTGGGCAAGAGGAACTTGATCATGGAAAAAGACCGATCCGTCGGGCAACGACGCCTGCATCATTATCAACTGTTACCCGACTGTTACAAGGCAAAAATTCGCCTCTGACGCCTCTCAGCATCGGTGGGTGCGAACCTGCGCCGGACCGGTCGTTTCCGCGCCGCGCGTTCCTTGCGGCGCGGCGTTTTCCCTGAGCGTGCAATTCATCGTTTTGTGGGTATGGCTGTGGGTCGCGGTGCGGCCGGACGAGCCCGGCAGGCCTTCGGCAAAAACGAGGGCGATGTTGGCGCACAGCAGCATCAGCAGCACCCAGGCGCACAGCAGCTGCAGCCAGCCCAGCCACCAGCGCCGCGGGGGTACCTCGCGTTCGGATTCATAGGGGATGTGGACCAGTGCGTTCCATCTCATGGCAGTGCTTTCAGGACCCGGGCCAGCCGGGAAAGACCGACACCGGCGGAGCTTTTCGCCAGCACCCAGTCGCCTGGTTGCAGCAGCCCGCCGAGTGCGGTGGAGAGGTCGGACACATCGACAAACCAATGGGAGCGGACCTTGGTGCGGATGCGCGTGTGAAGCGCCCGCATCAAAGGTCCGCACAGGAGCACGCGGTCAGGTTGCGACGCCAGCAACTCGGCCTCCAGATCGAGGTGATGGCGTTGCGCCGCGGGCCCCAGCTCCTGCATGTCGCCCAGAATGGCCACCCGGCGCGCAGGCTCGCAGGGGGCTTGTGACAGCAACTCAAGCGCCGCCCGCATCGAACTCGGGTTGGCGTCGTAGGTTTCATCGATCAGCTTGAAGCTCCCGCCGCCGATGTGAATGGTGTGCAGCGCACTGCGTCCGCCCGGCGGCTCGAAGTGCGCAAAGGGTTCGACGGCCGCGGCCAGCGGCAGGCGCAGCGCCTGCAGCGCGGCCAGCGCGGCCACGGCACTCGCGCCCATGTGGCGGCCCGGCGCATTCAGGCGCAGCTGGAAGGGTTCGCCGGCCACCTCGGCCTGCACCTCGCCGTGGTCGAAGGCGAGCAGGCGCACGTCGGCGTCCTTGTGCTCGCCGTAGGTCACGATCTGCAGCTGGTGCGCCATCGCGGCTTCGGCGAAGGTGGCGAACTCGGGCATGTCGCGGTTGAGCACCACACGGTCGCCCGCGGCCATGGCCTGGAACATGCGGCAGTCGAGCCGCGCGGCGGCCTCCGACGGGCCGCGGTGCTTCTGCGATGCAGCCGACAGCCCCGTCACCACGATGAGCGACGGTCGCATCAGCTGCGCCGAGGCCGGCATGTGCGAGGTCCCCATCTCGAGCACCCAGTAGGCGGCATGGCGCGGCATGCAGGTGAGGTTCCACGCGATGCCCGACGGCAGGCTGATGTTGCCTTCGGGCTGCGCCACCTCGCCCCACACGGTGAGCGCGCCGGCCAGCATCGCGGCCACGGTGCTGCTGCCCGCGCCGCTGCCGAGCACGCCGCAGACACGGCCGGTGAACTCGGTGCGTGCGTGGTCGCCCAGCTCGAGCACGGCCTGCAGCACGTTGGCCACCTGCAGCACGGGCACGCGCTTGTCCAGGTGCGGCTTGGGGTCGGTGCACAGCACGGCCGCGGCCGGCTGCAGCACGCCCTTGAGCGTGACGGCGGCCAGCGGCGTCTTCGAGGGCCGGGCCTGGTGTTCGAACACCACGCGGCCCTTGCGCATGAAGGTGCGCTGGGTCACGCCGGTGGCGCGCCAGCCGTCCTCGGGCTTGACCACCCATTCGCCGCCGGTCACGCGCGCCATCTCGCTGGCCGTCCAGACCGCGCCGTCGTCACGCACGCCGCCACCACCGCCGGGGCCCGCGCCGCCGGGCTGGCTGCGCCGGTCGAGCAGGTAGCGGTGGTAGGCCGCGAAGCCGGTCACGTACTGCTCGACGTCGTCGATGCGCACGCGGAACGAGTGATGCCGCACGAAGAAGGCGCCGACGACCGTGGACGGCCGGCGGAAGTACATCGCCATCTCGGGCCAGAAGAAGCCGTTGAGCAGATAGTGCGCGCGGTAGTCGAGCGCGCGGTAGAACTTCTCGGTGTCCAGCTCGTCGAGCAGGTGCCGCATGGCGGGCATGCTCTCCAGCCGCTGCAGCATCTGCTGCGCCGCCAGCATGAGGCTGAGCAGCGTGGGAAAGGTGGTCTTGCGATCGAGCACGAAGTCCAGGTAGCCCGCCACGTTCTGCAGCCCGAAGCGGAAGTAGCGCTCCTGCGGGCTCCACTGCGTGAGCTCGTTCACGCAGCCGCTGAGCCAGTGGTCGTGCGACTGCCAGTGCTGGCTCGCAATGAAGTGGTCGAAGGCTTTCTCGACCGCGGCCAGCCAGCGCGGATCGCGCGTGAGGCCGTACAGGCGCATGAGACCGAAGGCCGCTTCGCCGTCGTAGAAGATGACGCGCGAGGCCTGCTTGAGCGACAGGTCGGCCGCGTGCAGCACGTGGTCGAAGCGCCCGCTGGCCGGGTCCTGCAGCGCCACGATGCCCAGCGCCAGCTTCTCGAGCAGCGGCAGCCAGTGGCGCGTCTCCATCAGCTCGCAATAGCGCACGAACATGCGCACGCAGGCCGCATTGCCGCCCAGGCGGATCTCGCCGCCGGTGTCGACCAAGTAGGCCACCTCGCGGCCGTCGGGCAGCGTGTAGTCGCGGATCAGCGCGTCGGTGAGGTGGTCGATGGCGCGGTCGATGGCCGCGCGCAGCGTGTCGTCGCGCGTGAGCTCCCAGGCCTCGAGCATGGCGTGCACGGTGCCCGCATGGCGCATCGCGTCGTAGGTCGGGATGCGGCGGTCGAAGCACGGGAAGTAGCCGTACACGAACAGGCCGTCGCTTTGCATCTGGCGCGCCAGGTACGACGAGCCGCTGCGCACCAGCTCGAGCACTGCCTGCGGGTTGAGCGCCGGCAGCTGGCGGCGGCCCGCGTCGAGCCCCGTGCCCACGAGCTTGTGCACCACGCCGTCGGGCTGGCAGAACACGCCGACCGTGGCCAGCAGGTACACGGTGCGCTCGGACGACTCCTCCAGCGGCAGCGTGCGCTCGAAGCGCGCCTGCGCATAGACGTCGAAGTTGCGCACGTTCACCACCGAATGCGCGATGGTCGAATCGCCGCACAGCATGGCGTTGGCGTTGAGTTCCTGCTCGGTGAAGGCGAAGCCGAAGTCCTGGTCGAAGGCCAGGCCGAGCCGGAAGTAGTTGCGCTTGACCGCGGTGAGCTGGGTCTTGAACTGCGTCCAGTCCATGGGACTGGCGCCCTCGACCCAGTCGATGCGCAGCCAGGGCGAGACGATGCCGCGCTCGCGCACCCATCGCTCGACGAGGTCGGCGCCTTCGCGCCAGGCGGTCTCGAAGTCGTCGGCCCGCGCATGCACGACGTGCGCACGCTGGGAGCCGTCGCTCACCGAGAAGAAGAGCGTGAAGGCCGGGTACGGGGCAGGCAACGCCGCGCACACGGACACCAGGCGCTCGTGGCAGGCGTGGAGCTGGTCTGAGAAGGACATCATTCGGCCCCGGTCGAATGCGGGCGAAGGCCGGTCGCGTCCGTCATCTGCTCTCGCTTGAATGACGTGATCGCGGACCGGAAGCCGCCCGTGAAATCATCGCGTGCTCCCGATTCAGCGGTAGCTGAACTCGGCGCGACGATTGAGCTGATGGCCCTCCTCGGTGGTGGCAAGCGATGCGGGCTTTTCAATGCCCCAGCTGACGGCTTCGATGCGTTCGCCCGGCACGCCCATCTGCGTGAGCATGCGTTGCACGGCCTCGGCGCGGCGCTGGCCGAGCGCGAGGTTGTACTCGCGGCCGCCGCGCAGGTCGGTGTGGCCTTCGATCACGACCCGGCTCGCCGGCCGGTTGCGCATGTAGCCCGCGTGCGCCTCGACGATGCTGCGGTCGCCCGTCCTGACGTCGTATCGGTCGAAGTCGAAGTAGACGATCTTGGCCGGTGTGTTCGGCGGCGGCGGCGGGGGCGCCGGCTCCACCTTGGGCACTTCGCGCACGCTCTTGTTGGAGTAGTAGTAGGTCGCGTCGTCGCGACCGCCCTTGGGAGGCACACCACAGGCAGCGAGGCTTGCGCCCATTGCCACGAGGGCCAGTATCCGGAAATTCTTGTTCATGACGGTCCTTTCGCGGGACGGGCCGCTGACGGCCCGTCCCTGTCTGCTTGCTATCGAGGTTTCCCTTCCTCCTTCTTCGTGTCCTTGGATCAGCCCAGCAGGCCGTGCAGGATGTTCGTCACGGGTGCCAGGGCACCGCCGGCCGGGCTCTGGTCGAGCAGGCTGGTGATCGGGGTGAGCACGTTGTCGAGCACCGGGGCCACCGTGTGTTCGACGGTGTCCAGCACACCGGTCACGACCGCGGCCACCGGGGCTGCCGGCGTGCCGGCGAGGATGTCGGTCACCGGTTCGACTGCGTTGGTCACGGTTTCGACCACCGTCGAGACCACCGAGCCGGCCGAGCCGTCGAGGATGCTCGTCACCGGTTCCAGGATGCCGGCCACCGGTTCGGCGCCACCCGTCAGGCCGCCGAGCAGGCCGCCCACGAGACCGTCGGCACCGAGCAGGCTGCCGACCAGGCCGTCGTCACCGAGGACGCCGCCGAGCAGACCGCCTTCGCCGCCGCCGAGCACGCCGCCCAGGAGGCCGCCGTCACCGCCGAGGACCCCACCGAGCAGGCCGTCGTCGCCCAGCACGCCGTCGAGCAGGCCGCCGGCGTCGCCGCCGGTCACGCCACCGAGCACACCGCCCAGCAGGCCGTCGTCGCCGAGGATGCCGTCGAGCAGGCCGCCAGCATCGCCACCGGTCACGCCGCCGAGGACACCACCCAGCAGGCCGTCGTCGCCGAGGATGCCGTCGAGCAGGCCGCCAGCATCGCCACCGGTCACGCCGCCGAGGACACCACCCAGCAGGCCGTCGTCGCCGAGGATGCCGTCGAGCAGGCCGCCAGCGTCGCCACCGGTCACGCCGCCGAGGACACCGCCCAGCAGGCCGTCGTCACCGAGGATGCCGCCGAGCAAGCCGCCGTCACCACCGAGAACGCCACCCAGGAGGCCGTCGTCACCCAACACACCGCCGAGCAGACCACCGTCACCGCCGAGGACGCCGCCCAGGAGGCCGTCATCACCCAGCACACCGCCGAGCAGACCACCGTCGCCGCCGAGGACGCCACCCAGGAGGCCGTCGTCACCCAGCACACCGCCGAGCAGACCACCGTCGCCACCGAGGACGCCACCCAGGAGGCCGTCGTCACCCAACACGCCGCCAAGCAAACCGCCGTCGCCGCCGAGGACACCACCCAGAAGGCCGTCGTCGCCGAGCACGCCACCGAGCAGACCGCCTTCACCGCCGAGCAAGCCGCCCAGCAGGCCGTCGTCACCCAACACGCCGCCGAGCAGGCCGCCTTCGCCGCCGAGGACGCCACCCAGGAGGCCGTCGTCGCCGAGCACGCCACCGAGCAGACCGCCTTCACCGCCGAGCAAGCCACCCAGCAGGCCGTCATCACCCAGCACGCCGCCAAGCAGACCACCTTCGCCGCCGAGGACACCACCCAGGAGGCCGCCCTCGCCGAGCACGCCACCGAGCAGACCGCCCTCGCCGCCGAGCAAGCCGCCCAGCAGACCGTCATCACCCAGCACGCCGCCGAGCAGACCACCGTCGCCGCCGAGGACACCGCCCAGCAGGCCATCGCCACCGATCAGGTTGGCCACGCCGTCGGTCACGAAGTCGACCTGCGTGTCCACCGCGTTCAGCAGGCCGTTCGTCGCGCCGGCGCCGAGCAGCTGGTCGACCACCGGGCTGACCAGGCCGCCCACGCCGTCCGTCACGTCATCGACGAGGCTGTCGGCCGGGTCGAGCACGTTCGGGTCGTTCGGCGTGAAGCTGGAACCGAGCACCGGTGCCAGCAGGCCGTCGACCGTGTCGGTCAGGCTGTCGGTCAGTTGCGAGACCGGGGCCAGCACGTCGCCCAGGCCGAGGTCGCCGAGCACGCCGTTGTTCAGGCCGTTCACCAGGCCGGCCACCACGCTGTCGGCCGGGTCGAGCAGGGCCGCGCCGGTGCCGGGGGTGCCGCCACCGCCGATGCCGCCGAGCACGCCGCCCAGCAGACCGCCGACAAGGCCTTCTTCACCGAGCAGGCCGCCCACAGGGCCGTCTTCGCCCAGCAGGCCGCCGACCACGCCGTCCGGTCCGAGCAGGCCGCCGACACCGTCGCCGCCGAGCAGGCCACCCAGCGGGCCGTTGTCGCCCAGCAGGCCGCCGAGCAGGCCGTCGTCGCCGAGCAGGCCGCCGATGGGGCCGGTGCCGCCGAGCAGACCGCCGACCAGGCCGTTGTCGCCGAGCACGCCACCCAGCACGCCGTCGCCGCCGAGCAGGCCGCCGATGGGGCCGGCATCGCCGAGCAGGCCACCGACCAGGCCGTCGTCACCCAGCAGGCCGCCCAACGGGCCGTCGCTGCCGAGCACACCGCCCAGCAAGCCGTCGTCGCTCAGCAGGCCGCCGACCAGGCCGTCGTTGCCGAGCAGGCCGCCGATGGGGCCGCCTTCGCCGATGACACCGCCGAGCAAGCCGCCCAGCAGGCCGTCGTCGCCGCCGAGCAGGCCGCCCAGCGGGCTGTCGGCGAGCAGGCCGGAGATCGCGCCGTCCTGGCCGAGCAGGTTGTCGATGAGGCCGCCCTGGCCGAGCAGTTCGCCGGTGAGGCCTTCCGAACCGGCCAGGCCGGCCAGCACGCCGTCGCCGCCGAGCAGGCCGCCCACGAGGCCGTCGTCACCCAGCAGGCCGCCCAGGGCGCTGTCGTCGCCGAGCAGGCCACCCAGCAGGCCCTCTGCACCGAGCAGGCCGCCAGTGAGGTTGCCGAGGGCGCCGTCGCCGAGCAGGCCGCCGACCAGGCCGTCCTCGCCGAGCACGGTGTCGAGCAGGCCGCCGACGGCGGTGTCTTCACCCAGCAGGCCGCCGACCAGGCCGTCCGGTGCCAGCAGGCCACCGACCAGACCGTCTTCGGCCAGCACGCCGGCCACGAGGCTGCCTTCGCCGAGCACGTTCTCGAGCAGGCCGCCCAGCGCGCCGTCGTCGCCCAGCAGCTGGTCGGTGACACCGCCCAGGCCGAGCGCGTCGGTGAGGCCGCTGACGATGCCGTTGTCGCCGACGAGGTTGCCCAGCGCGTTGTCGAGCGCGTCGGTCACGTAGTCGACCTGGTTGAGCAGGCCGTCCATGATGGCGCCGGCCGCACCCGCGCCGAGCAGCGGATCGAGCAGCGGGCTCAGCGTTTCGCCGAGCGGGTCGGTGATGCTGCCGACGGTGTCGTCCACCGGGTCGAACTGGTTCGGGTTGTTGGCCTGGAACTCTTCGCCAAGCAGCGGAGCGAGCACGTCGTCGACGACGTCGGTGAGGTTGTCGACCGTCTCCGACACCGGCGTGAGCGAGCCGCCGAGGCCCAGTGCGTCGTCGATGCCGTCGAGGGCGCCGCCCAGGATGCCGTCGGCGGGGTCGAGCAGGTGGTCGCCGTCTGCGTCGGAGTCGGAATCGCTGTCCGAGTCCGAATCGCTGTCGGAGTCCGAATCGGAGTCGCTATCCGAGTCACTGTCGGAGTCGGAATCCGAGTCGCTGTCCGAGTCCGAGTCCGAATCAGAGTCGGAGTCGCTGTCCGAATCGGAGTCGGAATCCGAGTCACTGTCGGAGTCGGAGTCACTGTCGGAGTCGGAGTCGCTGTCGGAGTCGGAGTCGCTGTCGGAGTCAGAGTCGCTGTCGCTGTCGGAGTCAGAGTCGCTGTCGCTGTCCGAGTCGGAGTCCGAATCGCTGTCCGAGTCAGCATCGGAATCCGAGTCGCTATCCGAATCCGAATCCGAATCCGAATCCGAGTCAGAGTCGCTGTCCGAATCCGAGTCGCTGTCAGAGTCCGAGTCGGAATCCGAATCCGAGTCCGAATCAGCGTCCGCATCGGACTCACCGCCCGGGCCGCCCACGAACAGCGGGAAGCCGGTGGTGCCACCGTCGCCGCCACCGCCGCTCAGTGCAGCACCCAGCGCCGCGGCGCCCAGGGCGCCCAGGGCGAATTCACCGAGGCCGATGCCGCTGCCGGCCGCGGTCTTCTTGGTCACTGCCAGGGCGGCCGCATCGGCGTCGCTGTCCGGCGGGGTCACCTGCAGGTCGCCCGAGGCGACGTCCACATTCACTTGTTCGAGGCCGCCGGGCAGCTTGGTCGAGCCGATGGTCGCATCGGTGCCGCCGGTGAAGACGCCGGCCAGCGGCGCCTTGTTGGAGGCCGATCCGGGGAACAGCACGTTGGCCTGGCCGCCGTCCGGCACGATCACGCGGTCGCCGGCCATCAGGGTCTGATTGCCGTCCACCGGAATGCGGACACCCTCGCGCATCACTGCAACGCCGGGCGTAGCATTGGACAATGTGCCCACGCTGGGCGACGCCACGGCCGCAGGCGCGGCGGAGGCGCCGGCGCTGATGCCCGGCGTGCCGAGCGGCGTGACGGTGGCTTGGGCGAGAACCACGGGCGCGCCAGTGGCGGCGAGCCCTTCGGTCGAAACGGTCGATGCTTGTGGAGCGGTCATGGCAGCCTCTGTGACAAAAGATGCATCTACAGGGGCAACTTGCGTGCCGCTTTTCCGCCGCCGTGCCAACGCCGCGCCATCGGCGCTTCAAGTGATTGATTTGTATGGATATTTTTCTGAAAACCGCGCAACGCACCGACCTCCGAAACAGCCCGTAAGGAGGTCAATTCGCGATTCGTTACGTAACGATGTAACGCCTCGTACCCGGAACGCCGGGCGTGTCGCGCGCACTTTCCACAGCCCCGACGCCCGCGCCGCGCCACCCGCTTTTTCTCTTCCCTTCTTCTCTCTTCTATATATGTTCAATCCCTCCCAGGAAGACGTGCGCCGCTTCTTCTGCGACGTGTACGCCAAGCACCGGCAGGGCCTGCCGATGGAGCCGCTGGAGACCATCGCGGCCGGCTGGATCGACGAGCACCCCGAGTACCACGAGGACCTGATCGACGCCGACGCGGCGGTGGCGCGGGTCTACGACGGATCGAACGGCCGCGAGAACCCGTTCCTGCATCTGTCGATGCACCTGTCGATCAGCGAGCAGTGCTCCATCGACCAGCCGCGCGGCATCCGCCAGGCCGTCGAACTGCTGGCCGCGCGCCGCGGCTCGCTGCTGCATGCGCATCACGAGGCGATGGATTGCCTCGGTCAAATGATGTGGGAGAGCCAGCGCGCGGGGCGCCCGCCGGATGGCGATGGCTATGTGGCGTGCGTGCAGCGCCGCGCCACGAAGGACTGACGAACCGTCAGCCGTTCGCGCGCAGCGTTCCTTTTCGCGCCGGCAAGGCCCCCTGCGCCTTCGCCGCTTCGCGCAGCAGCCCCGCCATCGCGGCGCGCAGCGGCGACGGCTCGGCCTCGCTGCGCTGCAGGAGGCCGACCGGCTCCTCGGTGCCGGTGGTGTCGATCGGCAGCCGCACCAGGCGGCCGTCGGCCAGCTCGCTGCGCGCGGCGCCCAGCGGCGTGATCCACACCGCATCCGACACCGCCACCAGCGCGCGCGCCACCGCCACGTCGAGCGTCTGCAGGGCATTGCGCGGCAGCGCGAGGCCGCGCGCCGACAAGAAGCTCTCGGTGTTGTGGCGCGGGATCGTGCCCTCGCCGTACACGACCAGCGGATAGTCGAGCACCGCCTGCACCGGCGCCGGCTTGAGCGCGAGCGGATGGCCGGCGCGCACGGCGAACACCAGCGGCTCGGTGTGCAGCAGCTCGAAGCTCAGGCCCCCCATCAGGCGCGGATCGCTCATGCGGCCGACCACGAGGTCGAGCTCGCCGGCGCGCAGCTCGTCGAGCAGCACCGCGTTGGCCGCGCTCTTCACCAATATCTGCACCGCCGGCCAGCCCTCGCGCAGCCGCGCCAGCGCCACCGGCAGCAGCGCAGGCGCCACGCTCGGCAAGGCGCCGATGCGTAGGCGCTCGATGCGCCCGCCCGCGGCAGGCGCCACGGCCTGGGCGCTGGCGTCGAGCGCTTCGAGCACGCGCAGGGCGTGGGCCAGCAGCTGTTCGCCCGCCGGCGTGAGGCCCTGCACGCCGCGGCGACCGGCCTGGCTGCGTTCGACCAGCCGGGTACCGACCACGGCCTCGAGCTCCGACAGCGTCTTGGACACCGCCGGCTGGCTCAGCGCCAGCCGCTCGGCCGCGCGCGCCAAGTGGCGCTCCTGCGCGACCGCGACGAAGGCGCGCAGGTGCCGCAGCTGCACGTTGCGCACGAAATCCTGGCGAAGCTCGGCGGGAGACTTTTTCAATGCCTTCTGGTTATTGAAACTGGAACAATCTTCAATTTACATCATTGATTGCGACTTCTACAGTGCGGGCTTCGGATTCGTCCCACGACAGGAGACAACGTACATGACCAAGACCAGCGGCGCCCAGCCCACCCTCACCCCGCGCGACTGGGCGGCCCACCCCAGCTACATCTACCCCGGCTACAAGTCGACCGGCAAGCGCGGCCCGCAGAAGCCGCTCATTCCGCTGAAGGCCTCGCTCGGCGAGCTGCAGCAGCCGGTGTACGGCCACGACAGCATCGGCGAGTTCGACCACGACCTCACGCGCAACGCGCGCGTCAACGGCGAGCCGCTGGGCGAACGCATGATCCTCACGGGCCAGGTGCTCGACGAGCGCCGCCGCCCGGTGGCCAACACGCTGGTCGAGCTGTGGCAGGCCAACGCCTCGGGCCGCTACGTGCACAAGGTCGACCAGCACGACGCCCCGCTGGACCCCAACTTCCTGGGCGCGGGCCGCTGCCTGACCGACAGCGAAGGCCGCTACCGCTTCCTCACCATCAAACCCGGTGCGTATCCCTGGGGCAACCACCCGAACGCCTGGCGCCCGCAGCACATCCACCTGTCGCTGTTCGGCCAGAGCTTCGCCAGCCGCCTCGTGACGCAGATGTACTTCCCCGGCGACCCGCTGCTGCAGTACGACCCGATGGTCACCGGCACGCCCGAGCGCTACCGCAACCGCCTGATTGCCGACTTCAGCCTCGACATCACCGAGGAAGGCTACGCCCTGGGCTACCAGTTCGACATGGTGCTGCGCGGCGCCGATGAAACGCCGTTCGAGAACCGCTGAAAGGAATTCCCCATGCCATTGATGACCGCACAGGAAGCCGACTTCGGCCAGACCCCCTCGCAGACCGTGGGCCCCTACTTCGCCTACGGCCTCACCGCCACGCAGTACGGCTACAACTTCAACCAGCCCTTCGACGCCGTGCTGGCGCTGGACACCGCCAGCGGCCAGCGCATCCGCCTCGAAGGCCGCGTGATCGACGGCGACGGCAACCCGATCAACGACGCGCTGGTCGAGATCAGCCAGCCCGACGGCGAAGGCCGCTACCCGCAGACGCCCGACGAGGCACGCGCCCTGGGCTTTCGCGCCTTCGGCCGCGTCGGCACGGGCACCGACGCGCAGAACCGCTTCGTGTTCCACACCGTCAAGCCCGGCGCCGAAACGCCCGGCGAAGCCCCGCACATCAACGTGATCGTGCTGATGCGCGGCCTGCTGCTGCATGCCTTCACGCGCGTGTACTTCAGCGACGAGGCCGAGGCCAATGCGAAGGACGCCGTGCTGCAGAGCGTGCCGGCCGATCGCCGCCACACGCTGGTCGCCGAGCGCGTGGAGCAAGGCGGCGCGGTGACGTATCGCTTCGACATCCGCATGCAGGGCACGGACGAGACGGCCTTCTTCGACGTCTGACCCCCGGGAAAATCCGGACGAAAAAAAGCCCGCTGATGCGGGCTTTTTCTTTGGAGCACCAGTCTTTCGGACTGGCCTGGCTTACTGGGGCGCGTGATGCAGGCGCGATTCAGGCACGACCTTCAGTTCGCCGGGCAGCGTGCTGATGTAGGTGGCCAGCGTCTTCAGCTCGGCGTTGGTGAACTTCTTGGGCTCGACCTGTGCGGCCATCACGGCGTTCGAACGGCCCAGGTGGGGGTTGTTCTTCACACGGTACGACTTCAGCGCCACGAACAGGTAGTCGGCGTGCTGGCCGGCCAGCTTGGGCACGGTGCCGTCGTTCGGCGTGTTGAAGTTGGCACCGTGGCACTTGGTGCAGCTGTTGTCCTTGTCGCGCGCGATGAGCGCCTGGACGTTCTCGGACGCGGCCTTGGCCGGTGCGGCCGGGGGCGCGTCGCCTTCCTTCACGCCCAGCTGGCTGTAGTAGGCCGAGAGGTCGGCGATGTCCTGTTCGGTGAGGCTGTCGGCGATGGCACGCATCGTCGGGTGCTTGCGGTCACCGCCCTTGTATGCGGTGAGCGCGGCCGAGATGTAGGTGGCGCTCTGGCCCGCGATCATCGGGACCTTGTGGATCTCGGGGAAGCTCGCCTGGTAGCCGATGATGCCGTGGCAACCCACGCACATCTGGACCTTCTTGGCTCCGTCCTGGGCCTTGCCAGTGACTTGTTGGGCTTGGGCCGAGACCGTCACGCAAGCGACAGCAAGGGCAAACATCGTGGTCAACAACTTGTTCATTTTGCGCGCACAATCTCGTGGAGATACAGTTTTTCGAATCAACATTCGATTATATGCAAGGGTCCCACGGGAACCTCGCGCGGGCTGCACAAGAGACTGCGCAATGCAGATCGAGTGTGTTCTTTTCTCCACCCTGCCTCCGCTCCACTCATGAAATTCAAGGGCTCAGACAACTACGTCGCCACTCAGGACCTGATGCTGGCGGTCAATGCGGCCATCACACTCCAGCGCCCCCTGCTCGTCAAGGGCGAGCCCGGCACCGGCAAGACCATGCTGGCCGAGGAAGTGGCGCAAGCGCTCGACATGCCGCTGCTGCAGTGGCACATCAAGTCGACCACCAAGGCGCAACAGGGCCTGTATGAATACGACGCCGTAAGCCGCCTGCGCGACTCGCAACTGGCCGACGTGGACGGCGGCCAGCGTGTGAAGGACATCCAGAACTACATCATCAAGGGCGTGCTGTGGCAGGCCTTCACGGCCGACAAGCCGGTCGCGCTGCTGATCGACGAGATCGACAAGGCCGACATCGAATTCCCGAACGACCTGCTGCGCGAAATCGACCGCATGGAGTTCTACTGCTACGAGACGCGCGAACTCATCCGCGCCAAGCACCGTCCGCTGGTGTTCATCACCTCGAACAACGAGAAGGAACTGCCCGACGCCTTCCTGCGCCGCTGCTTCTTCCACTACATCAAGTTCCCCGATGCCGAGACGATGAAGCACATCGTCGCCGTGCACTTCCCGGGCCTGAAGCAGGAGTTGCTCACGTCCGCGATGAAGACCTTCTACGACGTGCGCAACCTGCCCGGCCTGAAGAAGAAGCCCTCGACCTCCGAGCTGCTCGACTGGCTCAAGCTGCTCGTGGCCGAAGACATTCCGCTCGAAGCCCTGCAGAGCAAGGACGACAAGGTCGCCGTGCCCCCGCTGGTGGGCGCGCTGCTCAAGAACGAGCAGGACGTGACCCTGTTCGAGAAGCTCGTCTTCATGCAACGCAACAACCGCTAGGCCATGAGCCGGCAACCGCATTCCACCAGACAGCTGATGAAGCTGGGCATCGCCCAGGCGGTGCTGTTCGTGGTGGGCGCGCTGATCGGGCGCGGGATCGGGCTCTTGCTCGGGCTCGACGCCTTCGGCACCGACAGCAAGTACGGCACGCGCGAGATCGTCGGCATTGCGCTGATCGGCCTGGGCGGCGGCGCCGGTGCACAGGCCGCGCGCGCGTGGTACGTGCACAAGTACGGCGACCCGCGCGGCTGAGCCCCAGATCCATCGAGACCCGCACGGAGACACGGAGAGTTTGCACATGGCGTTCGTCGAACCCGTCACGCTGAAGGCCCGCGGCCTCGCGCTCGTGCCGCTGGCACTCACCCATGAAGACGGCCTGCGCGCCGCGGCCGCCGACGGCGCGCTGTGGAAGCTGCGCGTCACCTCCGTGCCCGAGCCGCAGGACACGCGCGCCTACATCGAGACCGCCCTGAAGACGGCCGACCGCTTCGCCTTCGCCGTCACCGACGAAGCCAGCGGCACCGTGCTGGGCAGCACGAGCTTTCACGACATCCTTCCGGGCGTGAAGCGCGTCGAAATCGGCTACACCTGGTACGCCGAGCGCTGCCAGCGCACCCACGTCAACACCACCTGCAAGCTGCTGATGCTCACGCACGCGTTCGACACGCTGGGCTGCAACGTGGTGGGCTGGCGCACCGACAACTTCAACTTCGCCTCGCAGCGCGCCATCGAGCGCCTGGGCGCGAAGAAAGACGGCGTGATCCGCGGCCACGTGATGCGCCGCGACGGCACCATCCGCGACACCGTCATGTACAGCCTGCGCGCGGGTGAATGGCCCGAGGTGAAGGCCCAGCTGCTGTACCTGCTCGACAAGCCGCGCGGCTGAACGAAACACAAGGAGCGCTCCATGCTCATCGACTTCTTCTACACCCTGCGTTCGGCCAAGCTGCCGGTGTCGGTCAAGGAATACCTCACGCTGCTCGAGGCGCTCAAGTCCGACGTGGTGGGCCCGAACTCCGACGGTGCCTACGGCATCGACGACTTCTACTACCTCTCGCGCACCGCGCTCGTGAAGGACGAGAAGCACTACGACAAGTTCGACCGTGCCTTCGCCGCCTACTTCAAGGGCGTGGAGATGCTCACCGACTTCACCAAGGAAGTGCCGCTCGACTGGCTCAAGAAGACGCTGGAGCGCGAGTTCACCGCCGAAGAGAAAGCCAAGATCGAGAAGATGGGCTGGGACGAGCTCATGGAAACGCTCAAGAAGCGTTTCGAAGAGCAGAAAGAGCGCCACGAAGGCGGCAGCAAGTGGATCGGCACCGGCGGCACCTCGCCCTTCGGCAACGGCGGCTACAACCCGCAGGGCATCCGCATCGGCGGCGCCGGCAAGAACCGCAGCGCCGTGAAGGTGTGGGACCAGCGTGCCTACAAGGACTACGACGACACGCAGGAGCTGGGCACGCGCAACATCAAGGTCGCGCTGCGGCGCCTGCGCAAGTTCGCACGCGAAGGCCACGAGGAAGAGCTGGACCTGGACAACACCATCCACTCGACCGCCGCCAACGCCGGCTACCTCGACATCAAGATGCGGCCCGAGCGCCACAACAACGTCAAGGTGCTGCTGCTGATGGACGTGGGCGGCACGATGGACGAACACATCCAGCGCGTCGAAGAACTGTTCTCGGCCGTGAAGACCGAGTTCAAGCACCTGGAGTTCTACTACTTCCACAACTGCGTCTACGACTTCATGTGGAAGAACAACAAGCGTCGCTTCTCCGAGAAGTTCGCGACCTGGGACATCCTGCGCAAGTACAACAAAGACTACAAGCTGATCTTCGTGGGCGACGCCACGATGAGTCCTTACGAAATCTTGCAACCTGGCGGCAGCGTCGAATACAACAACGAAGAGGCCGGCGCCGAGTGGATCCAGCGCCTCACGCACACCTTCCCCAAGTTCGCCTGGATCAACCCCGAGCCCCAGGGCGTGTGGCAGTACCGCCAGAGCATCGCGGTGATGCAGCAGCTCATGTCCAACCGCATGTACCCGCTCACGCTGCGCGGCCTCGAAGAGGCGATGCGCATGCTGTCCAAGTAACCCGCTGCCCCGCACAAGTGGGGGGCAGCCGCCACACGGGTGCTGTCAGAATGCCCCCATGGTCAGGGTGGCATCCGTTCTTTCGCCGGCGTTGTGGCCGGCTTTGCTTTTTTCCGGCGTCCTGCTTTTGCAAGGCTGCAGCCTGCTGCCTAAAAAAGAGGCGGCGGACACCGGTGCGTCCACCGTCGGCGTGGTGCGCAGTGCCGACGCCGACAGCCACGGCGACAGCGCCAAAGACGACGACAAGGCCAAGACCGAAGGCCGACGCCGCGCCTTCACCGTCGACGTGCGCGGCCCCGAGACCGAGCGCGACTACCTCGCGCGCCACCTCGAAATCCAGCGCTACCGCGAGCTCGACGACCTGGGCGTGACCGAGGTCTCGCGCCTCATGGTCGCGGCCGAGGCCAATGCGCGCGAGCTGCTGGGCACGCTGGGCTACTTCACGCCCACGCTCACGCTCGAACTCAACGAAACGCCCGACAGCACCGAGGCCCCGCGCGAGGTCGTCATCACCGTGGCGCCCGGCGAGCGCACCAAAGTGTCGACCGTGCAGATCCGCTACGCCGGCCAGATCGCCAACGACCCCACGGCCGAAGCGCAGCGCGACGCCATCCGCACCGGCTGGGCGCTGCGCGCCGGCGAGCCCTTCACGCAAGGCGCCTGGGACGACGCCAAGACCACCGCGTTGCGCAGCCTCACGGCCAAGCGCTTTCCCACCGGCAGCGTGGAAATCAGCCGCGCCGAGATCGACGCCGACCGCCACGAGGCCCGCCTCGGCGTGACCTACCAGTCGGGCCCGGCCTACAAGTTCGGCCCGCTGGTGCTGCGCGGCGTGGAGCGCTACGACGCCGATGCCGCGCGCCGCATCGCGCGCCTGCCCACCGGCACCGACTACGACCAGCAGAAGCTGCTCGACGCCCAGCAGCGCCTGGCCAGCAGCGGCTACTACGACTCGGTGTTCCTCACGCTCGACACCGACAGCCACACACCGCTGGCCGCGCCCGTGATCGCGCAGCTGCGCGAGGCGCCGCTGCAGAAGGTGGTGATGGGCGTGGGTTTCACCACCGACAACGGCCCGCGCCTGTCGATCGACCACACCCACAACCGCATGCCGCTGCTCGGCTGGCGCGCGGTGTCGCGGCTCTCGCTGGACAACGACATCCAGTCGCTGGGCACCGAGTGGAACGCCGTGCCCGACGACCGGGGCTGGCGCTGGTTCGCCGGCGGCGAACTCAAGAGCGAGCAGTCGGGCAGCTACGTGGTCGACAGCGGCCGGCTGCGCGGCGGGCGCAACAAGTCGAGCGACCACATCGACCGCAGCTACTTCCTGCAGTACGACTACGCCCACAACCGCGGCACCGACGCGCCGCCCTCGGCCTCGGCCGTCACCGCCAACTGGGGCTGGACCGGGCGCTACTTCGACGACAACGCGGCGCCCTCGCGCGGCTACGGCCTGGCGCTCGAAATGGCCGCGGGCTACACACTCACCGGCCAGCAGGTGCCCTTCACGCGCACCTACGCGCGCTTTCTCGGCGTGCTGCCGCTGGGCGCGGCCGAGGACAGGAACGCCCGCGCGCGCCGCAGCCGGTTGCAGATGCGCCTGGAGGCCGGCGCCGTCGCGGCCAAGGACAGCGCGCAGATCCCGTCCACGCTGATGTTCCTCACCGGCGGCGACACCACCGTGCGCGGCTACAGCTACAAGCAGATCGGTACCGTGCGCGCCGACGGCAAGACCGTGTCGGGCCGCTACCTCGGCGTGGCCAGCCTCGAGTGGCAACGCCCCTTCGTCTACAAGGACAAGCTCACCGAATGGGAGAGCGTGGTGTTCGTGGATGCCGGCGCCGTGGCCGACAAGCCCGGCGAGCTCAAGCCCAAGGTGGGCGTGGGCGTCGGTGCGCGCTGGCGCAGCCCGGTCGGCCCGGTGCAGGCCGACCTGGCCTACGGCGTCGACTCGAAGAAATTCCGCCTGCACTTCCGTCTCGGCTTCACCTTCTGACCCGCTTCATGCCGTCCACGCCCACCACAGCCACGCCCCGTCCCCGCTCGCGCACCCGCCGTGTGCTGCGCGCGCTGGGCTGGACGCTGACGGGCCTGTTGCTCGTCGTGCTGCTGCTCGCCGCGGGCACCTGGTGGTGGCTCGGCTCGAACACATCGCTGGCCTTCGCGCTCGCCCAGGCCGCGCAGCGCCTGCCCGCGGGCCAGACGCTCGAGAGTCGCGACGTGACCGGCTCACTGCGCACCGGCGGGCGCATCGGCTGGCTCAAGTGGCAAAGCGAGAGCCTCGCGGTCGAGGTGAACGACGCCACGCTCGGCTGGCAGCTCGCCCCGCTGTTCCAGCGCAAGGTGCAGCTCGGCGAGATCCACGCGGCGAGCCTGTCGATCGAGCGCCGCGGCCCGCCCAGCGACGCGCCGACCGAGCCGCTCACGCAGGTCGCGCTGCCCGTCGAAGTGGCCGAGGTGCCTTTCCGCATCGACGAGGTGCGCTGGGCCGGACCGCCCGCGCTGGAAGCCAAGGGCCTCGCGGGCCGCTACAGCTACCTCGGCGCGCAGCACGCGCTGGACATCGAAGGCGTCGACATCGCCGACGGCCACTACAGCGCCCGCGTGCGGCTGCAAGGCCCCGCGCCGATGGCGCTCGACGCCACGCTCGACGGCCGCGTGAAAGCCCCGCTCGCCGAAGACCGTCACATCGAGGTGCAGGCCAAGGCCTCGGTGAAAGGCACGCTGGCCGGCCCCGAGGCGCGCCTGCAGGTCGCCGCCGACCTGCAGCCCACCGAGCCCGACGCCGAAGCACCCATGGCCGCCCAGCTGCGCGCGCAGATCGCGCCCTGGCTGCCGCAGCCCGTGATCGACGCCAAGGCCGACCTGCGCAACGTCGATGCCGCCAGCCTCTGGCCCGGCGCGCCCCGGACCCGGCTCACCGGCACCGTCGAGCTCGCGCCCGACGCCGCCACCGGCCCCGCCGCATGGAAGGCCTCGGCCGACATCCGCAACGCCGTCGCCGGCCCGTGGGACGAACAGAAACTGCCGGTCGAGCAGGTCCAGGCGCAGGTCGGCTTCGACGGCACGACCTGGACCGTGCCCGAAGCCACCGTGCGCGCGGGCGGCGGCCGCATCGACGCCGAAGGCAGCTGGAGCCCCGCGCCCTCGCCCTGGCAGGTGCGCGCCACCGTGCGCGGCGTGCGGCCCGGCGCGCTGTACAGCGCGCCGGG
>Ga0207709_10000393_pt1 | contig 43216 bp, 44 predicted proteins | sample KBSM34metaG_FD_184397 | JGI IMG/M metagenome (GOLD analysis project Ga0207709, IMG submission 184397) | Miscanthus rhizosphere microbial communities from Kellogg Biological Station, Michigan, USA - KBS M3-4 metaG (SPAdes) (version 2) | ecosystem: Host-associated > Plants > Roots > Rhizosphere >...
GGAAGCCGCAGATCGACACCAAGCCCTGGAAGGACGCGATCGGCTTCTACGTCGACCTCATGAAGGCCTACGGCCCGCCGGGCGCCTCGGCCAACAGCTTCAACGAGAATCTCGCGCTCTTCAACGAAGGCAAGTGCGGCATGTGGGTCGACGCGACCATCGCGGCCTCGTTCATCAGCGACCCCAAGCAGTCGAAGGTGGCCGACAAGGTGGCCTTCGCGCAAGCACCCGTCGCCGTCACGCCCAAGGGCGCGAACTGGCTGTGGACCTGGAACCTCGCCATTCCCGCCAGCTCGACCAAGGGCGCCGCCGCGCAGACCTTCGTGAAGTGGGCGACCTCCAAGGAGTACGTCAACCTCGTGGCCAAGGAGAACGGCTGGGCCTCCGTGCCCACCGGCACGCGCAAGTCGACCTACGCGAACCCCGAGTTCCAGAAGGTCGCCAAGTTCGCCGCCGCCGAGAAGAAGGCCATCGACAGCGCCAACCTCAGCGACAGCACCCTGCCCAAGTCGCCGTACGTCGGCGTGCAGTACGCGGCCATTCCCGAGTTCCAGGCCATCGGCACCGGCGTGGGCCAGCAGATGAGCGCGGCGCTGTCGGGCAAGGTCACGGTCGACCAGGCGCTGAAGACCTCGCAGAGCATCGCCGAGCGAGAGATGAAGAAGGCCGGCTACTACAAGTAGCCGGCGCTTTGAAGCCAACGCAACGGGCGACCAGACAGCGCATGGAAAAGTCTCACCCATCCAGGGAAGATCCACTGTGCCGCAACGCAGAGCTCGGCTACAGCCCCTCGTCCGATCTCGACAGGCTCGTGCGCTGCGTGAGCCACGGCACGCCCTCGCCGCTCATCCGGTGGCACTACCACGACGACTACGAGATCCACCTGGTCGTGTCCACCTGCGGAAAGATGTTCGTGGGGGACTACATCGGCACCTTCGAGCCGGGCAACCTCGTGATCACCGGCCCGAGGCTTCCTCACAACTGGATCTCGACGAACGCACCCGCCGGCGGCGTGGCACTGCGCGATCACTGCATCGTCTTCGACCGGGGGCCGCTGGATCGGGCGTCCGAATCGATCTCGGAACTCAAGGACGTGCTGCCCCTTCTGGACCGGTCTGCACGCGGCATCGAATTCTTCGACATGTCGGCGCTCGCGGGCGACTACTTCGGCCGCATCCGCGCCAGCCAGGGCATATCGAGGTTCTCGGTCTTCCTCGAGTTCCTCTGCGTGCTCGGTGAGTGGAAGGATTACCGGCTGCTCTCCAACCCCTGGACCGATGCGGCGGAGGACGCAAGCTCGATGGCGCAGATCGACGCGATCATCGGCTTCATGAACGACCGCTATGCCGAAGACCTCTCGATGCCGCGGGTGGCTCGGCACTTCGGCATGAGCAAGAGCCACTTCTCGCGCCTCTTTCATCGGCGCACGGGCAACACATTCACGGACTTCCTGATCCAGCTGCGCGTGTCCAGGGCGTGCCAGTTGCTGGCGCATGCGCGCGATCCGATCGCCGCGATCTGTCAGGACGTCGGGTTCAACAACGTCGCCAACTTCAACCGCCGCTTCCTTGCGGTGAAGGGAATGACGCCTTCCGCGTTTCGCAAGGCGTTTGCGGACCCTCGCTGAGGGCGGCGGGGCTCACGGCCATGTGAACACGTGGTGAGCGCGAGCCTTCGTTGCAGCGATCAGGCGCGCGTTCGGTGCATCGGTGCTGGCCACCCAGTCGCGCGCGGCCTCGGCATTGCGGCCGAACTGCCGATGGCGCGCGATCAGGCGTTCCTCGCGCACCGCGTCGTCGATGTCCACGTACCAGACTTCGTCGAGCATCGCCGCCACACCCGCCCAGGGGCCGACGTCGTGCAGGAGGTAGTTGCCTTCGGTGATGACGAGGGGCGTCGAGGGCAGCACCGCAATGGCACCGGCGATCGGCTCCTCGATCTCGCGGCGGAACTCGGGGGCGTAGACGATGTCACCGTCGGGGCGCTGATTGCGCAGCCGCTGCAGCAGGGCGACGTAGCCGGCGCTGTCGAAGGTATCGGGCGCGCCCTTTCGGTCGGCACGGCCGAGCCGTTGCAACTCGACGTTGGCGAGGTGAAAGCCGTCCATCGGCACGACCTGCGCGCAGCCGGCGCCAGCCGCCTGGCGCAACGCCATCGCGAGCGTGGACTTGCCTGCGCCGGGCGCACCGACCAGTCCCAGCAGCTTGCGCTGGCCATTGGCCATCAGGGCATGCAGGCGTGCGACTGAATCTGAAGGAAGAAAGAAGGGCTGCGGCATGGCGTTCATGGCTGCAGCGTATCGCCCGCGCCTCCCCGGAGTTTGCCGATGGCGCCTTCGTTCTTTGCACATGGCGCACGGCGCTTCAAAGCTGGAAGGTTCACGCCCGAGCCCCCCGCAGGCAGCCGGAACGCCCCGGGAATACCCTCTGAACCCCCTGCAATCTTCTTGCCTACAGTTCTTGTATGCAAGAAAAAGCGATCCTTGCATGCAAAACCTCGACACGACAACGACAGGAGATTTCCATGCCTCGCTTTGCCAAATCGCTCTTCGGACAGGTGGTCATCGCACTGGTGATCGGCGTGCTCGTCGGCCTCTTTGCGCCCGAGTTCGCCGCCAAGCTCAAGCCGCTGGGTGACGGCTTCATCAAGCTGATCAAGATGATCATTCCCGTGCTGGTGTTCTGCGTGGTGGTGCACGGCATCGCCGGCGCGGGCGACCTCAAGCGCGTGGGCCGGGTCGGCGTGAAGGCGCTGATCTACTTCGAGGTGCTGACCACCATCGCGCTGGCGATGGGCCTGGTGCTGGCCTTCGTGTTCGAGCCGGGCGTGGGCATGAACGTCGACCCCAAGGCGCTGGACGCCAGCGCCATGAGCGCCTACGCCTCCAACGCCGACAAGCTCACCAGCGGCGGCACGGTCGAGTTCCTGATGAAGCTCATTCCCACCACGGTGGTGGCCGCCTTCGCCACGGGCGACGTGCTGCAGGTGCTGCTGTTCGCGGTGCTGTTCGGCTGCGCGCTGTCGCTGCTGGGCGACCGCGGCGCGCCGGTGGCGGCGGTGGTGGACGCGCTCTCGCTGGTGCTGTTCAAGATCATGGGGATCATCATCAAGCTGGCGCCGCTGGGCGTGCTGGGTGCCATTGCCTTCACGGTCGGCAAGTACGGCATCGGTTCGCTCAAGCAACTGGGCATGCTGGTCGCCCTCTTCTATGGCGCGGTGCTGGTCTTCGTGTTCGTGGTGCTGGGGCTGGTGATGCGCATGTCGGGCTTCAGCCTGTGGAAGCTGCTGCGCTACCTGCGCGAAGAGCTGGCCATCGTGTTCGCCACCACCTCGTCGGACAGCGTGCTGCCGCAGATCATGGCCAAGCTGCGCCGCATGGGCATCCGCGACTCGACGGTGGGCCTGGTGATTCCCACGGGCTACTCGTTCAACCTCGACGCGTTCTCGATCTACATCACGCTGGCGGCGGTGTTCATCGCGCAGGCCACCAACACGCCGATCTCGATGGCCGACCTGCTGACCATCCTGGCGATTGCGCTGGTCACCTCCAAGGGCGCGCACGGCGTGCCGGGCTCGGCGATCGTGGTGCTGGCCGCCACGCTGCATGCGATTCCGGCGATTCCCGCCATCGGTCTGGTGCTGGTGCTGTCGGTCGACTGGTTCATGGGCATCGCCCGCGCGCTGGGCAACCTGATCGGCAACTGCGTGGCCACCGTGGCGATCGCCGCGTGGGAAGGCGACATCGACCGTGAACGTGCCCATGCCGTGCTCGACGGCACCTATTCGCCCGACGACGAGCCGCTGGCCGAGGCGCCCGTGGTAAACACCGGCACCGCCGCCTCCACCGCCCACTGAAAAAAATGCCCGCCGACGTCAGCCCCACCGCCATCGCCGAACGCGTCGTCGAGGCCATCCTCGCGCAGAAGCTCGCGCCCGGCGACCGGCTCGGCGAGCAGGCGCTGGCCGAGAACTTCTCGGTCAGCCGCACCATGGTGCGCGAGGCGCTGATGCAGCTGCAGGCACGCGGTTTCGTCGAGGTGCAGTCGCGCCGCGGCTGGTACGTGGTGGAGCCCTCGGCCGAAGAAGCGCGCGACGCTTTTTCGGCACGCCGCATCGTCGAGGCCGGCATCCTGGCCGCCAGCGAAGGCCGACCGCTGGGCCAGGTGATCCGCAAGCTGCGCGACCACATCGCCGACGAGCAGCGCGCCATCGAAGGCGCCGACGCCGCCACGCGCGCCTTCCTGCTGGCCGACTTCCATGTCTGCCTGGCCGAGCAGATGGGCCACCAGCTGCTGGTCGACGTGCTGCGCGACCTCACGGCGCGCACCACGCTGGCGGCCACGCTCTACCAATCGAAGCACGAGGCCGGGCAGTCGTGTGCGGAGCACGGCGCCATCGTCGCGGCGCTCGAGGCCGGCAACATCGAGCAGGCGCGCCAGCTCATGCTCGACCACATCGGCAATGTCGAACGGGCGCTGGAGGTCGACGCGACCGCCGAGCCCGACGCGCCGAGCCGGCTGCGCGCCACGCTGGCGCCGGTGGCGCTGCCGCGCGCGGCCAGGCGTTGAAGCTGTGCATTTGTGCCACGATCAGCTATCAATTGAATAGCTGACACCCGCCGCCGGCCTTGCGCCCGCGGCGTTTTTCCTTGGCAACCCTGCTGCGCCGCACAAGGGCGCGCCGGCTGACACGGCGGCGGGTTCCGGCTCGGCTACAGTCCGAGACACTTATGAACTCTCCCCAACTCCAGCGCGGCGTCTTCCTCGCCCTGCTTGCCGCCGTCACCGTCGCCTTTCTGTGGGTGCTGATGCCGTTCTTCGGCGCGGTGCTCTGGGGGGTGGCGCTGGCGATTCTGTTCACGCCGCTGTTCAAGTGGCTGCTCAAGAAGATGCCCGGTCGGCGCAACGTGGCCGCGATGTCCACGCTGGCGATCTGCCTGTTCATCGTGATCCTGCCGCTGGCGATGGTGGGCGTGTCGCTGGTGCAGGAGATCGCGCTGATCACGCAGAGCATCCGCTCGGGCCAGATCAACTTCGCGGCCTACTTCCAGCAGATCCTGGACGCCACGCCGCAGTGGTTGCTGAACATCGTGGAGCGCTTCAACCTGGGCGACATGGCGGCCTGGCAGGCGCGCGTCTCGGCCATCGCGGGCCAGGCCAGCCAGCTCATCGCCAGCCAGGCGCTGGCCATCGGGCAGAACACCTTCGACTTCGTGGTGAGCTTCTTCGTGATGCTGTACCTGCTGTACTTCCTGGTGCGCGACGGCACTTCGCTGTCGAAGACCATGCGCGACGCGCTGCCGCTGGCCAAGCCGCACACGCACTACCTGCTGAACAAGTTCACCACCGTGATCCGCGCCACCGTGAAGGGCAACGTGGCCGTGGCCATCGCGCAGGGCACCATCGGCGGGCTGGCCTTCTGGTTCCTGGGCGTGCAGGGCGCGCTGCTGTGGGCAGTGCTGATGGCCTTCCTGTCGCTGCTGCCGGCCGTGGGCGCGGCGCTCATCTGGGGCCCCGTGGCCATCTACTACCTGGCCACCGGGCACTTCTGGCAAGGCGGCGTGCTGATCTTCATCGGCGTGTTCGTGATCGGCCTGGTCGACAACATCCTGCGCCCCGTGCTGGTGGGCAAGGACACGCAGATGCCCGACTACATCGTGCTGATGTCCACCATCGGCGGCATGGCGATCTTCGGCATCAACGGCTTCGTGATCGGGCCGGTGATCGCGGCGCTGTTCATGGCGGCCTGGAGCCTCTTTGCGGACTCGGGCCATGTGGGCACGGGGCACGCGACCGAAGAAGCCGCAGAAGCCCCGAAGAACGGGCAGGACAAGGCCTGACACCGGTCGCGGCCCTTCCCGGGCCGCGGCGTTCGCTCCTTCTGCGCGCATTTCGCGCGCGCAATCACGCATTCCGTCGCATGACGCTGGGCATCGCCCGGCGACTGCGGGATCGTCGGGCCCTCCACCCACCACGAGGCCTGCCATGCACCTTCCCGCCTTCCTCTCCCGCCCCGCCGCGCGCGGCCTGATCGCCGCTGCCGCGCTCGCCCCGCTCGGCACCCTGGCCGCCGACCTGAACCTGCGCATCGCCGACGGCCCGACCGCCGGCGCCACGCTCTACGTCGCGCTGTACAACGACGCCGCCAGCTACGCCGAGAGCAAGGCCGTCGCCTCGCAGACCGCGCCGATGCGCGAAGGCAAGGCCCGCTTCGTCTTCACCGACCTGGCGCCGGGCCGCTACGCGCTGCGCGTGTTCGCCGACGAGAACGGCAACGGCAAGCTGGACACCAACCTGGTGGGCATGCCGATCGAACGCTACGGCTTCTCGAACGACGCCAAGGGCAACCGCGGCGCGCCCGACTTCGAGGCCGCGGCGCTTCGCATCGACGCCGACGCGCAGGCCGTCATCCACCTGCGCTGAGGAGACACGGCCATGGAACGACGCGAACTCCTGCGCCTGCTGGCCACGGCCGGCGCCCTGCCCCTGCTCGCCCCGCTCGCACGCGCGGCCGGCACCACCGACGACTGGCAAGCCCAGTTCGAAGCCGCCGACGCGCCCTGGAAGATCGGCTTCGCCACGCCCCCGGGCGACCTGCCCCTGACCCGCGCCACCGTGCGCGGGCGCTTTCCCGACGCCGTCGCCGGCACGTTGTTTCGCATCGGCCCGGCCGGCCACGACCTGGGCGGCGAGCGCTACCACCACTGGTTCGACGGCGACGGCATGGTGCATCGCTTCGTGATCGAAGGCGCCGACGTGCGCCACCAGGGCCGCTACGTCGCCACGCCCAAGCGCGTGGCCGAGGTGAAGGCCGGCCGCCACCTCACCGAAGCCTTCGGCACCATGCCGCCGGGCGTGGAGCCGCCCACCTCGGCCGACGCCATCAACGTCGCCAACACCAGCGTGCTGCCGATGCAGGGCGAGGTGCTGGCGCTGTGGGAAGGCGGCTCGGCCACGCGCATCGATGCGCGCACGCTCGACACGCTGGGCGTGAAGACCTGGCGCCCCGACCTTGCGGGCATGCCCTTCTCGGCCCACCCCAAGGTCGACCCGGACGGCACCGTGTGGAACTTCGGCGTGAGCTCGGGCCAGAGCCTGCTGGCGCTGTACGAGATCGCGCCCGGCGGCGCGCTGCGCCGCGCGGCCGTGGTGCCGGTGCCCGAACTGCCCATGGTCCACGACTTCGCCGTGACCGCGCGGCACCTCGTGTTCCTGATGCCGCCGCTGGTGTACGACAGCAAGCGCAAGGAGGCCGGCGCGAGCTTTCTCGATGCCCACGTCTGGCGGCCCGAACTCGGCATGCGCGCGCTGGTGGTCGACAAGCAGGACTGGGACAAGCGCCAGCTGCTCGAGCTGCCGGCCGGCTTCCTGTTCCACGTCGGCAATGCATGGGAGGAGGACACGCCGCGCGGTGCGCGCATCCACATCGACTACGTGCGCACGCAGAACGCAGAGTCGGTGTTCACCAGCAACCGCGAGGTGATGCGCGCGCGCCGCGTGCGCCGCAACGAACCGCGCTTGACCGTCGCCACGCTCGACCTGGGCACTGGCAAGGCCACGCAGCGCGAACTGCCGCTGGAAGCCGAGTTCCCGCGCATCGACCCGCGCCGCGTCGGCCTGCGCCACCGCCAGGTGGTGCACGCCACGCAGACGCGCGCCGACGTGCCCGGCTTCGGCGCCGTCGCGCGCACCGACATCGAGAGCGGACGCAGCCAGCGCTTCAGCTACGGCGCGCAGGCCATCGTGGAAGAGCACGTCTTCGTGCCCGACGGCGCCAAGGCCGGCTGGGTGCTGGGCACGGCGCTGGACTTCGGCCGGCAGCGCACGGTGCTGTCGTGCTTCGCCGCCGACCACCTGGCCGCCGGGCCGGTGGCGCAGGCGACGCTGCCCTACGCGCTGCCGCTGGGGTTGCACGGCGCTTTCGTGAAGGCCTGAGCGCCGCCCCTTCAGGCGGCCTTCACGATCGGGATCGTCATGCCCCGGTGCACCTCCGCCTCGCCATGCCTGGCCAGCAGCTGCATCAGGTGCTTGCGGATCAGCATGCCCGGCCGGTCGGACTCCATCGAATACTCCACGCCGCGCCGGCGCGTGTCGACCAGCGCGTCGGGGTCGGTCGATTCGAGGATGTCCTTGTCCTCGCGCGTGATCTCCTCGTCGAAGTCGATCAGCATCTGCGCCGCGCAGTCGGCCTCGGTGTCGTTGCGGAACAGCCACTGGCACAGCTGCATGCGCCCGTCGTCGATGGGCGTGAAGCAGTTGATGATGATGTGGCGGATGCCGCTCGGGTACTCGATGTCGAGGCGGCGCGCGAACGGCAGGAAGTAGGCATTGCGCATGTGGCGCGTGGTGATCGCATCGGTCACGCCGCTGATCGCGTGGAACTTCACCGGGTTGGTCGCTTCGATCACCGTCTCGGCATGGAAGCCCGACTCGTTTTCCACCAGCTCGTACCTGCTCGGCTTCGGGCTTGCGGCCACGCCGAAGGTGGCGCGGTGCACGAAGCTGAAGTGCGAGTTGTCGAAGGAATTTTCGAGCGCGCGCATCGGGCTGGTCTGCCACTCTTCGTAGAACTGGAAGATGGTGCGGTAGCCCGGGTCGTCGAACTCGGGAATGGCCGGGATGTCGGCGATGGGGTCCTCCAGCGCCACCCAGGCGTAGCCGTAGCGCGCGGTGCAGGGGTAGGCCGTGGTCTTGTACTCGGGCGAAATCTTGCGGTCCGGCTCGTACTGCGGGATGCGCACCACCTGGCCGCTGCGGTCGTAGGTCCAGCCGTGGTAGCCGCACTGGATCGCGCCCTGCCCGCAGGCCTTGCCTTCGCCGTCCACGCACCAGCCCTTCGACAACTTCGCGGTGCGGTGGCAGCAGCGGTCGCGCAGGGCAGCCGGCTGGCCGTCGGCGTCGAGAAACAGAACGATGTCTTCGCCCAGCAGCCGGAAAGGCTTGGGGCCGTGGGCCAGTTCGGTGAGCGGCATGACGGCATGCCAGAACTTGCGGAAGACGGGTTGTCGGGTGACGAGCATGGGCGAACTCCTTCGTTGTTGCGTGCGGGAACGAACGTGAAAGAGCAATTTCCTGCCTCGTCGGCATGCCTGATGAAAGGCATGCGCGAGGCTGAACGCTTCTACTCTGCGCCGATCGACTTGCAATTAGCGCGCCCGGATTGTGGCGCGCCCCGGTCGCGCGTCCAAGCCCCGCGCCGCCATGCCCGAGCGCCGCACCCTGGCATGCCTCATGCAAGACAGCGAGCAAGAGTAGAAGCGTTCAGCAGCGCACGCACCATCCCCGTGCGCCCGCCCGGAAATTGCTCTTGAGGCGCCTCCCGCCCGCGGTGGGAGGCATCCGTCAAGACCACCGACTCCGAGGCCCCACCATGCAACGCCGATCCTTTCTTGCCGCCGCTGCCGCCACCCTCGCCGCCCCTGCCGTGTTCGCGCAGGGCGGCAAGCTCACACCGCTCAAGTTCACGCTCGACTTCCGCATCAACGGCCAGACCGCGCCCTTCTTCCTGGCGCAGGCCAAGGGCTACTACCGCGACGAGGGGCTGGACGTGACGATCGACACCGGCGCCGGCTCGGTCGCGTCGATCACGCGCATCGCCAGCGGCGTCTACCAGCTGGGCCTGGGCGACATCAGCTCGCTGGTCGAGTTCAATGCACAGAACCCGGGCACGCCGGTGGTGCAGGCCGTGTACCAGTACTACAACCGTGCACCGTTCGTGATCATCGGGCGCAAGGACCGTGGTGTGACGACCGACTTCAAGAGCCTCACGGGCAAGAAGGTGGCGGCCGCCGCCGTCGAGTCCACGCGCCGCGCCTGGCCGATGGTGGCGCGCAAACAGGGCATGCGCGGCGACGCCTTCCAGTGGCAGACCACCGACTTCAGCGCGCGCGACAACGTGATGGTGCGCGGCGACGTCGATGCCGCCACCTACTTCCACGACTCGGCGGTCTCGCTCTTCGCGCGCATGAAGGCCGACGAGCTCTCGGTGCTCAAGTACGCGGACGCGGGCGTCAACCTGTACGGCAACGCGATCCTCGCGAGCAGCAACCTGATCGCGCAGAACCCGAAGGTGGTGGCGGCTTTCTTGCGCGCCACCAACCGCGCCATCGTCGAGACCTTTGCCAACCCCGCGCCGAGCATCGCGGCCATGCGCCAGCGCGAACCGATCCTGGACGAGAAGGTCGAACTCGAACGCTGGGGCCTCACGGCGCAGTACGTGGGCGCGGCGGACACGCGCGGCCACGGGCTGGGCGACATCCGCAAGCTCACGCTCGAACAGCAGGTCGACGAGGTGGCCGACACCTTCGGCCTGAAGACACGGCCCTCGGCCGATGCCCTCTTTAATAGCTCGATGCTGCCTGTGCGCAGCGAGCGCCTTCTTCCCGCACCCAAGGCATGACCCCTCCTGAAAACCCCACTCCTTCCCTCCCCGAAGAAACCACGCTCGACGAGCGCGACGGCCGCTACCTGCGCAAGGCCATCGTGTGGTCGCACGCCGCGCGCCGGCGCGGCAACCGGCCCTTCGGCTCGGTCATCGTCTCGGCCGCCGGCGAAGTGCTGGCCGAAGCGGCGAACAGCAACGCCGAAACCGGCGACTGCACCGCGCACGCCGAAGTGAACGCGCTGCGCGCACTGGCCGGCCGTGGCCTCACACGCGAGGAGCTGGCCGGCGCCACGCTCTATGCCTCGGGCGAGCCCTGCGTGATGTGCGCGGGCGCGATCTTCTGGTCGAACATCGGCCGCGTGGTGTTCGGCATCGACGCGCAGCGGCTGCGTGTGTTCCGTGGCGAGCGGCAGGACCAGCGCGATGCGGAACTGTCGTGCCGCGATGTGTTCCGTGCGTCGCCGCATCCGATCGAGTGCATCGGTCCTGCCTTGATCGACGAGGCGGCTGCCGCGCACGACGGCGCCTGGAAGAGCTGAGCCGGCGCACTAGACTCGCCGCATGCCCTGGCACGCCCGTCTCCACCTCGCCTACCAAAAAGAAGCCGACCGCAGCGTCGCCCGTTTCCGCCACGACGGCCCGCTGCGCATCCTGCAGAGCCTCTACCCCGAGGGCGATGCCGTGTGCCACAACGTGCTGGTGCACCCGCCGGGCGGCCTCGTGGGCGGCGACACGCTCGACATCGACATCGAAGCCGCCGACGGCAGCCACGGCCTGATCACCACGCCCGGCGCCTCGCGCTTCTACCGCTCCGAAGGCGAGACCGCGCTGCAGCGCACGCGCATCCGCCTCGCACCGGGCGCACGGCTCGAATGGCTGCCGCTCGAAGCCATCTGCTACAGCGGCTGCCAGGCCGAGAACCGACTCACCCTCGAGGTCGCACCGGGCGCCGAGATGATCGGCTGGGACGTGTGCGCACTCGGCCTGCCGAACGCCAACCAGCCCTTCGAACGCGGCACCTACCTGCAGCACATCGAGGCGCCCGGCGTGTGGCTGGAGCGCGGGCGCATCGACGCCAGCGACCACCGCCTGCTGCAAAGCCCGCTGGGCCTGGGCGGCCACCGCTGCCTCGCTTCGCTGTTCGTCGTGGCCGGCTCGCCGATGGCCAAGGCACGGCGCGAGGCCCTGCTGGCGCAGGCGCGCGGGCTGCTCGACGCGCACGAACTGCACGAGAGCGCGGGCGCGACCAGCCCGCATGCGGAAGTGGTGGTGCTGCGCGTGCTCGCGCCGGTGGTCGAGCCTGCGATGCAGCTGCTGCGGCAGGTCTGGCAGGCGTGGCGCAGCGAGCTGTGGCAACTGCCGGCGGCCACGCCGCGCATCTGGGCGACCTGAGACGCGGACGGCCGTCGCCGCTACTGTCGTGTCTTCAGGCGGTAGCTGCCGTTGAACGGATACGGGGACGAACCGTTCTGCCCCACCGCCTGCACGTCGACCGTCAGCGTATTGCCCGAGAAAACGAGCGCGCCCGTGAGGCGCGGCCTGCGCTCCTTCTCGTAGTGCTCCCGCAGCCGGAGATCGACAGGGTGCGTGGAAGGCACCTTCTTTTCGGCCGCCTTGTCGAACTCGCTCACCTCGTACACCGAGGCGTCGGCTGCGTCGACGCGCCCTTCGATCGACGGCACCCGGATGCGGGATTCGAGTTCGTAGCTGCGGTGGAAGATCAGTGACACAGGGTCATGCACCATCAAGCCCCGGGTGGCGTAGAGCGTGACCTCGTAGCCGTCGGCGGTCCGGGTGACGGTCGCGTCGGGCTTGTTGCCTGTTGCCGTGCACCCGGCGAGCGCGAGCGCGGACAGCATCCAGGACACGGTGCGCATGCGTCGGTTCGCGGGAGAAGGAGTGGGCATGCAACGGCGCGCTCGTGAAGGAGCGCCGAGTATGGCCGCACCGCACCCGCCATCAACCGCAGGCGATCTTTCCGGACGGCGCGCTGCGCAGCCTGTTGAGAAACGCCAATTGCACCCTGGCCGTTTCGCTGCCCTGTCCGGCGGCGCGCAGCATCCACGTGCGCGCCTCGCAGCGGTCGGCCTTCACGGCCGATCCGTACAGCGTGGGCCCCGTCAGCAGCACCATGCCCAGCATCTCCTGCGCCTCGGGATGGCCTTCGGTGGCGGCCTGGCGCAGCTGCTCGAGCATCGTGCGGTAGTCGCGTGCGGCCTGCGCTTCGAGGGCGAGCTGGTAGCGCTGCTCGGTCTGCAGGTCGACGTTCGCGTCGAAGGGCTTGGCCGCGGCGATGGCGGCGACGAGGCACAGCACGCCTGACAGGACAATGCGCCAGCGTAGCGACCAACTGGCGATCTGGTTGAGTTCGGATGACATCGGTTTTTCTCCACGAATTGCGTGGCACCGATGGTCCCGCGAAGGCGCGCGCAGGAGAAACTGGAATTCACGCAGGACGCCTCAGGCGCCGCCTGAGCCCCCGCTCAAAACATCGCCAGCACCGCCGCATTCACCGCATAGCCTCCAGCCGTCAGGAACACGAACAGCAGCGCCCCCAGCTTGAGCGGTTGCGCCCCCGCCTTGCGCAAGCTCGCGGCGCTGGTGCGCAGGCCCATCGCGGCCATGGCGGTGGCGAGCAGCAGCGTGTCGAGCTGCACCAGCGCGGCGACGAGTGCACGGGGCAGCACGTCGAGCGAATGCACGGCGCTCACGGCAATGAACAGCACGGCGAACCATGGCACGCGCACCTGGCGCCAGCACGCGCCCAGGCTCGCCGCGCCCGGCGTCGAGGCCGCCACGCGGAACGACAGGCCCATGAGGAACGGCGCCAGCATCATCACGCGCAGCATCTTCTCGACCACCGCCGCGTTGGCCGCGCCCGGGCTGACGGCCTCGCCGACCGCGACCACCTGCGCCACCTCGTGGATGGTGGAACCCGCGAAGAGACCGAAGGCATGTTCCGTGAGGCCGAGGTACGGATAGACCAGCGGGTACGCCACCATCGACAGCGTGCCGAACACGACCACCGTGGCGACGGCGATCGACACCTTGTGCTCTTCGCCGCGCACCACGGGCTGCGTCGCCATCACGGCGGCGGCGCCGCAGATGGCGCTGCCCGCGCCGATGAGCGCGGCCGTCTCGCGGTCCAGCCCCAGCCAGCGCGTGCCGATGCGCACGGCGAGGCCGAAGGTCAGCGCCACCATCGCCATCGCGATCAGCACGCCGGGCCAGCCGACGGCGCCGATGTCGCTCAGCGAGATGCGAAAACCGTAGAGCACGATGCCCGCGCGCAGCAAGGCGCTGCGCGCGAAGTCCACGCCGGCGCCGGTGCGCGCCGACACCGCGGGGAACACCGTGTTGCCCGCCACCATGCCCAGCGCGATGGCCAGCGTGAGCGCGCTCAGGCCCAGGTGCACCATCGGCGGCCATTCGGCCAGCAGCGCGGCAGCGGCCGCCAGCAGTGCAGACAGCAACACGCCGGGGCCGCAGCGGCGAGCGAAGGAGAAACCGGGCAAGGAGGCGGCAAGGGAGGACATGGACCCGAGCTTAGGAATCGACTCCCCATGAGTCAAAGACATAAACTTCACCGATGCATGAAGTTAAGTTATGACCCTGAACCTGCACCTGGTGCGCCTGTTCGTCGCCGTGGCCGAGGCGGGCAGCTTCTCGCGCGCGGCCGAGGGCCTGTGGATCAGCCAGCCGGCGGTGTCCAAGGGCATCCGCGAGCTGGAGCACCAGCTCGACCTGACGCTCATCGAGCGCGGCGCGGGCAAGGGCTTTCGGCTCACCGAGGCGGGCGCGTCGCTGCTCACGCATGCGCGCGGCATCTTCGCGATGGAGCGCGCGGCACTGGACGACGTGCGTGCGCGCGTCGGCGTGCAGCGCGGCAGCCTCACGCTGGGCGCCAGCACCACGGTGGCGAGCTACTGGCTGCCGCCGCAGATCGCGGCCTTCTGCGCCGCCTACCCGGCGGTGGTGCCGCGCGTCACGGTCGGCAACACGCAGTGGGTGTGCGAGCAGCTGCTCGAATGCCGCATCGACCTCGCGCTGGTCGAGGGCCGCGTGGACGAGGAGCGCGTGGACGTGCGCGAATGGACCACCGACCCGCTCGCCATCGTCGCGCCGCCCGATGCCGCCCTGCCCCGGCGCGGCGTGACGGCCGCGCTGCTGGGCCGGCAGCACTGGATCCTGCGCGAGCCGGGCTCGGGCACGCGCCAAGCCACCGAGGCGCTGTGCGCGGCGCACGGCATCGACGCGCCGCCGTGGATGGAAATGGCAAGCAACGAAGCCATTGCGCGCACCGTGGCCAGCGGCGTCGGCATCTCGATGCTGCCGCGCGTGGTGGTGGCCGACATGCTCGCGCTGGGCACGCTGCGCGAGCTGAAGCTGCCGGGCGCGGTGCTGTCGCGGCCGCTGTACCGGCTGGCGCTCAAGAACCGGCCGCTCTCGCCGGCGGCGCTGCGGATGGCGCAGATCCTCGACGCCTCGTGACATGAAAAAAGGGCGCACCGTGTGCGCCCTTTTCGTTGTCAACCGGCTGCCGCTAGCAGCAGCGGCCCTTGCCCGCGCCGTAGCGCGCCTCGAGCCGCTCGCGGAAGAATTCCTCGTAGCTCATCGGCGCCCGGTCCGGGTGGGTGGCCGCCATGTGCGTCAGGTAGACGTCGTAGTCGGGCAGCCCGACCATGAGCCGCAGCGACTGCTTGATCGAGCGGGCGATGTAGCGCCCGGCTTCCGGCATGGCGAGGCCCATGGCGTGCTTGCGTTCGTTCAGTGGGCGGCGGACGAGGCCGCGCCCATCGCCTCGAACGGCGTCTCCTGCGTGGTCGGCCGGTTGGCCGCGCGAGCGGCCAGGCAGGCCTTGATGCTGTAGACCAGCACGCTCAGCACCACGAAGATGAAGAGCGCGCACAGCGCCGCGTCGAGCCGGTCGTTGAAGACGATGCGCGACATGGCTTCGGGCGTCTTGGCCGGCGCGATCAGCACGCCGTTGGCCAGGCCGTCGGCGTACTTGGCGGCGTGCGACAGGAAGCCGATCTTCGGATCGCTCGAGAAGATCTTCTGCCAGCCCGCCGTCAGCGTGCAGGCCAGCAGCCACACGGCCGGCGCCGCCGCCACCCAGGCGTAGCGCTCGCGCTTCATGCGGAACAACACGACCACGCCCAACATCAGCGCCACCGCGGCCAGCATCTGGTTGGAGATGCCGAACAGCGGCCACAGCGTGTTGATGCCGCCCAGCGGATCGACCACACCCTGGTACAGGAAGTAGCCCCAGGCCGCCACGCACAGCGCGGTGGCGATCAGGTTGGCCGGCAGCGAGTCGGTGCGCTTGAGCGCGGGCACGAAGCTGCCCAGCAGGTCCTGCAGCATGAAGCGGCCGGCGCGCGTGCCGGCGTCCACCGCGGTGAGGATGAACAGCGCCTCGAACAGGATCGCGAAGTGGTACCAGAAGGCCATCATGGCCTGCCCGCCGATCACCTGGTGAAGGATGTGGGCCATGCCCACGGCCAGCGTCGGCGCGCCGCCGGTGCGCCCGAGGATGGTGGTCTCGCCCACGTCCTTGGCCGTCTGCAGCAGCATCTCGGGCGTGACCACGAAGCCCCAGCCGGAGATCGTTGCCGCGGCCTGCTGCACCGTGGTGCCGACCAGCGCGCCCGGGCTGTTCATCGCGAAGTAGATGCCCGGCTCGATGCACGAGGCCGCCACCAGCGCCATCACGGCGACGAACGACTCGGCCAGCATGCCGCCGTAGCCGATGAAGCGCGCGTGGCGCTCGTTGTCGAGCATCTTGGGCGTGGTGCCCGAAGAGATCAGCGCGTGGAAGCCCGAGACGGCACCGCAGGCGATGGTGATGAACAGGAACGGGAACAGGCTGCCCGACCACACCGGGCCGTTGCCTTGCGCGAACTGCGTGATCGCGGGCATCTGCAGCGTGGGCATCACGACCACGATGCCAATCGCCAGCGCGATGATGGTGCCGATCTTCAGGAAGGTCGACAGGTAGTCGCGCGGCGCCAGCAGCAGCCACACCGGCAGGCTGGCCGCCACGAAGCCGTAGCCCACGAGCATCCAGGTGAGCGCCTTGCCGTCGAAGGTGAAGGCCGGGCCCCACACCGGGTGCTGGCTGACCCACTGGCCGCCGAAGATGGCCGCCATCAGCAGCACGAAGCCGATCACCGACACCTCGCCGATGCGGCCCGGGCGGATGTAGCGCAGGTACACGCCCATGAACAGCGCCACCGGAATCGTCGCGGCCACCGTGAAGCTGCCCCAGGGCGATTCGGCCAGCGCCTTCACCACGATCAGGGCCAGCACCGCCAGGATGATGATCATGATCATGAAGGTGCCGAACAGCGCGATCATGCCGGGCACCACGCCCATCTCCTGCTTGACCAGGTCGCCCAGCGAGCGGCCGTCGCGGCGCGTGGAGATGAACAGGATGATGAAGTCCTGCACCGCCCCCGCGAACACCACGCCCGCCAGCACCCACAGCAAACCGGGCAGGTAGCCCATCTGCGCGGCGAGCACCGGGCCCACCAGCGGGCCGGCGCCCGCAATGGCCGCGAAGTGGTGGCCGAACAGCACGTTCTTGTCGGTCGGCACGTAGTCCAGGCCGTCGTTGTGGCGATGCGCGGGCGTCTTGCGGTTGGCGTCCAGCCCCAGCACCTTGTCGGCGATGAACAGGCTGTAGTAGCGGTAGGCGATCAGGTAAGTGCAGAGCGCGGCGGTCACGACCCACAGGGCGTTGATGCTCTCTCCCCGGCTCAGGGCGACGGTGCCCAGCGCAAAAGCGCCGAGCACGGCCACGGCCAGCCACACCAGATGGCGGCGAATGTTGGGCATGCGGATGTCTCCTCGATATGAACCGGGCGAGTGTTCCCCGCCCGCCGCCGGGCCGCATCCGTCGGACCGCGCGGGCTGGCTGGGTGGAATTGCCTAATGGATAACCCCTATCCACGCCCGGATCGCCTCCGCCGGACCGCCGCCGGAAGCGCCGCAAATCCGTTGCGCTCACATTAGATGTGATAAATTCACATTCACTAACAATGTGAAACATCTCTGACGAGTCCACGATGACCCAGCATTCGCAGGCACGCGCCCCCCGCGGCTTCACATTGATCGAGGTCATGATCACGGTGGTCATCGTGGCCATCCTGGCGTCGATCGCGCTGCCCAGCTACCGGCAGTACATCGTGCGATCGAAGCGCTCGGCGGCCCAGGCGCAGATGATGGACATCGCCAACCGGCAGCAGCAGTTCCTCATTGCCAACCGCAGCTACGCGAACACGACGGCGCTGACCGCCAGCGGCTACAGCCTGCCCGCCGAGGTCAGCAGCAACTACAGCTACGAGGTCACGCTGCAGGAATCCGGCCCGCCCACCTTCGCGATCACCTTCACCGCAATCGGCAGCCAGGTGGGCGACGGCAACCTCGGACTCACCAGCGAAGGCGTGAAGACGCCGTCCAACAAATGGTGAGCCCCGCCCTGCGGCGCCAGCGCGGCGCCACGCTGATCGAAGTGCTGGTCACCCTGCTCGTGCTGGCCTTCGGCCTGTTCGGCCTTGTCGGCCTGCAGGCCCGGCTGCAGGCCTCCGAGATGGAGTCGTACCAGCGCTCGCAGGCGCTGATCCTGCTCAACGACATGGCCAACCGCATCGCCATCAACCGCCGCGTGGCGGCCAGCTACGCCACCAGCACACCGCTGGGTGGCACCGATGCCTGCCCCACCGGCACCGGCACGCGCCAGCAAATCGACGCCAGGGAGTGGTGCAACGCGCTGCAGGGCGCCGCCGAGTTCTCGGGCAACGACAAGTTGGGCACCGTGATCGGCGGGCGCGGCTGCGTGGAAGACATGGGCAACAACGAGTACCTCGTGACGGTCGCCTGGCAGGGCCTGGGGCCGATCTCGGCGCCGCCGGCCGGCGTGGCCTGCGGCAAGGACCTCTACGACGGCGGCACCGGCTCCAAGTGCATCAACGACCTGTGCCGCCGCACCGTGACCACGCTCGTGCGCATCGGATCGCTCTCATGAACCCGCGCCCCACCGCACGCCGCGCCCAGCGCGGGCTGACGCTGATCGAGCTGATGGTGGCCATCACCATCATGCTCATCGTGATGGCCGCGCTGCTCACGCTGTTCCTCAACGTGAGCGGCTCCCAGCGCGAGATGGAACGCGTCAACCGCCAGATCGAAACCGGACGCCTGAGCATCTTCGTGCTCGAGAACGAGATCTCGCACGCGGGCTTCTGGGAAAACTACATGCCCGAGTTCGACGACCTCACGGTCAGCGCCGCGCCCACGCACGTGCCCACCGGCAACGTGCCCGACCCGTGCCTGGCCTACTCGGCGGCGAACTGGACCGAGGACTACAAGCGCCAGCTGCTCGACCTGCCCGTGCAGGTCTACAGCAGCGTGCCGGCCACCTGCACCGACCTGCTGACGCACCACAAGACCGGCACCGACATCCTCGTGGTGCGCCATGCCGAAACCTGCCTGCCCGGCACGCCCCATTGCGACGCCGACGTGGCCGGCGCGATGTACTTCCAGTCGTCGCTGTGCGGCACGCAAAAGCCCTCGTCGTTCGACCTCTCGACCGGCGCCTTCGACCAGATGTTCCTCAAGGACTGCACCAGCGCCTCGCCCAAGCGCAAGCTGGTGGCCGACATCTACTACGTGCGCGACTACGCCGAGGCCGAAAACGACGGAATTCCCACGCTGGCACGCTCGCGCTTCGACCTGGTGGGCGGCACGCTCGCGCAGCAGCCGCCCACGGCGCTGATCGAAGGCGTCGAGGGCTTTCGCGTCGAGCTCGGCCTGGACACGCTGAGCAAGACCGGCGCCGCCGTCAACTACGCCCAGGCCATCGCCTGGGCCGACCCGGCGAACAAGTCCACCCCGTCCAACCGCGGCGACGGCAGCCCCGACGGCGCCTTCGTGCACTGCGGCGTGACCTGCACCGCCGACCAGCTGGTCAACGCGGTGGCCGTGAAGCTGTATGTGCTCGCGCGCGCCACCACCATCTCGCCGGGCCACACCGACACGCGCAGGTACCAGATGGGCGCTGCGACGCTCGCGCCGTTCAACGACCACTACAAGCGGCACGCGTTCGCGACCACCGTGCGCCTGACCAACGTCACCGGCCGGAGGGAAACGCCATGAAGCCACGCGCCCCGTCCGCAGCCGCCCGCCAGCGCGGCGCCGCGCTGATCATCGGGATGATCATGCTGCTGCTGATCACGCTCGTGGTCACCGCCGCCTTCAACCTCAGCGGCGCCAACCTCAAGGCCGTGGGCAACCTGCAGACCCGCAACGAAGCCGTGGCCGCCGCCAACCGCGCGATCGAGGAAGTCGCAGCCAGCCTGCTGGCGCCCGGCAGCGACGGCACCCCGTCGCTCGCGCCGCCGCAGGGCACCGTGAGCATGGTCGACATCAACAACGACGGCGTGGACGACTACACGGTCACCGTCGCCCCGCCCGTGTGCGTGCGCGCCACCAAGGCGGTCGACAGCAGCGGCGGCGGCAGCACGGGCCCGGGTGGCATCACGGGCGGCGCGTCCAGCAGCGGCTCGGGGCTCGCGGCCCTGCCCGACCAGTACAACACCGTGTGGGACATCAGCACCACCGTGACCGACACCACCCCCGGCGCCACCGGCACCACCACCTCCGTGCGCCAGGGCGTGCGGGCGCTGCTCAACAAGGCGCAGTTCGAAGCGCTGTGCGCGCCGCCGCCGGTCGCGCCAGCCGAACCCGCGCCGGCCGCCTCTTGAACCACGACGAAGAACGGGTCCCCGCCATGACAAGGAAACTACTCACCACGCTGTGGGCCGCCGTGCTGCTCGCGCTGCCGATGCAGGCGGCGCAGGCGGAGGACATCGACCTCTTCGTGGGCTACAACCCCGCTGCCACCCAGGCCCCGAACGTGCTGTTCGTGCTGGACAACACGGCCAACTGGAACCAGCCCTTCGCGGCCGAGATGACCGCGCTCTCCAGCGCCTTCGCCAGCCTGAAGGACGGCGGCTTCAAGGTCGGCCTGATGATGTTCACCGAAACCGGCCAGGGCAATTCGAACAGCGACGGCGGCTACGTGCGCGCCGCGGTGCGCACGCTCGACGGCGACACCAAGCTCAAGTACAGCGAGCTGATCCGCAGCCTGGACAAGGTGGCCGACAAGTCCAACGGCGGCAAGGCCGGCAAGACCATGGCCGAGGTCTACCGCTACCTGGCCAGCGCCGCGCCCATCGCCGGCAACGGCAAGGTCAAGGCCGACTACACCGGCAACGTGAGCGGCACCGCGGCGTCGAAGGCCATCTATGCGCTCACGCGCAACGCGCTGGCCAGCGTCAACGCCAGCACCTACGTCGGCCCGAGCACCGAGAACTGCATCGGCACCTTCGTCATCTACATCAGCAACGGCGCGGCGCAGGACAACACGAACGACAGCAAGCTCTCCACCGACGCCTTGCGCGCCGCCGGCGGCGACACGACGCAGATCACGCTCACCACCAGCGGCTCGCAGGACAGCACGGCCGACGAATGGGCGCGCTTTCTGCAGAGCAGCATGGGCGTCAAGGTCTACACCATCGAGGCCGCCAAGGCCGCGCAGGGCCAGGGCCCGGGCTGGAGCGCGCTGCTGCAGAGCATGGCCACGCAGAGCAAGGGCGAGTACTACGACATCTCGGACAAGCCCCAGCTCGGCGCCGCGCTCGGCGAGGCGCTGGACGACATCTTCAGCAAGATCCAGTCGGTCAACAGCGTGTTCTCCTCGGTGAGCCTGCCCGTGAGCGTGAACACCCAGGGCACCTACCTGAACCAGGTGTTCGTGGGCATGTTCCGCCCCGACGAGAACGCCTTTCCGCGCTGGAACGGCAACCTCAAGCAATACAAGCTCGGGCTGGACAGCAGCAGCCAGCTGATCCTGCAGGACGCCGACGACAAGAACGCGGTGAACAACCAGACCGGCTTCATCGCGCCCTGCGCGCGCAGCTTCTGGACGCCCGCCGCCAGCGACACCGACGCCTACTGGAGCTTCCGGCCGGCCGGCGACTGCATCAGGAAAGAAGCCGCGGACAGCCCCGACGGCAACGTGGTGGAAAAAGGCGCACAGGGCCGCATGCTGCGCGGCATCGTGCCGGCCGTGCGCAACATGAAGACCTGCGCGGCGGGAAGCTGCACCGCCCTCACCGCCTTCGACGACGCCAACACGGCCATCACCACCACCGCGCTCGGCGTTGCCGCAACCGCCGAGCGCACCCAGCTCATCAACTGGGCGCGCGGCCTGGACAACAAGGGCGACGAACGGCCCAACGCCCAGGGCAACCCGGTGCCCTCGAGCGCCATGCGCCCGTCGGTGCACGGCGACGTGGTGCACTCGCGCCCGGTGGCCATCAACTACGGCACCGACGCCTCGCCCCAGGTCGTGGTGTTCTACGGCGGCAACGACGGCGTGCTGCGCGCCATCAACGGCAACCGCAACACGGCCATCGGCGGGGCCGCCGCAGGCTCCGAGCTGTGGTCGTTCATGCCGCCCGAGTTCTACGGCAGCCTCAAGCGGCTGTACGACAACACCACGCGCATCAACTTCCCCGGCCTGCCCGTCAGCCTGGGCGCGGTAGCGCCCAAGCCCTACGGCATGGACGGCGCGGTCGCGGCCTACCGCCAGGGCAGCACCGCCTGGCTCTACGCCAGCATGCGCCGCGGCGGCCGGCTGGTCTACGCCTTCGACGTCTCGTCGCCCGCCGCGCCCACGCTGAAGTGGCGCAAGGGCTGCCCCAACCAGAACGACGACACCGGCTGCGACACCGGCTTCGAAGGCATCGGCCAGACCTGGTCGGCGCCGAAGGTGCTGCGCGCCACCGGCTACGGCAGCGGCAGCAGCCCTCTGCTGGTCTTCGGCGGCGGCTACGACAAGTGCGAAGACGTCGACACCAACAGCGCCGCCCAGGCCTGCGGCACCGGCGTGAAGGGCAACCGGATCTACGTGCTCGACGCCAACACCGGCGCGCAGCTCAAGGTGTTCAGCACCGCCCGCCCCGTGGTCGGCGAAGTGACGGTGGTCACCGACACCCTGGGCATCGCCACCATCGCTTACGCAGCCGACCTGGGCGGCAACGTCTACCGCATCGCCATCGGCAGCGCGGCCCCGTCCGCCTGGGCCATGACCCAGATCGCCTCGCTCGGCTGCGACACGGTGACCACCTGCACGCCCAACCGCAAGTTCATGTTCGGCCCCGACGTGGTGGCGGACAACGGCGCCTACGTCGTGCTGCTGGGCTCGGGCGACCGCGAGAAGCCGCTGCGCCACTACAACGTCGCGCTCGGCGTGGCCAACCGCTTCTACATGCTGGTCGACAAGCCCACCGACGCCACTTGGCTGACCAGCGAGGCCGACCGCTGCGGCACCGGCAACGAGGTGCTGTGCCACACCTCGCTGCAGGCCATCACCGACGCGAGCACGCCGACCTCGTCCGACCTCGCGACCAAGAAGGGCTGGTACCTCGGGCTCGCAGCGGGCGAGCAGGTCGTGACCGGTTCGGTGACCGCCTACGGCATCACCACCTTCAACACCCACACGCCCACCAACCCCAACACGCAGTCGTGCCGCGCCGACCTGGGCACCGCGCGGGTCTACAACGTGTCGTACGTCAACGCGGCCGCCCAGGGCACCAACGGGCGCTTCCAGAACGTGGTGGGCGGCGGTCTCGCGCCCACGCCGGTCGTGGGCCGCGTCCAGCTGGACGGCGATGGCGGCATGCGCGACGTGGTCATCGGCGCCAACCCCGACTCCTTCCTCAGCCCCAAGGGCACCGCGCCCAAGGCCGCGTTCAAGCAGCCCAAGGGCCGGGTCTACTGGTTCATCCAGAAGTAAAGCCGTGCACCCGCGCATGCGCAACCACCACCCCAGGCAGGCCCGCACCCGGCCGCGCGGCTTCACGCTCATCGAGCTGATGGTCACGCTGGCCGTGCTGGTGGTGCTGATCGCCATTGCCGTGCCCTCGTTCGACGGTATCCGGCTGTCCACCCGCCTGAGCAGCTACAGCACCGCGCTGGTCGCCGGCAGCCAGCTGGCGCGCAGCGAGGCCATCAAGCGCAACGCCCCCGTCACCCTGTGCGCCTCGGCCAACGGCACCAGCTGCAGCACCAACGGGCAGTGGGAAGCCGGCTGGATCGTGCGCAGCGACACGCAGGTGCTGCGCGTCGAGCCCGCGGCCGCCAGCGGCTACCGGCTGCGCGAGGCAGATGGCGCCAGCGCCATCGTGTTCCAGGCCACCGGCCTGGGCGCCGGCCGGAGCAGCATCACCATCTGCCGCGCCACCCCGAGCGCCGACCAGTCGCGCGCCGTGAGCATCAGCGCCACGGGACGCACCACCGTCACCCGGTCCAGCGGCGGCACCTGCGCCGCGACCTGACCCCGGCCGGCCGAGGGGGTCCGCCGGACGAACGACAATAGGGCCCTGTGGCAAGCCCGGGCGCCGGTCCCGCCTCTCTTGCCTTGACGACCTTCACCAGGAACAACGCTCCCGCATTCATGGAACACCGGCTGGACTGGGCCCTTGCCGCCTGCGCTCGCATCCTCAGGCCCGTGGTCCGGCTGGCGCTGGGCATGGGCGTCAAGCACCCGCACCTCGAAGCCCTGCTGCGCGACCTGCTCATCGAGGAAGCCCAGCGCACCTGGCGCGCCCAGGGCGTGACCAAACCCAACCTCAGCCAGATTTCGGTCACCACCGGGCTGAACCGCAAGGTCGTCACCGCCAAGGTCCGCGCCACCGTCGACCCGCTGCCCCACACCGAGCTGTCAGCGGCCGCCAAGACTTTTACGTTGTGGTTACAGATGACCACCGACGACGACACCCTGCGCCGCCTGCCCGTCGTCACCGAGGGTGACGGGCCGTCGTTCGAGCGCGTGGCCCGCCTGGCCAGCCGGGGCAACGTGCACCACCGCACCATCCTCGACGAGCTGGTGCGCCTGCAGATGGTGGCCGAGAGCGACGGCAGCGCCGAACTCACGGCCGACGGCTTCGTGCCGGTGGAAGACCTGCAGTCGATGCTCGCCTTCCTGGGCGACAACGGCCGCGACCACCTGCTGGCCGCCGTCTCCAACACCCTGGGCGAACAGCCCCGCATGCTCGAGCGCGCCGTGTACGCGCGCGGGCTCACGCTGGCCGACTGCACGGCCATCGAACGCCTCGTGCGCGAACGCTGGGCCGGCCTGCACCACGAGCTGGCCCGCGAGATGACCGAAGCCGTCGACCGCGTGCCCCCCGAGGCCAAGGCCACCGCGAAGGCACGCATCCGCGTCGGCATCTACACGTATTACGAAGACGAAGAAGGCGCGCCCGCCCCCGGCGCGCCCCAGCACAACGAGTCCCCCCGATGAACACGCCTCCCCTCTCCTTGCGACTCGTGCGCGGCCTGCTGATGGCCGGCGCCATGGCCCTGCTTCTGTCCTGCGGGGGAGGCGGCGGTGGCGGCGGCGGCACGCCGGGCTTCGGCACCGCCGGCACCACGGCCACCGGCAACGGGGGTGGGGGCGGCGACGGCGGCTCGGGTGACGCCGGCTCCGGCAGCGGCACGGGCAACGGCAGCACCGGAAGCACCGGCGGCGGCGACAGCACCGCCGGCAACACCAATGGCGACGGCTCGGGCGTGGGCTCCGGCGGCACGGGCGTGACTGCAGACGCCGCCGGCATCGGCGCGGCCGACGGCTTGGGCAGCGTGATCCTCAACGGCCTGCGCTACAACACCGACAGCGCCACCTTCAGCCTAGAGGACACCACCGAGCTGCAGATCGGCATGAGCGCGCGCATCGCCGGCAAGGTCGACGCCAACTTCACCAGCGGCATCGCCGCCACCGTCGTCTCGGCCGCCGAGCTGCGTGGCGCCGTGTCGGCCATCGACCTGAAGGATGGCAGCTTCACCGTCATGGGCGCCCGCGTGACCACCGACAACGCCACCGTCTGGGGCGACGCCAAGGGCGCCGCCGACCTGGTCGACACCGCCGTGGTGCAGGTGTGGGGCCTGCCCGCCGCGCCGGGCATCCTGCGCGCCACGCGCGTGCAGGTGGCGCCCACCACCACCGCCCCGCTGGCAACCAGCACCGTGCAGAACCTCGACCGCGGCGGCCAGCAGTTCACACTCGGCCTGTTGACCGTCGACTTCGCCGGCGCCACCTTCGGCCCCGGCATCGACGCCGCGAGCCTGGCCAACGGCACCATCGTCCGCGTGCGCGGCACGGCGGCGCCAGCTGCCGGCCGCTTCACCGCCACCCAGGTGCAGGGCTGGTACGCCATTCCCTCGGCCGACGGCATCGCGCTGCAGCTGGCGGGCGTGGTCACCGACTTCGCCGCGCTCGGCGACTTCCGCGTGCTGGGCAACAAGATCGACGCGCGCAACGCCCAGATCACCGGCGGGCCCAGCGGCTCCATCGGCAACGGCGTGAAGGTGGAGGTCGACGGTTTCCTCTCGGGCCAGGTGCTCGTGGTCAAGAAACTGCGCATCCGCCACGTGCCCGGCACTGGCGGGCCGGTGTCGTTCACCGTCATCGGCGCCATCGGCGGTTACGTGTCGGCCGCCGACTTCACCGTGCGCGGCCAGCGCGTGGATGCCAGCGGCTCCGGTACCATCTTCGAAAACGGCACCGCCGCAGACCTGGGCAACGGCAAGCGCGTGACCGTCGTCGGCGACCGCGTGGTCGACGGCGTGCTCATCGCCCAAAGCGTGAGCTTCATGCAGCCCTGAGGTCCGGGCCCCGGCGGTCCGGCCGCGCAGTGCATGCACCCAGGGTGTACGCACCGCGCACCCCACAGGCCACGCCACCCATGGCGCGACCGGATCGATCGGAGCCATGGACACCCACACCACCTCTGCACCCGCGCCCACCCCGTCGCCCCGCTGCTGCATCGCCGGCGGCGGCCCGGCCGGCATGGTGCTCGGCCTGCTGCTTGCGCGCGCGGGCGTGCCCGTCGTCGTGCTCGAGAAACACCTCGACTTCCTGCGCGACTTCCGGGGCGACACCGTGCACCCCTCGACCCTCGAAGTGCTGCACGAACTCGGCCTGCTCGACGCCTTCCTGCAGCGCCCGCACAACCGCATCGAAGAGCTGCGCGGCACCTACGAAGGCCGCGGCGTAACCATTGCCGACTTCAGGCGGCTGCCCACGCACGCCCGCTTCCTCGTGCTCATGCCGCAGTGGGAGTTCCTGGACTTCATGTGCGACGAGGCGCAGCGCTACCCCGGCTTCGAGCTGTGGACCGACGCCGAGGCCGTCGGCCTGCTGCAGGACAAGGGCCGCGTCAACGGCGTGAAAGTGCGCGTCGGCGCCCGCAGCCCCGACAGCGGCGGCCCGAAGGACATCGAGCTGCACGCCTCCCTCATCGTGGCCGCCGACGGCCGCCACTCCACCCTGCGCGACGCGGCGGCGCTGCCGCACATCAGCTACGGCGCGCCCATCGACGTGCTGTGGATGCGCATTCCCAAGCTGGCCGGCGACCCCGAAGCCACCGGCGGCCACATCGCGGCGGGCCACCTCCTGGTGACGCTCAACCGCGGCGACTACTGGCAGTGCGCCTTCGTCATCCGCAAGGGCGGCAGCGCCGAACTGCAGTCGCGCGGCGTTGCCGCCTTCCATGCCGAGATCGCGCGCATCGCGCCCTTCTTCGCCACCCGTCTGCCCGAGGCCCTGCCCGACTGGGAGGCCGTGAAGCTGCTCGAAGTGACCGTCGACCGGCTCGAATCGTGGTCGTGCCCTGGCCTGCTGTGCATCGGCGACGCCGCGCACGCCATGTCGCCCGTGGGCGGTGTCGGCATCAACCTCGCCGTGCAGGACGCCGTGGCCGCCGCCAACCTGCTGTCCGCGTCGCTGGCTGGCAGCGCCACCGACAAGGAGATCGACAACCTGCTGCCCCAGCTGCAGCGCCGCCGCGAATGGCCCGTGCGCGTCACCCAGGCCGCGCAGCGCCTCGTGCAGGACCGCGTGCTGATGCCCGTGCTCAGCCGCAAGGCGGCGGCATCGACCGCGCCCCGCCCCATGCCCTGGGCCCTGCGCCTGCTGGGGCGCTGGCCGTGGCTGCGCACCCTGCCGGCGCGCGCCGTGGGCATCGGCGTGCGAGCCGAGCACGTGCAATCGCCGCGCGCGTAACGCGCGAGCCGGTTTCGCCGGATCAGCCCGGCCGTCGCGCCTGCGTCGGCTGGCGCGACCAGTACACGCCGTCGAGCCGGTCGAGCCGCACCTCGCCGCCCGTGGACGGTGCGTGCACGAAGCGCCCGTCGCCCACATAGATGCCCGCATGCGTGGGCGACGCCGAGCCGAACAACACCAGGTCGCCCGAGCGAAGCTCCGACATCGGCACCGGCCGACCGAAGCCCGCCATGCGCGACACCGTGCGCGGCGGCACCTGCCCCACGCTGTGGCGGTACACGTAGCCAATGAGCCCGCTGCAATCGAACCCGCCCTCGGGCGAGTTGCCGCCATAGCGGTACGGCGTGCCGACCAGCCCCAGCGCATGGATCGTGATGCTGTTCGACTGCTCCGACGTCAACGGCGGGATGTTGCTGCTGGGCACCGACCCGCCGGGCGTGCGTGCGGGCGGCGGGCTCGCGCAGCCGACGGCCAGGAGGCAGGCGGTGACGGCGGGGATCAGTCGGAACAGGAGCCGCTTCTGCAGCAGCGACGGAGATGCGGGGGAATGAGGAGGCGTCGGCAATGGTGTGTCGAGCATGGGCGCAGGCCGGTCTTGTGGACGTGGCCCGACTCTAGCGCGAGTGGGCCGGATCGCAATGCAGAGCCCCTTGGCGGGCGACAACACCCTCGCCCTTCCTCGTCATCAGCTGAAGCCGAAGACCAGCAGCAGATTGTTCGCAGGCATCGCGTGCCGCTCGCGCAATGCGAGGCCGACACGGCGTGCTTCTGCCACCACGTCGTCGAGCCGACGAATGCCCCATGCAGGATTGCGCGCGCGCAGGTCTTCGTCGAACGCCAGATTGCTCGGCGCCGTGGGGCCGTGCTGTGCTTCGTCTTCGAAGTAAGGCCCGTAGGTGATCAGCACGCCGGTGCCGGCACGCAGATGCCGCGCGGCACCGGCCATGAGCGCGGCGCAGGTGGGCCAGGGCGCGATGTGCAGCATGTTGGCGCAGTAGATGGCGTCGAACTTTTCTTCCTCTTCTTTGCCTTCTTGAGCGAACGCAGGGCCTTGCGACGGCCACTGCGGCGCCATCACGTCGAGCAGCAGCGGCGGGCACAGATTGGGCAGCGCGGCTTGCTCGACGCGACTGGCGATCGCGGGGAGCGAGCGGGCGTCTGCGTCGGTGGGCTGCCAGGTCCATGAAGGCATGGCGGCGGCGAACCAGGCGGCGTGTTGGCCGGTGCCGGAGGCGATTTCCAAGGCGGTGCCGCGCTCATCAAGGATGCGGGTCAGGGCATCGAGGATGGGTTGTTTGTTGCGGTCGGCGGCGGGGCTGAAGGGAAGGTCGGGCATCACGAGAAGCTTCGGGCAGGTACAACTTACAGGGTATCAAAGCAAGATCGCTCAGATCCGTTTCGTAGTTCCGCAATGTCGGCAATGCAGCGATTGCCGTCGTTGGCGCCTGCGAGACGAATAGGTACTATCGGCCATCAGGAGTCGTTCGCGGCGGTCAGCTTTGGGGATGCCCAATCCCACGTCCCCGGTGGCAGCGTCAGCTTGGTGATGTATGGAAATAAGCGCGGATAGGCATCGGCGCGTGCCAAGCTCATGCCGTCTCGCAAGCCGGACGCCAGAACAATGTGGCGCGGCATCGCGCTTTGCAGCCGCCAGCCAGCAAGCAATGCCACAGGGATGGGGGATGCACGCTGCCGGGATCAACGCCCAGCGCACACGCTCGCGGCGCGTTGTCACAGGCAAATCGCGCAGTCGCATACGCGCCATTTCATTTCATGCCCCCGCCCGTTCCTGAGCCGCTTCGCCGTTCCGTCAGGCTGAAACCGAAGTGGCGCTTGTGCCAGCGCGAGAAGGCGCTGAGCTGCGAGAACCCGAGCAAGTCTGCAACATCAGCGAGGCGCCCCTTGCTGCCCTCGAGGTAACCTTCGGCCAGCTCGGCACGCACTTCGTCCACGAGTGACGAGAACGTTTCTCCGTCACGCGCCAGATTCCGGTGCACCGTCCGGCGATCAACGCCAAGATGCTGCGCCACCTTGTCGATGCTGCAGCGGCCCAGCGGCAGCGTCTCGCGCACCAGCCAGCGGACCTTGTCCGCGAGTGTCATGTCCGGGCGCGAGATCATGGCATCCAGATACTGGCGCGCATAGCGCGCCATCGCCGGATCTGCGGAGGGAAGTAGCCCGGCCAGGTCCTCCGCCGCGCAGACGATCCCGTTGAACTCCGCATCAAAGTCGACGATGTGCCCGAACACGGCGGCATGCCCTGACAGGTTGGCGGGTGGCGAATGCGTGAAGAGAACGCGCCGAGGCTTCCAGGACGGTCCCAGCAGCTCTTGCAGGATGCGGAACAGATAGCCCACGAACAATTCCATCCCCTGCCGGCGAGGCATCCGGGCGCCCTGAACGATGTGCACCCGAAGGATGGCGAGTTGGCCCGCATCCTCGATGCGGATGGACAGCAGTTCGCTGTGCAGCTGCAAATAGCGGCCCAGCGTTTCGATGGCGCGCCGTGCCGTGGTCTCCTCTCGCACCACCAGGCTGAACGGACCCAGGTTCGACAGGCGCCGCGCCTTGGAAAGCCGCAACCCGAAGTCTTCGACCTGGCCTTCCGCAGCCGAGGTCTCGAGCAGCCTTGCCACCGCTGTGGCATCGATCCGCGAGTCCGGATCCGCAAGGCACGAAGGATTCAGGCCGCACCTGCGCATCAGGCGATCCGGATCGAGGCCGATCGAGCGCGCCAGTTCCGGGTACCCGATCAGCGTTGCGCTGCGAATGGTGGACTGCATTCTTTCGAGGGGATTTCGAATGTCCCGAACGGTAATCAAAATGTCCCGACGGGTCAAGCGCCGGACAGGGGGCAAAGCCACACTCTGTACCGCCATTCATCGCTTTGGCGCTATTAAAAAAGGAGACATCAATGACCATTCGTTCCCTGCGGGCGAGCTTCGCCGCATGCCTTTGGGCAGCGGCCACCCTCGCATCCGCCCAGACCTGGCCCGACAGGCCAATTCGCATCGTGGTGCCCGCTCCGGCCGGCGGCAGCATGGACGTCATCGCGCGCGTCCTGGGCGATGCGATGCAGCCCAGCCTCGGCCAGCCGATCGTCGTCGACAACAAGCCCGGCGGCATGGGGATGCTGGGCGTCAACGAAATGCTGGCGGCGCCGCGCGACGGCTACACCGTGATGGCGCACCTGAGCGGCGCCGTGTCCGAGATCCCGCACCTGGTCAAGCCGCGTTTCGACCCGTTCAAGGACATCAAGCCGATCGCGCAACTCGCGAGCAGCGGGCTGCTCCTTGTCGGCGGCCCGCAGCTGGAAGCCAGGACGCTCAAGGACCTGGTCGCCCACGTGAGGGCCAACCCCGGCAAGGTCAGTATCGCGTCGTACAGCACCGGCACCGTGTCGCACACGCTGGGCGTCGAGCTCAACGCGCTGGCCGAGCTCGACATGCAGCACGTGGGCTACAAGGGCGCTCCCCCGGCGCTGCAGGACGTCATGGCTGGGCATGTGCCGCTGATGTTCGACGGCCCTGGAACATCGGTGCCGATGGTCAAGGCAGGCAAGGTCAAGGCCTTCGCGGTCACCACGGCGCAGCGCATGCCGGCCCTGCCCGACGTGCCGACCTTCGCCGAGCAGGGCTTCCCCGCCATGACGCAGGTCATCTGGGTCGGCCTGTGGGTCGCGAGCGACGTGCCGGCCGCCGTGCAGGCCCGACTGCGCGACGCAGCGCTCAAGGCCCTGCAGCAGCCCGCGGTGCGCGAGCGCCTGACTGCCTTGGGCATGGAGCCCGGTCTGCCCGTCACCACCGATGAGCTGACCAAGTCGCTGCGCACCGCCTCTGAGCGCCAGGCCTCGACGCTGAAATCGATCAACTTCAAACCGGAATAAGCAGCCATGCAATTCCTCGACGACTCCCTGCTCCCCGAAAACCAGCAACCCCTCGTCATCCAAGTCGCGCCTTACGGCCCGGAGTGGATTCCCGCCGACTCCAGCGACATCCCGGTGTCGATGGATGAGCAGGTTCAAAAGGCAGTTGACTGCTACAACGCGGGCGCCACGCTCCTGCACGTCCATGTCCGTGAGGCGGACGGCAAAGGCTCCAAGCGCCTGTCGATGTTCAACGAGCTGCTGGCCCGTCTGCGCGATGCGGTGCCCGACATGATCCTGCAGGTCGGCGGCTCGATTTCGTTTGCGCCGGAGACCGACAGCGAGGCGGCCCAATGGCTCAGCGACGACACGCGCCACATGCTCGCGGAGCTCACGCCCAAGCCCGACCAGGTGACGATCGCGATCAACACCAACCAGATGAACATCTGCGAGCTGTTGACCGCGGATGATGTCGCGAACACGTCCCTTGCCAATCCGGCCTATCAGCAGGCCTACCGCGAAATGACCATTCCCTCGGGGCCCGGCTTCGTCGAGGAACACCTGCGCCGGCTGCAGGCCAACGGCATCCAGCCGCTGTTCATGCTCGGCGACGTGGGGCAGCTCGAGTCGGTCGAGCGTCTGATCCGGCGCGGCATCTACACCGGCCCCCTGACCATGAACTGGGCGGCGATTGGCGGCGGCATGGACGGGCCAAACCCCTACAACATGATGGAGTTCATCCGCCGAGTCCCCGATGGCGCAGTCCTGACCATCGAAAGCATCATGCGCAGCGTGCTGCCCTTGAATGCAATGGCGATCGCCATGGGCCTGCACGTGCGCGTGGGCATCGAAGACAACCTCTGGGGCCGCAAGGGCGAACGCATGACCTCCGTGCAGCAGGTCGAGCAGATGGTGCGGCTTTCGCGCGAAATGCATCGCGAAGTGGCCACCGGCAAGCAGGCCAAGGAGATCCACAAGATCGGCGAGCACTACAAGAGCGTCGACGAAACCCTGGCAAAGATCGGCTACGCGCCGAACCGTGAACCCGGCGAACGCGGCGCTCCGCTGCGTCGCGTGGCCTGATTGCGGGAGAGCTCATCATGATGAACTCCATGCGACCCCTCGCAGGGCGTGTCGCGCTCGTCACGGGCGCAGGCCCGGGCCTTGGCCGCGCCTTGGCGCGCGCCCTGGCCGAAGCCGGCGCCAATCTTGTCGTCTGCGACATCAATGAAGCGAGCCTGGAGCAGGCGCGCGCCGCGGTCGAAGAGGCCGGCTCGCAATGCCTGACCGTGCGTTGCGACGTCTCGGACAGCGCCGCGGTACAGCGCATGTTCGCCCAGGCGGCCGAACGCTTTGGCACCGTGCACATCCTGGTGAACAACGCGGCGCTGACACCCAACCGGAAGAGCGACGATGCGCGGCGCAACCGCCACTACACCTACCTCACGACGCCCCTCCCGAGGCAGTCACTGGAGTTCACCAGCAACATCACCGATGAGGAATGGCACCGCTGGTGGGGCGTCAACGTGCACGGCACCTTCTATTGCACGCGCGAAGCGCTCAAGCTGATGGAACCGCAGAAGTACGGGCGCATCGTCAATGTCGCATCGCTGTCGGGCATGTCGGGCCTGTCCGCCCACAGCCCCCACTACAGCGCAACCAAGGGGGCGGTGATCGCCTTCAGCAAGGCGGTCGCCGCGGAGGTCGCCGGCAGCAACATCTACGTGAATGTGATGGCACCTGGCCTTGTCCACACGCAGGAGGTCGACGCGATCCTGCAGACGATGGGCGAGGAAGGCCGCAATCGCTTCATGCAGCTCGTGCCCTCCGGACGGATGGGCACCCCCGAAGAGTACGCCGCCACGGTGGTGCACCTGGCGGGCGAGCACTACCTGGCCGGACAGGTCATCTCGCCCAACGGCGGCATGTTGATCTGAACACGTTAGAGAACAAGGAGACAAACATGGACCAAGTGAAAGTATTGAAGGGCATTGCCCGCGCCAAGGGGCGGGCAAGCGGTGAGGCCCTCGTCAGCGAAATGCGATTCGGCTGGGGCTTCAACACGGTCACCAACGACGGCGGAATCATCGGTGCGTACGAGAACCCACTGAACGGCCAGTGCGTGAAGGGCAAGATCGTGGTGTACCCGACCGTGTCCGGCACGACGCTGGGCTCGGTGGGCCTGTACTACAAGTGCCAAGTGTCCAAGGTCGGCCCGACCGGCATCGTCTGCCGCAACGTGCACGACATCGACATCGCGGGCGCCATCGCCGGCGAGATCCCCGCGGTGGACAGCCTGGACGGCGACCCCATCCAGGAGATCCGCACCGGTGACTGGGTGGAGATCCGCGCCGACGAAGTCGGCAAGGAAGCCACCGTCACGATCACGCGCAAAGCATCGGCCTGATGCCTGGTCCCGCGAACCCCCTTTGAATTGCACGAGGAATATATGAAGCTCGATCGAACCCAGCAGGAGATGCTGGATGGAAAGTATGGCGAGGCACGGCGCTTCGCGCTGGAAAAGCTGGTGGATTTTGGCAAAGCTGTCGACGCCGAGGAGATGGTGCCGCTGTCCTTCGTCCTGAACGTCTGCCCGATAGAGATGAAGGACCGGTCGCACCCCGACCTCTCAACCTTCGACATGGGTCACAGTCCGTTGTACGACAAATTCATCGAGATCAAAGATGCCCGCGTCGCCGACGAGAGCAAGACGATCTGCCTGAACGACCCGTACCTCGTCCAGATCGACAAGTACGAGGAAGAAGGCTATCCGTGGAACTTCTCCTGGGGCGACGGCAGCTACAAGCTGCCCAAGGACATTTACGACGGCTATGTGCGCGGCCATGACGCGCTCAAAGAGCACGGCTGGATCATGTCGCAGTCGTGCAATTCGCACCTCACCACCCGCACGCCCAGGTACGGCGAGTTCTGCGCCTCCTCCGAGTCCAGCGTCGCCGCCTATCTGAACACCTTCGTCGGCGCGCGCAGCAACCGCGAGAGCACGGTGAACACCGTGTATGCCGGCTATACCGGCTACCTGCCCAAATACGGCATGCTGCTCGATGAAAACCGGCTCGCGAAGGTGATCGTCGAGCTGACCGACGAGGTCAAGGAGAAGATGACGGACCCGGCGGACTGGGCGGCCCTGGGCGCCGTCATTGCCGAAAAGGGCGGCAACCGCATCCCGGCCGTCGTCAACATGCCCCCGCTCCTGAGCCCGACGGCCGGCAAGTGCCTGTCGGGTTGCGTCTCCGCGGGCATGAACGACCCGATGCTGCACATCATCGGCTCGGCCCTGCCCGAGTCGCGGACGCTGGAAGCCGCGTTCGGCGGCAAGGTCCCGGCGAACGTCGAGAAGCACATCGTGACGCTGGACGACGTGCGGGAGTACTACCGCAAGCTCGACTCGGCCAAGAGCGACAAGGTGGACATCGTCGTCTTCGGCTGCCCGCACCTGACGTACCACGAGATTCGCCAGATCGCTGGCCTGATCAAAGGCCGCAAGGTGAGCCCGAACGTGCACATGTGGGTGCAGACCGACACGCCGTCGTACCACATGGCCAGAGACAACGGCGAGGCCAAGCTCATCGAAGACGCGGGCGGAAAGATCTATCACTCCACGTGCATGGGCATGAACCCGGTGCGCACCTGGAGCCACGACCTCAACATCGCGACGAACAGCTTCAAGTACGTCAAGCTCGGTGGCGGCTTCGGCCAGGGCTGGCACTTCGGTGCGGTTCCCGATCTCATCGATGCGGCCGTGACCGGCCGGTTCGTATCCACCCGCTGGTAAGAGGACAACCACCATGAACGCAAACATGATGCAGCAGCCGCTGCTGATCTCGACGCTCCTCAATCATGCGGAGCGCCACCACGGGGACCAGGAAATCGTCTCGCGCCGCGTCGAAGGCGACCTGCATCGCCAGACGTACGCCGATCTCGCCCAGCGCTCGCGCCGCATGGCCAATGCGCTGGCCGCCAATGGCATCGCCTTCGGCGATCGCGTCGCGACGCTCGCCTGGAACGGCTACCGCCACATGGAGCTGTACTACGCAGTGTCGGGTTCCGGCGCCGTGCTGCACACGCTCAATCCTCGGTTGCATCCGGACCAGGTCGTGTGGATCGCCGACCATGCCGAAGACAAGGTGCTGTTCTTCGATCTCACGTTCCTGCCGCTGGTGGAGGCGATCGCCTCGCGCGTGAAAACCATCAAGGCATTCGTTGCCATGACCAGCCGCGACTTCATGCCGGTGGCGTCGATGATCCCGAACCTCTTGTGCTACGAGGACCTGATCGACGCGCATTCCCCGGAATTCACCTGGCCGGTGTTCGATGAAAACACCGCCTCGTCGCTGTGCTACACCTCGGGCACCACCGGCAACCCCAAGGGCGCGCTGTACAGCCACCGGTCCACGGTGCTGCACACCTACGCTGCCGCATTGCCGGACTCGCTCGACTGCTCCTCGCGTGACACGATCCTGCCGGTCGTGCCGATGTTTCACGTCAACGCCTGGGGTCTGCCCTATGTGGCGTGCATGGTCGGCGCCAAGCTCGTGTTCCCCGGCCCCTGGCTGGATGGAAAGTCGCTGCACGAGCTGTTCGAGACCGAAGGCGTGACCATGGCGGCAGGCGTGCCGACCGTCTGGCAGGGCCTACTGACGCACGTCGAAGCCAACAACCTGAAGTTCAGCACCATGAAGCGCACCGTCATCGGCGGATCGACCTGTCCACCGGCCATGATGGACGCCTTCGAAGACAAGTACGGCGTCCAGGTGATCCACGCCTGGGGCATGACCGAGCTGAGCCCGATGGGCGCGCTGAGCAAGCTCAAGGGCAAACATGTGGGGCTGGACGCGGCGCAGTGCCGGGCGCTGCAGGCCAAGCAGGGGCGCTCGCTGTACGGCATCGACATGAAGATTGTCGATGAGCACGGGGGCGAACTCCCGCGCGACGGCCGGGCTTCGGGCGAGCTGATGGTGCGCGGTCCCTGGGTGATTGCCAACTACTTCAAGGGCGGGGGCGGTGACCCACTGGTCCAGGGCTGGTTCCCGACCGGCGACGTCGCGACGATCGATGCCGACGGCTTCATGCAGATCACCGACCGCAGCAAGGACGTCATCAAGTCCGGCGGCGAGTGGATCGGATCGATCGACCTGGAGAACATCGCCATGGCCCACCCGGCGGTGGCGATGGCCGCGTGCATCGGGGTCGCGCACCCGAAGTGGGACGAGCGCCCGCTGCTGGTCGTGGCCAGGAAGCCCGGCGCCGAGGTGACGCGCGAGGAACTTCTGGACTTCTACAACGGCCGGATCGCCAAGTGGTGGACGCCGGACGACGTGGCATTCGTCGACAGCATTCCGCTGGGCGCCACCGGCAAGATGCTGAAGAACCAGCTGCGCGAGACGTTCCGGGATTACCGGCTGCCCACAGCCTGAATCCGGAAAGAGCCATGCCCACCATGACTTGCGCGGCCGTCTGGTCGAGGCGCGGCCGTGCGCTGTTTCCCGGCCTACTCGCCTGTGGCGTCGTCGCGGCCGCGGCCAGCTTCCTGTCGCAGCACTACGGAGCGTCCGCGATGCTGCTGGCGCTGCTCCTCGGGATGGCGATGAACTTCCTGGCCACCGAGGGACCCTGCGCGCCGGGCATCGAGTTCACGGCGCGCAAGCTGTCGCGGGTCGGTATCGCGCTGCTGGGATTGCAGATCACCCTCGACCAGATCGTCGGACTCGGCTGGCCTCCGGTACTGCTCGCGCTGGTCGCCATCGTTGCCACGATCACGGTATCGATTCTTGCCGCGCGGGCATTGGGCTTCACGCACCTGTTCGGGCTGCTGAGCGGAGGCGCGACCGCGATCTGCGGAGGCTCGGCCGCCTTGGCACTGGCGGCGGCCTTGCCCTCGCACCCGCAGAAGGAGCGCGCGCTGATGTTCACCATCGTGGGCATTTCCGTGCTCTCGGCGCTGGCCATGGTGGTCTATCCGATGCTCGCGAAGGCCATCGGCCTGGACGCGCGGCTGGCCGGCACCTTTCTCGGCGCGTCGATCCACGACGTCGCGCAGGTGGTTGGCGCCGGCTATGGCATGTCGAAGGAAACCGGCGACGTCGCCACCCTCGTCAAGCTGGCCCGCGTCGCGATGCTGATGCCGGTGATCCTGCTCACCGTGCTGCTGACCCGCCCGCGTGGCGCCGCGGCACAAGGGCAGCGCCCGCCGCTGCTGCCGGGCTTCATCGTCGCCTTCGTGGTCCTGGTCGCGGTCAACAGCAGCAGCTTGCTGCCGCATGCGTTTGCCGAGTTCGGAGGCAATCTTTCGCGCGCCTGCCTGGTGGCGGCGATTGCCGCGAGCGGCATGAAGACGCAGTGGCGCGAAATCGTCCAGGTGGGCCTGAAGCCCGTCGTGCTGATGGTCGGCGAAACCATTTTCCTCGCGGCCCTCGTGCTGGCGATGGTGCGCTGGGGCGCATAGGCGCCGAGGCAAAAAAGAGATTCCAAATTGGAGACAAGACAGTGAATATCCAGACTACTTCCAACTCGAGGCCGAACGACGGCTATCTGTTCGGGCCGCGCCAGGCGTGGTTCGCCTACGCGATGACCATCGGCCTGATGCTCTTCGACTACATCGATCGCCAGGTCATCGTTTCACTGTTCCCGTACATGAAGGCCGATTGGGGCCTGTCGGACAAGCAACTCGGCGGCTTGGTCTCGGCCCTGTCGATCGTCCTCGCCGCCTGTGCGCTTCCGGTCTCGCTCGTTGCCGACCGCGTGAGCCGCGTCAAGAGCATCGTGGCGATGGCCACGGTGTGGAGCATCGCCTCGATCTCGTGCATGTTCACCCGGAATTACGGCTCGCTGCTGGCGGCGCGCGCCATGGTCGGTGTCGGAGAGGCCGGCTACGGTGCGGTGGGCGCCGCACTGATTGCGACCCACTTCCCCGACCGGATGCGCAGCGCTCTGCTCGGCAGCTTCATGGCAGCCGCTTCCGTGGGCTCGGTGCTGGGCGTCGCGCTCGGCGGCATCATCGCGGCGCGCTGGGGGTGGCAGGCGGCGTTCGGCGTGGTCGGCATTCCCGGCCTGGTGCTGAGTCTGCTTTACATCAAGGTACGCGACTACCACACGGTCGACGTCGGTACGCAATCCCAGGGTTCCACGCGCTCAGCTGGCGGCGTCATCCGTGCGGCCTTCGGGACCGTGAAGCGGTCACCAACGCTGATGTGGGTGGGCTGTGGGAGCGCCGTGCAACTCATCGTCCTGTCGTCGATGTGGGCCTGGCTGCCAAGCTTCCTGAATCGCGTGCATGGGGTCGCGCCTGCACAGGCAGGGATTCATGCCGCGCTTGTCGTGCTGTGCGGTGCGCTCGGCAGCGTGGTCTGGGGCGTTGTATGTGACATGTTCGGAAAGCGCTATCCGCGCGGCCGAGTGCTTTCGATGGGCGTGCTGTGCGTGGTCTCGTCAGCGGTCCTTGGCGCCGCGTTCGGGCTGCCGTTGCTCGGCGTTCACCTATCCAACCAGGCGCAGTTCGGACTGTTTGCCCTTGGTGGCTTCTTCGCGACCTGTACCGCCGGCCCTGCTGCCGCCATTGTCATCAACGTCATTCACCCCGGCTTCCGCGTCACTGGCGCGTCGATCCTCGGCTTGCTGCAGAACCTGCTGGGCATGGCGATGGGACCGCTCATTGCGGGCGCACTGTCCGACGCTTTCGGGCTGCAGACGGCATTGGCAGTGACACCGGTGTTCGGGATTGCTGCCGCCTGGATGCTGGTGATCGGTTCTCGTACCTACCAGCGTGATGCTGAGCGCGCCGCAAACCCTCTTGTTGATGACGTAAGCCTGCCTGACACACAACTTGCGGCTTGCCGCTGAAGGTTCGGCCAAGGCCCCGATGCCAACTGAGACTAAAGAGAGGTTTGAGATGTTTGCGATGCTTGAGAAGTTTCTTGCGTGTCTGTATGCGCCTCCTTGGGGTGTCGCAATGAAGGAGTGGGAACGCATGAGTGGAAGTTTCTCGGAGGACGGAAGTGGAAGCCCCGAACAGCACCGCGTCCGTTGAGCTCGTCGTTCATGACGTCATCGCGGCGCCTGAGGTTGCCGCGATGTCGCAGTGGATCGACGCCATGGCCGCAGAGGAGGTGTGCGACGGCGCGCGTCGCCTGCTGCGTGCCGGCGGCCACGAGATCGCGCTGTTTTGCGTCGGCGAGCACGTCTACGCGCTGGCCGACAGCTGCCCGCACCAGGGCGCCTCACTGGTCACCGGCAAGCTCGATGGCGGCGCGCTGAGCTGCCGTGCGCACGGGCTGCGCTTCGATCTGGCCACCGGCTGCATGCGCGGAGCCCCGGGCTTCGGTGTGCGCGTCTATCCGGTCCGGATACACGATCATCGGGTCCAGATCGACCTGGCCCCATGACACGCATCACAGGAGTTCTTTGTTGCCTGCCCCCTCTGACTATCGGTTTGGTGCGCTGCAGGACCACACGGCCGTGACTTCGGACGCCCACAGCCATCCTGCTTGACCAGACGCGCATCGATCGCTTTGCCCAATGCCCTGCGGCCGAATGAGTTGGCCCTGGCCGCCATGAGTGACGATGGAAATTGATGATGCGGGAGACGATCTGATCGTGCCGCCCATCAACGGACGAGTCGCTGCCGGCCGCTCGGGGGCTTCCACACACCGAAGCCTGTCATGCACGCTCCTCCTGGCGAGTCGATCCTCGGGCTGTTCGAGAACCTCTTCGGTATCGCGCTGGCCATGCAGTGGCGCGCCCAATCTTCGCAGTGCCTATCAGCCGAGCAAAACGTCGGGCGGGCACTGCCAGTAAGAGGTGCGAGTCGGAACCGACGTGCAGGTGAGGTGTCCGCGTGCGTGTGTCCGGTTTGGGGCACGCGATCTTAGGATCCAAGAGGCCGCTCAGGGCCCTATGCCGTCCTACAACCAGCAGTCGAGAAAGTCCGCTTCGCAGCGATTGTAGAAATCGACTGCGAAGCGACGGACGTCTGCTTTGAGTTCAATGGCGCATCGCACTCGCATGAGCCCATGTGGCCCCCCCAATCAAGATCGCCGGCCGTAAGCAAGGGGTAGCCTCCCGCGTCAGAAAAATCGACCCCCGAAAATCCCTGCTGCCATTCGCCGCCGACGTAGAGATCAATGCAGCCTCTCAGGGTTTGGAGAACTTCTTGTTGGGAAACCACCGGAAGATGTTGTCGCAGCGGTTGTTGGCGAGCCGCACGAACAGGTAGCCAGACTCTGCGTTGCCGAGCGCATCAACGGGGATTCCTGCGCCGCGAAGGGCTGCGACTTCGGCGTCCGCGTCAATGTCGAAGGGCAAGCTGAGAGTCACCGTCGCTGTGTGCACGAGAAGCTTGGCCATGCTACGGGCTCAATGCGCTTGTTCCGATGCAGCATGCCTTTTGGGCGTCACGCGCATCACGGTGGCCCGGCCTGAACAGACGACTCGCCCACGTGGGTACAGCGGGGGACGGAGGTTCGGCCTCGTTCAACCCCGCGCTGCGCAGCACTCCGCGCATTCGAGTCTCCTCCAGATCATCGGTCGGCACAGGCGGTCGCGCGCGGCAAAAGCGACGGAGCAGATGCATAGGCATTGGATTTCCCGGGTCTGTGTTGGGCGGCAGCGTTGACTGCTGAGAACTTGCGGCCACCCAACCATGTGCCCAAAACCCACGCACCGGTCGGTGCAGGATTCGGGGCAATTGACGGCCGTACAAGCAAGTGCGCGCCAGGTTCTCGGTGTCGATTTCCGCGGGGCTCATGGCGTACATGGGGTTGCTCTCCAAAGCGAGGTTCTGGGGGCCCACGCTAGCCAGAAAGTGAGTCCCTGACTGTTCGCTGGCGCACCAAGCCCCGTAAAAAAATGTCCCGACGATTGGTACGCCAGCGCACAGACGCCGGATTTCAGTCGCAGAATCATGAAAATTTGGAAGCAGATCTCGCCCATGGCATTGCCTCCTCGTTCTTCTTCGTTGCGTCGGGCCGCTGCACACAACGAACTGCTGGATGCCATCCCTCTCGAGGTGATGGCCCGAATGGAGCCGTTCCTGGAGTTGGTGCCGCTGCGTCTCGGGGAGGTGCTCTACGAGTCGGGGGTGGTGCAGCGACACGTTTTCTTCCCCGTCGATTGCATCGTCTCCCTGCTGTACGTGCTGGAGAACGGGCAGTCGGCGGAGATCGCGGTCGTCGGCTTCGAAGGCATGGTGGGCGTGTCGCTCCTGATGGGCGGAGGTAGCACCCCCAATCGTGCCGTGGTGCAAAGTGCAGGCAAGGCCTTCAGGCTGAGCGCCACCCACGTTCAGGAACTGACGGAAAAGGGAGGGCCGTTGCTTCACCTCTTGCTGCGCTACACCCAGTCGCTCATCACCCAGATGTCGCAAACGGCGGTGTGCAACCGGCATCATTCGCTCGAGCAGCAGCTGTGCCGCTGGCTGTTGTTGAGCCTGGACAGATTGCCCGGCAATGAACTGGTCATGACGCAAGAGCTGATCGCCAACATGCTCGGCGTGCGACGCGAAGGCGTGACGGAGGCGGCAGGCAAATTGCAGCGTCTGAACCTGATCAAGTACGCGCGAGGTCACATCACGGTGCTCGACCGCCCGGGCCTGGAACAGCAGGTGTGTGAATGCTATGAAGTCGTGAAGCGCGAAACGGATCGGCTGCTGCCTCGCCAAGTGGCAAGCTGATTCGCCGCGTCGATGGTCACGCTCGGTGCGCCGCCGCACAGACGTGAGCCATCGCATCGGCAACAATGCGGCGGGTCACGCATTTTCGCGCTGGCCCCTCTCAACAGGGGCTCTGTGACATCCCATCCGACCCGCCCCATTCACAACCGTCTGCTCGAAGTGCTGCCGCCGATGGTCAGGGCGCGTCTGCTCGAAAAATGCGAGAGCGTGCCCTTGGCGGCAGCCCAGACGCTCTATGAGCCGGGCGATGCCATCCACCACATCCACTTTCCCACGAGCGCCTTTGTCTCACTGGTTTCCACTGCGGATGGCCACGACGGCCTGCAAACAGGCTTGGTGGGCAACGAGGGCGCCTTGGGCTACGAACTGTCGCTGGGTGTTCAGAGCGCACCGTTGCGAGCGTTCGTTCAAGGCGGCGGTCTGGCCTGGCGCCTGACAGCGCAGTCCTTTGCTCAGGAACTGGAGCACAACACGATGCTCAGGCGTGTTCTCAACCGCTACGTCTGTGTGCTGCTGATGGAACTGGGTCGCTCGGGCCTGTGCAACCGCTTCCATCTGATCGAGGAGCGCCTGGCGCGCTGGTTATTGACGACCCAGGATTGCGCGCACTCCACACACCTTGCACTGACTCATGAAGTGCTGGGCCGCATGCTGGGGGTGCGTCGGGTCGGCATCACCAATGCCGCGACCGCGCTGCACGAGCGTCGACTGATTGACTACCGACGTGGCGCCATCACGATCACGGATCGCCGGGGACTGGAAAGTGCGGCGTGCGATTGCTATCGGGCCAACCAGCGCAACTACGCGCGGTTGATCTCATGACAGGTCGCCTTCCTGCAATTCATAGGGCAGGAACATGAAGATCGTTCTCCCGCAGCATCACCGGCTCCATTGCCCCCTGTGAGAGACGACGCCGCACCGCAGCTTCGATCTCTTCGACATGGTGGCTGAACGTTTCAAGCGGGTCGGCGTTCTCGGTCGTGCGAAAGTGATAACGCAGTGCTTCCCTCCCGATGCTGGCACTCACGAACTGGGTGCCTTCCATGTCCACCCAGAAGCGGACGGAGCCTGAAGCATCATGAAAGTACGGAGCGTCAGACATTCGAGATCTTTCTTTGAGGCGGCTGCGCACTATCGCAGGTCTGGCGTTTCG
>Ga0207709_10000395_pt1 | contig 42894 bp, 37 predicted proteins | sample KBSM34metaG_FD_184397 | JGI IMG/M metagenome (GOLD analysis project Ga0207709, IMG submission 184397) | Miscanthus rhizosphere microbial communities from Kellogg Biological Station, Michigan, USA - KBS M3-4 metaG (SPAdes) (version 2) | ecosystem: Host-associated > Plants > Roots > Rhizosphere >...
CAGGCCGCCGGCCAGGCTGATGATGCCGGGGCGCTCGGTGACCTTGAGGATTTCACGCAGCACCGAAGGATTCATCTTGGCGGCGCGGGCGGCGAGTTTCCAGTTCATGGGAGGCTTTCTTCTTTCTGGCGAATGAGAGGTGAGTCTGAGTGTGTCGTCAGGATGGCGGGATGTCGCCACGGTGCACGACATGGATTTTGTTGCCGTCCGGGTCGCGCAGGTAGGCGCCGTAATAGCCCTGCCCGTAACGGGGGCGGGGCCCGGGCGCGCCTTCGTCGCGGCCACCGTGGCGCAGGGCCGCCTCGTGGGCGGCGTGAACGGCCTGCGGCGAGGGCGCGCAGAACGCGACCATGCTGCCGTTGCCGGCGCTGGCGGGTTCGCCGTCCAGCGGGATGTACACGTAAAAGCGCGGGAGCGTCTGGCCCGGCGCGATCCAGCAGGCGGCATCGGGGCCGCCGTCGGGCGTCACGGGGCGGCGGATCAGGCCGAGCGGCGTCAGTACCGCGTCGTAGAAGGCGGCGGCGCGCGGCAGGTCGGTGCAGCCGACGGTGACATGGCTGAAAAGCGTCATGGTCGTCAGCTCCTGGCCTGCGGCTCGGCGCCGCGCGGAACTGCGGGCGCCGCCGGTTGCGACAGCCGCTTGCCCGCGACCACCGTGGCGACCACGGCGGCAGCGAAGCCCAGCGTCACCAGGTCGAGCGGCTCGCCCAGCAGCGGGATCGACGCGAGGATCGACAGGAAGGGCTGCAGCAGCTGCGTCTGGCTCACGCGCAGCGCGCCGCCCAGGGCCAGGCCGCGGTACCAGGCGAAGAAGCCGATCCACATCGAGAACATGCCCACGTAGGTGAAGCCGACCCAGGCCGAGGCGGCCACGGGCTGCTGCGGCCACAGGGCGATGGTGGCCGGCAGCGTCACGGGCAGCGCCATCACGCAGACCCAGCAGATCACGCGCTCGGCGCCCAGCGACGGCGTGACCTGCGCGCCGTAGATGTAGCCGACCGAGGCCGCGACGACCGCGCCGACCAGCAGCAGGTCGGCCCATTCGAAACCGAAGCCGTGGCCGCTCTGTTGCGCGCGCAGCACCGAGAACACCACCACCAGCAGGCTGCCCGCGATGGCGCAGAGCCAGAAGCCCAACCGCGCGCGCTGGTGCAGCACCCAGGCCGCGACCGCGGCCGTGACCAGCGGCAGCAGCGCCGTCACCACCGCCGCGTGGCTGGCCGTGACCACGCGCAGCGCAAAGGCCAGCAGCAGCGGAAAGCCGATGCAGTTGCCCAGCACCGCCATGCCCAGCGGCTTCCACTGGTGCGGCGCCGGGCGCGGCGAGCGCGTGACCAGCAGGAAGACGGCCGACAGCACGCCCGCCAGCGCCGCGCGCCCGAGCGTGACGAACCACGGCGACAGCTGCGGCGCCTCTTGCGTGCCCGTGGCCAGCCGCGTCATCGGCAGCGTGATGGCGAACAGCGCCACGCCGACCACCCCGAGCCACATGCCCAGCGTTTCGTCCTTGATGGCGAGCTTCATACGCCCACCATCCACCAGGCCGTGAGCACGAGGATCAGGCCCATCGCGCGGTTGAACCAGAGCAGGCGCCGGCCCTTGGCCAGCCACTCGCGCAGCAGTGCGCCGACCAGCGCATAGGCGAAGTTGCTGGTGAAGGCGTAGGTGAGCATCACCGGCGCGACGATGGCGAAGCGCGCGAGCGCGTCGGGTTGGCCGGCGATCCAGCCCGCCACCAGCGTGAGCGCCAGCAGCCAGGCCTTGATGTTCACGAACTGCAGCATCACGCCCTGCCCGAAGCCGACCGAGAGGCGGGCGCTGTCGGCCTTGCCGAGCTGGGCGCTGCCGCTGAGCTTGTAGGCCAGCCACAGCAGGTAGGCGATGCCCAGGCCCTTGATCGCCAGGCGCAGCGGTGGCATGGCCACCACCAGCGCGCCGAGGCCGGCCGCGCAGATCGCCAGCAGCAAGGTCCAGCCCACCGGCACCGCGACCACGAAGCGCATGGCGCGCGGCAGGCCGCCGTTGGCCGCCAGGGCGGTGGAGAGCGTGGTGTTGGGGCCGGGCGAGAAGCTCATCGCCGTGGCCAGCACCAGCAGCGCGGTGAATTCTTGCCAGTTCATGTCACAGACTCTAAACTTTGGACCATTACAGTTCCAGTACAGATGATCGAACAAATCTGAAATCTGTATTGGTCATTCCTTCGACACACGCCGCTCTTTTCTTGCTCTCTGTGCGATGCAGCCCGATCCGATGCTGACCCGAACCTCCACCCAGTCCCTGACCGGGCAGCTGGCTGACCGCCTCGCCGAGCGCATCCGCAACCGGCTGCTGGCGCCCGGCGCACGCCTGCCCTCGGTGCGCGAGTGCGCGCGCCAGCAGGGCGTGAGCCCGTACACCGTGGTCGCCGCCTACGACCAGTTGCTCGCGCAGGGCCTCGTCGAGGCGCGCCGCCAGCGCGGCTTCTACGTGCGTGACGCGGCGCCCGTGCCCGAGAGTTCGCGCAACCCGGCGCATGCCGTGCCCGTGGTGCCGCCGATGATGGCCTCGCGCGTGCCGGCCGACGCCAGCTCGCTGATCCGCAGCATGTTCCACCGCCCGAGCGACAAGCCGCAGCCGGGCATGGGCGTGTTTCCGCCCGACTGGATGGCCTCGACCTTCCTGGCGACCGCGGTGCGCCGCGTGACGACCACGTCGGCGCTGCAGGAGCTGTCGCTGCAGTACGGCGAGCCCTCGGGCGACCTCGCGCTGCGCCGCAGCCTGTCGCAGAAGCTGGTGCGCATCAACGTGCCGGCCGGGCCGGACCAGATCGTGACCACCATCGGCGCCACGCACGCGCTGGACATCGTGAGCCGCACGCTGCTGCGCGCGGGCGATCCGGTGATGGTCGAGGAACCCGGCTGGGCGCTGGAGTTCGCGCGGCTCGAAGCGCTGGGCATGCGCATCCTGCCCGTGCCGCGCCGCGCCGACGGGCCCGACCTGGACGTGATGGCGCAGTATTGCAAGCTGCACAGCCCCAAGCTCTTCGTCAGCGTGAGCGTGCTGCACAACCCGACTGGCTACAGCCTCACGCCGGGCAGCGCGCACCGCGTGCTCAAGCTGGCCAACGAACACGACTTCCACATCGTCGAGGACGACACCTACAGCCACCTCGCGCCGGAGCACGCCACGCGCCTGAGCGCGCTCGACGGGCTGCAGCGCACCATCTACGTCAGCGGCTTCGCGAAGATCCTGGCGCCCAACTGGCGCATCGGCTTCCTGGCCGCCTCGCCCGCGCTCAAAGAGCGGCTGCTCGAGACCAAGCTGCTGGCCACGCTGACCTCGCCCACGCTGTTCGAGCGGGCGCTGTCGTGGTGCATCGACCAGGGCCAGCTGCGCCGCCATTCGGAGCGCGTGCGCATCCGCCTGGACGGCGCGCGCGGCCGCGCAGTGAAGCTGGCCATGTCGCACGGCTGCACCTTCGCCTCGGAGCCGGCCGGGCTGTTCGGCTGGGTCGACACGGGCGTGGACACCGACGCGCTCACGCAACGCATGCTCGACCAGGGCTACCTGCTGGCGCCGGGCTCGCTGTTCCATGCGCGCCGCCCGCCGAGCACGATGATGCGGATCAACTTCGCGACCTCGCAGGACGCGAATTTCTGGAAGGTTTTCAGCCGGGTCAGGGACGAGCTCTGATTCGCTTGCAAAGGGCTTGGAGTAAGCTGGCAGCACAAGAAAACCCAGCCAGGAGACCTCCCGCATGAGCAACGCCAGCAAACCCTTCGACTTCAGCCAGTTCGTCCCCGGATTCGACTTCCTGAAGAACCTCGCCGGCGGTGCCGCCGCGGGCTCCGGCTCGGTGCCCGGCATCCCCAGCCTGGCGAGTTGGGTCGCGCCCACCATGAGCGTCGAAGAGGTCGACAAGCGCATCCAGGAACTCAAGACGGTCCAGTACTGGCTCGAACAGAACGGCCACGCGCTCAAGGCGACCATCCAGGCGCTCGAAGTGCAGAAGATGACGCTGTCGACCCTGCGCGGCATGAACGTGCGGATGGAAGACATCGCCAGCGCGTTCACCAAGCAGGCCGCGGCCATGGCGCCGGCCCCTGCCGCGCCGGCCCCGGCACCCCGGCCTGAGCCAGAGCCCGTCGAGGAAGAAGAGGAAGAGTTCGACGAGGCCGAGGAAGAAGAAGCGGAAGAAGAAACCCCGGCGCCGAAGAAGAAGTCGCGCGCCAAGCCAGCCACTGCTGCTGCCGGCGTCGACCCGATGCAATGGTGGGGCTCGCTCACCGAGCAGTTCCAGCAGATCGCGAGCACGGCGCTGCAGGACGCGGCGCAGCTCAAGGTGCCGGCCATGGCGCAGCCGCTGGCCGACGCCGTGGGGCAGGTCATCGGCAAGGCAACGGCGGCGCGCAAGCCGGCCCCCAAGGCTGCCCCGAAGAAAGCTGCCGCCAAAAAAGCCGCGCCGGCACCCGCCGCGCGCAAGAAAACCACGTCCACCGCCGCGCGCAAGCGAACCTCCGGCCGGCGCTGACGTCTTACAGACACCTTTCCAGACGACGACGCACGGGTCGGTACGCACCATGAAACTGTTTCCCACCGGCCATGCCACCCACCCGCAATGGCGCATGGCCGCCGGCCTCGTGCTGGCCCAGTTGCGCGCGCAGATGGCGCTGCCCGACTACGCGTCGAACCCGACGCTCGGGCTGCTCTACATCACCGACCACTACGCGGCCGAGGCGCAGGAGATCCTCGATCACCTGAGCGCCGAGCTGCCCGAGGTCACCGACTGGTCGGGCACCGTCGGCATCGGCGTGTCGGCCAACAACGCCGAGTACTTCGACGAGCCCGGCCTGAGCCTGATGCTGTGCGCGCTGCCCAGTGACCAGTACCGCGTGTTCTCCGGCGTGGCGCCGCTGGGCAGTTCCGAAATGAGCGGCTTCGAGGCGCACACCGCGCTCGTGCACGCCGACCCGGCCACGCCCGATCTGGGCGAGCTCATCGGCGAGATGGCGGGCCGCACCGACACCGGCTACCTGTTCGGCGGGCTCTCGTCCGGCCGCGGCGGGGCGCTGCAGTTCGCGGTTGGCGGCAACGGCAACATCCGCGGCCACGGCGCGGCGGGTGGCGTGTTCTCGGGCGGCTTGTCGGGCGTGGTGTTCGGCGAGGGCGTGCGGCTGGTGTCGCGCGTCACGCAGGGCTGCCAGCCGCTGCGCACCGGCGGCGCGCGCGAGCGCGAGATCACCGAGGCCGACGGCAACCTGCTGCTGTCGCTCGACGGCGAGCCGGCGCTCGATGTGCTGCTGGCCGACCTGCAGGTGTCGCTCGATCGGCCCCAGGAAGCCATCGACGCCGTGCGCAACACGCTGGTCGGCCTGGCCGACGCGGGCAGCGACGGCATCCGCCGCACCGGCGATCTGGGCGCCGACGTGCTGGTGCGCCACATCATCGGCCTCGACCCGACGCGGCGCGGCATCGCCATTGCCGACAACGCCGAGGCCGGCATGCGGCTGAGTTTCTGCCGCCGCAACGCGCAGGCGGCGCGTGCCGACCTGATGCGCATCTGCGCCGAGATCCGCGAAGAACTCGAGCCCGAAGAACAGACGCTGGCCACAGCGCGCGCCGTGGCGGCGGGCGAGGCCGAGGCCGCGCCGCATCCCGCGCGGCGCATCGCGGGCGCGGTGTACGTGAGCTGCTCGGGGCGCGGCGGCCCGCACTTCGGCGCACCGGGCGCCGAATTGCAGATCGTGCGGCATGCGCTGGGCGACGTGCCGCTGGTCGGCTTCTTCGCCGCCGGCGAGATCGCGCGCCACCACCTGTACGGCTACACCGGCGTGTTGACGGTGTTCACCGCGCCGGACTGATTGACTGACGGAAAAAAACGACGCGTACATCTGCGCACTGTGTTCGCAGGTGCTTCGCGTCGCTAGAATCCGCCCGCTTTCTTGAATCTCTGCTGCTGCAAGAAAGAGTGATCCGCGCGCCCCGAGGCACGCGGTCGATCTCTTTCGCCCCGCCACGCGATGTGACGGGGCCCGGAAACCGACACGGTTTCCCCGAATGGAATTGCAGCCATGGGCAGCCCCACCAATAGTCATTTTTCGAGACTCCAGCGCGCCTTTTCGCGCGCCCACATCGCCGTCGATTACCGCGACGGCATCTATCACCTGCGCAAAGAGGCCGCGCAGGCGACCGTTCTTCTGCCGCAGAGCCTGCCGCTGGAAGAAAAAGCAGTGAACCAGCTGCTGGCCTTCGCCAGCGTGCGTTCGCCCGACGGCGCGCATGGCGTGTGCAAGGCCTGCGCGACGCCGGACTTTCATCCGGGCTCGGTCGCGCCGGTGGGCAGCGTCGTCGCCACCGATGGCGACTTCGTGATCCCCGCCGCGGTCGGCACCGACATCAACTGCGGCATGCGTCTGCTGACCACCGGCCTCACGCTGGACCAGGTGGCACCGCACAAGACGCAGCTGCTCGCGCGGCTCACGCGCAGCCTGCTCGACAACGGGCGCGACGTGCCGGTGCACACGGCGGCGTTTCGCGCGCTGTTCGACGACGGGCCGGCCGCGTTCCTGGACGCCGTGCGCAACGAGGGGCTCTGGGCGACCTGCGACCGCGACCGGCTGCAGGCCGAGATCGGCGCGTGCATCGGCCTGGCGAGCTTCGGCGGGAAGTCGCGGCACGCACCGCCGGCCTACACCGGCGCGCGCCACGAGGTGTTCCGCGACCCGTGCCTGGGCACGCCGGGCAGCGGCAACCACTTCGTCGAACTGCAGGTGGTCGACCAGGTGATGGACCGGCACGCGGCCTACCGCGCGGGGCTCAAGGCGGGCGAGGTCGTGGTGATGATCCACAGCGGCTCGCGCGACATCGGGTTCCATGTCGGCGGCCGCTGGATGGACCGCGCGCGGGCCGAGTGGCCGCAGGGCCTGCGCCATCCGAAGAGCGGGCTGTACGGGCTGGCCGGGCCGCTGGCGCAGGAGTACCTCGAAGCCATGGGCGTGGCCGCGCGCTATGCGTGGGCCAACCGGGTCGTGCTGGCCGAGCTGGTGCGCAAGGACTTCGCCGAGCTGCTGGGCGCCACGGCGTCGACGCTGGTGGTCGATGTGCCGCACAACGTGGTGCTGCGCGAGCACGGCATGAACATTCATCGCAAGGGCGCGACGCCGGCGCACGCGGGCGACCTGGCGCTGATTCCTGGCTCGATGGGCGATCACTCGTACCTCGCGACCGGGCTGGGGCATGAGGACTGGCTGTGGTCGTGCAGCCATGGCGCCGGCCGGCGCATGCGGCGACAGGAAGTGCGCGCGATGCGGCCCGCGCCCGGCGACGCCGATGCCAGCAGGCAATGCGTGACGTTGCGCGAAGAGCGCCGCATCGAGGAGGCGCCGCAGGCCTACAAGCCGATCGGCGCGGTGATCGAGGCGCAGGAAAGCGCGGGGCTCATCCGCTGCGCCGTGCGGCTCAAGCCCTGGGTCACGTTCAAGGCGTGACCCAGGGGCGCGTGTCGTGTCAGCCCAGTGCGGGCTGCACGGCGCGCGGCGCGGGCGCCGGCATGCCGGCGAACGCGAAGTCGACCTCGGGCGCCAGCCCGCTCACGATGCGCGCGATCGACTTGCCCGAGCCGCAGGCGTGCGTCCAGCCGAGCGTGCCGTGGCCGGTGTTGAGGAACAGGTTCGGCAGCTTGGTCTTGCCGATCAGCGGCACGTTGCTCGGCGTGGCCGGGCGCAGGCCGGTCCAGAACTGCGCGCGCTCGGTGTCGCCGGCGCCGGGGAAGAGCTCTTCGACGCGCCGCACGATGGCTTCGCAGCGCACGCGGTTCAGGTCGCGGTCGTAGCCGTTGAGCTCGGCCGTGCCGGCGATGCGCAGACGGTCGCCCGACTCCGACGTGTAGCGCGAGAACACCAGCTTGTATTCGTCGTCGGTGAGCGAGACCTGGTGCGCCTTCGACGCGTCCTTCACGGGCAGCGTCACCGAGTAGCCCTTGGCCGGGTAGATCGGCAGGCGGATGCCCAACGGCGCCGCGTACAGCGGGCTCAGCGAACCCATCGCAAGCACGAAGGCATCGCCGCGGATGCGCTGGAAACGGCCTTCGTTGTCGGTCGCCTCGACGTGGTCGATGCTGCCGCCGGCTTCGCGCAGCGCGGTCACCGTGTGGCTCATGAGGAACTTCACGCCGGCCGCCTCGGCCAGCTTCACCAGCTCGCGCGCGAAGCGGTTGGCGTCGCCCGATTCGTCTTCGGCGGTGTACGTGGCGCCGGCGAGTTGGGGGCGGATGTGGGCGAGGGCGGGTTCGATCTTGATGGCCTCGTCGGCCGAGATGACCAGCCGCTCGCAGCCCAGGGCACGCATCTGCTCGGCGGGCGCGAGGGCGCCGTCGAATTCTTTTTGCGTCGTGTAGAAGTGCAGGATGCCTTGCGTGCGCTGGTCATAGTTCAGGCCGGTGTCTCGACGCAATTGCTGCAACATTTCCCGGCTGTATGTACCGAGACGAACGATCTGTTCGATGTTGTGGCGGGTGCGCGCGGGGGTGCATTCGCGCAGGAACTGCAGGCCCCAGAGCCACTGGCGCATGTCGGCGCGGATGCGAAAGAGCAGCGGCGCGTCTTCCTTGCCGAGCCATTGCAGCACCTTCAGCGGCGCGCTCGGATTGGCCCACGGTTCGGCATGGCTGACCGAAATCTGGCCGCCGTTGGCGAAGCTGGTTTCGGCAGCCGGGGTGGCCTGCCGGTCGATCACGGTCACCTCGTGGCCGAGTTGCTGGAGGTAGTAGGCCGAAGTCACGCCGAGCAGGCCGGCGCCAAGAACGATCACACGCATTGCAAGTACCTTTGAGTTTGCAGCGCTTGAACGGCGGGCGTGGAGTGCTATTGAAAAAATAGCAAGCAACCGGACGACCGATGTCCAAGTTGCCGCTCCCCCTGTCCTCGGTACCTGAGAGATTCACCCTGCTGCACCCGCAGCGGGTTTGCTCCTTCGGTGCGCCACATGGCGTGGCGGCTCTCCAGACGGCTGTATCGATGAGTGCAGTACTGACCCCTTGCCGAAGTTCCTGGGCGTTGCCTGGAATTTCGTCGGGCCGACCTGAGCGTTTATGGGAGTTTGCGCCTTCGGTAGGGCCTCCGTGGAGGCCCGCTCTCCTGCAATTGTTGGCGATTGTAGGCGGGCCCCGCAAGCCGGCCAAGCCCTGTACATCGGCACTTCACACCGATGGGATAATTGAATGTTGATTTTTGGTAAAGCAAACTTTTTTCTACATGCAGGGGACTCCATGATCCTGGTTACCGGCGGCGCAGGCTTCATTGGCGCCAATTTCGTGCTCGACTGGATCGCGCAGGGCAACGAGCCCGTCGTGAACCTCGACAAGCTGACCTACGCGGGCAACCTGGAGACCCTGGCGTCGCTCAAGGGCAACGCGAACCATGTCTTCGTGCAGGGCGACATCGGCGACAGCGCGCTGCTCGATCGCCTGCTGGCCGAGCACAAACCCCGTGCCGTCGTGAACTTTGCCGCGGAATCGCACGTGGATCGTTCGATCCACGGTCCGGAAGACTTCGTGCAGACCAACGTGCTCGGCACCTTCCGCCTGCTCGAATCGGTGCGCGGCTACTGGAACGCCCTGCCGGCCGACCAGAAGGCGGCCTTCCGCTTCCTGCACGTGTCGACCGACGAGGTCTACGGCTCGCTCTCCAAGACCGACCCGGCCTTCACCGAAGAGAACAAGTACGAGCCCAACAGCCCGTACTCGGCCAGCAAGGCCGCCAGCGACCACCTCGTGCGCGCCTGGCACCACACCTACGGCCTGCCGGTGGTCACCACCAACTGCTCGAACAACTACGGCCCGTTCCACTTCCCCGAGAAGCTGATCCCGCTGATGATCGTCAACGCACTGGCCGGCAAGAACCTGCCCGTGTACGGCGACGGCATGCAGGTGCGCGACTGGCTCTACGTGAAGGACCACTGCAGCGCCATCCGCCGCGTGCTCGAGGCCGGCAAGCTCGGCGAGACCTACAACGTCGGCGGATGGAACGAGAAGCCCAACATCGAGATCGTCAACACCGTGTGCGCGCTGCTCGACGAACTGAGCCCCCGCGCCGACGGCAAGCCGTACAGGGAACAGATCACCTACGTCACGGACCGCCCGGGCCACGACCGCCGCTACGCCATCGATGCACGCAAGCTCGAACGCGAACTCGGCTGGAAGCCCGCCGAGACCTTCGACACCGGCATCCGCAAGACCGTCCAGTGGTACCTCGCGAACGGCGAGTGGGTGCGCAACGTGCAAAGCGGCGCGTACCGCGAATGGGTCGAGAAGCAATACGACGCTGCGCCTGCAAAGGCTTCCGCATGAAGTTGCTGCTGCTCGGCAAGGGGGGACAGGTCGGCTGGGAGTTGCAGCGCAGCCTCGCGCCGCTCGGCGAACTGGTCGCCCTGGACTTCGACAGCACCGACTTCCACGCCGACTTCAGCCGTCCCGAGCAGCTGGCTGCAACCGTGCTGGCGGTGCGCCCCGACGTCATCGTCAATGCCGCCGCGCACACCGCCGTCGACAAGGCCGAGAGCGAGCCCGACTTCGCGCGCAAGCTCAACGCCACCTCGCCCGGCGTGGTGGCCGAGGCGGCGCAGCAGATCGGCGCGCTGATGGTGCATTACTCCACCGACTACGTCTTCGACGGCAGCGGCACTAGGCCCTGGAAAGAAGACGACGCGACCGGTCCGCTCAGCGTGTACGGCCAGACCAAGCTCGAAGGCGAGCAGCTGGTGGCACGGCATTGCGCGAAGCACCTGATCTTTCGCACCAGCTGGGTGTACGCCGCACGCGGCGGCAACTTCGCCAAGACCATGCTGCGCCTGGCCAAGGAGCGCGACAAGCTCACGGTCATCGACGACCAATTCGGCGCGCCGACCGGCGCCGAACTGCTGGCCGATATCACCGCGCACGCCATCCGCGCCACGCTGCAAGACCCGACCAAGGCCGGGCTGTACCACGCCATCGCCGGCGGCGAGACCACGTGGCACGGCTACGCGCGCTTCGTGCTCGAGATGGCGCAGCAGGCCGGCGTGGAACTCAAGGCCGGCCCGCAGGCCGTGGAGGCCGTGCCCACCAGCGCCTTCCCGACGCCGGCGACGCGACCGCACAACTCGCGGCTCGACACCACCAAGCTGCAGACCACCTTCGGCCTGCGACTGCCGCCCTGGCAGGAAGGCGTGGCACGCATGCTGCGCGAGACGCTCTGACCGACTGATTTTTCCCGGCCTCCCACACTAGAAGAACCCATGACGCAACGCAAAGGCATCATCCTTGCCGGTGGCTCCGGCACCCGCCTGCACCCGGCCACGCTCGCCATGAGCAAGCAACTGCTGCCGGTGTACGACAAGCCCATGATCTATTACCCGCTGAGCACCCTGATGCTCGGCGGCATGCGCGACATCCTCATCATCAGCACGCCGCAGGACACGCCGCGCTTCCAGCAGCTGCTGGGCGACGGCAGCCAGTGGGGCATCAACCTGCAGTACGCGGTGCAGCCGAGTCCCGATGGCCTGGCGCAGGCGTTCATCATCGGCGACAAGTTCGTGGGGAACTCGCCGAGCGCGCTGGTGTTGGGGGACAACATCTTCTATGGGCATGACTTTGCCCATCTGCTGGGCGGTGCCGACGCGCAGGACGCGGGAGCCACTGTGTTCGCGTACCACGTGCATGACCCGGAGCGGTATGGCGTGGTCGCGTTCGACGCACAAGGCAAGGCCAGCAGCATCGAGGAAAAGCCGCTCAAGCCCAAGAGCAACTACGCCGTGACGGGCCTGTACTTCTACGACAACCAGGTCATCGACATCGCCAAGGCGGTGAAGCCGAGTGCACGAGGCGAACTCGAGATCACGGCCGTCAATCAGGCGTACCTCGATCTTGGCCGGCTCAACGTGCAGATCATGCAGCGCGGCTACGCCTGGCTCGATACCGGTACGCATGAAAGCCTGTTGGAGGCGGGGCAGTTCATCGCCACGCTGGAGCACCGGCAGGGGTTGAAGATCGCCTGCCCGGAGGAAATCGCGTGGCGGCATGGTTTCATCGACAAGGAGCAACTGGCGCGGCTGGCCTTGCCACTGCAGAAAAATGCCTACGGCAAGTACCTCAATCGGCTGCTTGCCGAAGAGCACTCATTCTGAACACTGACACACAACAATTTCTTCGGTAGTACAAGTCATGCACGCATCAACTCAAACCCTGACGGGTCAAAAATACCTTGTAACCGGCGCAGGCGGATTCATCGGCAGTCACCTTGTCGAAGCACTCGTGCGTGCCGGCGCTGAGGTGACGGCCATGGTCCGCTACGGTTCCGCATCGAGTTGGGGCAATCTCGAATTCGCACCGGATGACGTGAAAGGTCAGTTCCGCGTCGTGGCGGGCAACATCGACGATGGCGATTTCGTCATGCATGCCATGCAGGGCATCGACGTCGTCTGCCATCTGGCGGCCCTGATCGCCATTCCATATTCGTACGTTGCCCCGCGCAGCTACGTGCGCACCAACGTCGAGGGAACGCTCAACGTCGTGGAGGCCGCGCGCCGTCTGTCGGTTCGTCGCGTCGTCCACACGAGCACCTCCGAGGTGTACGGCACCGCGGTGCGCGTGCCGATCGACGAAGAGCATCCGCTGCAAGGGCAGTCGCCTTATTCGGCCTCGAAGATCGGGGCGGACAAGATCGCCGAGAGCTACTACCGCTCGTTCGACACCGGTGTCGTGACCTTGCGCCCGTTCAACACGTTCGGCCCGCGCCAGTCCGCCCGGGCATTCATCCCGACCATCATCTCGCAGGCATTGACCCAGGACGTGATCAAGCTCGGATCGCTGACGCCCGAGCGCGACATGACCTTCGTGACGGACACGGTCGCCGGTTTCGTCGCTGCTTCGGTGACGCCCGGGATCGAGGGGCAGACCATCAACCTGGGAACCGGCTCGACCTACACGATCGGTCACTTTGCCGAGCGCATCCTCAAGCTGATGGGCGTGGAAAAGGAGATCGTTGCGGACACCGCACGCATGCGCCCCGACAAGAGCGAGGTCTTGAAGCTCGTCTCCGACAACGCGCTGGCCGCGAAGTTGATGGGGTGGTCGCCGCAAGTCGACCTGGACGAGGGGTTGCGCCAGAGCATCGAATTCATCCGCCGCAACATCCACCTGTACCGCCCTGCGGTCTACACCGTCTGAGGGAGCAAGCATCATGAAAGCAGTCGTCATGGCCGGCGGCAAGGGCACTCGCCTTCAGCCATTCACCGCCTCGTTTCCCAAGCCCCTCATGCCCCTGGGGGACATGCCGGTGCTGGAACTCCTGCTGCGGCAGCTGCGTCGCGCCGGCGTCGACGAAGTCATCCTTGCGGTCAACCATTTGCATCACCTGATCCGCGCGTTTTGCGGCGATGGTTCGCGATTCGGGCTGAAGATCGACTACAGCCTCGAGGACAGCCCTCTGGGGACGGCCGGTCCGCTTGGCGCACTGATCGACAAGGTCGGCGAGAACTTCATCGTCACCAACGGCGACCTGCTCACCACGTTCGACATCGGCCAGCTGATTCGCACGCATGCCGAGCGGCAATCGGATGCCACGATCTGCGTCTACGAACGAGAGGTCAAGATCGATTTCGGGCTCATCCAGGTCGATGCGGAGATGAATCTCCAGGGCTACCTCGAGAAACCCATGAGCAAGCACCTGGTCAGCATGGGCCTCTACATGCTCAACCGCGACGCGGTGAAGCCGCATGTCAGCGAGGGTGTTCACCTGGACATGCCGGACCTGTTGCTCAAGCTGAGCGCGGCCGGCAAGAAGGTGCGCTGCCACCAACAGCCCGAGAGCTTCTGGCTCGACATCGGCCGACCGGAAGACTACTCGACAGCGCAGAAGATGTTCGACGAGAGTCGCGAGCTTTTCCTGCCCGAGTAGCCTATGCGCGTGCTTGTCACCGGTGCCAGCGGATTCGTCGGGCGGGCGGTGCTTGAAGAACTGCAGGCGCGCGGCCTTGAAGCCTTCGCTGTCAGCAGAACCGAACGGGCCGCTGTCGCAGGCGAGGCAAGGCGCGTGCTTGCCGATCCTGCCGATGCAGCCGAGGTCCGCGATCTGCTCTTGTCCGTAGAGCCGCAGTTCGTCATGCATCTGGCGGGGGTTTCCTCCGCCCCCTCCTATAGCGAGCTCTACGAGGCCAACGTCGTCTTCGCTGCCAACCTGCTGGATGGCGCGCTCGCCATGCCGAGCAAGCCGCGCGTGCTCCTGGCGGGCAGCGCAGCCGAATACGGGGCGGTGCCCGCCGCCCAGCAGCCCGTGCGCGAGGATGCGGCCTGCCGTCCCAACACGGCCTATGGCGCGAGCAAGTTGGCGCAGACGAGCCACGCCTTCGTCGCGGCTTCGCGCGGGTTGCCTGTGGTGGTGGCCCGGCTGTTCAATCCCATCGGGCCTGGCATGCCGAAGTCTCTGGCCCTGGGAAGCTTTGCGCACCAGATCGCTTGCATGGGCACGCGTGGCGGTGTGCTGTCCACCGGCGATCTCGATGTCGTGCGGGACTTCATGGATGTGCGGATCGCTGCAAAGCTTCTCGTCGACCTGTCCCTGGCGAGCGACGCCTCTGCGCAGGTGGTGAACATCTGCAGCGGCGACGGACAGCGTCTGCTGGACCTCACGCAGCGGCTGATCGCTGTCTCCGGCGTGCCGGTCGAGTTGAAGCACGATGAGTCGCGACGCGGCAACAGCGATGTCAGGGCTTTCGTCGGCGATCCGTCCAGGCTGAAAGCGCTGGGGCTTCACGTTGAGCCCTCCGACATGGACTCGGTTCTCGAAGAGACCCTGCGCAGCGCGCGCGAAGAGATCTCCGCAACTTAAATCGAGGGCGTGCAAGGGACGTGTCTGGCGCCACGCCGGACCGCCTTTCGTTTTCTACTGGCAAGCAAAAAAATGATCTGCAACGCGTGTTCCGGTACCAGTTTCAAGTCGTTCGCCACCCGGGCGGATGGCGTGGAAATCAAGCGATGCACTCATTGCGGCCTGGGTGTGATCGCCAACCTGCCGGAGAGCACGCAGGCGTACTACGACGACAACTACTACGTGAACGGCGCGAGCAGCGGCTATGCGGACTATGAGTTCATGGCCGAGCACGGACTGGGTTGGGCTGCCGCGCTGGTCCGTTTGCTGGCCGACCAGGGGAAGATTCTCGACATAGGCTGCGCGAACGGCTACTTGCTGGACAAGTTCACAAGCGCTTTCGACAAGTCCGGCATCGAGGTCAACGCCAAGGCCGCCGGGCAGGCGCAGGACAAGGGCATCCGGCTCCTTGGCAACGACCTGCTGACGCCGCAGCTGGTGCAGGATCATCGCGCTGAATTCGACGTGGTGACCGCGATCGCGGTCTTCGAGCACCTGCTCGATTTTCGCGGCGGATTCCACGCAGCCATCGAACTGCTGAAAGACGACGGGTTCCTGCTGTTCGAGGTTCCCGTCATGTCGGCCGAGTCCAGCAACGCGGCGTGGCTGAACAGTTCGCTGGAGCACATCTACTATCCGAGCGAGGGGGCGATCCGCCACATCGTCGAAACGGCGCTCGGGGCTCATCTGACCGGCGCGGAAGTTTCCATCAAGGACTACGCCTCGACCTATGTCGGCATCGTCACGAAGAGCGAACGCCAGGCTGCGCGCGCCAAGGAAGTCTTTGAGCGCTTGATGAACGCCGACTTCGATGGCGCGACGACCGAGGAAACCAAGGCCCTGACGCACCTGCACCTTCTGCATGCGGGCCAGTCGACCGAAGCCTCGGTGCGATCGCTCGTGCAACTGGACGGCAGCGAATTCACGCCGCCGCTGGTTGCGCGCATTGGGCAGCTCTGGTCGTTCGACCTGAAGAGATTGCAATCCGGCGACCGGCAACCGGTGAGTTCCGGGGCCGCGAGCCGAGAGGTCCAGCGCCTGAAGGCCGAAGTCGAAGTGATCCTCTCGGATGCTCGTCTCAACGCAGCGCAGGCCACCGAGGCCATCAACTTCGAGATCAGGCGGGCCGCGGAGCGCGAGGGCGAGGCTGCGGCGCTTCGCAGGAAACTCTCCGAGGAGGTCGCGAAGACCTCCGCGATGGAACACCGGGCGCTGGAGGCCGCGGGTCGGTTGGAGGCCATGCAACAAACCATCGCATGGCGAGCCACGACGCCCTTGCGTCGCTGGGCGACGAGCAATCCCCGCGCTGCACGACGGGCGAAACAAGTCGCAAAGCTGGCGTGGTGGACGCTTCGGGGTCGCATCTTCGATCACCTTCGGGAATTCAGGCGCCGGCGCGCGTTGGCCGGAAGCGGCGCCAGGAACCTGGAGGCCGCGAAGCGCACCGCGGCGGCGGTCCGTCTCCTCGCACCGGCAGGCGTCGTGCCGGATGCCGTGCAACCGCCGAGCGGGCAGGACTGGCCATCGGATCGGCCGCTCGTCAGCATCGTAATTCCTTGCTTCAACTACGGCCACCTCGTGGGCGAGGCGATCCGCTCGGTCGAGGCGCAGACCTTCACCGACATCGAGATCATCGTGGTGGAGGGAGGCTCGAGCTCCCCCGACTCCCGCCAGCGCCTGATCGATGCCGTCTCCAAGGCGTCGCCCAAGCTGCGGCTGCTGCTGCAGGACCAGCCGTACCGTGCCGGCGCCAACCGAAACTTCGGCATCAGTCACGCCAGGGGCAAGTACATCTGCTGCCTGGATGCCGATGACCGCATCGCGCCGACTTACATCGAGAAGGCGGTCTTCATGCTGGAGCATTCCGGTTACGGGGTGGTCTCGCCGGGGCTGCAGTTCTTTGGCGACAGATCGGATGTCTGGACGCCGCACGAACGCCCGACCCTGGACATGCTGCTCGACGGCAACAATGCGCTCACTTGCGCCGTGTACAGCAAGGAACTCTGGCGCAAGGCCGGCGGCTACCGGGACACGGACCCGACCACGGGGCATGTCCATGAGGACTGGCTGTTCTGGGTGCGCCTTGCGGCGCTCGGCGCGCGCTTCATTGGCATTCGCGAGCCGCTTTTCCACTATCGCAGCCACGGCAACACGCTGAGCAATAGAAGCGACGTGCTCGACAACGAAATCCAGAAGCTGCTGGTCCATCGCTTCAACGAAGACGTGCTGACGGAAGACGCACTTCAGTCTGCGAGAGCGGCAGGCGCTTCTCCACCGGTTCGTCCGCCGCAGTCTTTTGCGACCCGGCGCGATTTCCATGTTCAGGCGGCCACCGGCCCCACCTTGTTGATCGCGCTGCCATTCCTGGTGCTGGGCGGCGCCGAGCGCTTGTTGAGCGCCATCGTGGCGCAATTGGTGCGAAACGGGTGGCGCGTGGTGATCGTGACGACCGTGCCCGTGGGGCAAGCCCACGGCGATACCACCTCCTGGTTCGAATCGGCAACGCCGGAAATATTCCATTTGCCGCGGTTTCTCGAACCTGAATACTGGCGCGACTTTTTCGATCACCTGCTGCAATCCAGGGATGTCCAGATCCTCTGGGTGATCGGCAGTGCTTTTGCATATGACTGCCTGCCCGCATGGAAGCTCAGGTATCCGCGTCTTGCCGTGGCCGACCTGCTTTTCAATACGGTGGGCCATACGGCCAACAACCGGCGGTATGCCGACTGCATCGACCTGACCTTCATTGAAAATGCCGAAGTGCGGGAATGGTTGATTGCCGCGGGCGAATCCCCGCAGCGCATCAGCCTGGTGGAAAGCGGTGTCGATCTGGAAAAAAACGCGCCGGCGGATCCGGGGCAGCCCTCCCCGATGGCCGGCGATATTCCTGGAAACGCAACAGTCGTCGGATTCTTTGGCCGTTGGTCCGAGGAAAAAGACCCTCTGGGCTTCGTCGAAATAGCGAAGCGCATTTCCAGCGAATCGAATGTGGTGTTCCTGATGACTGGCACCGGCTCTCTCGAGCCGGAGCTCAGATCGGCCATTGCAGCGGCCAATTTCCCGCCTGGGAGATTCTTGTTGAAAGGCTCCGTCGCGGATATCAGGCCTTACCTCCAGGCGTGCGACATCCTGTGCCTGCCGTCGCGGCTTGACGGACGACCGAACATCATCATGGAAGCATTGGCCAGCGGGACGGCGGTGATCGCGTCCAGGGTCGGGGCACTGCCGGACATGATCGAGGAAGGGCAGCAAGGCTATCTGTGCGCGCCCGGTGCGTACGACGAATTCGCTCGCAGGATTGAAGAGCTTGCTTCGGACAAGCAGAAGCTCGAAGACTTTCAATTGGCCGCCAGAGCCTTTGCGGAGCGCCGCTTCGACATTCAGGCAATGCTGCGGCAATATGAGAGCGAACTGCGGCGCTTGATTGGGCAGGGGTGAAGCAGCCCAGCCAACGCCGTACAACACCTGCGGGAGAGGTCGCCAAAGGCCGTACCGTTGTTTTCACGATCTCCTGGCAAGGATACCTGGGCAAGGGGAGTAACGCCGGGGCAATCCAGTCAGGATTTTGGATAACAATGCCCTGATCGTGGCGCCGGGTTTGACGGCGAGCGTTTCCCTAACGATGAAGTATGAAGATATCTCCCACCAGCATTCCGGACGTCGTTGTCCTGGAGCCCAAAGTCTTCGGTGATGCCCGAGGCTTCTTCCTCGAGAGCTACAACGAGGAGGTGTTCCGGCGATCGACCGGCTCGGAGCTGACGTTCAAGCAGGACAACCACTCCCGCTCGTCGAAGGGCGTGTTGCGGGGGCTGCATTACCAGGTTGAGCAGGCGCAGGGCAAGCTGGTCCGCGTGGCCCGCGGTGCCGTGTTTGACGTCGCGGTCGACATCCGCCCCACGTCTGCAACTTTCGGGCGATGGGTGGGGGTCGAACTGAGCGAGGACAACAACCGGCAGCTCTGGATTCCTCCCGGCCTGGCGCACGGCTTCCTGGTGTTGAGCGAAAGCGCCGACTTCCTCTACAAGACCACCGAATACTATGCGCCCGCCCACGAGCGGAGCATTGCGTGGAATGACCCGGCGATCGGCATCGAATGGCCGCTGTTCGGTGCTTCCCCGATCCTGTCGGCGAAGGACGCCGCCGCGCCGTCGCTCGCCGACAGCCTTGCCGGAGTCGGGCGTTGATTCTTGTCACTGGCGGGGCCGGCTACATCGGGTCCCACACATGCATAGAGCTGGCACGTGCCGGGTATGAATTCGTGGTGTTCGACAATTTCTCCAACAGCGCCCCAGCCGTCCTGGCGCGCATGGAGCAAATCATCGGGCGGCCCGTGGTCTGGCAGAAGGGTGACATCCGCGACCCGGCGGCATTGGACAAGGTCTTTGCAGGCCATCCGGTGTCCGCGGTCCTGCATTTCGCCGGGCTGAAGGCGGTGACCGAATCGATCAGCCAGCCGATCGACTACTTCGACAACAACGTGCACGGTTCCATTGCGCTCATGGGGGCGATGGCGCGTGCAGGATGCAAGACCCTGGTCTTCTCGTCATCTGCAACCGTCTATGGGCCCGGGCAGCCGATGCCGGTTGCCGAGGACGCACCCTGTGCGGTGAGCAATCCCTACGGGCGCACCAAGCTGGTCGTGGAAGAGTTGCTGAGTGAGCTGGGTCGCTCCGATTCGCAATGGCGCATTGCGACGCTCCGGTACTTCAACCCGACGGGGGCACACCCCAGTGCGCTGATCGGCGAGAGCCCTTTGGGCACGCCCAGCAATTTGATGCCGTTGGTGTGTCAGGTGGCTGCGGGGACCCGTCCGTCGTTGCAGATCTTTGGCGACGATTACCCGAGCCACGATGGAACCGGCGTGCGCGATTTCGTCCATGTCATGGATCTTGCAGAGGGGCATGTGGCTGCGCTCGATTTCCTCACGAAGAATCAGGCTCGCATCGTGGTCAATCTCGGAACAGGACATGGAACCTCGGTGCTGGAAGTCATCCGGACGTTCGAACGGGTCAGTGGCCAGCGTGTCCCTTATGAGATCGTGCCGCGGCGGGATGCGGACATCGGCATCAGCTTTGCCGATGTGAGTCTTGCGCGCGAGCTGCTGGGCTGGGTTGCCAAGCGCGATGTCGATGAGATGTGCCGCGATGCATGGCGGTGGCAGGCTGCGAACCGCGGCTGAAGAGAACAGGCGATCGCTTGCGGGCGAATCAGCCGATGTAAGACGATGAAAAAGATCCCGAAGCGGGATGGGGGAGACGCAGTGTCTGATTCAATGTTGTCGGCTGGCGCGACGGTGTGCGCCAATCCGGGGTCTCCCGGCGGCGTGCGAGTTGGCCACGGTATTGCCGGCGGAACGCCGCTGTCGCACTCCGGCGTCGTCGGCGCTTTCAGGGAAGCTGAATGAGCCGTCTCGTGTTCGTTTCCACGGAGCTGACTCCGTACACGCCCGGGGCCAGCGGCCGGGTGATGCGCAACATGCTGCGTGCGCTCGACGAAGCAGACCGCAAGCGCACGACCCTGGTGATGGTTGATGCCGCCGTCGATGCCACGGCGTTCAAGGCCGCGTTCCCTCAGGTGGAGCTGGTCGAGGTCGACACACGAGCGACCCAGGGCCGCTTCACCGATTCGCGCCATCATCCACCCGCCTCGGCGTACTCGAACACGCTGTGGCATTGGCGCTCGGCATGCGTCTTCAGGGCCCTGGCCGAATTGAGCAAGAGCGGCCCCATCGACTACCTGGAGTTTCCGGATCTCGGGGGGCTGGCATTCTGTACCTTGCAGGAATGCCGGCTCCAGGGCTTTCTGCCCGATGCCACCGTGGCCGTTCGTCTTCACGGATCGCACACCGCGCTCCTGCACGCTGAAGCGAGACCGCTCGCGATCGCAGATCTCAACTTGAGCGACCTCGAGCGCAAATGCCTGCGCGATTGCGACCACGTCGTGGCGCCCAGTCTCGCCGTGAGCGAGGCCGTGCGCGACATCTTCGATTTCCCGGTGCAGGAATGGGAGCCTCGGGTGCTCTGCCACGTGCCGTTCGATCGCACGTCGCTCGCCACCGATACGGTGCCTGCGTCAACGGATCAAGCCGTGGTCTTCGCCTCCGAATTCCAGCGGTCGGGGCGCCCGGATCTCTTCGTGCGCGGCGTCGTCGGCCTGATGCGCAACTGCCCGCAGTACACCGGCGCGATGACGCTGGATGCGCGCAGCACCGACGAGGCCTATCGTGCGCAGATCGAACGGCTGGTTCCGCCGACGCTTGTCGAGCGTGCCGTTTTTCTGGCGCAGGCGGAGCAGCACGTGTTCGACGCGCTGGCCGCAAATGCGACGGTCGTGTTCCCCGGTGCCTTCGAGGCTGCAGCCACGGCGGCACTGGACGTGTCGCTTCAGGGGGGGCGCGTGATCCTGAACAAGGCGAATCCCGCGTTCGGCGAAGGTACGCCCTGGCTTGACGGGATCAACTGCCTGAAGTTCGATGGAACGCCCACCGGACTGGTCGAGGTGCTGGAGCGCAACTTCACCCGCAATGAGAAGCTGGTGCCGGTGCGCCATCCGGAGAGTCCGTGGCCGTGGCTCACCGCGGCGAAGCGAAAGCGGGCGTGGCGGGCATTGGGTGAACAACCTCCCCTGGTCTCGGTCGTGGTGCCTCACTACAACCTCGGCGGCTATTTGCCCGCGACGCTCGAGAACCTGATCGGGCAGAACTACGGGAACATCGAAATCCTCGTGGTGGACGATGCGTCGACGGACGCACAGAGCGTGCTCGCAATCGACGAACTCGCGCGCAGCGCGGACCCCCGCGTCAAGGTGATCCGGCTGGCCGCGAATGTCGGCCTGGCGGGAGCGCGCAATGTCGGCGTTCGTCATGCGACCGGACCGTACGTGCTGACACTCGACGCCGACGACCTGATCCATCCGCGCTTTCTCGAGGTCGGTGTGGCCGCGCTGGAGAACAACGCGGAGTTCGATATCGTCGTGACCCCGGCGGGCTACTTCATCGATGGAGACGTGCCGCCCGTGGTGGGAGCAGCCGTCAACCCCTGCCGTGACTACGCCATGTTTTCCGGCGAGGCTGTTGTCGCCGGATTGCTCGAGAACAGGTTCTCCACCGCCACTGCGCTTTTCAGGCGATCGGCGATGGAACGGTTCCCCTACCTGGAGAGCTTGAGCTGCTACGAAGACTGGTCGCTCTTCATGAGGATGTGCGATGCGGGCCTGCGGTCCATCGTGACCACCGACGTCTTCTTCTTCTACAGGAAGCGGCGCAATTCCATGGTGCACACGCCGCGCGATCTTGCCCGCAGGCGCATCGAATACAGCGACCTGCTGCGAACAAGTGCCTCCGCATCGCTCAGGCAGAAATCCAGGCAGCTCGTGGTGGGCCTTGGCTCAGCGGTCGCCGGCAATCAGTCGGAGGCTGTCGACGACTCCGTGGTCGCGCCTCCCAGGATGGAGCCCACGGCGGAAGAACTCATCAGCGGGCTCTTCGGATCCGGAGGGCAGTACGACGAGCAGATTGTTTTCGCGAGCCTCAAGGCTTCGCGTTGGCTCGAGCGCAACGCGCCTTGGATCATTCGGGGTGGCGTGTTGGCTGCCCGCTGGACCTGGCAGGCTTATCGCTTCGTTCGCCGCAAATGAGCATTCGACTCATGGATTTTGGCAACGGATACAGCGCATTGAATCGGTTGGATCAGAATTTTCAGCTCCCGGAATTGAAGTAAATTGAAAATAGGTCTGTGCTTTCTTGAGTCACCTGTCTAATGAAAACAGAAAAAAACAAAATTGACGGCTTGCTCGAATCAGGGCACTTGAAGCTGCTCCTCATATTCTTCGGAATTGCCTTGATCGCAAGAGGTGGCGTCCTTGATCGAGGCTTTGCTGTGGACGATTACTCATTCGGGCAAGGATTTTCAACGAGTGAGTTTGACGTCTTTCTTGCGCAAGGTCGTTTTTTCCTGGCAGCAATCGACGGAGCCATACATGCCTTGGGTGTAAATATAGCCGACATCTATATTTCCTTGGGCCTTCTTTCGTTGTTGCTGCAAGCTGGATTGGTTCTGGCGGTATTGAGATTTGTGGGAGCAGTCGATCGCCCTGGCGCCCTCGTTGCGGGCTCGCTGATGGTGGCGCATCCGTATCTTGCCGAAATACTTACCTTTCGCATGGTGCTTCCAGGCTATTGCGTTGGAGCATTGCTTACGATCATTGCGCTCGAAGCATTGTCGCGAGACGCGGGGAGGAGAAATAGAAACCTTCTGATTTCTTTTGCTGCAACGGTAGCAATGCTTTTTGTGTATCAGGGCTTTTTGAATTATTTTTCAATCGCGCTGATTTTTTCGATCCTGTTTGGTGAGGTCTTTAGAAGCAGATCGACATCGGATAGCCGACCTGCCGTCGACTATCGCAGGCGAGCCCTGAGTCTGTTGCTTGTGTGCTTGGCTTCCGTCGTGCTTTTCATGGCAATAGTGACCATATCCAAGCGATTTGGCCTTATCAGCTTGACGAGCCGTGCAGAATTTATCAAATTGCACGAAGTGCCCGAGAGAATCTCTCAAATTCTTGAGCTGATTGCCAAGATATATTGGCTCGGGGAGCCCATGGGAGCCCATTGGGTGAAAGTCATCATCGCCGTGATGCTTGTCATCGCTGGCCTTGCAGTGTGCGTTGAAGTTTTTCGAGGCCCAGGAGAAGGCAAATCTCGAGTCAAAAAGACGATTTTCGTGCTTGCGGCACCGTTGCTTGCGTTGGCGACAGTGGGCGTCATCCTTCCTTTCAAGGATTGGTGGCCGGTACCCAGGGTGTTGTCGCAGACGTCGCTGATCATCGGATTGATCCTCTTGCTCGCGTATCCGATATTGCGCCAGAGGCTGGAAAAAATGCCTGCGGCCGTCTTTATGGTGCTTCCGGCTATTTTGATTGTGTCTTTTGTTTTCAAGAGCAATCAAGTTTTCGCCGATCAGCAGCGTTTGAATGCGTGGGACCGGATGAAGGTCAATCGAATTGTTGCGCGCCTTGAACAGAAGGCTGATTTTCAAAAAGTTGAATACATTTTTTTTGGCGGTGGCAGAGGCGGATATCCAGCAGGGTTGAACACCATCCAAGGTGATATGAACGTGTCTGCGCTCTATCCGATTTATTCCAAATTGCCATTGCTGTTGGAGACTTCCGGATATCGATTCAAGCCAGCGGTTGGCGAGCAGGCGATTCAAGGAGAAAATCTCTGCAAAACCTCGGCAGCGTGGCCAAGCGAAGAGTCAGTTTCCGTGATTGGAAACTTGGCTGTGATTTGTTTGGATAAATGAATTTCTTTGATTTTCCGTTGTCTTTGCGGAAAAATGAAGCGGAATGGTTTTTCGATAATTGAGCATGTGATGTACTGCAATGAATGACTCTCAGCGAATATCCGTCGTGATTCCGGTTTATGCGGGAGAGCAGACGCTTGCCGCCCTTGTCGCGGAGATCGAGAAATTCACCTCGCCTCAAAAAACGGCCGACGGGACCGAGTTTTTTGTGTGCGAGATATTGCTCGTTCACGATTGCGGGCCGGATCGTTCGGATGTCGTGATTGGCGCGCTCGCGGAGAAGTATTCTTTTGTTCATCCGGTATGGTTGTCTCGCAATTACGGACAACACGCCGCAACGATGGCCGGCATGGCGAGTGCAACGGGTGACTGGGTGGTCACCATGGATGAAGACGGGCAACAGGATCCAGCAAGTATCCAGACCCTGATCGATCAGGCGCTTAGGGAGGGTTTGCAGCTTGTTTATGCCCAGCCCACAAATCCGGCGCCGCACGGGTTCGTTAGAAATTTTTTCAGCAAGACCGCCAAGATAATCAGCATGCGGCTTTTGGGCAACGCCTCCATTGGCCGCTTCAACAGCTTCAGATTGATCGATGGTGAAATAGCGCGCACCTTGTCGGCGTATTGCGGAAACGGTGTGTACCTTGATGTCGGTCTTTTCTGGATCACCGGCCGCATCGGGCATTGCCCGCTTCAGCTCAGAGAAGAGTTTGGCCGACCGTCGGGCTATTCTTTTCTTTCGCTTGTGAAGCATTTCTGGAGCCTGGTTCTGACGACCGGAACCCGGCCGCTCCGCCTGATCACGGTTGTTGGTGCCTTTTCAATATTGTTTGCTGTCGGCTTCGCGATGTATGCCTTGTATGAAAAATACACAGGACAGGTTCCCGTGGAGGGCTGGGCGTCGCTGGCGGTTGTGGTGGCTTTTTTCTCCGGGGTGATACTGACGGCGCTCGGAGTCATTGCGGAATATTTGGCAGTGACGATGGGGATCGCAATGGGCAAGCCGCTTTACGTGGTCAGCTCCAAACCGACCCGATCGAACCGTTCATGACGCTGGCTTGGGTGCTGGGGGCGCGAGGCCTGCTGGGGTCGGCCTTGTGTCGAGCGCTCTCGTTGCGAGGCGTAGGACCATTTGAGCCCTCGGAGCGATTCCAGTGGGCCGATGAAGCGAGGCTGCGCTCGCAGATCGAAAGGGCGGTTCGTGAGTTTTCCGCTCAGGCGAGCCGGGCGAACCACTGGGAAATCTATTGGGCTGCGGGTGTGGGAACCATGGCAAGTTCCGAAGAATCGCTTGGGCCAGAGACCCGTGCCCTGGCTTGGCTGCTTGAATTGATCCAGTCAGACGCGCGGCTCCTATCGATACCCGGCAAGCTCGTTTTCTCAAGCTCTGCGGGCGCGATCTACGCGGCTTGCTCGGACGAAGTGATCACCGAGCGGTCCCTGCCAGCGCCTAACAGTGCGTACGGCCGGGAGAAATTAAGCCAAGAAGATTTGCTGCGATCGTTTTGCGTTGCGAATCCGGGAATGACGGTACTCCTTGCCCGCATATCCACACTTTATGGTGCGGGTCAGGCGACGGGAAAGCCGCAGGGGCTATTGACCCATGTTGCGCGCAGCATTGTTAGGAATAAGCCGGTCAAGATTTACGTTCCCATCGACACCATTCGCGACTATATTTCGGTTGACGATGCGGCGATGGAAATCACTGCAGTGCTCGATGAATTGAATTTCAATCCCGGTGCGCTCGTGAAGATAATTGCCTCGGAGCGTCCAGTGACAATCGCCGAGATAATCTCCATATTCAAAAGGGTTGCAAAAAAATCTCCAAAAATCACGACCGGCGTCAACGGGTCATCCATGCTATTTTCTCGGCGCGTTCAATTCCGTTCCGTTCTTCCAAGCGGGGCGCGCATGCGAAAAATTCGCAGCCTCACGGTGGGGATTTCTCAGTTGTTGAGTGCTGAGCGATGCGCTCATGCAAATCCTCGCCGCCAATGAATTCGGGATTGATATTTTGAAGCTATTTTCAAAATGAAGGGAAACAATATTTTCTCTTCTCAATTCATTCGATTTCTCGTCGTAGGCGTCATAAACACGCTGAGCGGACTATCGATAATTTTTGCATCGAAGTATTTTTTCGGCGCGAGGGATGTCGTTGCGAATCTCATTGGTTATGGCGTTGGATTGTGCATAAGCTTCACTCTCAACAGCCGCTGGACGTTTGCGTACGAAGGACGGCAACTGACTGCGGTAGCGAAATTCATCCTTGCGACTGCGGTCGCGTATGGCGCAAATCTCCTGACAGTCATTGTTGCAATAGAGCATCTCGGAGTGAATAGCTATCTCGGGCAGGCAATGGGCATGCCCGTCTATACGATCACAGCCTATCTGGCGAGCAGGTACATCGTGTTTCGCCCGGCCGGCTCGTGAAACAGCCTGGTCATTGCGGGGATGCAGGTCCACTGGAATTGTTTTTCATAGGTGTGCTGCCGGTGGCTGCGGATGCCACAGGTATGAAATGTCAACCGTATACTCGCCCGACTTGCTTCGGCGCGGGACACCTTTCTTCTGACTTACCACACCGTTGCACATGACTCTTCTTATCTATGGAGCGGGCGGACTGGGACGCGAAGTGCTGTCTGCCTTGCAGGCATCCGGGGAGCATGTGTCCGGCTTCGTGGTCGATCCGGGCTTCCCGGTCACGGATATCCGGGGTCTACCAGTGCGAGCCGAGCGTCTGGAGGCTTTGCCGGACCCTGTCGCGCGCTTCGTCTTGGCGGTCGGGGACGGCAGGGCGCGTCAACGCGCCGCACTGTCTCTGGGGGCCAGCACTGCGTTCGTCACGGTGCGGCATCCGGCAGCGGTGATCGGCTCCTGCGTTTCGGTCGGCAAAGGAACCATGATCATCGGCCCTTGCAACATCACGACGGATGTCTCGATCGGGGCCCACGGCCTGATCAATCCCGGCTGCACGATCGCTCATGACTGTGTGCTTGGGGATTTCGTCAATCTCGGGCCTTCGTGCGCCCTTGCCGGGCGCGTCACGATTCAAGAGGGCGCCAATCTGGGCGTGGGCGTCTGCGTCGCGCCAGGTGTCGTGATCGGTGCCTGGTCGACGGTGGGTGCCGGTGCCGTGGTGATCCGGGACGTCGAGCCTGGGTCGACCGTCGTTGGTGTTCCGGCACGCCCCATTCGCCGCGGGGGGTGACGCCGCCCCTGCTGTCCTGTTTTCGGCCCAAGCCTTTATCGCCCCACTGCTCAGATGTCTCAAGTCATGCCCATTCAAGAACGCGACGCTTCCCCGGCGACGATCAAGGTTTTGCGACCGAAACTGCCAACGTCGGCTGAACTCCTTCCTTACCTTGAGCGCATCGACAGCGCCCGCACGTACAGCAACTACGGGCCGCTCAACGGAGAATTCGCGCGCCGTCTTGGCGATCTGGTCGGAGGCAGTCACACGACGCTGACCTCCAATGGAACCACCGCGATCGAGCTTGCATTGAGGTTGCGTTGCGAGCAGGGCGGTCACTGCCTGATGCCGGCGTTCACCTTCATCGCCAGTGCGCACGCGGTGTGCAATGCCGGGCTGACGCCGTACCTGCTTGAGGCAAATCCGGACACCCTGGCGCTCACGCCCGAAATCGCGACCGCCGCGCTGAAGTCCGTGCCCGGCCCGGTCGCAGCCGTGTTGGTCGTCAGTGCCTTCGGTGCGCCGCCGGACTTCGTCGCGTGGGCCGACTTCGAGGCGCGGCACGGGATTCCCGTCGTGTTCGATGCGGCGGCGGCATTGACTTCGCTCTCCGGTATCGGCCAGCAACCCGTTTGCGTGAGCCTGCATGCCACCAAGACGCTGGGCATCGGCGAAGGCGGCGCCATCTTCTGTGCCGACCAGGCGTTGATGGAACGCGCAACCGCCATGACGGGCTTCGGATTCGCCGGCCAGGAGCGCCTGTCTTCGCTGCGCGCGGGCAACTATCGCATTTCCGAATACGCGGCAGCGGTGGGCTTGGCGGCGCTGGACGGGCTGCCGGCGCGCCTCCAGGAAATGCGCGACCTGACGGCCGCGTATGCGAGTCGACTGGAAGGAAAAGCGGTGCAGCTGCAGCGTGGGGTCGGAACCGATTGGGTCACCATGACGTTGAACGTGATGGTTCCGGCTGCGGATCTCGCCGCGACCCTGGCTCGGCTCGACGACGCCAAGGTCGAGTGGCGTCGCTGGTGGGGCCTGGGTTGCCACCGGCATCCGGCGTTCAAGGATGTGCCGAGGTCCGACCTGTCGGCAACCGACGCCCTCGCACCCCGTGTCATCGGCTTGCCTTTCCACGCTGACCTGTCGGCGGGTGACCTGGACCGCGTCACCGGTTGCCTCCAATGAGCAAGAGCCCGCTTCTCTCGTACATCGTTCTTTCGTACAACTACGAGCGCTACATAGGCAAGACGTTGCGCAGCATCCTGGACCAGACGGTGCAGGACTTCGAGATCGTGGTCGTGGACGATGGATCCGTCGACAACTCGGTGGCCATCGTTTCCTCCTTCGAAGACCCGCGCATCAGGCTGTTCGTCAATGAGAAGAACCTGGGCGGTGCGGCCAGCTACAACCGGGCGGTTCAAGAAGCGCGTGGCGAGTGGTTGGTCAACCTGGATGCGGACGATTGGGTCGATCCACGAAAGGCCGAAATCCAGTTGGAGGCGGCTGCCCGGAATCCACAACTCGATGTCATTGGTACCTATGTCGCGATCTATGACGAGAATGACAATCGGCACCCATCGGCCGACGCGATGGAGGCGGGATACAACCAGCCGCGCGACCTGAATCTGGTCGACACCTGGATCGGTGCCAACCACCTGTGCCGGTCCTCCACCATGGTGCGCGCTTCCGCGCACCAGCGAATCGGGCTGGATGACCCGCTGATGGTCCGCGCGCCGGACTACGAACTGTGGACTCGCGCGCTGCAGCACGGATGCAAGTTCGCCATCATTCCGCAGCCCCTGACTTCCATTCGCGCGCACTCGCGTGGCGTGACACACGGTGATCCGGTCGGCACGCTGCTCGAGGTCAGCTACGCGATGCAACGCAATCTGGTGCCTCTTGCCGAAGCGCGTTCGCTGCTTCCTTCCATCACGCGAATGGTTGCATGGACATGCCGCCATCCATCGCTGAGCCAGTTGCCACCGTTGCAGGCCCACAGGCTGATCGGCGTGATGATGCAGTCGACAGCAGCCTCTGATTTCCAGCATTTCCGTGCCATGCTGGGAAACTACAGCGACCATCCCGAGCTCGCCGAAATCGGTCGGCGCTCCTTCGCATTCGTGGGACCGGGTGCCGATGCCTATCAGGATGTCGACAAACTCCACAGTGATATCCGGGCCTATATCGAGGCGAGGGACTACTTCAAAGGGGAGTGCGAGAACTGGGAGCGCGCCTATCGTTCGCTCCAGGCCGAGCACCAGGCGCTCAATGACGCCCTGGCCTCACGCGGCTCCCCCTCCTTTCCCCGGCGTGCATGGTCGCGTCTTGTCCGTACCCTGACCAAATGAACTCGCCCCGTATCCTGGCACTGCTCCCTTTCCTGGTGAAGGGGGCTCTCTCGATTGCGATCTTCCGTGCGCTCAGAGCGCGCGGAGTCGATATCACGGTGGCCTATTGCGGCGATGCATCGGCAGACTACGAGCCTGATGCGCTGGAAGATTTCGCCTCGACCGGGCATCTTCTCAACCTGTCCGGCATGTCCTCGGTGACCCGGTTCGATCTGGTTCAAGAACTTCTTGTCGATCGCAAGATAGATCTCGTGCTGCAGGTGGGCGCGACCCAGCTGTATCACCTCCTTCCCTATTGGAAAGAGCGGTTGCCTGCGCTGCGGATCGCCGACATCCTGTACAACGAAATCGGCCATACGTTGAACCACTTCCTCTATGAAGGATGCTTCGATGCCGTGATCGTCGAGAGTGATTTCATGGGCGATTTCATCAGGCGATCGTCCCGCAGGCCCGATCCTCCTGTTGTCGTCGTTCGCAGCGGCGTCGATGTGGACGATTTTTTCCCTGCTGCCACGCCGCCCAGCGGCGCTGGACTCAAGGTCGGATATGTCGGCCGGATGTCAGGTGAGAAGAATCCTGTTGGGTTCATCGAATTGGCGCGGCGGCTGGCGAGCCTGAACCCCGGGCTCGATTTCGACATGTTCGGCACGGGCCCCGACGCGGCCATGGTCAAGGAGCGCGTTGCAACCAGTGGGATCACCGACAGGCTGAGGTATCACGGTTTTGTGGAACACGCCAAAGAAGCATTGCACCAACTGGATGTGCTCATCCTGCCGTCGAAGTTCGATGGCAGACCCGTTCTGGTCATGGAGGCGAATGCGTGTGGCATTCCCGTGATTGCAGCGCCAGTGGGCGGAATTCCTGAACTGGTGGCCGACGGGGTCAACGGCTTTCTGATGCATTCGACCGAAACCGAGCGCATTCACGGGCTGCTGTCCAGGTTGCAGGAGCAGCCGCAGGCGCTCGACGCACTGAAGACGGCCGCGCGTGCCCATGCGCTGGCGCATTTCAGCCGCGAAAAGATGATCGAGGCGTATGGGGCCGCTTTCGCGAAAGTAGCCTTGATCTGAAAGACGGCTCGCGATCGCGCAGAGTGCGGCAGGGCCGCATTCTTGCCAGAGAGCGAGGCATCCTCCGCCCCAGCGTGGTCTTCAGTGTCGCTTGGACAGAGACTGCAACTGCTTGTACATCTCGGCGTTGGTCGCCTTCAGCTCTTCAGTGTCGTGATGCAAGCGATTCCACTCGTGCTGCCAGTTCTTCGCTTGCTGTTCGTGCCATTTCGCACTTTCCAATGCGCCTCCGGCATTGTCTGCAACGACCCGGTCCGCATGCCAGAGCTGGGTCAGGCGCTTCACCAGATTGAAACTGTAGGCATGCTTGACCAGCGTAGGCAGCGCCAGAATGCGGTCGGCAGTCACGTTGAATGAGTGGACGACGTTGTACGCAAGATTGATGCAGGTCTCCTCGTCCGAAAGACCGGCGGGCGAAGGCCGTGTCATTGCCTCGAGAAGCTGGCTCACGCGAGCGAAGACCGCAGGATCGCGAGCGGCGACGCCGATGTAGGTCGAGCTGTACCCGGCGATGTCGGACTCGAATCCAGTGAATTGATGGTCCGGAAACTCCTTGAACAAGGCCTCCAGCCCCTTGACCGTGGGGTAGTAGACATGCTCGTACGAGGATTCGAGCCAATCCTTGTTGTTCCTTGTGTACGACATCAGCGGGACCTCGAAGATGAGGACACCTTCGGGTCGCAGGGATTTCAGGGAAACATCGAATGCGCCCCTGAAATCGTTCACGTGCTCGAAGGTTGCGATCGACGTGATGAAGTCGAAACTGCCATGCGTTTGATTGCTGACTGCGGGATCGAACACATCGGAGGCAATGACGGCCACGCCTCTTTGTTGGGCCACGCTGGCTGCGGCCGCATTGACCTCGATCCCGAAGCGTTCGTAGTCGCCGTTCAGGCTTCGGAGCAAATGGCCGTTGGCACAACCGATGTCCAGAATCCGGCCCGCGGGTGAGATCGCTTCCAGCACCAGCTTGACCCACAGCAGGCTGTGATCCGCCGTGAACTCGTAGTCGTGGTAGCCGACCTCGTCCGCGTTGCTCGCGCCGTAGTACGTATCTTCATAGAAGACGCTCGTATCTTCGGGAACCACTTCGACGACCCCCATGTCGCAGTTCTCGCAGAACAGGACATTGCGCCCATCACCCCGTGTCAATGAGCGGCCCCCATGGACAGACGCGCAAACGTTGCACTTGAAATGCATATTCATTCAATCCTTGGGGGCGCAAGATGGGGCAATCATCATATTCGTTGAATGCCCGGAGGGTCTACGGAGACCGATGTGAGTCACGGCGTTTGCGGCCGTGCTCCCTCAGCTTTCGACGATTCGTCCGTGCTCCAGGTGAATCACGCGATTGCATTCCTTGGCAATCAGCTCGGGCGAGTGCGAGGCCAGCACCAGGATGCCCGACTTGGAGACCACATCGCGCATCCGCTTCTCTGCCTTCTCGGTGAAGGCGGCGTCGCCCACCGACAGCCATTCGTCCATCAGCAGGATGTCGGCCTCAACGCTGGTCGAAATGGAGAATGCCAGCCGCATCATCATGCCGGTTGAGTAGGTACGAACGGGCATGTTGACGTACTCGCCCAGGCCGCTGAATTCGCAGATGTCGGGCGTGAGCCGGTCGACCTCTTTCTTGCTCATGCCCATCACGAGGCCGCGCAGCATGATGTTCTCGATGCCGGTGGCGTCCATCTCAATGCCCAGTGCAGGATCGATCAGGCTGGCTACCGAACCCTGGCGCGTGAATTCGCCCGACGACGGTTCATAGACGCCCGCCAGCGTGCGCAGCAGCGTGGACTTGCCCGCGCCGTTGTGGCCGATCAGGCCCAGCCGGTCGCCGCTCTTGAGTTCGAGGTTGAGGCCGCTGAGCGCCTGCACCACGGTGACGCCGGTTTCCTTGCCGAAGCGCCCGCCAGTGACGGAGGCCGCCAGCGTCTTCTTGAGTGACACCGAGCCTGCCCCGTAGATGGGGAAGCTGACCGAAACGTTCTTGAGTGAAATGGATGCCATGGATCAGAGCCAGTAAACGACGCGGCGACGGTATTTGACGAACATCACGCTCGCGGCGGTCAGGCACAACACGGTCCACAGACCGATACCGATCCAGCTTTCGAGGTGGGCCACGCCGCCCATCAGCGGCGTGCGCAGCAGGTCGAGCATCTGTGCGAAGGGGTTCCACAGTACGTACTTGGCGCGGCCCGGGAGGTTCTCGGGAAGCCAGAACACGGGGGTGAGGAACATCAGCATCTGCATGATGCTGGTGATGATCTGCGTCACGTCGCGGTAGCGGGTGCAGATGAGGCCCAGCAGCAGGCCGAGCGCATGGGCGTTGACGATGAGGATCAGGAAGGCCGGAATGACCAAGAGAACCGACCACGACAGCGAGACGCCGGCCCACAGGGCGACGGGGATGTACAGCACGATCTGGTGGGCGAACTGGATCAGGTTGCGTCCCAGGCCTCGCCACACGAAGAGGCTGATGGGAAAGTAGCCCTGCTTCAGGTAGTTGGAGGCGCCGACGAAGGCGTTGCAGGCATCGGTGACGATCGCGGAGAAGAAACCCCAGAAGATGACGCCGAGCGCCAGGTGCGGGAAGAACTTGTCCAACTGGGTGCCGAAGAGCGAGGCATACAGCGGGCCCATGCCGCCGATCATGATGCCCATGCTCAGCGTGAGCCACAGCGGCCCCAGCATGGAGCGGCGATAGCGCAGCACCACGTCGAACCAGGCCAGCGTCCACCAGATGTCGGTGCGGCGGGTGCCTTCCCACCAGTCGGCCAGGGCGCTTCGATGGAGATTGGAATGAACTTGGCTCATGCGTGTGCGTCAGTGTCTTTGTCTGCCATGCGGATGCCGATGTGCAGGGTCAGGGTCCCACCGCCGCGTGAAACGGCGATGAGCAAAAGCGCTTCGTGGCCGAGGGGGTCAAGCGGGATTTCTTGGAGGGCTATGGCCGGATGGGCCGGGACGGTGCTCGTGCGAGCCCGCGCATTTTATTCAGAGTATCAACTGAGAGATAATTTTACCGGCTCCGGTTCCCCTGCAATTCGTAACCATGGAAGAGCCCACCGCTCCCCCGATCGGACGGGCTGCGGCTGCCATCGGCAGCATGCCCGACAGAAAAACGATCCACCCATGCGCAATCCCCGTCCTCTCGAAGTCTCCGTCGCCCTGTGCACCTACAACGGCGCCCGCTTCCTGCGCGAGCAGGTGCGCAGCATCTGCCTGCAGACCCGGCCGCCGATCGAGATCGTGCTGTCCGACGATGCCTCGCGCGACGGCTCGGTCGATGTCGTGCGCGCCACGGTGGCCGAATGCGCGGCGGAGCGCCCCGGGCCGCCCATCGCCCTGCGGGTCTTCGAGAACCCCGTGGCCCTGCGGGTCGTCAAGAACTTCGAGCAGGCCATCTCGGCCTGCACCGGCGACCTGATCGCGCTGAGCGACCAGGACGACGTGTGGGTGCCCGACCGGCTCGAGCGGATGGTGGCGCCCTTCGTGCAGGACGACAACCTCTGGCTGCTGCACACCGATGCGCGCCTGGTGGATTCCCAAGGCCGCGACCTGGGCAACACGCTGTTCCACGCGCTGGAGGTCACGCCGTCCGAGATCGAGCGAATTCACACCGGCCGGGCCTTCGACGTGTTCCTGCGCCGCAACCTCGTGACCGGCGCCACCACGGTTTTCCGTCGTTCGCTGCTTGCCGATGCCTTGCCGTTGCCGGTGGAGTGGGTGCACGACGAATGGCTGGCCATCATCGCGTCGACAACGTCGCGGGTCGACCTGCTGGAAGAACCGCTCATCGACTACCGCCAGCACGAATCCAACCAGATCGGTGCCCGCCGCGACACCTTCAAGGAAAAGGTGCGCAAGGCGCTCGCCTCGCGCGGCAACACGCACGTCGAGCGCGCGATCAAGGCCGAGCTGTTGCTGGAGCGCCTGCTCCAGCTCGGCGATCGCGTGCCCCCCGAGATCATCGACAAGGTGCGCAGCAAGATCGTGCACCAGCGCTTCCGCGCCGCCTTGCCCGCCTCGCGCCTGGCCCGGTGCGTGCCGATCCTGCGAGAAGCCATGACCGGTCGCTACGACAAGTTCGGCCGCGGGGTGCGCGGCGTGGTCCGCGATCTTTTCGAATCCGTCTGACACAACAACAATGAACCCAACCAACGTCCCCGCGAACCCTTCCCCGCCCGGCGAGCCGATGGCCTGGCCGAACGTCGTGGTCATCATTCCGTTCTACAACGGCGCCGATTTCATCGAGCGCTCGGTGAAGAGCGTGTTCGAGCAGTCGGTGCCGGCGCACGAGGTGATCGTGGTCAACGACGGCTCGCGCCCGGAAGAGCGCGCCGCGCTCGACGGGCTGGCGGCCCGTTACCCGTTCCGCATCCTCGACAAGGAGAACGGCGGCCAGGGCTCGGCGCGCAATGCGGGCGTGGCGGCGTCGACCTCCGAGTACATCTGCTTCCTGGACCAGGACGACTTCTACCTGCCGAACCACATCGAGACGCTGGTGTCGTCGATCCCGTGGGACGACCGCCTGTTCGGCTACATCTACGCCGACCTGTACGAAGCGGACGGCGACGGCAACGTGATCCGCACCGGCGTCATCAAGGACCACGCACAGCACCCGAAGCGCAGCATCTTCGACCTGCTGCGCTACGACATGTTCGTGCTGCCCTCGGCCGCGCTGGTGAGCCGCAAGGCCTTCGACGCGGTGGGCGGCTTCGATTCGCAGTTCATGGGCTACGAGGACGACGACCTGTTCCTGCGCATCTTCCGCAAGGGCTACAGCAATCACTTCGTGGACAAGGCCGTGACGGTCTGGTGCATCCACACGGCCAGCACCTCGTTCGGCATCCGCATGGTGCGCAGCCGCTTCAAGTACTTCAAGAAGCTGCTGCAGATGTTCCCCGACGAGCACCAGCGCGGCCGCTACTACCTGCGCGAATACCTGATGCCGCGCTTCCAGCTGTTCTTCGTGAACGAGGCGATCGAGGCCATCAAGAAGGACGACCAGTACCGCGGCGAGATGACGGCGGTGCTCGATGACTACGCGGCCATCGTCTTCGCGAACCCGTACGTGGGCCGCAAGAAGAAGCTGCGGTTGTGGATCACGTTGTTCCTGCTGCGGCGGAGCACGCCGGGCATGGTGCGCTTCATCGGCGCGCTGACGAAGTTGCCGGGCATTCGCAGCCTGCGCAAGGTCTACAAGTCCTGATGCGCGCCGCGGCGGCCCGCAGGCCGCCGCAGCCCGGTCCTCAGCGGGCCGGCGCCGACGTCATCGCCGGGTCCATGTAGGTGGCGTGCGAGCGCACGTACTCGGCGCGCAGGTGGCCTGCGTCCTTGTAGATCGGCGTGGCGTCGGCATCGGCGCGGGTGCACCAGTCTTTCTGGCACAGGCTCGGGATCGGGTCGATCACGATGGCGCCGCTGCGCTGCGCGATCTGCCGCATGCGCTCGTGCAGCGCCTTCTGCCGCGGGTCCCAGGGGGCGGTGGGCGACATCTTGCCCACTTGCATGTCGCCCAGGCGGCCGCCCTTGATGAACTCCTCGGGGCCGAAGCCCTCGCCAACCGGGTTGTCCAGCAGCAGATAGACCTGCTTGTGCTTGGCCAACGTGGTCAGCACGGTCTCGAGCATGTTGAGCGAGAAGTCCACGCCGCCGCCGCCCATGAAGCGCCGCTTGTCCTTGCCGTCGAAGAAGTAGTAGCGGTCGGCCGCTGCGTTCTCTGCGTTGGGCTTGCCGGTCTCGGTGAAGTAGCAGTTCCAGCAGCCGCCGAAGACGACGGCGTCGAACCGGTCGCTCATGGCCAGCCGCATGCCGCCGTCGCGGCGTTCGCCGCAGAGGTTGTTCTGCTCGTCGACCACGTTGGGAATCGGCGGGCAGGCGCCCCAGGTCACGAAAGAGAGCGAATCGAGCGTGCCCGGCGAGGTCTTGGAGAGCTCGACGGCGCGCGGCCCGTACTGCTCGACGTGGCTGTCGCCGAAGAACAGCACCCTTCGTTTGCCCTGCCCGATCTGCTGCAGCACCTCGCCGTCGACCTTGATCGGGCTCAGGCCGTCCGGGTAGGCCCAGTCCTTGGCGGCCGCGGCGGTCTTGTTGAAGTACGGATCGCTGTGGCGGCCGACGTAGTAGCGCGTGGTCGCCAGCAGGCCGAGCACGACGAAGCCGATCATCACGGCCACCAGCCCCGCCGTCACCGTCGGGTTTTCGCTGCGGCGCGTGTAGCGTTCGACGAACCGGTAGGTCAGCCAGGCGAGCACGAATGACGCCACCAGCATCAGCGCCCGGATGCCGTCGGACGGCAGCTTGCCTTCCAGGATGCGCGCATAGGCCAGCAGTGGCCAGTGCCAGAGGTAGAGCGGGTAGCTGATGAGGCCGACCCACACCATCGGCTTGGACGCGAGCACGTAGCGGTTGAGCACGCCGCTCGGCCCGGCGGCGATGCAGAAAAAGGCACCCACCGACGGCAGGATGGCCCAGAACCCGGGGAAGGCCTTGCCGCCGCGGATGTAGCACAGGCCCAGCACGATCAGCACGAGGCCGGCGATCGACTGTGCGTGGCGGCTCCAGCCCGGCTGCGGCGGCGGGCGGTGCAGCCGCGCATAGGCCAGCATGCCGCCGATCATCAGTTCCCAGAAGCGCGACAGCGGCGAATAGAACGCGGCCGTGCGGTGGCTGTGGATGGTCGTCACGTTGAGCAGGAACGACATCGCCGCCACCGTGCCGAGCACCGCGAGCATGCGCCACTTGCGCTTCCAGGCCAGGCCCAGCAGCACGGGCCAGAAGATGTAGAACTGCTCTTCGATGGCCAGCGACCACAGGTGCAGCAGCGGTTTGGTCTCGGCGGCGTTGTCGAAGTAGCCGGCCTCGCTCCAGAAGGCGAAGTTCGACACGAAGCCTGCGCCCGCGGCCACGTGCTTGCCCAGCTGTTCCCATTCGTGCGGCAGCAGGGCGAACCAGCCGAAGGCCATGGTGGCCAGCAGCACCAGCGCCAGCGCCGGGAAGATGCGCTTCACGCGGCGCGCATAGAACTCGCGGTAGCTGAAGCCGTCGCCCTGGAAGCTGCCCAGGATGATGGTGGTGATCAGGAAGCCCGAGATGACGAAGAAGATGTCGACGCCGATGAAGCCGCCCTTGATCCACTGCGGAAACGCGTGGTAGCCGAGCACCGACAGCACCGCGACGGCGCGCAGCCCGTCGATGTCCGGGCGGTATTTCGGGTGAACCAGGTGGGCGTGTTCGGGGAGGGAGGTCGGGCTGCTCGTGGTCGTCATCGTCGGTGCTGAAAGCGGCGCTTGCGGGCTTTTCGTGCGGGGCTTTTCGGCCCCGATTGTCCTCGCAAACGCCGCCGTGCCTTTTTCAGGCGGCGGCGCGCTGCAGCCGCCAGTAGCGCCAGAAAGCGCCCGACAGCCACACCTTGAGCAGGCTGGTCACGTGCCAGTACAGGTACTTCTTGCTGCGGTGGCTGGCGCGCTGGGCGTCGTGGCGCGCGCGCAGGTCTTCGGTCACCTGGAGCTTCCAGCCGGCCAGCCGGGTGCGGGCGCAGATGTCGAAGTCTTCCCCGTACATGAAGAAGCGTTCGTCGAAGCCGCCGATCTTGCGGTAGGCCTCGCTGCGAAACAGCATGAACAGGCCGGGAATCCAGGCCGGCACGGCCGGCGGCTGGTAGCCGGGCTTCTTGCGGCCCAGGATCTCTAAGGGGGTCAGCAGCGCGCGGTGCGGCTCGGGCTCGGGCCGGCCCGACTCCAGGATGCGCGGCGTCATCAGGCCGGCGTCGGGCGCGGCCTGGGCGAGCATCGGGGCGAGCACGTCGGCGTCGAAGCGGATGTCGGGGTTGAGCACCAGGAACCAGGGCGTGTCGCAGCGCGCGAAGGCCTGGTTGTGGTTGGCGCCGAAGCCCAGGGGCGCCGCGTTCTCGATGCGCTCGATCGGAAAGCCCCACTGGCGTCCTGCAAGCAGGTCGGCCTCGGGAATGTTCAGCGTGAGCACGACCTTGGCGATCGCGTCCCGGCTGTGCCGGTCGAGCTGCTCGAGCAGCGGCAGCACCAGCGCGAGCTGGCCGTGGCTCACGATCGACAGGGTGACCGGGGCGTGGGGTGAAGAAGGGGGCGTGGGCATGGTCTAATTTCGCTCGGGAATTCTAGGGTTCCCCCAACCCCACTCATGATTGCCCTGATCATCCTCAGTTTCTTCGTCTCTGCCATCGCGGTCCAGCTGTTCATGCGCCGCGCGCGCAGACACGCGCGCCGCTACGGCGCCGACATGCCCCAGCGTTTCCACAAGGGCCACGTGCCGCGCCTGGGCGGGGCCGGCATCATGCTCGGCATGAGCGCGGCCTGGCTGGGCGCCGGCCTGATCGAGCCGCTGAACATCGCCTGGCCGCTCAAGTCCTCGATGCTCACGCTGGTGTGCATCCTGCCCGCCGTGCTCGGCGGCATCGTCGAAGACGTGACGCAGCAGGTCAAGGTGCGCTACCGGCTGGGCCTGACCATCGGCTCGGCGCTGCTGGTGTGCTGGGTGCAGGGGCTGGGCGTGGCGCGCACCGGCTTCGAGACGCTCGACGGCTGGCTCGCGCTGCTGCCTTACGCCTCGCTGGTCTTCGCGGCCCTGGCGATCGGCGGCCTGCCGCATGCCTTCAACATCATCGACGGCTACAACGGGCTGGCCGGCACCGTGGCCGTGCTCGTGTGCCTGGCGATCTCGCACGTCGCGCTGCAGCTGGGCGACCGGCAGCTGGCCGCGATGGTGATCTGCCTGGTCGGCGCCACCTTCGGCTTCCTGGTCTGGAACTACCCGCGCGGCAAGATCTTCGCCGGCGACGGCGGCGCCTACGTCTGGGGCATGGTGATCGCCGTGGCCTGCGTGACGCTGGTGCAGCGCCACCGCGTGGTGTCGCCATGGTTCCCGATGCTGCTGCTGATCTACCCGGTGTGGGAGACGCTGTTCTCCATCTACCGCAAGCTGGCCCGGGGCCAGTCGCCGGGCACGGCCGACGCGCTGCACTTCCACCAGCTGATCTTCCGGCGCATCGTGCGCGTGGCCTTCGCGGACGACGAGGCGCGCCAGCTGCTGGCGCGCAACAACCGCACCTCGCCGTACCTGTGGATGTTCGCCGCGCTGTCGGTGGTGCCCGCGGTGCTGTTCTGGAACAACACCTTCGTGCTGATGCTGTTCTGCCTTCTGTTCGTCACGACCTACGTCGGGGCGTACCTGATGATCGTGCGCTTCAAGGTCCCGCGCTGGCTGCGGCCCTGACCGCCGGCGCCGCCTTGTTGCGAGAATTCTTCCCATCGTCCACCGCTTTGGAGCCTGACCGCCCATGACCGACCCCGTCCTCAACATCCCTCCGCGCGACAAGGCCGAGATCCTGGCCCAGGCGCTGCCGTACATCCGCAAGTTCCACGGCAAGACCATCGTCATCAAGTACGGCGGCAACGCCATGACCGACCCCGCGCTGCAGGCCGACTTCGCCGAAGACGTGGTGCTGCTCAAGCTGGTCGGCATGAACCCGGTGGTGGTGCACGGCGGCGGCCCGCAGATCGAGGCCGCGCTGAACAAGCTGGGCAAGAAGGGCAGCTTCGTGCAGGGCATGCGCGTGACCGACGCCGAGACCATGGAAGTCGTCGAATGGGTGCTGGCCGGCGAGGTGCAGCAGGACATCGTGGGCCTGATCAACCAGGCCGGCGGCAAGGCCGTGGGCCTCACGGGACGCGACGGCGGCCTCATTCGCGCGCAAAAGCTCAAGCTGGCCGACCGCACCGACCCGAACGTGCACCACGACGTGGGCCAGGTCGGCGACATCGTCTCCATCGACCCCAGCGTGGTCAAGGCGCTGCAGGACGACGCCTTCATTCCCGTCGTAAGCCCCATCGGCTTCGGCGAGGAGAACGAGAGCTACAACATCAACGCCGACGTCGTCGCCGGCAAGCTGGCCACGGTGCTCAAGGCCGAGAAGCTCATGCTGCTGACGAACACGCCCGGCGTGCTCGACAAGAACGGCAACCTGCTTACCAACCTGAGCGCGCGCGAAATCGACGACCTGTTCGCCGACGGCACCATCTCGGGCGGCATGCTGCCCAAGATCGAAGGCGCACTCGACGCGGCCAAGAGCGGTGTGAACGCGGTGCACATCATCGACGGCCGCGTGCCCCACGCGATGCTGCTCGAGATCCTGACCGACCAGGCCTACGGCACGATGATCCGGGCGCGCTGAGCGCCCTGCGCTTGCCTTCCTGCCGCGGAAGGCGCGCGCTCACTGCGCTGTGCGAGAATCAATTGATTACATCTTTGCACGCGCTCCCATGCAGAACGAAGAGACAGCTGCCCCCGGCGTAGAGACCCCGGCCGACACGCCCGCCGCCGCACCGACGCGCAAGCGCCCCAAGCCGGGCGAGCGGCGCGTGCAGATCCTGCAGGCACTGGCCGCCATGCTGGAGCAGCCCGGTGCCGAGCGGGTCACCACCGCCGCGCTGGCCGCGCGGCTCGAGGTGAGCGAGGCGGCCCTGTACCGCCACTTCGCGAGCAAGGCCCAGATGTTCGAGGGCCTCATCGACTTCATCGAACAGAGCGTCTTCACGCTGGTCAACCAGATCCTCGAGCGCGAAGGCGCCACCGGCAGCCAGCAGGCGGCCCGCATCCTCGTGCTGCTGGTGCAGTTCGCCGAGCGCAACCCCGGCATGACGCGCGTCATGGTCGGTGACGCCCTGGTGTTCGAGAACGAGCGCCTGCAGCAGCGCATGAACCAGTTCTTCGACAAGATCGAGGCCACGCTGCGCCAGGTGCTGCGCGGCGCGGCCGCCGCCGACGGCTCGGCCACGCCCAGCGTCGACGCCCAGGTGCGCGCCGCGGCGCTCACGGCCTTCGTGGTGGGGCAGCTGCAGCGCTTTGCGCGCTCGGGTTTCCGCCGCGCGCCGTCCGAACACCTGGAAGCCACGATCGCCCTGATCGTTTGACGGCAAGGCCGGCAGGTCCGGCGCCGCCACGCTGAACTCGACGCGGCCCCTTGCGGCGCGTACGATCAATTTCCTCCCTTGCCGCCACGCGGTGCCGCGGTGACAAGCCCGTTTCGCATGACCTCTGGATCGGAGGCTCGCATGAGTGCTTGTCCTTCCCGCCGCCGCTGGCCTTCCGGGGCGCGCCATGCCTGACGCCGCCGCCGCCCGCTCGGCCCTTCTCCTGCACGCCGTCGCGCTCACCACGGTCGCCATGGTCGCGTTCGCGGCCAACTCGCTGCTGTGCAGGCTCGCGCTGCAGCACGGCGGCATCGACCCCGCCAGCTTCGGCAGCATCCGGCTCGCGTCCGGGGCGATCACGTTGGCGCTCGTCGTGCGCTTCCGGGCGCAGCCGTCCGCCCTCGGGCACACCGGCTGGCTCCCGGCCGTCATGCTGTTCGCGTACGTCGCGTTCTTCTCCTTCGCTTACCTCAGCCTCCCGGCGGGCACGGGCGCGCTGATCCTCTTCGGCGCGGTGCAGCTCACGATGCTGGGCGCGGGCCTGGGCGGCGGCGAGCGCTTCGGGGTGCTGGCGTGGTGCGGCTTTGTCCTTGCGGCGGCCGGACTCGTCTACCTGGTGTCGCCGGGCGTTGCCGCGCCGCCGCTGCTGGGCGCCGTGCTGATGGCGGTGGCGGGCGTGGCGTGGGGCGTGTATTCGCTGCGCGGCCGGGGCGTGGCCGACCCGCTGGCCGCGACCGCGCGCAACTTCCTGCGCGCCGTGCCGCTGGCCCTGGCATTGAGTCTTGTGTTCGCAACGCGCGCGCACGCCGATGCGCGCGGCGTCGCGCTGGCCGTGGCCTCCGGCGCGCTGACCTCGGGGCTCGGCTACGTCGTCTGGTACGCGGCGCTGGGCCGGCTGTCGGCCTTGCGCGCGGCCACCGTGCAGCTGTCGGTGCCGCTGCTGGCGGCGTTCGGCGGCGTGCTGTTCCTGTCGGAAGCGATCACGCCGCGGCTGGCGCTCGCCTCGGTGGCGATCCTCGGCGGCATCGCGCTGGTGCTGAGCCAGAAGTCGCGCCAGGCGGCGCGACGCTAGGCGACGGTCACGCCCACCTTGACGCCGGCGGCGACGATCTCGCCCCAGGTCGCGTCATCGACCCACACCCCGTCGCGCCGGCGT
>Ga0207709_10000397_pt1 | contig 42730 bp, 27 predicted proteins | sample KBSM34metaG_FD_184397 | JGI IMG/M metagenome (GOLD analysis project Ga0207709, IMG submission 184397) | Miscanthus rhizosphere microbial communities from Kellogg Biological Station, Michigan, USA - KBS M3-4 metaG (SPAdes) (version 2) | ecosystem: Host-associated > Plants > Roots > Rhizosphere >...
CGTTTTGTATCGTAGATGCTACCATTCTTACAGAAGCAGGATATGTAGGGGAAGATGTGGAAAGCATCTTATCAAGACTGCTGATGGTGGCAGATTATGATGTGGAAAAGGCAGAAAAAGGAATTGTATTTATCGATGAGATTGATAAAATTGCAAGAAAATCAGATAACCCTAGTATCACAAGAGATGTTTCAGGAGAAGGAGTACAGCAGGGATTACTGAAGCTGCTGGAGGGAAGCATTGTCAATGTTCCGCCACAGGGAGGAAGAAAGCATCCTGACCAGAAATATATTCAGGTGAATACCCAGAATATATTATTTATTGCCGGAGGAGCTTTTGACGGGATCAAAGAGATCATCGAAAGAAGAATGAATAAGCAGGCCATAGGTTTCAGCTCTGAAAAAATCAATAAAGTAGATGAAGATGAGTATGTATTAACAAATATTAATGCTGTCGATCTTCGATCTTTCGGATTAATTCCCGAACTTTTAGGAAGATTTCCAATCATCACTTATCTCGATAAACTCACAAAAGAGACGTTGGTAAGAATTATGAATGAGCCAAAAAATTCAATTGTGAATCAATTTGTGGAGCTTTTTAAGATGGATGGCACGGATTTGGTTTTCACAGAAGGCGCAATTGAAAAAATTGTAGAGGAAACCATGGAAAAAGGGTTGGGAGCGAGAGGGCTTCGAGGAACAACTGAAAAGGTTTTGGAGGACTATATGTTCTCGATTGGAGAAGAGAAAAATATTGTGTTAACAGGAGATAATATTTTGATTAATAGATAAAATGTTTTTTTTTTTAAGAAAAAAAATATACCTTTGCGGGTGAAGATTGTATTAACACACAAATAATTTATACAATGAGAAAAAGTTTATTTGCTATAGGTCTTTTAGCCGTTAGCTATTCTGTTCAGGCGCAGAATGTTTTATGTCACGTAGACACTAACGCTAATATGTATGTGAGCGAAGGCACCCTAGTATATAGCGGTGGTGGTGTACAAACCAGGGGTAATGGCCTTTTGGATGTACACGGGAATATTATGGTTGTAGGGGCAACCGGAGACGCTTTTAAAACAATTGATGCTGCCGGCGGAGCTAAAACCGATGGTGGAAATATTGTTTTAAGATTGAACACTCCAGCTTCCTTTGCAACTTCTACTTATGGACAGCTGTACATTGATGGACTATCCCAATCCAATATTACAGGTGTTGTAAGTAAAGAGTATAGAACAACAAATCATGGTGGTTCTACTAATCCAAATTATTTTCAACAAGTAGCATTACCTTTCTATGGTAAAGCGTTGAGTACATTATCTACTGAACTTGGTAAAACCTTTAATACAGCAAGATATGGTAATCCTATTCTTAAATGGGATAACACGACAGCTGTATCCAATCATTTCACCAACTTAGCAACTACTACCACTGACGGTTTGGGTTACTATATGTTGAAAGTGACCAACAATGACTGGAGTGCAAGTGCTCCTGCAACAGGGAATGTGTACACCATCAACGGAGTACCTTATGCCCAGTTTGCAAGTGCAACAACGCTTCAAAATGCAGGAAATGTGAACTTCGGACCAAACGGAAGTAATAACAACGCGTATAATGAAAAGTACTATACGTATTTGGACGATTCATTTGAATTTACTACTTCTGCATGGACGGGAACATTTGGAAAAAATTTCTACCAGTTCGGAAATCCATTCTTAACTAATATCGATTTATCTAAAATAGGATATACCGAGAGCCCTACGGGATCTGACGGGAATGCTGTGACAAATATCTGGGGTGTTGAATATAACCCGGGTACAATTAACACACTTCCGAATGGTTCAACTTATGCTACCAATTCCAGAGTGGTTACCTTCTTCCCTACAGGTGACGGTGTAGCTCCGGCAGTTGGAGACGTAGATTTGGTGGTTATCAAACCTATGCAGTCATTCAAAATGAAGTTAAGAAACAACACTGCTCAGACTTTAAACTTTAATACTTTAAGAAGATTTAAAGAAACAGCAAGAGCAGCGGGTACTGATTATAGTGTAGGAGCTGCAAGACATGCTAACGACAGAGGAACTATTAAACAACTTGGAGTTATCGGTCTTGATGCAAATCAAAATGAAATTGCAAGAACGTATTATGTAGTTTCTCCGGAATTTACAACTGGTCATCAGGTTTCTACAGCAACTACAGTACAGGCTTCAGCCGGTAAGAATATCATCGGTACTTTTGAAGAAGCATTAACTGGAGGGTATGATAATAACAATACAAACTATTGGTTATATATCAATGAAGCGAACGAAGATACTTTCAAAGGTAAAAATGTTAAGTTAGTAAACTACTATCAGGATAAAGTTAAGTATTATAAATTTGAGGTAAGAGAAAATGCAGAATTAATTCCTGCAGGGGCTCACCAGTTATCTTCAGGTATCGGTTTCTACTATAAAGCAGAAAACGGAAGTATACTACAGGCTAAACAGGGAGATATTGTTCCTGTTACCAATGAAGAAGCAAATTTATATTACGGGCAGCCTAACGATGCTACTTTAGCTACAACTAAAGATAAGAAAGCAACAGGAACATCAAGAACATTGGTGGTATACGATCCGTCAATTACAAATTATATTGTTAGATTTGATCCACAGTGGAAAAAAGCAGATATTGAAGTTTATGATATGAGCGGTAAACTGGTAATCTCTAAAAAAGCGGTTGATGCATCTAGGGATTTTGTAATCGAGCTTAATAACTCTATTAAAAATTCTTACATAGTAAAAATTGTCTCTGACAAGGGTGAAACTGTTAACACAAAAATCTTAAAATAATCAATATGAAAACTATTAGTAAACTAGCATCCGCTTTTTTTCTCTTCGCCATATTATTGGTGAATGCTGCTCCCCCGATACCAGGAGGAGGAGGAAATGGAGGAAATGGTACAGGAGCGCCATCCTCACCAATCGATATGTATGTATATGTACTTTCTGCTATAGCAATTACATTTATTGTATTCTTTACAAAGAAGTACAAAAATCAAAAAGCATAAAATTTTATTAAAATAATATTAAACTCTCTGATTAGTCAGAGAGTTTTTTTATTTTTACTCTATGAAAAAGGTTTATATATTATCTGCGGTATTAGCCGCATTTTCTCTGCAGGCTCAATTTACTGTTACAGTACAGGCATCGGCAGATTTTAAAGATCAGGATGCTATTCTATATACATTAAACGGTTCAAAGGATATTATTGTTACCAAAGAACAAAGTAAGAATAATACATGGACTTTTAAATATCCCAGTAATTATATGGGGATGATGAAAGTTTATTTCCCAGGTAGTAATAATGCGGTCAATTTCATTTCTGAAAATAAAAATATCAGTGTAAAACTGGATATCCAGAATAATAAAATCAAAGATGTTTTCTATCTGGATGAAGCCAATGAGCTGATGAGCAAACAACAGGAAGGTTCACAAAAGAAAGAGCTTATTCTTCCTGCTTTAACTCAGATTAAAGAATATTATAAGGATAATACTGAGTTTGGAAAAGCTTTAAATGCAGAGATCGGTAGACTTACGGGTACTTCATCTTCTGTTGATGCAGCAAATCACCCGTTTATTTCTTATTACAACAGCAATTATAGCAAGTTCTTGTCCAATTCATCCGATCCTGCTAAAAAGGTTAATCCGGACGATATCATCAATTTCCTGGATAAATCCAATGATATGCTTGAAAGTTCTTCTTTGCTGCAACCTTTGCTGATGTCATACCTGAATTCAGGTGGTAATACAAATGTAGGCGGATCTGTAGACAAGCTTTTAGACCGTTTAAAGGTAGAAACTCCAAGAGGGCAGACTGTTTTGTCTGAATTGATCGATATCTTTGATACATACCAAATGGATGAGTTTAAGAATAAGTATCTGGGGCTTGCCAAGGACCTTAAATGTACCATCAATGACAGATTGGCTTCTACATTAAAATCTAACGCTAATGTTCAAATAGGAGCTGCTTTCCCTAACTATAAATTCCAGGCACCGGCGAATACCAATGCTAAGTCACTTTATGATGTAAAAGCTGATAAGAAAATTATTATCTTCTGGTCGTCCACATGTTCTCACTGTGAAAGTGAACTTCCAAAGCTATTGGAAAAATATAATGATCTGAAATCAAAAAATATTCAGGTTGTAGCATTATCTTTAGATGTTGATAAGAATTCTTATTCCACAAAGATTGCTGCTTTTCCTTGGATCAATGATACAGAATTGAGAGGATGGAAAAGTACTTATGTAGATACTTACAATATTCATGCAACACCAACGTATTTTATTTTAGATGCTAACAATAAGATAATCAACAAACCAGACCATGTTGGCGATGTTTTAGAATATTTTAAGCTAAAATAATTTTGGAGGTAAAGAAATATTTTCTATATTTGCACCACCAAAAAGGCGAGGTAGCTCAGTCGGTTAGAGCGCAGGATTCATAACCCTGAGGTCACGGGTTCAATTCCCGTCTTCGCTACAGTAAACGGAAAAGTAATCATTGCTTTTCCGTTTTTATTTTATATATACTTTCTTCTTTTTTTTCTCAGTATTTGAGATCAGACACAAAAGTTGGGGATAGTGCAAAATGTTGCTTACTGTGTGTAAATCTTTAAAACTATCTTTTGTACTTTTGATATTATACAAAGTAGATTATCTTTGATTTTCAAATATTACGTATATTTCTTATATTTAACATTAACGAAATAAGGACGGAGTAGTTTTTGACATCAAAAGCGAATACCCTAAAAGTAAAAATAAACACAACAACATATCGATGGAGAAAAAAATTATGCTCTTTCTCTTTCTTATCATTTCGAGTTTCTCATTTTCTCAAAACTTTGATTTTGATAGTAAATACAATTATGCGCGCTATTTAGCTTCTAAAAACCCGGATAGCTCTGAAATCGTTTTGAATAGTATTATAGATTCAGCACGGAAACAAAAACAACCTGTCTATCTTGCGAAAGCCTATTATTTGAAATCATACAACTGCTATTTGAGATCAGACGCAAAAGGAACTCTTGATTTTGCCCAAAGAGCACTGAAAGTTTCCAATGAAGCAAATTATGCATCTGGAAAGGCTCTTGCATATAAAATGCAAGGAACTCAATATGCTAAGCTGGGACTTTTAAAAGAAGCTTTTAAATGCTTGAATAAAGGTTTATTTGAAATAAAAAGTAATAATACTGATGAAGGGCATGAACTAAAAGGAATGCTATACAATTCTTTTTTGATTCTTTTAAATCAGAATGAATACCAAAAGAAAGAATTCTACTCTACAAATGCTATTAGGGAGTTCCAACTGATTAAAAACAAGACCAGAAGAAATGAATTATTAATTTCTGCTTATACAAATTTTGGTTATAATTTATCCGAACTAAAAAAGTTTGATCAGGCAAAGTCTTTTTTTGTTAAAGCTCTTGCACTTGCTGGTAAGGATAATCATTACCTAAGATCTAATATTCTCCATGATATAGGATTTTCATTTGATCAGCAAAGCAAATCCGATAGCGCCATTTTTTATTATCAAAAAGCTTTGAAAATTGCTGATCAATATGGATTTAATGAAAAAAAAGTAGACATTATTGAAGACCTTGAAGAAGCTTATAAGAAAATGAACGATCGTCAAAATGCTGAAAAATACAAACTGAAAAAGCTTGAACTTAAAGACAGTATCTCCTACGGTCAAAAAATGGTCGTCAATGAAACTCTTAATCAAAAAGAAGAGAACTTTAACCAAAAATTGGGTGAAAGTTATAAAGTGTCAAAAGGTGTGATTATTACTTGTTTAATTCTCCTTTTTCTTTTAATTATCTTTATTTTTTATATAGTAAGGCTGAAGAAAAATCATAGAATTCTTGTAAAAAGGATTTATGAGAAAGGAATACCTACTGCTTCTTATGAAGAAATCTCTCCTGAGGAATCTACTCAAGATCCAACTCCTATCAGCATTCCTGCAGATCTCAAGATTTCATCTGCTTCTGAGGAAAATATACTCAATGGTTTAATGAAATTTGAGAAAAATCTTGATTTTAATAATAAAAACGTTTCACTTTATAGTCTTTCTTCTGTCTTAAATGTGAACTCAAAATATCTATCGGCTGTCATCAAGAAGCACAAAAAGCTAAACTTCAATCAATACATCAATCACTTGAGAATCAAATATGTTATTGATCAATTAAAAAATGAACCACAATACCGTAAATATAAAATTAATCATCTTTCTGAAATTACTGGATATTCTTCCCATAGTGCTTTTTCTCTTGAATTTAAGAAAATTACAGGAATGCATCCTTCAGCTTTTATTAAAGCACTGGAAACAATATCTTAGATAGTATTTACTCTGGTTAAATTATACTTTATCTGATTTTATTTTATTCTTGGCAATTCTATCAAAAAACTTGTTTGATGGTAGTGTGCCAGCTTTACCAAAAGCCTCTACTCCTGTGTATATTCCTACAATAGCATTTGACAGTTTTTGATAGACAGTATTTGAAACATAATCAATCCAATCCTGTCATTTCAGATTAGGTTCCCTTCTGTTCTATAGATGCTACCTCAAACTCTCAACTGCAAATTGATTTGTATTATACCAAGACCCTCCGGCAAACCAAAAGACGTATTCATGATTATTTCTCGTTTATTTTTGCGCATAATTTGCTATCTGTAAACATTGTATGTTACGATTATAGATATAGGAATATTTAATATCCTAAGCTATAAACCTTAATAAAGAATGTACATTAGGAAAAATTTCACATGAGTTTTATTTCAATATACCTCAAAACCTGTTAGATGTCAAACTCTAAATAATCTTTTCCATTTTGTTATTGTATTTCTACTGATATTAAAATGACTAGCCAATTCACCGTTATTATAACCTTTTTCCTTTTGAAATCTTAAAATATCTAAAATTGACGATTCATCATAAAAGCGATGTTTTTTATTGAATTCAATTTCATCATCTTCTGTACCAATGAAAAGTATTTTATCTAATTGAAGAATATCTTTTATTTTCCATTCATCTTTTGCCAGGATAGCCTGACATTTTTCCCACTTATCAGGATGTTTTTTCTCTATTATATCTTTATAGATGCATTTGTAGTTGGGACGGGATACTACTTTTTGTACTTTTTCATCCATGTATACAAAGTTGTTTTTGGTATTCTATAATCTTCTATAATCTGTTTTCTAGTTTTTGTACCAGACTCAATGAGCTCTAATATAAAATTTATTATTCCTTGAGTATATAAGCTTTTTTTAAATTCAGGGAGATTTGATATTTTGATATTTGAAATTTTATTTTTTCCCAATGATGCAGGAGGAGAGAACAAGATCAGATGCTGAGAATAAATTCTAAAAAAATCATAATCAGTTAATTTGCACCATTGTAATAGTATATTTGAATCGAGGCTTTCAGATAGATACATCTGATCAATTTCTTTGATGCTACACTTAAAAAAATTACTGATTCTTGATATTCCAATTTTTTTCTCTTCCACACATTGCTTGATTAAAGAACCAATATGTATTATTTTAAAAGATTCCATGGGCTTAGTATTAAATTAATGTAATTACCTCTCTTATTTCGTATTATATACTATATTAAATTTGTATTTTTGATGGGAAAAGAGAGGCAATCCATTGTTATAAAATTGATGTAAAGTTAACAGGCATAGCCAAAATTTTATTCTCTGAACTTACATTAGGAGAAATTGCTGGATTCCTTATCCTCATATTAACCGGGTTTTGCGCTGAAGGGACAGGAAATGCACTAATTCCTTGTAAACTTGCTTTTAGATAATATGTTTTACTTGCCTCAGGCTGTCTAATAAATAACTCTCCATAGATTAAAGTACTTGTAGCTGGTCCATTAATTGTTCCACTTACCAGATTTCCTCCCTTTACATTACTATCGGATGATGATTTGTAATTTGAAGACGTTGTGTCGGAAGATAGAATCATTCTTATCCACATGGCTTGTCGATTCGTTAGCGGTACCCAATTTCCTGATGAATTTTGAGTCTCACCTTGTGCATTCAGGCTAAATATAACTAGCCAATCTCCTTTGGGAAGAGTAATGGATGTTCCGGTATACATTGCAGGGGAAATGGATCCTGCTTCAGTAGTATCATCTGTAATACTAAATGTAATATCTGAGGGTTCTGCTTTATAGTCTGCCAAATGTGTTGTTCTGGAATCTTGTATTTGCCAAGAAGCATTTCCATACTCATCAGATACTAGTGTTTTTCCAACTAATGGCTGGTTTGGATCTCCTGATTCAGGCTCATATCTCATTGTTCCTTTCACGTGTAGTGTTTCCTTTGGGGTTGCTGTATTTATACCAAACTGCCCATAAAAAGATTGACTTAATATAAAAGTTAGGGGTAGAAATAATTTTTTCATTTCAAATAATTTAGTTAATAGGAATAGCATAAATTTGATTCTGTTTTTCAGTGGAAGCTCCAAAATTTATAAAATTTTCTAGACCTCCTATTTTCTCAATATTTGCAATCATATAGTAGGATTTGTTAGTTGATGTATTATTATTGATTATAATATTTCCTAACATTAAGTCATAAGGAAGGGGGGCAACTAAAGCTCCTTTGAAATATGCCTGCCCAGATGTTCCTGAATTTGCACCTTCAATATCTAAAGACGGATTTACACCTCCTATTACATCCGAAAATGTTGCTCGTCCAATTAAAGCTTTATTACTTCCAGAAAGAGAAGTTGAAGCCTTCAATAACACAACACCTGTAACGATCCATCTTCCTGGTTGTAATGTGATTATTATACTTGTTGATTGCCATAAAGGATAAAGAGTATTAATACTCGTACCAGTAGTTAAGGGAAAGATCTGAACTTTTCTAAATTTATTAGTAGCAACTTTTTCAAATGTTCCCTTGTTATCAGAGCTTTGTATAGTATAGTTGGAAGAAGATGTATTTACATTATCTTCAATTCTTAAAATATAAGGATTTGATGTTTTCACATGTAGTGTAGCAGTAGGTGATGTAGTACCTATACCTACATTCCCACTTTGCCCTTTAACAATAAGTGCAGCACATGATAGTGCTATAATATATAATAGTTTCATTTTTTAGATTATTTTAAAAGTTATTCAAATGGAACTGCATAAATTCTATTTTCTCCCCAATAACTGGCAGAAAAACCATAAACTGAGTGAGAACCTCCTGTTCCAACCGGAGTTAAGGTTCCCCACAGATAATAGCTTTTAAGATTATTGGTTTGATTATTTAAAAGTATATTGCCTACAAGCATTCCGTAGAGATTGGACCCTTTACATGAACCTGACATGATGGTTGCTGAATTTGGCAGATAATCTGATGTTGGACTACTTGACATGTTAGAGTCTGTAAAATAAGTCTCTGCTACAGCGCCAGCGGTTGAATCTCCTGTAAAAGCAGCGCTTATTAATTGTGACATCTTTACAATCCACTTACCAGGAGGTAGATCAATCCGTCCATTTAAATAACGAGGGGTTGTAAAAAATGTATTTATGCCGTTATTGGTTTCAATAGTGCCAAGTAAAGGACTAGCAGTACTTACTGACCACTTCATCGATCCATTATTAAAAACCTGTAACACCTTGCCTATACCCTCTGAAGGATTTTCTAATCTTAGTGTTCCTTTAACGTGTAATGTTTCTTGTGGTGAATTTAACCCAATGCCTACCTGTGCATTAACAAATAAACAAATAAACAAAGACCCGCTGATCATTGCACTTTTTGTTGATAGCAATTTTTTCATATTTTCATCATATTTAGTATTTATTCGAGGATAAAAAATCTAGGTGTAAAGGTAAATTCAAAAGAACTAGGGATGCAATACAAGAAAAGAAAAAACAATACGAATAGTTATAAATGATTGTTTGTGTGGTTGTTAGATGTTTTTTTATAATACTAAAATTCCGAATTTTGATAAATTATATGGGGATTTCTTTAAGAACTCCTGGCTTAAGAATATCTCCTTTTGACTTGTGGACACTAAAATATCTCTAGAAAATCAAATTAAAATTTTCCCTTTTGGTAAGTTATCTTACATTTTCAAAAGGGCAAAATGTTACTGCTTAAGAAAAACTTAAGAGATATATAAATGCGTTTAATCCGGATTATTTAAAATGATAAAAATGCTAGGCACAAAAAATACAACTGTGTTTTTTTAAAAAAAATTTCAGTCCTTCATCTGGAACTTATAAATATTTTCTAAAGCTAAGGCTAGAAACAAATATTGTAAAACGCATTGCTATTGATGATGTGATTGAGAAGTTAGAATTTTAGCAGTTTATGAAGATTTCTGGCAAAATATCGAATACTTCTCCATACAACTTTCAGGAATCTTATCACTGCCACTTCGGCTGCCAGTCTCAATTATTTCAAACAAATTTTTCATGGCTCGTAAAATAGTAAACTGATTTATTTTTTCGGACATCGTATTTTTCACGGATTGGAGAAAATGGGTAGAAATACGTAATCTATTTCCACAGATAATTTCTAGCTTTGAAATATCAATAATCATTTTTATTGATCCTCCGAAACCCAATCTAAGGTTTTACTCATCATGTACTATCTGCATATTTTAAATTAAAATAATTTATTCAAGATAAAACTATAATAAAACTTAACACCATGAAAACATTTGACACCCCAGCCTATCAGGCAGAAAAAGATTTTAAAGACAATCCGGCTTTGAGAGAAAAGCTTCATAATGCGTGGAGTAATTACGTTAAATACTGTACAGTAAATTCGATAATGGGAAATCCATGGTCAAGCACGTATGATCATCCCAGAAGCTGGTATTACAATCCATTGGTCACTCCTTCGATACCTAATGAAAGTAATACGGTTCCTATACAATGGAATGCTTTCCCAAACAGAATCAATCACTATTTTACCACTCTCTTTACCGATAAATTTGGAAAGCAGGATTATGAGGATAAATTACATGAACTGGCAGATATTGGCCCCATTGCTTTTGGGCAAAAATATAATATGACGCTTACGGTTCCGAGAAACCCGTGTGATCCTACTGATACAGGAACTAAAGCTTTCGGACCTTCCGGACCCAGAGGATGGCAGGATGAATATTGCGAATGGTCTGTAACAAGAGACGAGAATGGAGATATCATTGCTGTTAATTTTACACATGAGAATCCGGAATATTGGTTCCACATGTGGAAAATCTCTCCGGATACAGTAGTGTCCCTGTATCAGGAAATTCTTAATAATGAAAATGTTCAGAAAGAAGATCTATATCTGCTGGACAGTCATGGAAATCCTGTTATTGTAAGAGAAACCGGGCTTCCTGCCTATAATCCGATCAATAAATGGAATAATGGACCGGATGCTACTTCTTCAGGAGGTGGGGCAGTACATCTTACAAGCCCTCCCAATTCATTAGGAGCAGAAATATATCTTGGGGCAGCAGCTACCATACTTAGAGTGGTAAATGGAAAGGTAATAACGGATGCGAATACATTGATTTGTGCAGCTCAGTATGGGCAGATCTACAGAAACAGTGATCCCCGTATCGGGCAGAACGTAAACTCATTGGTGTATAACCATAATGTGCAGGTATCTTTAACGAACCCAATTGCATTGTATGGACAGATCCCTCATTTTGATCAATTTGAAATGCCGGCTACGGCCAATTATAAAATTGAAGACTGTTACACTGTAGTAAGAGGTGCTTTGAAGAATAAAGGAATTACTTATTATCCTCATAATATGTTGCTTCATACAAGGTTTTCTGTACCTGCTGATGCGAACTTTAAACTGAGTGATATATTGGTGAATAAGAAACCGCTAAAATGGGGCTCCCAGATTGCAGATACTTTTTTTGTGCAGCTTGCCGGTACAGGATTGAGTCCTGCACAGGGGCAACAGCCTGAAAAATTTCCTCCGGTGGGAATACCAGCCACCACACTTCCGAGTGTACAATATTTATTGGATAATAATTTGCTACAGGCCAGTCTTTACAATAAACTGAATACTTTCTCAAACCTGACTTCCTGTATTACTCAGGTTGAGGCAGGAACGACCACAGAAGGAATTGCAGTCCTGGCTAACGGAGCTATTCAGCAAACCAGTTTTGATTTTGGCCCGGGGGTTACAGTTGCAGTAACGGATTTCCAGAATCTGGATGAAGATACACAGCTTTTCCTCATTAGTATAACAACAGATGGTGGGGTGGCTTTGGGAGAAAAACCGCTTACCCTGTATAATAATGCTTCAGATCCTGGATTTGCGTTATCAGGAGTATTGGAAGTGGTGGCAGCAGGCTCGTTACCTAAAACAGATAGTACTCCAAACCGTACATTACTTTCCAGCCAGCAAATAGAACAGGTTAAAAAGATATTAAAATGAAAGCTTTAATTTTAATATGGTCACTTGCCATGGTGAGTATAGTCTCGTGTGAATCCAGTAAAAAGGATAAAAAGCTAAACTCTGCAACGGGTTTTTCGAAAAAAGTAACCGGTGAAACAATTTTCTGTGGAGCTTATTGTAATCCACCTGCAATTAGTTATGAACTGGCTGCAGATTCTACTTGTGCCCACAGTTCCCAGGAAGTACTGAATTGTTTTGCCTGGAAAAATTTTATAGCATTAAACTGGATCGCTTCTGCCCAACGCGGTATTCCGGATACTACAGCAACAGCTGCCAATTATGGGATGCCTGGGGATTACAGCCCTACAGTATGGGAAAGTTTTTTAAGTATTGATGATGTATTTGCTCCTAAGCCCCCTTTAGCATGGAATCTTAAAAGTAAAACAGGCTATATAAAGAGAATTAATGAGATCAATAAATTTACGGATATCATTTCAAGTCTTCCTAAGGCTACCCTCAGAGCAGCAGTAGGCAGTAGCAATGTAGATGAAATCATGCAGGCTGAAGGAGCCTGGCTTACTGATCAGAATGGAAATATAGTCTGGTATGAAATTAAAATAAATAACCTTGAAAGTGATTTTATCCGGCAAAATAAACTCTATGATTATGATAATCTGAAAGCTTTTGGTACAAAAAATAATGGAGTCTGGCTGCCTAATGAATCTATAGAATTAAAAGCAGCATGGCGCGTAATTCCTGACGATCAATTGGACTCCCTGAAAAATTACTATAAAATATCCAAAGCTATGGTGCCGGAAATTAAAGGATTTAACGGGAAGAAACCTATCTATGGGAAATATACACAAAAGTATCTCGGATTGGTCGGCTTGCATATTATCCGTAAAACTCCACAGTCTCCACAGCTGAACTGGATGACTTTTGAACACGTCAATAATGCTCCCGGCCCCGGACCTGCTGATCCTTCTGTAAAGTATAGCTTTTACAATCCAAACAGTAAAGATCCGGCCAATCAGTCTCCGGTTCCCGGAAAAGACAGTTTAAATAAACCGGTTCAGGTGGTAAGGGTCAATAGAATAAGTCAGGGTGTTCAAAAACTGAATGCCCAGATGCAAAAGCTGATCAGGGCCAGTAACCCGAAATCGGTATGGCAATACTATCAGCTTGTCAATATCCAATGGCCGGAAAATCCGGTTGCGGATAAAGATAATAACACGCAGACTCCACTTATGGAAGGAGGGGTAAAACCCAACCAAATCTCAAATACAACTATGGAAACCTACGCGCAGAGCAAACAATGTATGGACTGTCATAAAAATGCTCCTGTGATTGGTACCAGTATACCGACAGATTATAGTTTTATCTTTTTAAAAGTGAAGCCTAAAAAATAAATTTAATATTTACACAGTCTATAAAAATTAAACCCGCACATCTGCGGGTTTAGTTTTATGGTTAGCTTTGATAGCCAAGTAATTTTCTAATCTGGTAGAAGAACCTTTCAATAAGTCTTAAATCCTGAGTTACAATTTCAGCACTTCCTCTAAGCTCTTTATCAAAAGTAAGCGTTTTGTTATAGCTTGTTTTTAATCCTTTGGGCAAAACCACATCTACGTAGTAGTTACCTTTATCATCAGGGATCAGGGAAATATTCTGAACTTTACCTTCTATAATACCATACTCCTGGAAACGGTAATTATCAAGTTTAATGAGAACCTTTTCTCCAGGAATGATTTTTCCGGAATTTACTGTAGGAACAGACATTCTACCGACTAATTTTTCCTTATTCTCCGGAAGAATAGATAGGATAGGGTCTCCTACCTTTACAAATTGATTTTCTCCGAAAAACTGCTGGAAACTGGCGATACCATCCGTAGAAGAGATCACAAGAAAATTTTGTTCCCATTGTTTTAAAGATTTACGTAGTTGTTCAAATAATTGTAGGGTTTGAGAAGAATAGGTGATCTTATCTTTTTCCGTATTGATGGCAGTACCGCTTTTGGTCTTATTAAGATTGGAGATGCCTTCTTCCATCTGAGATATGGAAATGTTAAGGTTTTCAATGTTCTGTTGGGCCTGAATATATTTTATTTTTTCATTTTCAAGCTCCAAAGAAGAAATTACCCCTTGATTAAAAAGCTCTTGAGATCTCTGGAAGTTTTTCTTAGTAAGGTCATATTTAGCTAGCTCCAGATTTTTTTGTTGCTTCAGGGTAGATATTCTTCCTCTGTTTTCAAGAATACTCTGATTAGCGGCCAGGTTTTCCGGTGCATAAGGCTGAAGTCTTGTAAAAAGCTCCTCATCCTGAAATGCTTTTGCAAAATTATTATAATCCCCTTGAAGTTCTCCAAGTTTAAACCTTGAAGTTACAGAAAGAGGAAAAGTGTAGAGTTGATTAGGCGCAGTAGAATCTACCAGCTTTTTCAGCTCCAGTACATCTTTATAATTAGCAGCTGACTGCATCACCATCAGAAGATCATTTTTCTTTACTTCCTGATGATCTTTAATAAAGATTTTTTCAATTTTGGAACTGGTCCTTGCCTCTAATTTTTCCGGAGGATTTTGAGAAGTTACAATAATGGGAGCCGGAACAAATTCCGGGTATTTTATAATGTAGCTCATCACAAGAATGAGCAGGAGAATAACAAAAATAATGGTATTACCCCAACGTATCATCCAATGTGGCGGCTGGGTCAGGATATCCTGTACGCTTTCTGAGCGGAGTTCTATATTGTCTAAAATGTCTTCTTTCATGTTTTAAAGTAAAATTTCATCAATGTTCCGGGAGAAACAATTTTTACGGTTTTATTAATTTCCTAATTCCAATTGGTTTTTAACAAGTCTGTAATATTCTCCCCGCATATCTACAAGCTCGGCATGGCTGCCTTCTTCTACTACCTTTCCTTTATCCAGAACAATGATATTGTCGGCATGTTTTACGGTTGACAGTCGGTGGGCTATCACTACTGCAGTTTTACCTTTGAAGAACTGCTCAAGATTTTCCATAATAATCTTCTCATTATTGGCATCCAGTGCTGATGTTGCTTCATCAAATAAAATATATTCAGGTGACTTGTATACTGCTCTTGCGATAAAGAGCCTTTGCTTTTGGCCACCACTTACCCCAACTCCTTCATTTCCTATCTTCGTGTTGTAGCTAAGAGGAAGACTTTCTATAAAGTCTTTGATATTTGCAATTTCTACAGCACGTCTTAGTTTTTTCTTGTCAATATGATCTTCTCCTACAGCAATATTGTTAGCAATGGTATCATTGAAAACATATCCCTCCTGCATCACCACTCCGCAATGGTCTCTCCAATGTCTTGGTGAGATATTTTTTAAACTGGTACTTCCTATTCTGATTTCTCCCTGGTCAGGATCATAAAACTTCATTAATAATTTAAGCAGGGTTGTTTTTCCGCTTCCACTGGCTCCTACGATGGCAGTAGTTTTCTGGAAGGGGATGCGAAGGCTTAAATTTTCAAAAACAGGAACATCAGAACCAATATATCTGAAGGAAATATCTTTTACCTCAATATCCTTATGGGGAATTTCTGTAGCATACTGCTCATTTTTATCCTCTTCATCGTCTTTATCATGAATTTCACCCAATCTTTCCAGAGAGATCTTGGCGTCCTGGGTTTGTTTTATAAAATCAATCAACTGAAGCAGGGGGCTGTTAAGCTGTCCGATGATATACTGTACAGAAAGCATCATCCCTAAAGTAAGGTTTCCGCTCAAAACCAATTTTGCAGAAAGGAAGCTCACCAGGATATCCTTTATCTGATTGATAAAGTTTCCTCCTACAGACTGCCACTGTTCCAGACTCAGAGATTTTATTCTTATTTTAAAGAGTTTTACCTGTAAAAACTCCCAATCCCATCTTTTCTGTTTTTCGGCATTATGCATTTTAATCTCCTGCATACCGTTGATAAGCTCAATTACTTTACTCTGTTCCTGAGAAACCTGAGAAAATCGTTTGTAATCAAGCTCTTTTCTCTTTTTAAGGAAGAAGCTGATCCAGCCAATGTATAATATAGCTCCTACAAAATAAACCAGAAATAATCTGTAATCATACAAAAGTAAAACTATACTAAAGATGATAAGATTCACTAATGAGAACAGGGTATTTAATGAAGAACTTGTAAGAAGTTGTTCTATCCTGTGATGGTCATTAATTCTCTGCATAATATCTCCAGTCATTCTCGTGTCGAAGAAACTTATAGGAAGCCTCATCAGTTTGATAAAGAAATCTGAGATAATGGAGATGTTAATTCTGGCTGAGAGATGGAGCAGGATCCAGCTTCGGATCATCTCTATTCCCATTCTTCCGAGGAAAAGCATGATCTGTGCGGTAAGTACAAGATAAATAAAATTAATATCCTGATTTTGAATCCCAACATCTACAATACTTTGGGTAAGAAACGGAAAAATCAGTGATAATAAACTTCCCGCGAGAAGCCCTACTGCCAGCTGAATAACCAGTGATTTATATTTAAGTAGATACCTGGAAAGAAAAGAAAAGCTCGCCTTACTTTGATCAATATCAAATTCAGTCTGGAAAAAAGTGGGTGTTGTTTCTAGAATAAGAATAATACCTTCTTCTGTATTTTCATTCGCATTTTCACCAATCCAGAATTTGATAAACTCATCACGCTCATAGGTGATGAGCCCATAGCTGGGATCGGATATATAAACCTTGTTATTTTTATCAATTTTATAAATAACAACGAAGTGATTTTTGTTCCAATGGGCAATACAGGGAAATGGAACTTCCTGTGTAAGGGTATTGAAATCTATTTGTACACCTAAGGAACGGAATCCTAAGTTTTCTGCGGCATCGCTTAGCCCCAGAAGGCTACTTCCTTCACGGGTGGTTTCAGAAAGGGCGCGAATTTGCTGTAACGATATGCTTTTGCCATAATATTTGCTTACAATCCTGAGGCAGGTAGGGCCGCAGTCTTTGGCATCTGGTTGCTTATAAAAAGGAAATTTCTTCAAAACTAATACTCATTATAAAATGCCGTCATAAGGTGACGACATTTTTTACTTTATTCAATGTTTTAACTCAATAAAATGGATCACTAGAAATAGCACCATTTGTTGCACGTATCTGTAGCAGCTTCTTTGGATGGGTCTGTTTTCGATCCGTTATAGCATGCCAAAACCTGTGTTAATGCACAGTCCAGGGCAATTCCTCGTTCTGGAGGTATTAGATTCTTCTTTATATGTTTCATATTATTAGTTTTAGTTTTGCAGCTCTCATGTAGCTTTTAGAACGTTATTTTTCTTTTCCTAAGATAGTGAAATTTTTAATTCAATTGTATTTCTTAGTTTAAAAGTCTTCATCCTCTATTAATTCATCAATGAAAAACCAGATATCTTCACGATCATATTTGTCCGGGAATTGATAACCATTGATAAGAAAAATAGGGGTAAAGTTCAACCCTGCATTATTATTTTCTGCAGACATCGCGATTAATGGATTCAGATTTTCAGAAGTAGGAACTCCTCCGGATAATAGATTGATCTTATTCTCATCTTTGCTTTCAAACCATTCTTCCACTGCATGAAGGAATTCTTTTTCCGGCTTGCTATGGTAGATATGGGTAAGGTCTGAAATTAACTGAGTGTATTTTTCGTTGGCTCTTTCAGGTGTATAATTGAACCTCATTTGTACGGAGATATCATTTGGATATTTTTTCAGAAGGCTTTCCATTATTTTATGACCATCTTTACAGAAGCCACAATAAGGATTGGAAATTATGGAAATACGAAGTTTTGAATCTTTTTGTCCTACCGAGAAAGTTTGAGTATCCTGAAATGTTACTTTTTCATTTTCCAGCAGTTGGCTTTTAAACAGGTCATAATTTCTTTTGAACCTAAGGTTTTTAGCATTTGATTTTTGAAGATTTTCTTTTTGTTCAAGAAGGTTATTGAAGTATAAAACAGCAGAGAAAATAAGGACCCATAATATAACGGTCAATAAAAGTGCTCCAATTCCAAAAGACAGATTTTGGAAAAATATACTGCTGATCACCAATTGTCCAACCAGTACAGAAATAATCAATAAACAAACCCTACAAAATGTTTTCTCTACAAATGCTTGTATATACAGTGAATAAGCTATAGCAAGTACTGAAACAAGGGTAAATCCTTTTACAATATAGGCTGAGGCGGGTAGAAAAAGACCCAATACGGCAAGCCCCGCAAAATAGATTAATGAAAAATCAGAGAATTTTAGTCCTAAAATACTGGTTTTATCCTGTTTAATAATCTTATCACATGAATTTGCGGTCTGTACAGTAGACGCTCCACCACATATACTTCCAATAACAGCGGAGGTATTTCCGAATTTCTGGTTAAAGATTTCCAATGATATATATACCCCAGCAAGAGAAAGCAGGTTAAATAACGCCTCGTAGATGGTCTGACTTAAAAAAGAGTAAATAAGAACCGTTGCAAAAATAAAATAGAGGATAGGTTTGAAATTAAACGTAAGCTTATTTTCTGCAGCTACAGTTTTTTCAAATAAAAGTACAAAGTCAGTAGAGTTTTTGTAAAGCTCATCTTTATCAATTGTTTTTGATTTTTCTGAATAAACTGAATAACTATTTCCCGACTTTTTCACTAATGAAAAAGAATTTTCGACTATGGCAATAAATTCTTCAGGCAATTCGTCCCAATATTCTTTATCCAGTTCATAAGCATCATTTTTTACCCCCATGAAATTTAAAGTATCACTGAAAGCCAGTGCTGAAGGGTAGTTAGGGTGGGAATTGAACTGGAAAATAAACTCCTGTTTATCGAGTTTTAGATAGTTAATTAGTTTGTCAAAAATCATATTAATATTTTTATCTAAAATACATAGATGTTTTAAATAAACAAAAATATTTTTCTTTTATTAGTGAGATATAACCGAATGTTATAGGATTTAGTTTGACTTTCAATATTTTGTTGGCAGAAAAGCATACTATCTTATTTGTGGAAGTGGTTCTTCTCCTGTCAACACCCTGTTTTTGGTTCTAAATGCGTCTGCACGCTATCAGATCCGTTATTTTTTGTTTTATCCGTGCCTTCGGGCACTTATTTTTTATCATTATCATTTTAATTATACATACAGCAAAATATCATTTAATAATGACACGATTCCGGGGAATTAAACATCAAAATAGTTAAATTTCCGTTTAAGATTTTCGAGGATAAATAGCGTTATTTTTTTTGAAATACTTCCAGTTTTTGAATAATAACTCTAATTTTTTGGGCATGAAAAATAGGCAATAAGTCGAATATTTTATCTTTAAACAAATGTTTAATTTTGTGGATTTTTTACAGTCTGTGGCTGCTTTTAATGGCGTTTTGCTATCGGATAAGGGGATTATTTATAATTAATAATAAGTGGGGTTGGACTCAAAAAAACTTAAAAAATCATAAAGTTTTCATAAAGTTTTAAAAAAGGGAGTAAATGTTTTTGTATTTATAAAATATATTGTACTTTTACATCGCCTTGAATGAGGGAACAAGTCAAGGTAATAAATTTTTTTTCATCATTTGTGTTTTTAGAATCGTATCGCCTGATACGATTCTTTTTTTTATGTAATTATTTTTCGTAATTTAAGAGGAGATCTATAAAATAAGAATAGGTAACCGAACCTTCCTGTTGATTACTTTTCAGGAATAAATTGTTGGTAAATCCAAAAAAATCATCCAACAAACCCTGGTGACGGGTGATAAAAGCCTTTTCATAGGCTCGGTCTCTTTTCATCGCTGGAGAATAGCCTTGAAGAGCAGATTTTACAAAATCAGGATCTTGTTCTACAATGAATCGTAAAAGGCTTTTTAACGTGAAATATTCGGTGCTATAGCGCAAATCGGTATTGTCTGACTGTGTTCCTATTAAATATCCCACAAAATTGGCTTCCTGCTCTCTGGCAAACCCAAGTTGATGAGAGCTTTCATGGGCGGTTGTAAAGGGGATGAATGTAGAGGGCAATTCAGAATTATATTGAGCTTCGGCTGTAAAAGGATTATAGTAACCCAGAATTCCTGTAAAACTCATTATATTTTTAAACAGACTCGGCTTAATATCGAGGATCTGAGGAGCTTTTTTATCTGAAATATAGGTAGGGAGTTTCGTTTGCTGAAAGAGGATTTCCTGCTGCAGAGATTTCAGATCGGTAATTATGAATACTCCTTTACGATCTTCTTTTACCTGCTGTCGGGTTGCTTTACACTTCTCAAGGTATTTTAAAGCCAGTATTTTAGCTTTATTCAGTTGCGGAGTATCCTGGCTTGATAGCTTTTTAATAATAGGGGTTTGGAAGTATAGCATTCCCCAGAATATTTGATAGGTAAAATAAAAGATATTGATGATTCCCAGAATTTTGATCATGGAATTATTCCGGGTTTTCTTCCTGAAGAGTGAACTGAAGTAGTACAGAAGAAATATACCCAGTATTCCATAAATAGCATCTCCTGCAGAGAAAGGAAGCCAGCTGAAAAGGGCCTGATGAAGTGATTTTTGAAGTTCAAAAAATCCTTCAAAAAGAGAAATCATCAGTTTTGATTTTGAAAAACAGTAAAACAAAAGAAATTGGGCAAGTAATAAACCTGCCCAAAATCTCTTTTTCTTATATGTATGTATATTTTTAATGACCACCTTCGGATTCTAAAACGTCAACATTAATTCCTTGTCTAAATAAAGATTTTTTAGCCAAATAAGCAAATATTGTAATGTAAACAAAACATAATACTGGAATAATATACGAGCTGTGAATACCGATAATATCAGCAAGCTTCCCTTGTAATGGAGGAATAATACCTCCACCTAAAATCATCATGACCAGGAATGCTGAACCCTGAGCCGTGTATTTTCCTAAACCGGTAATGGCTAAGGTGAAAATAGAAGGCCACATAATACTGCAGGCAAGTCCTCCGGAAAGGAATGCATAGATCGCAAAATTACCTGTTGTAAGTAACCCGGTAATCATTGCTGCAGTTCCGAATAACCCGAAAATAATCAGGGTCACAGCAGGCTTGTTTTTGCTGATCAGGAATAATACAACCTGAATGGCTACGCAAACTGCATAATAATATAAATGCGACATATCTTTCTGTGCAATCGTATTAATTCCGATAATCACTGAAAATGCAATAAAAGGAACAATGATTGTCGCAATAGTCTGTTGCTGTTTATTAAGGTTGAAAACAGCAATGGCACCAGTCCATCGTCCGATCATTAAACTTCCCCAGTACATAGAAATATAAGGAGCAAGATCAGAAGATTGGTGTCCGCCAAACTCAGGCATGCTTAAAAGTTCTCCAAGGTTACTTCCTATGGCAACTTCTACACCCACATAGGCCAGAATAGCAATCATTCCTAATAAAAGCTGTGGATACTTCATAGCACCCCAGCCTTCAGCATTTTTCTTGGCACTGCTGTTAGCAAATAAAAGAGAAACCACAACGGCAAGTAAAGCCCCTCCAAGATAAAGCATTCTCTTCTTTTCTAATGGGTGTTTGATGGTTTCCAGTTCTATTTTTTTATCACTGATCTGTTTTTTGAATGCTGTGATTTTTGCAGCATCGGTTTCTTTTGCTACAGTCTGATCCAATACCGTGATTTCATTACCCAGTATTTCAATGTTTTTAGCTTCTTCAGAATTGTAGCTGCTGAACACAGGAATGAAGAAAAGAATGACCAGTATAGTCATTACAACCAATGTTTTTCTGGCTTTTCCTGCTTTTTCCATAGGTTCTGTAGAGATTCCGTCAGGAAGTTTCTTTGAAAAATAGAAAATTCCGGCAGCTATTAAGAAAAGAGCTCCCACTGCTGTGTACAGTAAAATAACTTTATCGAGAGCCAAATGTTTAATCTGGTCATCATCTACAGTAGCTGTCGTTCCGAATAGTGCCAGTCCTACAATAATGGGTCCTATGGAGGTTCCAAAGGAATTGATCCCACCCGCAAGGTTCTGTCTGCTTGCTCCGGTTTTAGGATCTCCCAGCAGAACGGCAAAAGGATTGGCAGCAGTCTGCTGAATCGAAAACCCTAATGCAACCACAAAAAGCCCTATAAGCATCCCGTAGTATACATTGCTTTTAACGGCAATGATCATGATGGCTGCACCAACGGCAGAGAGCAGAAGCCCATAAACAATACTCTTTTTATATCCCCATTTACCAATTATATCAATACCTTTTATAGTACTGAATATGAAGAGCAGCAATGCTCCTAGGAAATAAGCGGTATAAAATGCAAAATCTATTAACTGAGACTGAAATTGGTCAAGAGAAAAATAGTTTTTACAGAAAGGGATGAAAATACTATTGCCGGCAGCAATAAAACCCCAGAAAAAAAATACAAGTACAAGTGTGTACAGCGCCGGGTAATTAGTCGGCTGATTGGTTTTTGACATATTTTATTGAAAATTTCGCAAACAAATATAACTATTTCTTTTAAATAGAATACTCCAATAAGGTTTTTTTAATTTCTTGATAAGCTTCTGATTTTGAATCTTTTGGAGAATTTGTAGGTTGTATAATTCCATTGAAATAGACCTTTACTCTTCCAGGGTAGCCCTGAGAACTGTCAAAAGGAAACATTTCTTTAAGGCCTATAAAGGTGTATACAGCAATGGGAGAATGGTATTTTGAAGACAACATAAATGCTCCATCCTTAAATTCGTCCAGGATAATACTGGTATCATCAGGAACCCCGCCTTCAGGAAAAATAGCAATGCTGTTTCCTTCTTCCATTTTCTCAGCACACCTTCTGTATACATCTGCTCTGCTTTTTGCACTGGTTCTATCCACCATGACGCATATTCTTTTATAGATGGTGCCAAAAATAGGAATCTTTACAAGCTCTTTTTTTCCTACAAAACAAACCGGATGATCCGGGAAAAGAATGCAGGTAAGCATGATATCCATAATGGAAGTGTGGTTCGAGATGAAAACATACTGTTGGTTTTTATCTTTCTTCTGTTCAGAAAGTTTTATGAGGTCATATCTGAACCCCATTCCGTAGAACATTCCGAAACACCAGATCCTTATAAATTTATAAGCATATTTATAATGCTTTTTATTGAATGATAAAATATAAACAGGGATTCCCATCGTAACTGTTAAGATAAATGCAAGTAACAGCAGCCAGAATCTCCAGAGATAATTTAAAATTTTTGTCACAGTTTAACCATTAAAAATTACTTTCTTTTTTACAGAATAATTGAGAATAGAAACCAGCAGAATAGCAGCAATCTTACTGATCATTTCAGGGCTTAAGGTATAAAAAATTAAATTGATATTATCTTTAAATACAAAGCTGTAAAATATCTGGAAAAAACCTAAGCTGAATAAAGTGGAGATAAAGGAAACTACCATGAAATAAGAAAACTCTCTTTTCTTGGAGTGTTTTCCTCTTTCAAAAACAAACCAGATGCTGAGAAAGTAATTGGTAATGATTCCACAGCTGGTAGAAAAAATATTACTTAAGGGATAATGGATGCCATGGAAATTGGTTTCTCTGGCAAGAAATTGTGGAAGATAGGTGCTGAACACCTTAAAGCTGCCAATTTCTACAATAGCACTGAGTCCTCCTGCTATGATGAAAAACAAAACCTGTTTCTGACGTATGAGTATTTCTTTCATTCAATATGATATAAAATACAAATTTATAACTATATGTTAATAATGTAAGAATAAAAGATTATTTTAAAACAAGGGGTTAGTGTAATGTTTTGATTTTTAGGTATATATATAGTTGGCTGAATATCTTACTATGAGAACTATATATTATTTATAACAGTAAATTTAAGCAAATAGGCTGTACGAGGCAGCCTATTTACTTAATCATGTTATTGTATGATCATTTTTTTAGTGTCCAATTGTTGGCCATCAACGATGAGATTATAATAATAGATTCCGGAAGGAAGCATGGAAGATTCTAATCTAATACTTTCCTTTCCTTTTTTATCAAGAGTATATTTTTTTACAGGTATTCCCTGTTGGTTGAAAACATTTATTTCGGCAGTTTTAGTACTGTCAACTAGAAAGTATTCTATCGTTGTAGAAGTATTAAAAGGATTAGGTGTGTTTTGATAAAGTTTGTTCTCTATATTATTTGCCACAGCTTTTCTAGCAACTGAAGTATCAAGGCCTCCTCTATCTGTTCCTGTCCAATCCCAACCATCGAAACCGTTATAGGCATAGTCAATGTACCATTTTCCATCATCAGTTTTTACACTCAGATCTGTCATGCCATCACCATCATAGTCAGCTGGAGCTGGATGCGCATTACCTCCTCCTCTTTGTGTTCCAGTCCAGTCCCATCCGTTAAATCCATTCTTGGCATAATCAATAAGCCAAGTTCCAGCGTCTGTTTTAACACTTAGATCTGCCAAGCCATCACCGTCATAATCAGCCGGCACAGGATGGGCTTCCGACCCTCCTCTTAATGTTCCAGTCCATTCCCATCCATCGAATCCATTGTTTGCGTAGTCAATGAGCCAAGTTCCATCATCAGTTTTAACACTTAAATCTGCAGCACCATCGCCATCATAATCAGCAGAAACAGGATGAGAATTGACATCACCTCTTTGTGTTCCAGTCCAGTCCCAACCGTTAAATCCATTTTTAGCATAATCAATAAGCCAATTTCCTGTGTCTGTCTTTACACTTAAATCTGTTATTCCATCACCATCATAATCCGCAGAAACAGGATGAGAATTGACATCACCTCTTTGTGTTCCAGTCCAGTCCCAACCATTAAATCCATTTTTAGCATAATCAATAAGCCAATTTCCTGTGTCTGTCTTTACACTTAAATCTGTTATTCCATCACCATCATAATCCGCAGAAACAGGATGAGAATCGACACCACCTCTTTGTGTTCCAGTCCAGTCCCAACCGTTAAATCCATTTTTAGCATAGTCAATAAGCCATTTTCCGGTATCTGTTTTTATGCTTATATCGGCTTTTCCATCACCATCATAATCTTTGTTGGTACTACTTATATACTGATTGACTTTTAACATAATACCTTCACCAGGATAGAGATCCGGAAGATTAATTATTGTTTGATTGTTTTGATTATCAAAATATGCGTCAGAAACGATTTGATAATTTGGGGACTGTGGATCATAGCTATCTACTCGGGGTGATATCAAGATCTTTCCTACAAGATATCCCTTTAAGTAAATTTTTGTTTGTGAAGCAGATGTATTTACATTTTTATTAACAATCCATACATAAGATGTTTTGGTATTACTGGTTTTTTCTGTTTCAAAAACACCCAATAGAATATCTTCGTTCTTTACATCTCTGATAACTGTATTATTGTCTTGTATAAGTTCGTGTGTGGAAAAAGGATAACCCTGGTTTAGAGGTGTATTATTTTTATGCAGCGTTGCAGTATTTTTATTATTAATTACAACTGGCCCAACAATTTCTTTTAAGAAACGGTTGATTTTTTGAATAGATTCATATTTCATAGGATCATTTTCAAAACCATCTACATATGACCAATACATCAACCCTTTAGCACCATAGGCAATGGGACAAAATGCCTGAAATTTAAGTTTTGCTTCATAAGGTACAGGCGAATAATCTTTATGAGAAGGTATTACCATCCAGAAAGGCTTGTTTTGAGACTTTTCTTTTACTTTGGATAAATTATAAAAATAGCTGTTTAAAAAAATACTGCCGTCAAACGGATAATGATCAAAAGATACGATGTCTGAAGAGTTTGAATTAATAAAATTGTCTAGATAGTTTTCGTAAGCAGTATCGCTCGCGAAATCCCCATATCTTGGCAATAAATTATAATAAGTTGGTTTTTGATTATAGTTATTTTTAAAAAAAAGATTCCACTTATTAACATTTTGAAGGTTTGTAGGGGCAGGTTCATCGCCTAAATTTATTCCAAAAATGGCTTCTTTAAGCAATGATGGTATATTGTCTTTGAAGTGATTGATGAACTGCTGATTGTTCGTGTCTGATAAAGCTGGATCTGAAAAAGACATAATTTTATTATTTGAAATAAGTACTTTTAAAGACTCATGGGCAGCTAAATTTAAATAATAATCCACTTTTGTGTAATGAGTATTATTAAATATGGATTCCGGGCTTATTAAAAGATCTATATAGGCAGATTTAACCCTATTAAAGTTACTAAGGTCTGCAGGGTTTAACCCTAACAGATTATATGGGGTAATCTCATCCAAATTATAGATGCTATTCCAGCCGCTGAACATTCCATCTGCATAGGTGTCAATGTACCAACTGTCCGAATCAGTTTTAATACTAATGTCTGCTTTTCCGTCGCCATCATAATCAGCTGGTACAGGCTTTGCATCGCTTCCACCTCTTTGTGTTCCGGTCCATTCCCATCCGTTGAATCCATCCTTAGCGTAGTCAATAAGCCAGTTTCCTTCATTGGTTTTCACACTTAGGTCAGCCTTCCCATCACCATCATAATCTGCTGCTATAGGTTTTGCCTCAATACCTCCTTTCTGAACTCCGGTCCATTCCCATCCGTTGAATCCGTCCTTAGCATAGTCGATAAGCCAGTTGCCACTATCAGTTTTTACGCTAAGGTCAGCTTTCCCATCACCATCATAATCAGCCGGCACAGGATGGGCTTCCGACCCTCCTCTTAATGTTCCAGTCCATTCCCATCCATTAAATCCATCCTTAGCATAATCTATAAGCCAGTTTCCATTGTCAGTTTTTACGCTAAGGTCAGCTTTTCCATCACCATCATAATCAGCCGGCACAGGATGGGCTTCCGACCCTCCTCTTAATGTTCCAGTCCATTCCCATCCATTGAATCCGTCGCTGGCATAGTCAATAAGCCAGTTTCCATTGTCAGTTTTTACACTTAGGTCAGCTTTTCCATCACCATCATAATCGGCAGGTACAGGATGGGCTTCTGACCCTCCTCTTAATGTTCCAGTCCATTCCCATCCATTGAATCCATTCCCAGAGTAGTCTATGAGCCAAGATCCTCCATCTGTTTTTATACCTAAATCTGCTTTTCCATCACCATCGTAATCTTCAGGGACAGCATGTAAAAAAGGTTGAATGTTTGGAGGCCAATATACACCTGTCAGAAATGTATTCTGTTGAAATTGAGAAAAGAGAATGTGAGAAGATAGTAATCCTAAAGTTAAGGCTACTTTGTTGCAAATAATAAGTGATCGATGTTTATTCATGTTTGTATAAAATGTAATAATTTAATTTCGTTGTGTAATGTGCTGATTTTAAGTGTCTTTTTTTTATGTAGAACTTTGTTGTAAAATACAAAAATAGTTAAAGAGCAATATTAAATATGAATTTTTATTCCACTGCAAAAGAAATGATAGCAGCCTGTTTATTTTTATCATTGCACTATACTTTATTAAGAGATAATTTATAAGGTAAATACAAATAGTAAGTCTGAAGTTATTTCAGGTAATATTGTGATAACTATATGTTAAACACTGAAAAAAGATGTTAAAATATTTTTTTTAATAAAATTTATTTCTAAATTTATTATTCAAAACAGTGTAAAAATAACCTGATAATAAATTCATTTTCAACTTCTTGTGTTGATGGTTTTTTCTATCTTGTAATGCGTGGTTGAAAGCATACTACTCCCATATTTAATGACCCAAATTTTAATAATATTTGTATGAAACGTCAAAACAAATACAGAAAATTCCAGCTTCAACAGAAAAATATTGAGGCTCTTGAGAGAGAAAATTCCCGCTTCAAAAGAGTGTATTCCGAATATGAAAATATGTCTAATGAGCTTTGGAATCTTGAGAATTCCAGTGGTGAGCCTGTTCCTGATGATTTTATCAATGCAATGGTTTTACAGACATCTTATCTGGAAGATGAGATCGAAGACTGGCTTCTGCAATTCAACGAAAAAAAAACTGATATAAAACATTAGTGATTTTAGACAGCTTCCAGCTTGTTTTAAACGCTAATTGAAGATAAATTCATAATTTAGCATCCTTAAATTAAAATCTAAAATATGGTTGCTATTGTAGATAGTGGTTCTACCAAATCGGATTGGGTAATACTTGATGACTTTAAAAAAGTCTTTCTGAAAACAGAAACCATCGGCTTTAATCCGAATTTTATCAACAAAGAACTTATCGCTCCTGAAATAGAGAAAAACAGCAATCTAATATCGGTCAGAAATTCAATTACCAGAATCTTTTTCTATGGTTCCGGATGTGGAGTACAGAAAAACTGTGAAACCATTGAAAACGAACTCAAGAAAGTCTTTGGAAAAGCAGAAATTATTGTCAGGGAAGATCTGATGGCAGCTGCATATGCTGCATATAGTGGAAAACCGGCAATCGTATGCATTCTGGGGACGGGGTCAAATTCTTGTTTTTTTGATGGTGAAAATCTTAAAATTGAATTGCCGTCTCTTGGTTTCCTTATAGGGGACGAGGGGAGTGGAAGCGCTATTGGAAAACAGTTGGTGCGCAGGTATTTTATGAAAAAGCTGCCTGCAGACCTTCACCGTGAATTTGAATCAGATTATCAGCTGACCATAGAAGATGCATTGAAAAATATGTATCATGCTCCAAGGCCAAATGCTTATTTGGCTCATTTCAATAAATTTGTTGTGGATAGAAAAGATCATCCTTATCTTAGGGATATGGTTTTTGAAGAAATGAAAAATTTCTTCGAATACCAGGTTCTTCCTTATCACGAAGTGAATGAAGCTGAGATTAATTTTATTGGCTCCATTGCTTATTATTACGAAAATATTCTACGTTCTGTTGCTACAGAACTTAATTTAAATGTGGGACATGTTGTTCAGAAACCAATTGAAAGCTTAGTAGATTACCACATTAAATATATACTCTAACAAAAAATAAAACCTATGTCAAGTAACAATAATCGCGACGAAAAGAACTTTAGTCAGGCCGCGTTAGACTATCATAAAGCAGAACCTAAAGGGAAAATTGAAGTGATCCCGTCAAAACCGCACTCTTCTCAAAGAGATTTGTCATTGGCATATTCTCCCGGAGTAGCAGTTCCTTGTATGGAAATCTTCGAAAAACCTGAAACGGTTTATGATTATACAGGAAAAGGAAACCTGGTGGCTGTAATTTCTAATGGTACAGCTGTACTTGGATTGGGAGATATTGGGGCAGAAGCTTCAAAACCGGTAATGGAGGGAAAAGGTCTTTTGTTTAAGATCTTTGCTGATATCAATGTTTTTGATATTGAGATCAATGAGAAAGACCCGGATAAATTTATTGAAATTGTAAAGGGTATTGCTCCTACTTTTGGAGGGATCAACCTTGAAGATATTAAAGCTCCGGAAGCATTTTATATAGAGCAAAAGCTGAAAGAGGAATTGAATATTCCTTTGATGCATGATGACCAACACGGAACAGCTATTATTTCTGCTGCTGCATTAATTAACTCTTTGCAGATTGCCAATAAAAAGATTGATGAAGTGAAAATGGTGGTGAATGGAGCTGGAGCAGCTGCCATTGCCTGTACAAAACTTTATATTTCATTAGGACTGAAAAAAGAAAATGTTCTGATGTGTGACAGTAAGGGAGTTATCAACCATAAAAGAGAAAATCTTACTCCTGAAAAGCTAGACTTTATTGCTCAGACAGATATCGAAACATTGGAAGATGCGGTAAAAGGATCTGATGTTTTTGTTGGTTTGTCTAAAGGAAACGTGATGACCCCTGAAATGTTATTGAGTATGGGAGAAAATCCAATTGTATTTGCATTGGCTAATCCGGATCCGGAAATTGCTTATGATCTTGCTATTGAAACCCGTAAAGATGTTATTCTTGCTACAGGAAGAAGTGACTATCCTAACCAGGTTAATAATGTACTGGGATTCCCTTATATTTTCCGTGGAGCATTAGATGTTCAGGCTACAGGAATTAATGAAGAAATGAAACTGGCAGCGGTACACGCTATTGCTGATTTGGCGAAAGAGCCGGTACCTGAGGCTGTTATTCTGGCGTATAACGTTCAGAGCCTGCAGTTCGGAAGAGACTATTTTATTCCAAAACCTTTTGATAACAGACTGATCACAAAAGTATCAAGCGCTGTGGCAAAAGCTGCGATTGAAAGTGGTGTTGCAAGAAAAACAATTACTGATTTTGAAGAGTATGAGCACCAGCTTTTAGACAGAATGGGAAGAGATGAGAGATTGGTAAGAATGATGCAGAGTCGTGCAAAATCTAATCCGAAAAGAATCACTCTTGGAAATGCAGAAGAGTACAATGTACTGAAAGCAGCCCAAATTCTTTATGAAGAAGGAATTGCTTACCCAAGCCTTCTGGGAGACAAAAAGTACATCAAGGAGCAAATGGAACGTTTTGGAATCAACCTGGATATTCCAATCATTGACCCAAGTGATGATGATCAGAAAGAAAACAGAAAGAAATACAGAGAAACACTTTGGAAACTTCGTCAGAGAAAAGGGATGAATGAGTACAAAGCGAAAAGATACGTTCGTCAGAGAGACTATTTTGGACCTCTAATGCTAAAACATGGAGATACCGATGGTCTGATTGTAGGATTCTCTAAAAACTATACTTCAGTATTGCGTCCTATTTTGGAAGTTATTGAAAAAGATAAAGGAGTAGATAAAGTGTCAGCAATGATGATGATTCTTTCTGAAAAGAAACCTATTTTCTTTGCAGATACTTCTATCAACCAGAATCCTACAGCAGAAGATCTTGTGAATATTGCTAAAATGGCAGAATTTACCGTGAAATCTTTTGCTATCGAACCTAGAATTGCGATGCTTGGATTCGAAAATTTCGCAGCAATTTCTGATACTTCAAAGAAAGTAGCTAAGGCTGTGAGTATCCTTCATGAGAAATATCCTAAGATGATTGTAGATGGTGAAATTCAGCCGGATTTTGCGATGAATGCAGATCATTTAAGTGATTATCCTTTCTCCAAATTAGGAACAACACCTGCCAACACATTCATCTTCCCGAATCTTGAAAGTGCCAACTTATCATATAAAATTCTAAGGGGTATGAAGGTAGCGCAGGTAATAGGACCTATCTTAATGGGATTAAAGCAACCGGTACATGTACTTCAGATGCGTTCAAGCGTTGATGAGATTGTGAACCTTGCTACCATTGCTGTTCTTGATGCACAGAGAAGAGAGAAGAAGGCGTAATAATTAAGATATTTAAGGTTTTTATAAAAACCGGTATAGAACCAGACGAATATTCGTCTGGTTTTTTTATGAAAAGAAATATAAAGTTTGGCTTCTGCGTGCAAGATGAGTAATTTCTGCTATTTAAGGAGCATGGATTTTTATTATTTACGCAGATAAGTAAGTTTGTCTTTTTGCTGTTTTTTGTGGTTAGCTTAATTTATGTATTGGTTTTTGTGATAAATAGTTCAAAATATTCATTGATATTAGTTTTCTAATGAGTTGTCATTGGTTTTTTGGGGAGTGTTGGGTTTATTTAATATCTTAGGAGGTATTAAAAACACAAGAGAGATTAAAAGCAAATACAGATGCATGAAAAAAGATCCCCTTTTTGATTCCGGAATTATACATGAAAGGTAGAATATTACTGCCGAATCAAAGATTGGTTTTGGAATATCCCGATATTTAGACATATCCTTTCCGGTAAAATTCTTTGATTTTTTATGAAACAAGACAACAGTTAGCCTTATGCTGTTGAAAGATCTGTATGGTTTTTAGTTGATTCTTTTTAGTAAAGAAACACTATGAAAAAAAAGACATTCACAACGTTGGGGTTACCTCTGCTTCTGATGGTCGGATCCCTGTGCTATTCACAAAAATTTAATTTCAACCCTCATGAGTTATCCATCAATGGATACATAAGAACAGGAATAGGAGGCACTGACGGAAATCAAATGGTCAATTTTACAACTCCGGAAAATATACATAAATTCAGAATGGGTAATGAAGCCAATCATTATGGAGAACTCCAGTTTAATTACCGGTATAAAAATAAAGATTCTGTAAATATGTATGAAGTAACCTATATGATGGCGAAATTTATTCCTTATGGAGGTGATGATTATAAACAGTTTCCTCAGACCGCCCAGTTATACGGAAAGATAAATAATGTAGTCAGAAATGCCAATATTTGGATAGGAAAACGATATTACGATCGTAGGAATAGTGAATTATTGGATTATTTTTGGCTTAATTCTGCGCAAAACTCACAGGTAGGTATTGGGATGGAGAATTATAAGATTAAAAATTCCGGTAACTTAAATGCTGCATTCATAAGATTTAAATATGGAAATAATGATTCTCATTCTTATGTAACTGATCTTAGGTATTTGGATATTCCCGTTTCAGAACACTCGAAAATTAACCTCCTTGGTCAGTATAGCATTAAAACCGAAAATGAAATAGAGGATACTCCAAAATCTTTTGGATACGCAGTTGGAGGATGGTGGACGTATTCCAAAAAGAATATTACCCATACTTCTACCATAATATTCAGAAAAGGAAGTTCAATTACAGATAATTTTTATACAGGAAAAACGGTATCAGATTTTACAGGCGGAAAAAGAATGTATAATCTTGATCATGCCAACTCATTGGATATCATTAATAATTTTGTTTATGATGATAAACGGAGACATGCAGTGCAGGCATCACTTACTTATCAATACAAGGATTTTGGGATTGGCAATACCAATGAAAATGGAGTGGTACTCGATAATAAAGTAGCAAAAAACTGGGTGAGCATAGGCTTTCGATATCTGTATTATATTAACAAACATTTTAATCTGGCAGTGGAAGCCGGAAATGATTATATGAAAGATAACAGGTCTGCAATAGAAGGAAGTTTACAGAAAGTAACATTTTCCCCTCAGATTTCCTGGGATTACGGATATTATTCAAGACCGGTAGTAAGACCGTTTATTACCTATGCCCATTGGTCTGATAGCTTCATGGGGATAACAGGGGTGTCAGACTTCAATACCCGGCTTCTGAATAAAAATCATGGAATATCCTATGGACTTCAACTAGAGATTTGGTGGTAAATAACGAGGGCTGAACATGATAGGACTGCCTGGAAATCATGGGAGAGGCTAAGGTGAAGTTTTCGTTTTTTCAAATCTTTTGTTTTTCTTACAAATGATTGAATTCCACTTCAAAATTTAAGTTAAAAATCATTCGTACGTGAAATGAAAATATTAATTAGTTTAAATTGCTATATTTGGGAGTTTTAAAAATTAATAATGATATTTTCTTTACAAGGCACCGTTCAGGAACTTACGCCTACCTACGCAGTAATTAATGTACAAGGAGTTGGTTACTATGTAGGTATCAGTTTAATGACCTCACAGACGCTGGTTTTGAATCAGCAGACCTTCTTATTTATTCAGCAGATCATCCGTGAAGATGCTCATCTCCTCTTTGGATTTAACACTCGTTCAGAAAAAGAAATGTTTAATCTGTTAATAAGCGTTAATGGAGTAGGAGCTATTTCAGCCCTTATTCTGCTATCAACATTGAGCCTTGATGAGATTGCTTCTGCGGTACTTTCAAAGAACAGTGCTTTGATCCAAAAAGCAAAAGGTATCGGAGCAAAAACGGCTGAAAGAATTATTGTTGATCTTAAAGATAAAGTCCAGAAATTCAGTGATCCTGCAGAGAATATTTCTGCATGGGTAGATAATAAAATTAAGGAAGAAGCGTTATCTGCATTAGAAGTTTTAGGGATTCCTAAGCGGATGAGCGAGAAGATTGCTGATAAAATATTAAAACAAGATCCAAGCATCTCGGTTGAAGAATTGGTAAAACAAATTTTAAAAAACATTTAACATTTGGTGGCGAATAATAAGCATCTTAACATATTTTTGTTCCTGTCGTTTCTTTGTATGTCTGTCAGTGCCTTTGCACAACAGCAGAAGAAGGATACAGCAATCATAAGAAAAGAATATGAAGTGGCCGACCCTACGAGGTATGAAGCCTATTACGACATAAAAACCGGGATGTACTATGTGTATCCTAAAGTTGGGAATACCATTACAGGACCTCCCACAGCCATGTCTCCTGAAGAATATAAAGAATATATGCTGGCCACTCAGACCAGAGCATATTATAAGGAGAAATCTGAAAAATACAATCTCCTTTTCAGAAAAGATAAAACAGATGCGCGTAAGAAAGGGCTTATCCCTTCAGTGCAGATCAATAACAGACTCTTTGAAACTATTTTCGGAGGAAATAAGATTGAAATCATTCCTACAGGATACGCCTCCCTTGATTTTGCCGGCCTTTACCAAAAAATAGATAACCCGATGATTCTGCCTCAAAACAGGACCAGTTTTACTTTTGATATCAATCAGAGAATTCAGCTGGGATTATTGGGTAAAGTAGGAGAAAACCTTCAGTTAAAAGCCAATTATGATACCCAAAGTGGTTTTGCTTTTGAAAACAGGATGAACCTTGTATGGCAGGCTAAAGGAAACTGGAAGGATCTTCAGAGCAAAGGCCTTGGAAATGTAGATAAACCTAATGCAGGTGGCGAAGATAAAATCATCAAAAGGGTTGAATTTGGTAACGTAAATATGCCGCTTTCAACAAGTTTGATCCGTGGATCACAATCTTTATTTGGGGTGAAGGCTGAATTTCAGCTGGGTAAAACCTTTGGAACAGTTGTCCTTTCCCAGCAACAAGGTGAAGCCAGAAATATCGTAGTACAGGGCGGTGGGGTAATGAATAACTTTAAAGTCAATGCCATCGACTATGAAGATAACCAACACTACTTTTTAGGACATTATTTCCTGGGTAAGTATGATGATGCATTAGCCAATTACCCACAGATTAATTCAACGATCAATATTACCAGAATGGAAGTTTGGGTATTGGATCAGGGAAATAGCAATCTGGCTTATCAAAAGAGTATTATCGGGATCAGAGACCTGGGAGAAGGTGCTGGTGGAGCAATCCTACCAGACAACTCTCTGAATGGGTTATATACTGATATAAGTACTACGGCAGGGACCAGAGAACCTGGTAAAAATTATGGTGCTATTTTTCAGGGCCAGGTTTTCCCGGGAAGTGCAGCACCTTATGACAATGGTGAAGAATTTATTTTCAATACAAAAGCGAGAAGACTAAATACCAATGAATATACATTACAACCGCAATTAGGATACGTTTCCTTAAACCAGAAACTTAACGAGAACCAGCTTTTAGCGGTTTCTTATTCCTATACGGTAGGAGGAAGTAATAAAGTATATAAAGTAGGGGAATTTTCTGAAGAAAGCCCCGTTTTGATTACCAAGGTTTTAAGACCAAACAATAAGGTAAATACCCAATCACCAATGTGGAAGCTGATGATGAAGAATATTTATTCTTTAGATGCAGGGCAGGTTGCGCAAGATGGATTTATTCTGAATTTATATTACAGGGACCCTAAAACAGGAGGTAAAGTAAACTATCTTCCAGGTACCCAGGTACAGGATCAGAACTTACTGAAATTAATGAACTGGGACCGTTTGAATATGAACGGAGATGTCCAGAATAATCAGGACGGTTCTAAAGGTGATGGTATTTTTGACTTTGCAACAGGCATTACAATCCGACCGGAAACAGGAAGAATTATCTTTACTAAAGTACAGCCGTTTGGAGATTATATGCAAACAAAGATAGGAAGTAATGATCCTCAGTATGTTTTCCATGATCTTTATGATAAACAGAAACAGGATGCCCTTTCCAGTAACTTAGCATTAAGATATACAATGGAAGGACGTTACAAAGGAACACAGGGACAGGGTATTTCTTTAGGAGCAGTCAATGTTCCGCAAGGATCTGTAAAAGTTTCTGCCAATGGAGTACAGTTGAATGAAGGGGTAGACTATACCGTAGACTATATGCTGGGAACTGTGACTATCATTAATGAAAATGTGAAGCAGTCTGGGCAGGCCATTAATATTTCATTAGAAAACCAATTGACATTTAATACCCAAAGAAAAAGATTCTTAGGATTAAATTTAGAAAGAAGGTTTAATGAAAACTTTATTTTAGGAGCCACAGTTGTCAACTATTCAGAATCACCACTTACTCAGAAAGTAAATTACGGACAGGAAGCTGTTAATAATACAATGGCGGGGATCAACTTGATGTACAACAATCAGGTGCCATTCCTGACAAGGCTTACAGATAAACTGCCATTGGTGAAAACAGAGGCACCGTCCAACGTAAACTTTAGAATGGAGGGAGCTTATTTACTTCCGGGATTAAATAAAGGAACCAATGATCAGTCCTATATTGATGATTTTGAACAAACGACTTCTAAAATATCCCTAAAAGAACCTGCTGCCTGGAGCTTAGCCTCAAGACCAGAGAAAAATACAGTGGCTCCGTTCAACAATCCTCCTCTTAATGATGATTTGACCAGCGGTTACGGAAGAGGTCTGTTATCCTGGTATAATATTGATCCGAGATTCTGGGGAGTAGGGGGAAGAACACCTGCAGGGATTACCCCACAGTCTGTATCCAATCACGCTTCAAGAAGAGTTCAATTATCCGAGATCTATAATAACAGGGATTTTGTAGCAGGAGAACAAACCTTTACAAATACTTTTGATATCTCATACTATCCTCAGGAAAGAGGTCCTTATAACGTAAATCAGGCCACTGAACTGGCACAAAACAGATGGGCCGGTATCATGAGACCGATCAGTGTTTCTAACTTTGTAAACTCAAATATTGAGTATGTTGAGTTTTGGATGATGGATCCTTATGCAGATGGAAACCAACTGGGAACGAATCCCAAGCTTTTACTGCATTTAGGAAATGTTTCTGAAGATGTACTGAAAGATGGAAAAATGCAGTATGAAAATGGACTTCCGACTCCGGCAACTCCATCTACAACTACCAACTCAAACTGGGGAACACAGCCAAAGCAGCCACCTATTCTGTATGCATTCTCTACCGAAGGAGAAAACAGAAAAGCACAGGATGTAGGATATGATGGATTAAGTTCTGATCAGGAGTCCATGAAATTTGGAAATACATTTGTGAACCCGGTAACTAATGCATCTGACCCTGCATTAGATGACTTCGTGTTCTTTATGTCTGACCGGTTTACAGGAAGCCAGGCCGCTTCACTGGTTCAGCGATATAAATATTTCAGAAACCCGGACGGAAACTCTGAAGCAAACTCTTTAAATGTAGCTTCACAAACGCCGGATGCTGAAGATATCAACAGAGATTATAACCTTGATCAAACTGAAAACTATAACCAATATGTTGTAAAACTGGATAAGCCAAGTCTTACATTGGGAGATAACAATATCGTTGATGTGAAGACGGTAAAAGCTAACTTCCAGAACGGACAGTCTTCGGATGTAAAATGGTACCTTTTCAGAATTCCAGTGTCCAAATTTGATCCTAGTGAAGGAGCACACGAACCTTCTGTTTTAAATAATGTAAGATTTGCCAGATTAATGTTAACAGGATTTGAGCAAACTTCTACATTAAGATTCGGGACAATGGATCTTGTAAGATCAGACTGGAGAAAGTATCCAAATAAAATTGCCAGCCCCCTTGTAGAAAATCCAGATGAAGGAACTGGAGGAAGTACTACATTAAATGATAATTTTGAAGTAGGAAGTGTTAATATTGAAGAGAATGCATTGAACCAGCCTCCTTATGTATTGCCTCCGGGGATCGACAGACAGGTGTTGAGCGGAAATGCAGGAGCACAAAGACAGAATGAAGCTTCTCTTTATATGAAAGCGACCGAGCTTCAGGCTGAAGCGAGAGGGGTGTTTAAGAACACCACATTGGACATGAGAAGATATAAGAAGCTTAAACTTTTTGTTCATACTCATATCCCTGGGGGTAGAGATAAGGCTGAAGGAACAATAGATCCTAGAACTAAATTTTTCATCCGTTTTGGAAGTGATGCCACAGATAACTATTATGAATATGAAGCATCTCTAAAAATTACTCCTGTTTCTGCAACAGCTCCAATGGAAATCTGGCCGATGGAAAACGAAGTAAATTTTGATATCCAGAATTTTGTGGATGCAAAGATTAGAAGAGATAAGAACTCAGCTATAAAATTAACAGATAGAACGTCAGACCCTGTATTTAAGCAGGCTAATGAAGGAGGTTATAAAGATATTTATATTAAAGGGCGGCCTAGTTTAGGAAATATTACAACAATAATGATTGGGGTAAGGAATGCTGATAGAACACAAGCAGCAATGACCAGAGTACTTTGGGTTAACGAAATCCGTCTTTCTGAAATTGAAAATGATGGAGGATATGCTGGGAATGCAAGCTTAAATTTCAATATGGGAGATTTTGCAACAGTTAACGCAAATGCTTCTTATACCTCAGTTGGATTTGGAAATATAGATTCAAAACCAGCAGAAAGAAATCAGTCTACCCAATCAGCATTCAGTATTAATACCGCTATTAATGTTGATAAATTATTACCGGAGAAAACAGGTATGAAAATACCTTTGAATTACTCTTATTCACAAACTATCGAAGATCCGAAATATAATCCTTTGGATACGGATGTTGAGTTTAGCAAGGCTCCTAATAAAGAGCAGCTGAAAAAGGTAGCCAGAACGTATACTCAGCAGAGAAGTATTGGAGTAGTCAATATGCGTAAAGAAAGAGTGAATCAAAATAAAAAGCCTAAATTCTATGATATAGAAAACGTTTCAGTAACCGCTGTTTATAACGATGATTATTTCAGAGATATCTACACCAAGAAAAACTACAGACAATACCTGAGAGGATTTATTGATTACAATTATACTTTTAAACCATGGGTGATTAAACCGTTCAATAAGATGATCAGTGATACGGCAAAATCTACCAAGTATCTGAGATGGGTGAAGGAATTCAACTTTAACCCGGTTCCTACAAGACTATCGTTCAGAACGGAAATCGACAGGAATTATAATGAACTTGAGTTTAGAAATGTAGAGGCTATTTTAGGAGGAGATACCAGCGGTGATCTTGGAGCATTAAGAAACAGAAACTTCTATTTTGGCTGGCAGTATGGATTAGGATTCAACTTTACAAAATCATTAAAACTGGAAATCAATTCTGCAACCAGAACGTTGAATGATAATGTAGATGTGAACACCATGGACAATAAAGCCATTTTTGGAAATATATTCAGAGCAGGAAGACCGGTATTGTATAACCACAGGGTTCAGCTGAACTATAAACTGCCATTCCAGTACCTTCCTTATTTAGATTTCATTAATGCTGAAGTAGGATATGGGTTTACCTATAACTGGAATGCAAGATCTACAGCATTGCTTGCAAGTCCGGAAGGTTCGTTGGGATCTGTAGGACAGAATACCAATGTGATCCAGGCAACTGCTACTGCAGATATTCCAAAGTTCTTCGGTCAGTTTAAATATTTTAAAAATATTTCTACCAAACTGCAAAAGCGTAAACAGGAAATTGATTCCCTGAACAATGTGTATACACAGCAATGGGCAAAAAACAGATACAGATATAAAAATTATAAGTTTAAAAATAAACTGACAGTGCTTGAAAGTGCAGCATTCTTCCTGACCTCTTTCAAACAGTTGGATGTGAATTATAATGAAACTAACGGTACTGTACTTCCGGGGTTATTGTCTGCCCCGAACTGGTATGGCTCAGGACAGACATTAGGAGGTCCTACATTAGGATTTCTGTTAGGATCACAAGCTGATATCAGAAGGGTGGTGATGGAGAATGGTTGGGTAAGTAATTCCCCATACATGACAGATCCATATGTAAGAATGTCGACCAAAGAACTCAGGGCAAATCTCCAAGTTGTTCCAATGAACGATTTTAGAATAGATCTTAATATATTGCATAATTATAACAGAAATTTCTCACATTCCGGATTTAATTATACAAGTGGGGGTGTTGCTAATCCAGACTTTACGTTTGCTACTGATTTAATTACCTATTCCAATTCTACAGTACTTCTTAGTACTTCATTTAAAGATGGGCAGGCTGTTTATCAGACAATCAGAGAAAATGCAAGAATACTTTCAACCCGTTTAGGAGGTCCGAATGCAGTTATTGGGAATGACGGATTTGCAGAGCATTATAGCATTGCCAATGCGTATGTATTAATTCCGGCGTTTAGAGCAGCTGTTGAAGGTAAAACTGTGAAAACAATGGGTGACCCCAAAAAAGCAGGATTCCCGTTACCAAACTGGAGAATTACCTATTCAGGACTGAGAAATGTACCAATGATTAATGGACAGTTTACGAAGTTTGATATTCTGCATGGTTATACAGCTACATATACAGCTACAGGAATCCAGTCTAGCATAGATTATTTTAATAGCCTTATTACTACGGTTGGTAATCCAAATTCCCCGTTTGATGTTAATAAAGATTATATCAATCCGTTTACTTTTGCTCAGGTTGGCTATGTAGAATCATTTGCACCGCTTATCGGAGTAGATGTAACCATGAGAAATAATATGCAGTTCGGATTACAGTATAACAGAAATAGAATGATGGTACTGGGATTAGTGAATCATACCCTTACAGAAGATTCCAACTCAGAATATGTGGTAAGACTGGGATATATTGTCCGCAACTTCAGATTGGGAATGGCTAATGTAAGAGGTTCAAGAGGAAAAGGAAGTGACCTTAATATCAGAGGAGACATTTCATTGAGAGACAGTAAAACCTCTATTATGAATATATTGTTGAATGACTCTCAGATCACAGGAGGACAGAAACTGTTAAATATCAAACTTTCGGCAGACTATAATGTTTCTGAGAATCTGAATTTAAGAGTGTTCTACGAACAGATGACTTCCAAGTATAAGATATCAACCGCATTCCCATTGTCAACGGTTAGAGCAGGTATTTCTGCAACGTTTACATTCGGTGATGCTGGTGGTGGCTTCTAAGAAGATATAATAACAATAAATAAACTAAAATCCCTTTCTATAACAGAAAGGGATTTTTATATACTATGATGAGGTTGGAAAAGGTCACTATAGCTAAATGTATATTGTATATGAATTTTGTTGAGGTTAATCTCTCACGATATCTTGCAGGAATCTATAGCGTAATCCTGATTGATATAAATGGAAAGACCTATCCGAACAAGGTTATCAAAAAATAATATTAACCTGAATCGCTGCTCTGGCAGCGATTTTTTTATTTCCATTCAAAATTTCTGTAAGATGCTTATTAAAGCTTTGAACCTTTTAGAATTTTGAATACATTTGTAAAAATAAAAATTTAAAAATGAACACACCATCAGAATTAAAGTACACTAAAGATCACGAATGGATCAAGATTGAAGGTAATGTTGCTACAATTGGTATTACAGACTTTGCTCAGGGAGAACTTGGGGATATCGTATATGTAGATGTAGATACTGTAGATGATGACCTTAATGGAGGAGATGTTTTTGGAAGTGTAGAAGCGGTAAAAACTGTTTCAGATTTATTCTTACCTATTGCAGGAAAGGTTATTGAATTTAATTCAGAATTAGAAGACCAGCCTGAGTTGTTGAATACAGACCCTTATGGAAACGGATGGATTATCAAATTAGAACTTGCTGATGGAGCAGATCAGTCTGAATTACTTTCAGCTGAAGATTACCAGGCTATCATTGGATAAAATTTCAAAAATATTTAGTAAGATATTGCCCATTTATTGGGCATTTCTTACTTACATGCTTCTCAAGCCCGGGGAGGAGAACCAGGAATATTGGTTCATGTTCAGTGGTATAGACAAAGTTTTACACCTGAGTATATTTGCGGCACTGGGATTCGCTTTCATTGCCACATTCCCCAGAATAAAATTTTATTACTTTTTTCAGATCATCCTTATCTATGCTTTTCTTACTGAAATTTTGCAGGAAGAAATGGGATTGGGCAGATCTATGGAAACACTTGATATCGTAGCAGACACTATCGGATGTCTTATAGGTTACTATACCTATAAAATATTGATCAAACGCTTTTTCTGATATACCTATAATTTGAAACAGGAAAACTCCGTATTTCAAATTTTCCAAAACATTGGGACATTTACATTCTCACCCCCTCAACTCCCAACCTCTAGGGTCCACCAACTTTCAGACTCTCCAACCCTCAGACTCTCTAACACCAGTAGCTTTTTCCCGCTATCCACTCATACTCCTCGCGCCAAGGCTTTCCAGTGCTGTAATCCTTGCGAGTTCCGGCCTATGCTGTGGGGTATCCGTTTCTATCGGGGCTAGGGGAGTAGATATAGATTATAAATATAGGCTGATGAATAACTGGTAGTCAATAGTCAATATAGCCAGCCATCAGTCGCTAGCTGCCAATAGCCAGC